>Ga0194052_1002357_pt1 | contig 10367 bp, 4 predicted proteins | sample SepL226m_MetaG_FD_160117 | JGI IMG/M metagenome (GOLD analysis project Ga0194052, IMG submission 160117) | Anoxic zone freshwater microbial communities from boreal shield lake in IISD Experimental Lakes Area, Ontario, Canada - Sep2016-L227-6m | ecosystem: Environmental > Aquatic > Freshwater >... | reverse complement strand
GTGTAGTAACTCACTCCTTTACCTCGTCTGTCCCGCTGCCCCGTGTCCGATATATTACCAAGGGGGAGTATAAATCGAACATCGTCCCTTCCCAGCATTCCTCCAGGAATGGGTCAGGCTGGTTGCGGGGCGCGGGCGTGGCGTGTCTGGTCAGTGGGCGAGTCCGGTTCGTAACTAGGGCACCCGTGGTCATGGCGGCATCGAAGCGGACGCTCTAGGAAAACCCCACCCCGGTCCACGGCTGACGGAAGGTCGGTATGAAGGTTGACCACCCCATGCCTTTCCAGTGCCGTTGACCACGCTCCGGGAAATACCTGCCCCGCCTCACGATCCCTATGTATGACGGGGTTTTAGGTCGTGATCTGTGTGGGGAATTTTGTGGGGAATGACACCCTCGAATGCTAGAATTAGAGGTATCAGAACAGGCTCTTTGAGGTCAGGCGATCCCCATAAGAAAAACCCCCAAACCGAGTGGCTGTGGGGGTTTTACTTGGTGCCTGGAGACGGAATCGAACCGCCGACACATGGATTTTCAATCCATTGCTCTACCAACTGAGCTACCCAGGCACGAAGGATCAGGATAGCAGGGGGGGCTGCATTTTCAAGTGTCCGAAGGGCCTGGATTGGTGCATCCTCAATGGTTCGACCCTTCATCTGTCGCCCCCCGAGGTTCGTCATGGCCCGTGCCCCCAAGTCCCGCGAGATCCAGGTCCAGAAGCCGGCCCAGAGCCTGGCCCACTTCCAGACGAAGCTGGGCAGTGGCCAGGAAGAGGACAGCGGCCTGCTGAAGCCCATCCTCATCGGCGTGGCCGCCGTGGTGGCTGTGGGCGTGCTCTACGGTGCCTGGGGCACCTGGCAGAACAGCACCGCCGAGAAGCATGAAGCGGCCCTGGCCGCCCTGCAGCTGGAAGTGGAGGGCGACGGCGTAACCCCCGTCTCGCCCGCCGAAGTCGAAAAGCGGATGCGCGAGCGCGTCGGTCGCCTGGAGACCCTGGTGGCCTCGGCCCCGTCCTCAGGCAAAGCCGCCACGGCGGGCCTGCTGTCCACCTGGCGCCTGACCCTCGACGGGAAGGCTCCCGCTCCGGCCAAGGCCGACGAGCCCTGGGGTCAGATCCGGCTGGCCCAGCGCGCCATCGCCCTGGGCCTGGCCCAGGAAGCCCGCACCCAGCTTGACCCCCTGCGCGCCAAGGCCACGCCGGGCGAGCCCTGGGCCGAAGCCTTCTGGGCCTGCCAGGTGGACGCGGACCGGCTTGCCGGGGACCGGGCCCAGGCCCTGAAGGACCTCGCCGACTACAAGGCCCGCTTCAAGGGCCGCGGGGATGCCTCCGCCATGGAAACCCTGATCAAGAGCATCTGAGGAGTCATCCCATGCGGATGTACGACCTGATCTACAGCAAGAAGCTGGGCGGCGCCCTGTCCGCGGAAGAGATCGCCTTCTGGGTGAAGGGGGCCTCGGACGGCACCATCCCCGACGAGCAGAGCTCCGCCCTGCTCATGGCCATCTGCTGGCGCGGGATGACCACCGAGGAGACCCTGGCCCTCACCCTGGCCATGCGGGACTCGGGCAAGCGGCTGGACCTGTCCTCGGTGCCCGGCCTCAAGGTGGACAAGCACAGCACCGGCGGCGTGGGCGACAAGACCACCCTCATCCTGGGGCCCATCGTGGCGGCCTGCGGGGTGCCCTGCCCCATGTTCAGCGGCCGGGGCCTGGGCCACACCGGCGGCACCGTGGACAAGTTCGCCGCCATCCCGGGCCTGAAGGTCGAGCTCTCCGAGGCTGAGTTCCTGCGCAGCCTGGCCGAGACCCGGTTCGCCAACTCCGCCCAGACCGCCGACATCGCCCCCGCCGACAAGAAGCTCTACGCCCTGCGGGACGTGACCGCCACCGTGGAGAGCATCCCCCTTATTACGGCCAGCATCATGTCCAAGAAGCTGGCCGGGGGCGCCGATGCCCTGGTGCTGGACGTGAAGTGTGGCCCCACAGCCTTTATGAAGACCCTGGAGGACGCCACGGCCCTGGCCCAGAGCATGGTGGCCGTGGGCAAGGCCCATGGCATGCAGATGCGGGCGCTGATCACCCGCATGGACGCGCCCCTCGGCTGGGCCATCGGCAACGCCCTGGAGGTCATGGAGTGCGTGGAGATCCTGCGCGGCGAGCATGGCGACTCCGAGCTGGCCCAGATGAGCTTCCGCCTCGCCGCTGAGATGCTGGTCATGGGCGGTGCAGCCACCACCCTGGAGGCCGCCCAGACCCAGGTCCAGGCCAGCATTCATAATGGTATGGCCCTGGCCACCCTCCGGCGCTTCGTGGCCCTGAACGGCGGGGACGCCCTGGCCCTGGATGACTTCAGCCGCCTGCCCCAGCCGGGCCAGGTGGTGGATATCCTGGCCGACCGAGCGGGTTACATCTCCGCCATTGACGGCCGCGCCCTGGGCATCCTGGCCATGGACCTGGGCGCCGGAAGGCGGGACCGGAACGACATCCTGGACCTGGGCGTGGGCATCCGGGTCCTGACCTCGGTCGGCCAGGAGGTGCGCTCCGGCGACCGGCTGTTCCAGGTCTACGCCAAGCGGGGTGCCTCCGTCTCGCAGGAGGCCTTCCGGGCCACCCTGGAGCTGGTCCCGACACCGGTAACCCAGGCGCCCTGGCTGCTGGCCACCATCACCTAGAGAATCGCAACCCGAGGCACTTCCGGACCCCAGGGCGGTTCAGCCCGGGGCCCGGGGCTGAGCCGTTGGCATTCCAGACTGGGCCCAGGGCCTCGACCCCGCCAAACAGCGGTTTCGGGGGCGGGAGAGCCTCCTGGATGGCCGCAGTACTTTCTCCCTTGGGTCGGACGGGTGCCGCGGGTGGCTCGGATCCTGACCGACTCCGATCGAGCCTGACGCTTGCGTGGGGTCTAAGGGAAATCTCAGCGAGCACATGGCCCCAAACAACTGGATATCCACCAGGAATGCAAATTCAGCACAAGCACGCTGTCACATCTTTTTTTACATTCAATTGGACCAACTTTGCTGGGAGGCGTGGCAGCGCCGCGGGAAACGTGGCCGTTATCTTGATATATAATAATAATTAATTTGCGCACCTGTTAGAGTCTGTCCTGGATTTACTATTTTTTTACCCCGCTGTCATCAATCCAGGCCAACGGATTTTTCGCTCATCTGCGGTGTTGAAATGGTCGAGCTCCTGGGTTGTTGATTCGTTTTATTCGTCGGGCACCCCCCTTCCTGTCCCGACTTTCCGGAGGATGCTATGCATCTCTTGAACAATCGTTTGGGCCGCCTGACGGCCCTGCTTGCCCTTGGCGGGGCAGCCCTGTACTCGCAGGGCGTGCAGACAGGCACCATCTCTGGCACCGTCCGTTCCGCAGCAGGCAAACCTATCGCAGGGGCGCTCGTGGTGGTTCGCACCGGTCAGGGCGATCGCTCCTCGGTCACGGATGCCGCAGGCCAGTACCGGTTTGGCCTCCTGGTGCCCCAGCCACAGGTGAAACTCGTGGTGTCGGCCAAGGAATTCATCGGCGCATCAGTGGACACCCGCGTCAACGTCGACAAGAACAACGTGGTGGACTTCGCCCTGCGGCCCATCAATGTCATCGGGGCGGTGGTGGAAGTCATCTCCGCCGGCGCGAAGGTGGATACCTCCGAGGCCAAGTCGGGCCAGAACGTCTCGCTTGAGGACGTGAACCTGTTGCCGATCAACAACCGCAGCATTACCGCGATCGCCGCCCTCGCCCCTGGCACCAGCAGCGATGCCAACGGTCTTGTCATTCGTGGTTCCCAGGCCACCCAGGTGCAGTACCTCGTGGATGGCGCTGACGTGCAGGACCCCGTCACGGGTGGCCCTGGTGTGCGCCTGAACGAGGACATGCTCGAAGAGGTCCAGGTCATCAGCGGCGGTGCCTCCGCCGAGTACGGCCGCTTCACCGGTGGCGTGGTCAACACGGTGACCAAGACTGGAACCAATACCTATTCCGGCATCTTCCGGCTGGAAGCCAGCAATCTGGCGTGGAACGCCTACAATCCCCTGAACCGCGGGGCATCAGGCAGCTACACCTTCCCCAATGCCCACTCTGTGATCCAGAACTACGTCGTCAGCGGACCCATCCTCAAGGACAAGCTGTTCTTCGTCGTGGGCTATCGAACGACCAGCCCCATGACGTCCACCCCCGGGACCACCTCCTCGCCTGATTTTGGCGGGATCCCCTTTGTGACCACCGGTGTCCAGGATCGCAAGGACATCAAGCTTGACTGGCAGATCACCCCGTCCCACAAGGTGTTCTGGCAGTACAACAAGACCCTCAACCAGAACCTGAACCGCGACTACCCCACTGCGTTCGGTTATGGCAGCACCGGGGTCGAGACCCTCAGTGCCCAGGCCGACCTCTACCAGTACGTGACCTTCGGCTACCAGGGCCAGCTTGCCAACAACCTGTTCCTTGATATCCGCTTGAATCACAAGAAGGAAACCCTGGGCAGCAGTGCCGGCACCAGCGGTGGCCAGGGTCCCAAGACCGCCCCGATGTGGATCGACACTCAGACCTTTGATGTGTTCGACAATGGGTTCTTCTCCAACGATGGCGATTCCCGTCCCATTCGTACCGCCAATGCCAGCCTGAGCTGGTTCTTTGACGCTGCGGGCTCTCATGAATTGAAGACCGGCATCCAGCTCTTTGAGTCCAAGCGCAATTCTGCCAATGCCCAGACCCCTTCGAACTACATGATCTACTTCGACGGGTTTGCCACCCCCGGCAGCAAGGCCATCGGCAACCGCGTGATGCACCTCAACAACGACACCACGAGCTACCTGGAATACTGGGAGCCCATCAGCGGTGCCACCACCAAGAACCGAAGCGATGCCTTCTTTGTCAATGACAAGTGGAAGGTTAACAGCCACTGGTCCTTCAATCTGGGCCTGCGCTTCGACAAGTTCAACTCCAAGGACGATCTGGGGCGGGACAACTTCTCGTTCAACACCACCAGCCCCCGCCTTGCCGCCATCTACGATGTGGACGGCGATGCCTCCTCGGTCTGGAGCGTCAACTACGGCATCTACCAGGGCAACGTGATCCAGGGCTCCACGGATCAGGCCTCCCCGGCGGGCAATCCTGTTCAGCGGGACTACTACTACATTGGCGGGTCCGTGTTGAAGGCCGACGGGTCCATCAACCTGGCAGCATTCGACATCGCCCACCCCTTCTACCTCGATGATCCCTTCACTTCTCGGAACACGACCGTCGATCCGAACCTGAAGGCTCCCCGCATGACCGAAATGTCTGTGAGCTACCGAAAAGCGGACGCCAAGGGCAACACTTGGTCCCTGGGTTTCACCCGGCGCGTCTATGACCAGATGGTGGACGACACTAAGACCGTGGTTGGTGGGGTCCTCAAGACCGTCGTCAAGAACGACGACACCATCAAGCGCGACTACACGAGTATCGAGGCCATGTTCCGTTCCAAGCTGAACGAGAACTTTGACTACGGCATCAACGCCACCCTCAGCTCAATGCGTGGCAACTACGAAGGCGGACAAGTCGGGACCACGGATTCCCGCAACAACTACGGCCCCGCGGGCCCCAATCCCAACTTCCTCTCGCCCATGGGCAACCTCTCCGCCGATCGACCCCTCTACATCGTGGCGGACACCACCTATCACCGTCAGCTCGGGCGTGGCCGCTTCACGGCCGGCACCCTGGCGACCTATACCAGTGGCGCGCCCTATTCCCTGACCGGCACCGGCGCCCTCTCCGGTGTGCCCATTCCCTACTCCACGACCTACACCAAGTACTTCGGCGCTCGCGGCAACCTCAGGTTCCCCGACACCTACCGGGTGGACTTGGCTCTGGGATACGACTTGCCGGTCTACCAGAAGGCCACCTTCTTTACGAAGGCAACCTTCACCAACGTGTTCAACCACCAGATGCTTGCCAGCTGGAACACCACCGGAACGACGTCAGCGGCAGGCGCTTGGGTCGCAGGCTCCAGCTACGGCCGCCCAACCGCTGCCGGCAACTACATCTCGGCCCGGACCGTCACCCTGGCAGCCGGCCTCCGCTTCTAGCCGGTTGTTGATCGTCAAAGGCGAGACCCGAAAGGGTCTCGCCTTTGGTTTATTAGGCGCTCAGGGGGGGTTCTGAGGGCGATTCGAAGGGCCTCCTGGCCGAGAATCGGGACGGGCTTCTTCCGGCAGTGGGGGGCTCCGGGCCCAGGCGCCTGGGAATGACCGCTTCATGCCCAGGGTAATACATAATTAATTTAATTATTTATTATACCTTCTTGCTTTCCCTCTCCCGCCTCGATGGACGTGGTGGCCAGAGGGCCACCGCTGTGGGAGAAGCCCAGGCGCTGTCAATGCTGCTGCCGTTGTTTCCGGGGCCGGGAACCCCAGCGGAAGCTGTGGCCCTTGAGGCAACGGGGTCCCGGCAAAGGTGAACCGGGCGGTCGGCTGTTCCAGGGCTGCGCCTAGGCCAAGATTGGGAGACCGGGCCCCACTCTAGTTAATTACCGCGGTCCCCTCTCACATAAGGCCCGGATAGATGACATACAGGTCGTGTCCCAGCTAGGTCCCTATGAACACTTGAAGCTCAAAAAATATTCCAGAAAATATATGGGAACATGTCATATCGTATTCGCACTACCCTTGTTCTTTGCTCAATTCTCACCTCTGGCGCCGCTTCCCCAGCGGCGGTTGTCACGGTCACCCAGCGGGTGGGCGTGAACGAATGACACCCCCCATGCGGCGATGCCGCACCTCAAAGGAGTCCCTATGAATCGAATCTTCTCCAGGCTTGGCTTCACCGCCATAGCCCTCGTCGCCGGGAGCGGCATCGTCGCTCACGCCCAGAGTTCCTCCACCGGCGTGTTCACCGGCAAGGTGACCGACGCTTCGGGCAAGGTTCTCGCCGGCGCCCAGGTCATCCTGTCCGGCCCCAGCTTGCAGGGTGCCCGAACCATGGTGACGGGTTCGGACGGCATCTTCCGCTTCCCCCTGACCCCCTCCGGCTCCGGCTACACCATCAAGGTGGTTGGCCAGGGCGGCGGCGCTCAGGCCACCGGCCTGTCGCTTGATCCCTGGAAGGTCTACACCCAGAACTTCACCGTCAAGAGCTCGGCCAGCACCGCGGCCGCCACGGTTGAGGTGCTCGCCTCCACCAGCTCGATCTCCGTCGACAACACCACCGTCGTGGAGTCGAGGACCTTCTCTGCCGAGAACCTGCAGGCTGTGCCCCTGGCCAGCCGTGACTGGTCCGCGGCTGCCTACCTTGCCCCGAGCGTCGTGGACGGCGGTCGTGGCACCTCCAATCCCAACGTCGGTGGCGGCACGGCCTTCGAGAACAACTACATCGTGGACGGCATGAACGTCACCGATCCCGTTCTCGGAACCAACAACACCCGCGTGAACACCCTGGCGATCGAGACCGTCCAGATCCAGACCGGCGGCTACGAGCCTGAATACGGCCGTGCCACGGGCGGCGTCATCTCCGTCGTGACCAAGACCGGTTCCAATGACTTCCATGCGGACGCGGAGTTCACCTTCCGTCCCAAGAGCATGATCGCCAAGGCCGGTGCCCAGTCCAGCCTGCCCTTCTACTCCGGCCGTTCGGCCGCGGGTGACCAGTCCACCACCTCCTTCTGGCTCGGCGGACCGATCATCAAGGACAAGCTCTGGTACTCCCTCGGCATCAACTCCGACCAGTCCGCCACCACGGCCACCTACGGGCAGTCCTACTTCCTGGATCCGGATCAGGCCACCAACAACCCCCTGACCAAGCCCTCCACCTCGGCTCAGCTGGGCGGCCTGACCAACTCGGGCACGTCCTACGACCTGAAGAGCAAGAGCCTGGACCTGATCGGCAAGCTCACCTACACGCTGAACACCAGCAACACCCTGGAGTTCGGCTTCACCCGCAACCGCAACAAGGGCGACCAGAGCGTCCTCGGCATGACCGTTGCCGAATACGCCAGCACCGTGGCCAACCACCAGGATGTGGACATCTACAGCCTGAACTGGCGCGGCATCATCACCCCGAGCTGGCTGATCGACGTGCGCGCGGGCACCTACAAGCGCAAAGCCTATAACGACATGTCCGCCCAGGCCAACCTGCCCTGGGTCGGTGTCAGCTCCGCCCCCTACTCCCTGTCTGGCCAGCTCCTGCCCGATGGCGTCACCCCCGTGTTCGCGACGACGATCGCCACCTCCCGGGCCAATCCTGGCCTGCAGCTGGGCGGCTACCTCAGCGCCGGTGAGGCCGAGATCACCCGCAAGCAGTGGTCCGCCAAGGGCACCAACTACGTCGGCACGCACACCGTCAAGTACGGCGTGGACTACGACGAGACCGAATACAAGAGCACCTCCGGCTACACCGGTGACTTCTATGCCACTCGCACGATCCGCGTGAACGGCCTCACGGGTGCCCCGAACTACTTCGGGGATACCTACCGCTTCCGTATGGGCTTGGGTGGCATAACGGTCAAGGATGCCGCGGGCAACGTCAAGGCCCAGAACGTCCTCGTCAACGGGGCCCTGCTGACCCTCGACTCCAAGACCAAGAACATGGCCTACTTCGTCCAGGATAGCTGGCAGGTTCTCCCCAGCCTCATGGTGGTCGCCGGCCTCCGGTTCGACTCCCAGGATCTCTACGGCGGGGATGGGCAGGAATACCTCAAGTTCAAGCCCAAGGACATGACCGCGCCCCGCCTGGGTGTCACCTGGGATCCCATCGGGGATGGCAAGACCAAGGTGATGGCCAGCTTCGGCCGGTTCTACGAGACCATCCCCATGGACCTCAACCAGCGGGCCGGCTCCGTCGAGGGCTTCGCCTACTTCACCAGCCCGGCCAGCTCCACTGCCTTCGCGAAGAACTCCGCCAACTTCTACACGGTGCCGACCCTGAGCACCATCATGAACTCCAGCGGCGTGCTCAATTCGGGTTACGCCTACTCCCGCCAAATCGGCGGCGGCAAGAGCGATATCGACCCGGCCATCAAGCCCCAGAGCATCGAGGAAATCGCCTTCGGTGTGGAGCGGCAGGTCTCGTCGCTCGTGAAGCTGGGCGTCAAGTGGAAGTATCGCTACTACAAGAACGTGATCGAGGACTTCAGCTTCGATTTCGGCAACAACTACGTGCTGGGCAACCCCGGCCAGCGTGGCCTCGGCCTGCTGCCCGCCCTGGTCGAGGAATACGACTATCCCGGCCAGAGCCAGAACGTCTACTTCCCCAAGCCCCGGCGTGACTACCGGGAAATGGTCTTCAGTGTCGACAAGGCCAAGGGCGGCGACGCCTGGACCCTGTCCAGCACCCTGACCTTCGCCATCAATGAAGGCAACTTCGCGGGTCTCGACAGCCCGCTCAATGGCCAGGCGGATCCCAACATCAGCAGCACCTACGATCTCCCGGTGCTGATGAAGAACACCTACGGCATCCTGCCCAACAGCCCCCGCTACAACTTCCAGACCAATGCCTCCTACGACTTCGGCAAGGGCTTCACCGCTGCGGTCCGCTACTCCTACCGGGCGGGCACGGCCATCAGCGCCCTGGGTCCGGACCTTGGCTGGCTCTATGGCCCGGTCAACTATCCCTACCCCTACTACACCTACCAGGGCCAGTTCCTCCACGGCGGCAACTATGGCAACAGCGAGGCCATGCTTGAGCCCCGCGGTTCCCGCGGCACCACGCCTGACGTGTCCCGCCTGGACCTGCACCTTGAGTGGGTTTCCGCCCTGCCCATCGCCGCCAAGTCGAAGGTCACCCTGTTCGTGGACGTCTTCAACGTCTTCAACCAGCAGATGGCCCTGACCGTGAACCAGAACAAGGAATACCAGGCTCAGGTCAACGGCGTGGAATCTGACGCCAACGGCGTCCCCGTTGTTGGCGGTGGCTCCCTGGCTGGCTATGTCTCCCTGCCCAACCCCCGGTTCCTGATGCCCACCAGCTATCAGGCTCCCCGCAGCGTCCAGGTTGGTGCACGCTTCAACTTCTAGTCCAGTCTGCACGCCGAAGAAAAGGGCCCCGCTTCCGGGGCCCTTTTCCTTTGATGGGTCCCGACCCGCGGCCTATGCTGGAGCCATCGACAACAACCCCCGGGAGATCCTCCATGCGCCTGCTCCTGCCCCTGGCCTCCATCCTCCTGTTTTCAGGCCTTGCGGCCCAGAACGCTCCCGACCCCGCCCGCATCAAGGCGCTGCATGACCAGATCAAGGCCAAGGCCCTGGATCCCGCGAACCTCGCCGCGCTGGGCAAGACCGCCTTCGGGTGCCGGCCCGACGAAGAGGGCTTGAACACCAACGACTTCACCACAGCCTCGCGGGCCTCGGGCGTCGCCAGCGTCAACCCCAAGCTCCAGAGCCCCGTGACGGATGCCAACCC
>Ga0194052_1002352_pt1 | contig 10381 bp, 11 predicted proteins | sample SepL226m_MetaG_FD_160117 | JGI IMG/M metagenome (GOLD analysis project Ga0194052, IMG submission 160117) | Anoxic zone freshwater microbial communities from boreal shield lake in IISD Experimental Lakes Area, Ontario, Canada - Sep2016-L227-6m | ecosystem: Environmental > Aquatic > Freshwater >... | reverse complement strand
TCCCAGGGCGGCCGTGGAAGCTCGTCGATTTTGGCGTTAAAAAAGACAGCTGGCACCCGACGCCGCCCCGCCGAAAACTCGATTTTCAAGTGCTTCTCCTTCATCGACCGGGGTGTTCCGGAAGGAGTGATCGAGCGGGTGTAGAGGACAGGTTGCGGGTTGGCCATGCCGAATGGCTCCACAAGATCCTGCGCCTCGAGAATCGAAGTATCGAGGTCGGGAAATTCGATCTCAGCGTCCAGCCGGAGACGGGGAGTCAGGATTTCCTGGTTTGCCAGCTTCCGTGCAGCGGCTTCAAAAGCCGCGCGGAAGGCCGGGAAGGATTTCTCGTCCATCGTCAGACCGGCCGCCATGGCGTGTCCGCCGAATTTTTGGAGATGGTCGGAGCATTCTCTGAGCAGATCCACGAGCGGCATCCCCTCGATGCTCCGTCCGCTGCCTTTGCCGAGTCCCGATCCGTCAAAGCCCACGATGAATGTCGGGCGGTGGTGCTGGCGCATGACGCGCGAGGCCACAACGCCAAGGACGCCGACATGCCAGTCGCGGCGGCCCGCGACGATCGTCGTGTCCCGCCCGGATTCAAAATTTTTCTCCACCCACTCCTCGGCGTCGAGGACGACCGCTTTTTCGACACCTTGGCGCTCACGATTGTGGGCATCGAGACTTGAGGCGAGGACATCCGCTTCTTCAGGGTCATCGGTGAGCAAGAGCCGGAGCGCCTCCTGCGCGGGGCCAAGCCGTCCTGCGGCATTGATTCGCGGCCCGAGGCGGAACCCCACGTCTCCCGCTCGCACCGGAGCCGTCACTCCCGCGACCCTCATCAAGGCGGCGATCCCCGGCCAGTGTGTCGAGGCCATCTGCTGGAGGCCATGACGGACGAAAATCCGGTTTTCGCCGGACAGCGGGACGATGTCTGCCACGGTCGCCAGGGCTACCAGGTCGAAGTAGTTTCTGAGATCCAGCTTCGCGACTGGCTCAAGCTTCTGCATTGCGTGAGCGAGCTTAAAGACGACTCCCGCGCTACACAGATCGTGAAAATCCGTTCCGCACTTTGGGTTTACCAGAGCGGTGCAATCCGGCCGCTCCGGCCCGGGCTCGTGGTGGTCGAGCACGATCACCTCGACTCCTCTTGCCCGCAGAGCCGCGATCTCCCGCACCGAGGTTGTTCCGCAATCCACGGCCAGCAGAAGCTCCGGCCGGTGCATCTCGCAGCAGCGTTCCACGCCGGCCGCGCTCAGTCCGTAGCCTTCCTCCACGCGAAGCGGAAGGAAGCACTCCACGTCCGCCCCAAAAACTTTCAAGACCCTGGAGAGCAGAGCCAGCGAGGTCACGCCGTCCACATCGTAGTCGCCATACAGAACGATCCGGCGACCGGCCCTCACTGCATCCCAAACCCGGCCCGCCGCAAGAGACATCTCCGGCAGGAGCTCGGGAGGCTTCAAGGATCTCATTTTTGGCTGAAGAAATTCCTGCGCCAGCGCGATCTCGCCGTATCCCCTTTGAACCAGTAATGCCGCGAGGAAAGGCGGGATCTCCAACTCGCGGAGTAGGCGGGCTGCCAGGAGCGGGTTCGCGGGCGGGGGCAAAATCCATCGGCGCTGCATGGCCGGACTTTACGCGGATTCAAAGCCGTGACAATTTGGAATCCCGATGCGCCCGCTGATTTATACTGTTCTGGTTTTTCTCAGCGGTTGCGCGCCCACGTATTTCGTCGCGTTTTCGAACGGCTACAACCCCGCGACGTCCCTCAAATACAGCCTGCCTGCCATCGTCCTCGCACCCGGGGAGACGCGCAAGGCCTTCCTCCCTGCCCAGAAGGTCTCTTTGCTGCCGGCATCCTCCGTCCGGATCGAGAGTGAAAATCCGGAGGTCGTCTTCATCTGGCAGCCCGCCGATCCGAATGACGTCGTGCGCATCCAGGCCGCGGCCCCCGGAAGCACGCTCGTCCACCGCGGCGATTTTCCGTTTCCCGCTTTGAAGCTGAAGTCGAATCCTGTTGAGCGGGCCGCCTGGCGGGCAACTCTGCGCCGCTATCTCCGGCCCCGGGTGGATGACTCCGCATTCCGGGCGATGTCCGATGCGGAGCTGTGGAAGACCGTCCTCCGCTCGCGATCCGCTGGGGCTCTACGGGTGGAAGTTGAAATCGACAGGCTGGATTTCCAGCAGCGCTGATCAGCGCGGGGCGATGCCGATGTAGTTTCTCACGTGGCCGAATTCCGGAAGCGAAACCGGCTCGGGAGAGGCTGCCGCCCAGAGCCCGCTGGATGAGCCTCCATCGAGGTTCAGTGCCGTCGCGGTCCTCCAGTCTCCGAGAATGCCGGGGAGGGCGAGGATGCGCGCCGCGTCGTCCAGGGTCACGGAAGTCAGGTAAATCAACGCCCACCGGCCGCGGCCGTCGGTGGCCACAACCGTCCGCCTTGCGGAACGGGCCCCGTTCAATCCCCCCGTGGGCTGGTCGCCCTCGACGAGCATCGGCCCGCACTGGACCGCCTGCCGGAGGTCGGAGGACTTGGCGAATTTCGAGGAGCGGACGATCTCCAGCCGCGTCCCGCGCACGGCCAGAATGCCTGCCAGAAGCTTTGCTTTCGCAAACGGCTGGATTTCCCTGCCGTCTGCGATCATGAGCCCCACCGGGCGGAAATCCTCTTGGAAATAGCTGCCGTTGACGCCCGCGACACAACCCGCCTCCGCGAGCGCGGACTCCAATTTCGTTTGTCCGGGGGACTGGCTGTCCAACACCCGCAGCGAGTAGGATTTGGCCGGAAAAACGATGGCGGTGAGTTGGGCGCTGACTCCCTTATTGCTGAGTCCTGCCTTCCGGACGTAGGCGCCTCCTGGAATTTTCCCCAGCTCCCCGGATCCGGTAAGCTCCCAGTCTGCGGAGGCGTTGAAGACCGACAGGAGAAGGATAAGAGCCGACAGGCATTTCATGTCCGCAGTCTTTCCGATTTCCGCCCGCTTTCAAGTGCCGAGAAAAATAATCAAAGCTATTTCTGTGGGCATGGCGTATGGTCTGCGCGCTTTGGAATTCCCCCAAAAAGAATTTACATTGAAAGCATACCTGCAAGTCTGAACTGTTTAAGGAACCAGCCACTGTGGCACGAGATTTATACCAAAAATGCCGGGAATACCGGGACAGCGCGGATGCGCGGGCGCAGGGATTCTACCCCTTCTTCCGTTGCATCGAGGAACCGCACGGGAACTACGTCGTCTGCGAAGGTCAGCGGAAGATCATGATCGGCTCGAACAATTACCTGGGGCTGGCTCAAGACCCCCGGGTGATCGAAGCCGCCTGCGAGGCCACCCACCGCTACGGCGCGGGCTGCACCGGCTCCCGCCTGCTCAACGGCACGATCAGGCTCCACGTCGAGTTGGAAGAAGCGCTGGCTGCCTTTTTGCAGCGGGAGTCCGTCGTTCTGTTCTCCACGGGATTTTTCGCCAACCAGGGGGCGCTCGCCTCTCTGACCGAGGAGGGGGATGCGATCCTCTGCGACCGTGAGAACCATGCAAGCATCATCGACGGATGTCAATTTGCCGCCGGGAAACTGATTCCCTACCGTCATAACTCGGCGACCTCGCTGCGCAACCGTCTGAAGCGCCTGCCCGACGAGGCCGGCCGTCTGGTGGTGATGGACGGGGTTTTCAGCATGTCCGGAGACATTGCCGATCTGCCTCCCCTCGTTCAAACCGCCAAGGAATATGACGCGCTCGTCTACGTGGACGAAGCGCATTCTCTCGGAGTCCTAGGGCCGCAGGGCCGTGGCACCGTGCACCATTTTGGATTGAATGACGAGGTGGATATCGTGATGGGCACGTTCTCGAAATCCCTCGGATCCATGGGAGGGTTTATCGCGGGTGATGCGCAGATGGTCGAGTATCTGAAGCACCGGGCCAGATGTTTTATATTCACGGCTTCACTTGCGCCGGCTGTAGCCGGGGCAGTCCTGAAGGCCCTCGAGATCATGCAGGCCGAGCCAGGGCGGATCGAGCAGCTCTGGCGCAACACGCGCAAGATGCACGAGGGATTCAAAAGCATCGGCTTCAAGATCGGAACCACCCAGACCCCGATCGTTCCCATTCTCATCGGCAGCGAGGCGAAGGCCTTTATATTCACACAGCGCCTCTACGAGGAGGGGATCTTCGCCACCCCCGCCATCTTCCCGGCCGTCCGCTATGGAGAGGCTATCGTCCGCACGAGTTTCATGGCCACGCACACCGACTCTGATCTTGACCGCGTGCTCGAGATATTTGAGAAACTGGCACGCGAGCTTGGAACCTTCGATGATCCCGCCTACGTCAATCCTACGCGAAGAAAAAATGTGTTCGATTTCCGCCTGCCGGACGCCGGCACAGAGGAAGGCCTTCGAGCGGGTGGCGGAGGCGATCCACGGAACGGATCCGGCCTTCATCCCGCCGTTTCCAGGTAGCATCGCCAAATACCTTTCCGCGAAGTCGGCATTCCATCTCCGGCACGGGGAAATCACCGCATTCATCGCCAGCCGTAACGGCCGTCCGGTGGGACGGATCGCTGCGATTGTCAACCGGTCTCACAACGAGCTCTACTCGGACCGGACCGGGTTCTTTGGGTTCTTCGAATGCGAAAACAATCCCGCGACTGCCAGCGCTTTGTTTGAGAAGGCATGGGAAGTTTTGCGCGCGGCCGGCATGGATCGCGTTCGCGGCCCCTACAATCCGAGCATCAATGATGAGTGCGGGATGCTGGCCGAGCGCTTTGACCTCCCGCCGTGCATCGGCCTCACATGGAATCCGGAATACTACCTGGCCCTGCTGGACGGTGCCGGGTTTGTGGCGGCCCGGGTGCTTCACGGAATGAACCTTCCTATGCACCGGCTGCCCCCGCCAGCGAGGCTGGCACGCATTGTGGACAGAATTTCCTCCCGTCCGAACCTTAAGATTCGGACGATGGATCTTGCCCGGCTTCCCGAGGAACTGAAAATTGTGCGCGAGGTTTACAATGCGACCTTGGAGCGGAATTGGGGGTCGGTTCCCATTTCTTTGGAGGATCTTCTCTGCGCCGCCGACGATATCCGCGCCATCGCCGATCCCAAGCTACTCCTCATCGCCGAGATGGATGGCAAACCGGCAGGGGTGGCGATCACGCTCCCGAATTTCAACGAACTCCTCGCCAAGGTTAAAAAGACACCCCACTGGCTTCGCCTCCCTCATATTTTTTGGCTGATGAAAACCCGGAAGATCAACTCCTGCCGGCAGAGCGTGCTCGGAGTCGTGCCCGGATGCCGGGATCGCGGGCTTCACGCCTGGCTGATCCACGAGCAGTTCGTCCGCGCCCAGGAACGCTACGACAACGCAACCCTGGGTTGGCTGGAGGACACGAATGCCGAGATCATGAGAAACTGTGAGGTCGTCGGCGGGGAATACGAACGAAGCTGGAAGATTTTCGAGAAGCCGCTTTGACGGAACCCCTGCCTTCCAAAAAATGGAGGGGAAGGCTGCTCTTGATCTGCGGCTCATACCGACTAATCTGATCGTTTATGCAACTTTCGATGAGGACAGATTACGCCTTGCGTGCCCTCTTTACCTTGGCTGAGCACCACGGTGGGATCCCGATCCCCATTGGCGAATTGGCGCGCAGAAACGATGTCCCGAAGCGGTTTCTAGAACACATCATGCTTGATCTCAAGGAACGGGATTGGGTGGAGAGCTTCCCGGGGAAGAGGGGCGGATATGTGCTCAAAAAGAACCCGGAAAAAATTACCATGGGAGAGGTTGTCCGGCATTTTGACGGATATCTGGCCCCGATTGCCTGTGTTTCTGTCACCGATTACAAACGGTGCTCGCAGGAGCCTGTCTGCCGCTTTCGCCGGGTCTTGCTGCGCGCCCGGAACATCGTGGCTGACCTGATGGATAAGACCACTCTTGGGGATGTTCTCAAGGGCCCTCCGGTAGCGGATGCTGAAATCGCCGGCATAGACGGCGACGGGATTTAATTTGTCCCTGTGCCGCTTGTTGTGGTCGGGGAAATATTGCGCAATCGCCCTCCGCGCCGTAGCCTCAGCGACCCATGCGTAGATGGTTTTTGCGGATAGCGATACTCTGCCTGCCTGCGGTGCTTGATGCATCCCCGCAACCGGACCAGGTGCGGACAAGGATTGCCGATGGGTTTGACCAGCCGGTGGGAAAGCCGAACGCGGAAGGCTACTACACCTCACGCGGTTTTCTCTCCTACCACCCTGGAGAGGACTGGGATGGACTGAAGGGCGGCAATAGTGATTTGGGCGATCCGGTTTATGCGATCGGCCACGGCTATGTCACATTCGCCCGGGATGCCCGCATGGGTTGGGGAAACGTCGTTCTAATCCGCCACATCTTCATGGAAAACGGGCGGTTGCAGACAGTAGATTCGATGTATGCCCACATGGATAAAATCCTGGTCCGCGAGGGACAGCAGATCACGCGCGGACAGCAGGTCGGAACGATCGGAACAAACCACGGGATGTATGTCGCGCACCTGCATTTTGAAATCCGCAAAAACCTGGACATCGGGATTAACCGCTCCGCCTTCAAAAAGGATTTATCAAATTACTTCCGTCCCGGGCAGTTTATTGCAGCACGGCGGAAACTTCCCGGCGGTGGGCGGAGCGCGGTGATCGTGATCAACACTTACAACCTCGGCAACTTGGCGGCCCCTCCGGCCCATGATTCGACCGCGCGGGGCAATACTCTCATTCTCCCGGAAAAGTCGGTTCCGGTGAAGCCTCCGCCGGAGCGGAAAAGCACATTCCGAGTCAATCGATTCGAGAATTTGTGATCCGGGCTAATAGTCAAGCCCCACGCCGGTTCCTGCAGCGCGCATCCCTTCACGGACCACGCAGCGGGTGAGCCGGGATAGCGGGGCCACTACGGCATTTTCCCAAAGCACGCAATCTTCGAGAACCGCATCCTCGCCGACCGAGGCCCCCGCCCCGATTGCGCAAGCCCCTTGCAGGCGGACCCCGGGAGCGATTTGGGAATTTGCTGCCACTGGAATCGGCCAGTCCTTCCGCGCATACGAGAGCTGAAACCCGCCGGGCCGGAGGAGTTCATGAGCGGCCAGATACGCGTCCCGGGTGCCAAGGTCAAACCAGAGGCCCTCGTCCACAACCTCCGCTCCGATCCTTGCGCCGCACCGGATCAACTCGAGATAGATGGGGATGATCGAAACGATCTCACCGGCGGGAATGTGACGGAAAATCTCGTGGGAGAGGATGGTGATGCCCGTGAAGAGAAATGAAGGATCATCTCCATTTCCCAATTTTCCCCGGATGTCGGTGACCCGGCCGTTGCGCGCCTGGATATGAAGTGGACCTCCGGAGGACCTGAGGATCAGCGTGGCGAGGTTTCCGGACTGCAGGTGGTGTTCGATAGCCGCACTCAGCGGAAAGTCGGCGAGGATGTCACCATTGTAGGCGACGAATGGCTCGTCCCCCACGAACGATTCCACATTTTTCATGCCTCCACCAGTGTCGAGGAGGACTGGCTCGTGCCGGTATTCGAGCGGAAATCCCAGGTAGCGATTGCCGGGCAGAAGCCGGCCATAGGTTTCCGGGCAGTGGTGGGTATTGACGACAAACGATGTGATTCCGCCGGCGATCAGATGGTCGAATCCAAAAGTGATGAGCGGTTTGCCATAGACCGGAATCAGCGGTTTCGGACGGTATTCGGTGAGCGGTCTCAGGCGGGTTCCCAACCCGGCACCGAGCACGAATGCCTTCATCGGGTGCTGGCCGCGAGGCGTAGGATGGCGTCCGCTGCGCTTGCCGCGCCGAATCCGTTGTCGATATTCACCACGGTCACTTTGCTGCTGCAACTTGTCAGCATGCCGAGAAGTGCGGCGATGCCTCCCAGGTTGGCCCCGTAGCCCACGCTTGTCGGGACGGCAATCACCGGCCGGTCCACGAGTCCGGCAACCACGCTCGGCAGAGCGCCCTCCATGCCGGCGACCACGATCAAAACCGAAAAGGAGCGCAGGCGTTCTTTCTCGGCTAGTAGCCTGTGAAGGCCAGCGACTCCGACATCCGTAATCCGTTCAACCAGATGACCGAAGGATTCCAGTGTCACAGCCGCTTCGTCCGCCACCGGCAAATCGGCAGTCCCCGCACAAACCACGGCAGCGGTATGTTTCGATTCTGCGGGCGGATACGAGCCGACCGTGATGCATCGCGCCCGCTCGTGCCAGACGGCCTCCGGGAGCTGGTGCGCGACCGCCTCAAAATGCGCGCCTTCCGCGCGGGTGGCCAGCACGGTCTGCCCGGCCCCGCGGAGGATTTTTGCGATGGCCGCCACTTCGGCGGGAAGCTTGCCCTCACAGAAAATTGTCTCCGCCCGCCCGCAACGTTCCTCGCGGTCGAGATCCACCCGTACAAAGTCAGGATTCATTTGAAGCGAAATAGAGGCGCATCGGGACCATTCCACTTTCGGTGAATCCATGCTTCAGATAAAACTTCCGCGATTCGTTCGGCTTGTCGGTGAGCAGCGTGATGCGCAGGAATTTTTTTTGTTTGGCAAAATCGATCGCGTGTTTCAAAAGCTGCGAGCCATACCCCTGCCCGCGATGTTCCTGCCGGATCACAAGATCCTCCAGTATCAGCACAAAGCCGCCCTCGGCTGTGCTAATGGTGATGAGGAGGTTGATCATCCCGACGATTTTCTTGTGATTGCGAAGGACAAAAATCCTCCCGCGTGATGGTTGCTCCAGAATGAGTCGCAACCCTCGCAGTTGTTTTTCACGGTTCGGAGTGAAGTCTTCCTCGGAGGAGAACAGATCCATGAGAAGCTCCGTCAATTCAGACAGGTCATCCAAGGTTGCCGGTTCGATACGCAGCTCACTCATGGGAAATTCAATATTTCATTCCCTGCCGTGATGCAATCCGCGATGCACAACAGGCTGCTTTTTTCTTGTTGCGGGCGATGATGGCACCCGGTCCTGGACAAGGCGAAAAGGGGTAAAAAACAATTGACCAATCTATATGTTGTGTTCAAGTGGCCCCATCAACCCCGTTTGCCCACAATATGCGTTGCCCTAAGTGCGGCTCTTTGGAAGACAAAGTTATTGATTCCCGCGTATCCAAGGACGGGGGGAGCATCCGTCGCCGCCGTGAATGCCTTGAGTGTGAGACCAGATTTACGACTTACGAGGAACTGGAGCGCTTGGAACTGCGGGTGATCAAGCGCGATGGACGGCATGAGCCGCTCGACCGGCAGAAACTCCTCGGGAGTCTCGCCAAAGCCTGCGAAAAGCGTCCGATCGGACTCGAAGAAATGGAGGACGCGGTCAAGGATATCATTCAGGAATTGGAGGCATCCCAGGAGCGGGAGGTTCCCGCACGGATGATCGGAGCCAGGGTAATGGAAAAGCTCCATACCCTCGACCCGGTGGCCTACGTCCGTTACGCCTCCGTCTATCGCCAGTTCCAGGAGATCGGAGATTTTATCGAGGAGATCCAATCGTTTGAGAAGCGCGGAGGGAAAACCCCTGCCCAACCGGAGTTGTTCAAAGCATGATCGCGCTGAGGGACAGCCTGCCGCTGATTCGATTTCATGATGGGAGCGTCATGAATTTTGAGCGGAGTTGGCTTTCGACTGCCCTTGTCCGGGCGGCGGAGACGGCCGGCTACAAAAAGTGGTGGCTGGCGGATCACGTCACCGAGAGCGTGACGAGTTATCTTGAGCAGGACGTCAACGAGCACGTGGTCACCATCTGCCGGATCGAGCGGGCGGTGCAGTCGGTGCTGCAGGTGATCGGGTATTCGGACGTCGCCCGTCACTTTCGGACGCTGCCGCCCCCGGTCCGGATTTCATTGGTCGAGATCGCGCGCGATGCGGGCGAGGGGTATGAGCTCCTGTTTTTCGAGCTTCTGCGCGCGCGGATCCGCGGGGTCATTTTCTCGGAGGCCCAACAGGTCGAGATCTGCGACCTTCACCGGTGCGTGAAGCTGTTGCGGTCCGCAAAAAACTGGCGTCGCGATTGCTCCGGACTTCGAGGTGAGATCGTGTCGTTTGTGCGCGGCGAACTCGATCTGAGCAACCGGGCACAGGAACTGCACCTTCAACTTTCGTGACCATCTTTGAGAAAATCATCGCCCGCGAAATTCCTGCGGACATCGTCCATGAGGACGGGCTTTGTATTGCATTCCGCGATGTTTCTCCCAAGGCGCCGGTTCATATTCTGGTTGTCCCCAAGCGGGTGATTCCGCGCGTGGCGGAATCTGTTCCCGCAGACACCGAACTTCTCGGCCACCTGCTCGTCACGGCGGGACGGATCGCGCGATCGGAAGGTATTGCGGATTCCGGATTCCGGCTTGTCATCAATAACGGGGCCGATGGCGGCGAGACGGTCCCGCACCTTCACGTGCATCTTCTC
>Ga0194052_1002351_pt1 | contig 10383 bp, 7 predicted proteins | sample SepL226m_MetaG_FD_160117 | JGI IMG/M metagenome (GOLD analysis project Ga0194052, IMG submission 160117) | Anoxic zone freshwater microbial communities from boreal shield lake in IISD Experimental Lakes Area, Ontario, Canada - Sep2016-L227-6m | ecosystem: Environmental > Aquatic > Freshwater >... | reverse complement strand
ACCTCCCAGGGGGAGGACAAGCCGAGCGCCATGGTGAAGAGGGTGTTGGTATCCATCCCTCCATGATCGCAAACCCATCACCCAGGTAGTCCCCTACCCACACGATTCAGCGAGGAACCCATTTAATCCATGAGCTTGTCTGGGGAATACCCCGTCACAACCACTTCCATTTGTTCGACCAGGGCCTCCCTGGTCTGCAGCATCAGTTCACCGGTCTCCCAGACATACTCCATCTGGCCTTCGGGTCTCGGCGTATGGCTCGCCGCGGCCCGGTAACTGCCAATGATGGACTCTGTGTGGCCATGGTCCCGATGCAGGTTCCGGTATGTCTTCTTCTCCGCGAAGCGCTCGAGGTGGCAGACCTGGAAATCCACAACCAACCCCATCAGATTTCCGCAGTTGATGGAGAGGCGCTCTCTCACACCCTCAAAGGTCTCCCCCATGGCGGAAAAGGTTATCGTCCCAACGCTCCCGTCTCCGAAGAGGTAACTCACTGCGATGTTGCAGTCCACCTGGCTACCGCGAGTCGGAATGATGCGTATGGGATATCGCCGTTCCCGCGGTACCAGCTGAAGCATGAAGTCCGTCCAGTGGCAAAGGTTTCCAAGTACGCGGCTGCCCTCGCCCTTCTGGTTGTACCAATGGTCGCCGGAGAGTTGGTGGCCCACCACGAACCAGCTCATCACCATGGGGGAGTTCTCGGCCGCGACCGCTTTGGTCAGGATGCGCCCGAACCTGGAGCCGGGACGGTTGAAGCCCAGGCGAACGACCCGGTCAGATCCCAGCATGGCTTGGCATAGGCGTTTCAACTGGTCGAAGCTGACCACATGGGGCTTCTCGATATGCACGGCTTTGCCCGCGTTCAGGGCTGCGATGGCGTATTCCGCATGGGATGCATGGTTGGAGGCGATGTACACCAAGGAGATGTTCGGGTCCTGGATGATCCGGTCCGCGTCGGTAGTGTAGTAGGAGGCACCGTAGTCCAGACTGAGAGAGGCTGCGCGGTTCGCATCCACATCCATGCAGCCCACGAGGACCGCCCCCACCTTCTGCTGCAGGAAAAGCGCGATCTGGGTGTAAGCGAAGGTTCCACACCCCAGGACACCAACGCCGATGCTGCCCTTGGGGCGCCGTTTCGGCTTCGGTTCGGGGAGCGTGTCGTAATTCCGCCTCATGTGGTACTGGGCCCGTACCTTAGCCCAGGTTCGTGAAACCCCGTACACGAAGAGGTACCGGACGACTTTCCGGACTTTATAGATGAGCGAAGAGGAAATAAGGTCCATGGCAATCCTTTTGATTTCAATGCAGTGTTTTTCAATGCATCCCCGTGACAGCTGAGCGGACTAATTGGCCCACTCCAAAACCACCTTCCGCATTTCATCGTCCCAGAATTTGAAATCCATGGCGGCAAGGCGGTTCCCCATCTCCTGAGTGGATTCGGGACCCCGGGCCAGCCGTTCGACCAGCTCCGCGAGCCCCTCCCAGTCCTCGTAGGAAAGGGTGTAGCACGCGTTCGCTTGGGTGAATTTGGCCAGAGTCAGGATTTCGTGGTTTGAAACGAACGGGGTACCAGTGGCCCAGCAGTCAGTCCACTTCTGAGATTCCGCCAAACGATTGATCTCGATAGATGGATCATAAAAGATGTAGGCGAGATTGCACTGGCAGTAGAGCGCCAGCGCTTCGTCATTGGTCAGCATGCCCAGGTGCTGTACATTGGGCATCGTCAGGAGGGTGTCGGCATCGGGGCAGGCTGGTCGTCCCGCCACGACGATCTTTAGCTCCACATTGCGCTCACGGAGTCGTTCCATCGCCTTCAGGAGGGTTCCAAGCCCACGGGTGGGTGATAGCCATCCATTCACATACAGTGTGAATACCGAATTTTTCCGGGAGTACCCACGCTCCGCAGCCAACCGCTTGGCCGACTCAACGACCACCCTGCTGGGCGTATTTACCACCACCCGAAGGTTACTGCCGCCATGTTTCCAGCGGTTCCTGGACGGATTGGAATGGATCGTGGCCCGGAAGGCCACCCACCGCTCTAGTGAGGTAAAGAAGAACCTCAAAGGCGCTGGCATGCGGTAACTCATGGCGATGTTGTCAATATTGTCGAACACAAACGATTTGGAACCGGTCAGGATCCATGTGATCGGAAAGGCGGAATCAAACCCCACTGCAAAAAAGCCACGTTTGCCGGACTCACTCACTACTGCCATGAATACCTTGAGCATCCAGACGAGGTAGCGAATCATAGGGGAGCGTCGACGCCAATCATTCGTCATGAGGTTCCGAACCGGCATGCCCTCCGCCGTGGTCTCATCAGGCGACCCCACCTTCCAGATTTCAAACGGCACATCCATGGACTGGAGGATGCGGCTCAACTTATGGATCCTCGGTCGCTCCCGCAGCGTCTCCTGCTGGGTGACGATGATGATTTTTTCGAATCTCATAGAGTCCTTCATGAAGCTAAAGAGGGCTTTTCGGTTGCCCGGTGAAGGGCGAATGCGGAAACCAGGAACTGAACCAGGGTTGCGGTGGCCACAATTGCGGTAACGACTTCCAACCATCCCAGATGCAATATTTTCGCACATACATACCACGCGGCACAACCTGCCAGGCTGGCTCCAATCAGGATCCGGACCTCAAGCCAGGATTGGCCGATCAATTTCAGCACATCCCGATGAAGGCCTAGGCAATGGGGAAGCGTCATGATGATCAGCAGATAGGCCAGCGATCCGGCATGGTTCTGGACGATTTCAATTTTCAGGCGAATGAGGCCCGGTCCAACCCAAACCATAAGGGCGGATGCCACTAGAATCACAACGTATACTAGCGTCAACATCGCATTATGAGCCATGATGGGCCTGAATACACGGCGTTCGCAGGCAGTTTTCAACTTATGCAAGTCGTACATCCACAAGGCATTGAATATCAATCCAATGACCGAACTGCCCACCTGGGCCATGCCCAGCAGCGCACGCTGGTCCTGGCCCAGGTGGTGATCCATCAGCAGGCGCGGCATGCCAATGACCGCCGAGAGGATGGCGCCTGAAGCCGCCATGGGCGTGCATAAGGTCGCGATCTTGCGAAGGCTCGCCCAGATGCTCTTGATCGTAGAGGAAGGGCCTCCCCACTTTGGGAATACCGTGAGGAAGTAGCCCCCAACCAGGAGGCTACCCAGCCCCACAACTCCGAGTGTGACCGCCAGGGAGGCTTTAAGCAGGAATGCTGAACTCCAGAGCAGGAGTTGAACGACCGCAACCCGGGTGGTTTCCATGACCGCCAGCCTTCGGCCCCGATAGGCAGTTGACGTATCAATGGCTGAAAACACAATCACGGGCTCGAACAGCACCTCCCCGGCTTTCAAAAACCACAACCCGGCAATGACGGTCCAGAGCCCTCCCCCAAACAACGCAACAGCTGCAGCCAGTAAGCACGATACGGCGACCGTCAGCAGGCGAACCCACAGGATCTCGCGCCGACTTGCGCCCTCTAAAGGCTGGATTGCTATGTAGAAGGGAAGGTTGTACCCGATGACATAATAGAGGGGCCCGCAGACAGCCATGGCATAGGTGTAATCGGCAACCCCGGCCTTTCCGAACGCGATACCAACGACGGTGAGGATTCCCAGGTTGTTCACCGGACCCAACCCACGGGAGATCAGGAATGACAGCCGATCAACCATGAGTGGCAACCTCCCGGTGTACGCCCTGGGAAGGCCAGGGTTTCCTCCCCTGGCGCGTGATCAACCAGAGGACTCCACTGAGAACGAAGGGGCCATAGAGGACAAATCCGAAAGGTGAGTAGACATTCACCAAGGTGAGGGAGATCCAGAGGCCGCAGATGGCCGCGACGGGGGATTGGATACGCCTGCTGTTCACCCAATGGGAGTAGACCGCGAAATACACGCCAATGAGAAAGGCGACCACCGTTCCCAGAATCCAATCGAAGTTGAAGAACACATCCATCCACATTCCGAGCACGGAGTTACCTTTGTCCCCTCCGCCCATCTCCTCATGGAGCAAGGTGCTCAACACCAGCTTCTTTCCTGGAAGAATGGTACTGAGTTCGGAGATCCAGCCAGCCCCAACAGAAGGAGCTCCCTTGCTCCATGCCGGAAAGGTGGTCACATTCTCGCTGGGAACCGTGGTCACCACCCGGTCGAGGAAAATCCCACCCATGGAGGCATCGTCATAGCCCCGGTTGGTATAGGTCGAGGTCATTGCCCCGAAGACACTGCCTCCCACAATGACAATGAACACGAGTGGCGCCAGAATCGTCACGCGATTGGCTACCTTCATCCGGATGGCCAGCATGGCGGCATAGGCGGTTGCCAACAGGAACATCATGACATCCCCGCGTCCACCACTTGAAATCATCAGCAGGGCAACCAGGGGCACCACCCAGATCATCAATCCGAGCATCTGCCAGCGAGGACGCGGTACCGAGAAAAGGAGGAGCATGGCAGACAGGGGCAGTAGAACATCCCGTAATTGCTTGATGTACCCTGGCGCAAAATACCCTCCCTCTCCCGTATAGAACCCCATCCGGAGTTCCATCACTGAAACACCTGTATCTCCAACAAAGATGAATTGATATAGGGCGGCGAGAATCGCGTCCGTGCCGCTCACATAGATCGCCGTCGCCACCACCCCGAGCATGACCAGAAAGAAGGCCCACAACCATCCCCGCGAGGTTGCATGGGAACTCGCATCCGGCATTCTATCCCGGGGCGCCTCAAGCATCAGGCCAAGCACCCTTGCGGACCCGAAATAGCCGGTCAGGAAGCAGGGAAGGAACACACAACAGATGCGGAGCACTTCAACCTGGGCCTCGCTGCCATCGCGGAGCACCAGAATCGAGGCCCCGGTCAGGTAGGCCATGGACGCAATCAGGATCGCGCCCCCAGGACTTGGGTTCAGGAAAGCCCGGAGCAAGGCTCTGCTAGAAAAGACCAGGATCGCAACCGCGATCACCAACAGTAGACTGCCGTTCCCCATGGCCTAGCCCCTGCCTGGAGGTGCCTGCGGAACCTCCACCAAGGCACCACGGCCTGCGCTGATTGGCAATTCGAAGCGCACAAGCGTCCCCTCTGATACCGCCAAGGGCACCGAGAGACGGGTGGTATCCCACCTCCGCCCATACTCCAGCGCCGCCGTATCCGATGCCACTGCCACCTGCCCGCCGAGGACGACCTCAAAGCGAGCAATCACAACTCCTTCAAGCAGAATTTCAGCACCCAAGCCATCCCCGGCCACCTTCACCCGGAAGTCTGGATGAAGGAGGAAATGCGCGGCCGCAGGCCGTTGAATATCCTCTGCACAATGAAGCAGGTCGCGGATTTCGATTAAGAGGGTGTCGGCGCCCGTTTGAGCGACTGTCACCTCTCTTAAGTGTTTGAGCGTCCCTCCATATGGAACGCTTCCGCTCCATAAAATCCGGCCATCCCCGTCCTGAGTGAATGATTCACAACGCCCCCGAGCATTGCGCACGGTGCAAGTCACCGACCCTTGTTGGATCGGGGATTGTTCCAATCCCGCCAGCGAGACGGTGTTGTGGTGGGCAGTTGCTAAATCCCAGGCATGCTGGCTCACATCACTCGTGTAGGTGCTGGTTCCCGGATCGATCAGCACCGGTCGGCCACCCAGGGAAAACACAAAGCTCAACTGGTCGTTGTGATCGTGACTCCCCCGCCCTCCGAGCCCGCTCGGGCCTGCCCTAAGCACCATCAATAAGTCACGGTTCCGGATGACAAAATACCCGGCGTCTTCAAACGAAGCCAGCGAAAGAATCGCTTCCTTGGCCGGTGCGGCTTCGGAGCCCCTTGTGTCGAGGCCGCCCAGATGGCTGAACCAGGCCCGCGCGGACGCATCCAGGCACCCCTTGGTGGCCAGACCGCCAAGGCCCACCGCGGCAAAATACTCGAACAGGGGGGCCGCATGGTTCCCGCTGACGCCTCCAAGGGTGAGAACATTCCCGCTATCACTGTCCCCGATTGCGGGAATGGCACCTCTGGCGTCGGAAATAGCCTCCAGGAAGGCCCGTGCCCGCTTAGCCACAGCCCACAGTGTATTCTCTGCCTTCACACCATGGTGGCGGGCTGCGATGAGATAGAGCAGCACGCCTTCAAGCATCAGGCGCTGGTACCCGGTCGCGTGCTCAAGGTGGACACCATCCACATGGAACTGCGCGTCGGTCTCCCCCGCTAGAATTTCTGCGGCCTTTCTGAACCTGTCTGAACTGGCCCCGTCCAGGAGCAGAGACAAGAGGGCAATCCCAAGGTAGTCAAAAAACAGATGATTTCCACTGACATCGCTGACCTCAAGGTTCCACCGGAGGTGATGTTCATGCGCCCGCAGTAGGCGAGCCAGGAATTTCCGCTGCGCCGGGGAGGCTCCTGAATCAAGGAGGTCCGCAACCGCGGCGAGGTTGATCGCACGAATTGCCACTTCCATGGAGCAAGTCCAATTCACCCCGTAACCTTCCGGGTTCTGGGATGACCAGTCCAGGAGCAGGTCCCAGGTTTCCGTGAAATATCGAGGATCCCCTGATAGAACCCACGCCCCCGCGATCACAGGGAGGCCCTGCAATCGGCTCAATTCCCAGGGGTACTTGACATCACAAGGCTCCCCTTCGCGAACGATGTCGATCAATTTGTGAAATCGCATGGGCCAGGTGATCCCGCTGCAGGCATCCGCGTGCCAAGGCACGGGTCGCAGGAGACTCGCACGGCCCCACCCGAGCAGGGGAACGCCTTCGAGCAGTAGCTTGTCGGCACTCCGAACAATGGCCTCGAGCAGCGCCGGATCCTGCTTCTGAAGCCTGCTCCGGAGCCCGGCCAGCGCCTCCTGGTCCCAGAACAGGCCGAAGCCGCGGCCATGATCCATAGCGCCTCCGACAGGATCCGGGTCCAGAACGGGGCCGACATGCCACCGACGGTAATTCGCCCAGAAGTTGGGAAGCCAACGGCCCCAGCCGGACACCCTGGATCCGATAATCCGGAGGGAATGGCGCACCCCCGCCTCCCTGAACCGAAGGGAATATCGATGGATTCTGCTGAATGGGTTGCGCATTGGGAGCTCTGCCTGACCTGATCTGGAGTGGGGCCTCGGTCAGGACTCGATCCAGTACTTGTGCCACTGAACGAGGTTGAAGATGACCCAGATGTACACAGCCTTCTCCTTCCCATCCCGATGTTCCCGAAAGAGCCCCTGAATGAAGGCGCGATCCATGATGCCCTCCTTCACTAGGCAGGAATCGAGGATCTGGCGCTCCACATCATGCCCGAATCCTTCCCTTAGCCACTGGGACATCGGGGCATCAAACCCGCGTTTCTTGCGATTGATGGTTGAGGCAGGAATGTCGTCCCGGATAGCGTCCTTGAGAACAGACTTGAAGCCATGCTTTCCGAAGCGGATCGAATCGGGCATCTCCATCGTCAGTTCTACTAGATGATGGTCAAGGAATGGCACCCGCGACTCAATGGAAGAGGCCATCGTGATCTTGTCCACTCGCATGAGCAGAAGTTCCGGCAGGCGGATCTTGAACTCGGAATAGATCAACCTCTGGTAAAGGTTTCCATCCTGAGGCACTGGGCCGAAAGGGCGGTACATTTCACGAATATAGTCCGCGGTCTTCGTGACATCGGCTCCCCCATAGTAGCTAGGATTCGACATCCCGGCGGCACCATTTTCACCCTGGTTCTTCATCAGTTTATTCTTGAACCGGTCCCAAAACACCAGGGCACCTGACCAGAACAGTTCACCATCGAGGGCCGCCCGCTCGAGGAACTCTGCGTGCTGTTCGAACTGCGGTACATGGTCCGCCAGGGTCCCCACCACGGAGGCCACCGCTTTCCGGAAGGGTTTCGGCGCATGCAGCCAATGGGTCCAAAAATAGCGTTGGATCCGGTAGTACTTCAGGTAGTGCCTATAACCCACAAATTGCTCGTCGGAGCCTTCTCCAACCTGGACCACACGGACTCCGGAATCCCTCACCAGCTTGGAGACAAAGTGCAAGGGAATGCATACCCAGTCTGCGATTGGTTCATCTTGGGAATGCACGAGGGAGTCGATGTACCCCTCCATGTCCTGGCGCTCAATCAGCACCTCGTGGTGGTTCGCACCGAAAGCCTCGGCCGCCTCCCGTGCCTCATCAAGTTCATTCAGTTCGGGATAGTCCCGGTAACCCACCGTGAATGTGTTCACGGGAGCATCCAGCATCGCTGACATCAGCGACAGATTCGTGGTGGAATCAATGCCGCCTGAGAGGAGGACGCCGATCGGAACATCGGACATATTCCGCTTCGCCACAGCAGCAACCAATCGGTTCCGAACCTCCTTTGCATATTCGGAAGGGTCATGAGAATTCGGCTGGAACCCCGACTGCCCAGGAATGGCATCCCAGTAGCGGGTGACGCGCACCCCAGCGGATTTGCTAATGGACAGGTAGTGACCGGCAAGCAGTTTGTACACCCCATCGAACATGGTCCAAGGCGGGGGGGTGGTCATGAATGCCAAGTAGTGCCGCATGGCCCCGGCATGCATGGCCCTCGGCATGCCTGGATACTTAAGAATCGCCTTGATTTCGGAGGCGAAATGAAACACCCCCCCCTGATCGGCATAGTAGAGCGGCTTGATCCCGATCCGGTCACGGATCAGGAAGAGTTCTTCTTTCCGGTCATCCCAGAGGCCGATGGCGAAGTCCCCTTCGATGGCCCGCAAAAGTCCGTCGATCCCCCATTCCTCGTAGCCATGAACGATCACTTCCGTATCGGAGTGGTCCGTTCGAAAGACGTGGCCCACTGCGACAAGTTTTTTTCTCAGTTCAAGATGGTTGTATATCTCTCCATTAAATGTCACCCAGACGGATTCATCTTCGTTCGACAAGGGCTGGGAGGCCGAAGTGCTCAAGTCCAGAATAGAGAGACGGCGGTGCCCGAGTCCGACCTTCCGATTTTTCGACAACCAGAGGCCATGCCCATCCGGACCACGGTGGGCCATGGCGTCCCGCATGGATACCAGCACCCCGGGATCGACCTCAATCCCGGCCGCATAGGAAAAGGAACCAACTATGCCACACATAAGGAATTCCCCACATTATCAGTTCAAATAAACGATAAAAGTATCACCATTGCTGAATCGTCAATTCTCGATGGAGGTATCGTTCAAGGGATCCTTCCAGTGACTGCCTCAATCCCGGCAACCCAGTCAGCAACTCATGAATCTAAATTTGATTCATTGAATATTTTCCGTGAGCCGATGCTTAATCCATTCGCGGTGGGACCACACGGCAACCACAAGGAATGTTAGCGCCATAGAGGTGAGGACTAATGTAGATCGAGATGGAGGGGTCTTGTCTATGGGTTTGTTCGCGGGGTCCAGGATATTGAGAATCGGAATGTCATTCTTTTCCTCGAGTAGGGCCTGCTCACGATTCAGTGCAAGGGTAGTGACAAGTTGCTGGCGGAGACGGAGTTCTGTTTCGAGACGAGAGCCTTTCAGGCGCACAGAAGGGTCGGCGCTGGTCTGAAAATTTCGGTTGCCTTCGAGGAAGCGGCGAAGGATGTCTTCCGCTTCGTCCATCTCTTGGCGAGCATCCGCAAGGCGAGCTTCGGCAAAGGCGGCTTTAGCACCCCCGCGGGTGCGTCCCTTTTCTCGTAAAAATACTTCGAGAAGTTTCTCGGCTCGCTGCACGATGAGCTGTGATAGTTCTGGGGATCTGGTTTCCGCACTGATAGAGATAACCTTTGTCTTGAGGTCCCTTGAGGCTGTCAATAGCCCTCCCATGCCCTTAACAGCCCGGTCCATATTCACGGCATGAAGGCAATCGTAAAGGGTGCCCTTTTCAACCCGCTCAGCGCCAAAACGCCATGAACGGGTGTGGTACTGGAATTCGGTCTGCAGGAGTTGCTCTTTCAACCAACGGCTATTCAGGACATCCACAAAGTTGGCATCGCTGCTGTCCCCACCAGGCACGCTGACGCCGAAGGCGGCAGCGGCACTGGCTAGGCCCCCAAGGTTTCCCCCAATCCCTTTCGATTCCACGGGGAGCAGGCGAGCCTCAGACCGGTAGTAATTGGGCATAAAGAGGGTCACCAGGGCAGTCAATAACCCCGCAGCCAATGCCAATTGGAGAGGCCTCTTCAGGCTGGCGACAAGATCCAAGGTGGGGGCTGCGGGTGGCTGTGGCATAAGGGATTAGGCTACCAGACTTGCCCCTCAATGCCTCGGCAGGGGCCTGTGTCAACTGACACAAAAAATGGTTCCTCGCTGAATCGTGTGGGTAGGGGACTACCTGGGTGGCAGCGCGAAGTCGAGTTTGCCGGCAATGAGGTAGGCGATATTGAGGAGGTTGTGGGTGGTTCGATAGCCTCGGGCCTTAGCC
>Ga0194052_1002349_pt1 | contig 10392 bp, 9 predicted proteins | sample SepL226m_MetaG_FD_160117 | JGI IMG/M metagenome (GOLD analysis project Ga0194052, IMG submission 160117) | Anoxic zone freshwater microbial communities from boreal shield lake in IISD Experimental Lakes Area, Ontario, Canada - Sep2016-L227-6m | ecosystem: Environmental > Aquatic > Freshwater >... | reverse complement strand
TAGTGATGCTTTGTTTGATCCATCGAGTAGCATAGGTAGAAAATTTAAATTCTTTATCAGGATCAAATTTTTCTATGGCTTTAATAAGACCGATATTTCCTTCTTGGATAAGATCAGAAAAACTCAATCTAGAACCAAAAAATCTCTTAGCAATACTAATTACCAATCTCAGATTAGACTCAATGAGTCTTTTTTTTGCATCTTCATCTCATTTTTTGATACGTTTAGCGATATCTCTTTCTTCTTCAGTATTGAGAAGAGGTATCTTTGAAATTTCATTAAAATATAGCTTAATAAAGTCTTTATGCTGAGGATCTACAGCGCGTTTATCTGTTTCATACAAGGCTACTTTTCCCAGTTTCGTCTCCTTCCTTGCCTCTTCAGCTTCCTTTTCTAGAATTTCTTCGATCGTAATGATTTTGATTCCAAGCTTATCTGCGAGATCATAGAACTTTTCAATAATTTTGATATTGAGATCCATATCGTCTACATCAGCAATTACGTCTTCTTCATTGATAGATCAAAGTTCGAATCAGCGTTTCAAAAGATCTTGAAGTGGTTTACTAAGTTCTGCAACGTCATCTTGGAAGCTTTCCCATAATTGTTTTTTGACTTTTAACATAGAATCAAAGGGATTTACAAAGTAAAAAACAAAAACATCTATAATCTTGTTATTTTACATAAAAAGCTACAAATATTTGACAAATAATATATAATATATATAATATATACGGTGTAGTGACCATTCGCACATATAGCGAGAAAAGGAATATTGTCTCTTAAACAAGATGATGTTCCTTTTTATAATAAAGAAAACCCTCTATATAAGCAGATTCCCCGAAGGAAATCAGACATAAAGAGCACACTACAAAGAGGATAGTAGCTATTTAGAGAGCAATATCAACAGAAAGTCACATAGATAAAATCTATGGAAACAGAAAATGAAATGGTTACAAGTTAACATGTTAAAAGGTTAAAAAGTTAGGTACAGGTTTCTTGGTTATAAATTACAAAACCAACATTCCAAACTTTCACAACATTTTAACCTTAATAACCGCTTTCTCAAACCAACCTTTTAACTTTCAAAACCTTTTAACTTTCAACTCCATCTCTATGTTCCATATTTTCACAGGAAAACGTCTTCAGATAGGGAAACAAACCTACCTTCAAAACTCATCCTTCGGCATCCAGATAAACTACCTAGGATACAAACCAGAAGGTGATTTTTTTCTTTATCCCTATCTAGATGACAACAAAAAAACTATCGTCTATTATGCTTTTGATATGCCAGAGCAAAAAGATCTCTTTGAATCTCTCCTCAAAGTAAGTGGTATTGGACCAAAAACAGCAATGCAAATCGTCCAATTACCAAAAGATGAATTTCACCAAGCACTCAAAAATGTCGATGTGAAATTTTTCCAAGCCATTCCTGGTATCGGACCAAAGTCAGCAAAAAAAATTCTTTTGGAACTCAAAGGAAGTATAAATGTGGACGATTTTGAGAAAATAAATATCGATGAAAAACTTTTTAAGGACATTGTAAAATCACTCAAAAATTTTGGATATGACAGTACAAGAGTCAAAGAAATACTACAAAAATACGAATGAAAAATCACCAAAGAGACAATGCCAGAGGTGATTAAGCGGATCATAAAAAACATATAGCTTGGATTAAGCTAATAACGATGAGGAAATTGATGCCAGAGATAGTCTATTGCCTCTTGATTTTCAGGGTCTAGGTCCAATAAGCGCATAAAAAAATCTTTTGATTTTTTATACATTCCTTGAGAGAAGAAGAATTTACCTGCAAAAGTAAGAAAATCCTTATTTTCTATAAATTGAGGACCCTGTCGATGATCCGTAATATAACGAGAGATTTCTTGGATCAATGGAAAAGAAGAATTTCCACATGCAAGTAATTGGTCTATATACGGCCATATTTGAGAATAGTATGCATTACTCATAAGTGACCTTATTTTTTTCTCCAAAATTACTTGTTGGGTATGAAGAATAAACTGCATAAATGAATTATTATCCAAGAAATATTCTTGCAAAGAAGAAGACTTTTGAAAAGATAAAATCTCATCTAGAGCTTCATCATAGCGATGAAGTGATTGAAGGGCAAGTATTTTGTGTTGTAAAATGATTGCATGTTGTTCAGCACTTAAATACATAACATCTTGAGAGGAAAGGCATTGCTTACAAATAGAAAGAACTCCAGAAAAATTATTATAATGGAAAAACCTCTCCATCATCCAAATGGAAATACGATAATATTGATCTCTGTAAAGTTCTTTATAATGACGAGAAAAGCGAGGAAGATAGGAAGAAACAATCTTTTCAATCCTGGGATATCCTCACCAATCATCTCTAGCAATAAGAAGTGAACAAATAATATCTAAATAGCTAATAATCCTCTCATTTCACAAGATAGCAATCAAATGAGATAAGGGGTGTTGGACAAAAAGCTGTTGGATAAGTTGCAAAAAATCCTGTGTACGTCATGAATGATACAAGGAGACGATCTCGTCATCCCAAGCAAAAAGTTCTTTATGAAGGGCAGGCGAAGAAATATTAGTTATGTCTGCTTTAGCTTCTGCGATAGGATACATGAGATGTGGTACGTTCTTTTCTGTTTTGCTTTTCTCCTCAGAAAAATTACCCTCTTCAAGAATCTTATATTGTTCTTGTTTCAAAGCTTCTTCATGTGCGAAAAATGTATCTAGAAGATGTTTGTCTATGGGATGATGAACGTTATGTAGAGGATGTTTTGCCATCTAGAAAACGCAGAATAAAAAACAACATAAGTATACGGATTCCCTATCTTATTGTCAAATATCTATCGTTTTTCTAGATAAAATTCACATTCTGCCTTGCATTTTTCGTCCTCTTTTATATTGTTTTTCGTGGTAAATTTTAGAGAAAAAACGCTTAAGCGATAAAACAACTAATCGTTTAAACGTTTCGGCATTTTAGCGTCTCAACGTCAAACATGAACATACGCAACTTTTGTATCATCGCACATATCGACCATGGGAAGTCTACTTTGGCAGACAGGATGCTGGAAATGACAGGAACTGTTAGAAAGGTTGATCATAATCAGATGCTAGACCGTATGGATATAGAGCAGGAAAGAGGAATTACCATCAAGCTTACTCCTGCAAGGATGCAGTGGAAAGGATATGAATTGAATCTGATCGACACCCCAGGGCACGTAGACTTTCAGTATGAAGTCTCGCGTTCACTTGCTGCTGTAGAAGGAGTAGTTTTACTGATAGATGCAAGTCAGGGCATCCAAGCACAGACATTATCTACCTTGTACCAAGCGATAGATCTCAATCTCACCATCATTCCGGTCCTTAATAAAATCGATCTCCCCGCAGCCAATCCAGAAAGAGTAGCTCATGAGATCGAAAACGTCATCGGGATAGATAAATCAGAAATTCTCTTAGTCTCAGGAAAAACAGGGGAGTGAGTAGAGGGCGTCTTAGATGCCATTATCTCCAGAATCCCAGCTCCGAAATAAAAAAATCTCCAAGCCCGATAAGCCTGAGGATTTCTTTATAGTTTGTTGTTCATCTAAATCTTAGGAACAGGATAATAGGTATTTATCCACATGTTTATGAGGAATCCATGAGCTCTCATAAATGGTATATTACCTATAAGTTTATAGACATCAATTACCATCTCCATATATTGTTTTTTGGAGATTTTTCTTGATTTGTATAAATCTTCAAGAGGCACTGGGGCACCAGATGCAAGAATCCCAGCTCGTAAATTATGCGCGTAATGATTTACAATAATAGGAATTGGTTCATCGCACAACTTTCCAGTAAGTGGATCTTTGATTTTTACTGCATAAAAAGTTCCTATATTGGGTCTTTTCTGTGATAATGTTTGTAAATTAGACATGTTTTTTTATTTTTATATTAATATTAATGCATTTTTTTATTTTAAATAAATATATATATAACACAACAAAAGTCAATACCAAGCCAATCCCTTGAAAATGAGGAGAGCTTCAGTACAAAGGCAGAAGATTTATCTTTTCCTAGAAACCCAGCATGCCACAACATATAGCCAGAGCCTTGATTTTCGATTGTGTCTATGACCAATATAAATGAGTCGTCGCCTATATCAAAGTGATCGAGGGACAATTTACCGCGGGAGACCAACTTTACCTTATCCATACCGACAAATGGGTAGATATTACCGAAGTCGGCCACTTTACTCCAGAATATCATGCGGATAAACATATCAGCAGAGGACAGATCGGCTATTTAGTAACCTGAGAAAAGTCCGTAAGGAACGTACAAATCTGAGATACCTTCGTGGGTGGACTTACTAAGAACGCAGATAAACAGGAGATAAAATTGCTTGCTATTCCGGGATTTAAAAAGGTAAAACCTTTCGTGTATGCCGGCATCTATCCTGTAGATAGTAATGATTACGATAAGCTCAAAGATGGACTAGAAAAATTATCATTGAATGATAGTGCGATAGAATACGATTTAGAAGATAGTAAGGCATTGGGATTTGGGTTTAGATGTGGATTTCTCGGGATGCTCCATATGGATATCGTGAGAGAAAGAATTTCTAGAGAATATAATATTGAAACTATCTTCACCATCCCAACGGTGATTTATCTGATCAAATCTAAGAATTTCTCCCTTCCTCAAATCAAATCAGGAGCAAATGTATTATCATTAATCCAAAGCGGACTCTACAAAAATATTATTGGAGAAGAAAATCTCGATGATATCGATGAACTTACAATCATGAACCTAGATCCTACCATTAGAGAATTTTTACAACCCTGGATTATCGTGAAATCTGGTGCCGATATGGTCGATCAAGGAGTCATTGATGAAATATGGGAACCGATTGCTCATGTAGAAGTCGTCGGTCCAGAAATATATGCAGGGAACATCATGGCGCTTTGCCAGGAATATAGAGGTAAGCTCAAAAAGATGGAATACCTCGATGCCGAGAGGGTAGTTTGGCACTATGAATTGCCTATGGGAGAGATTATTATCGATTTTTACGATAGATTGAAATCATCGACTAAGGGCTATGCAACCATGAATTATGAATTCAAGGGCTATGAACCAGCAGATTTAGTAAAGCTAGATATCATTATCAATAACGAAAAAGTAGAAGCCTTGAGTCGAGTAGTCCATAGAGATAAAGTCTACTATCTTGCAAGAGATGTGGTAGAAAAACTCAAAACACTGATCCCCAAACATCTGTTTGTTATCCCTATCCAAGCGGCTATCGGTACCAAAGTTGTGGCTCGTGAAAATATTTCTGCTATGAGAAAGGACGTGATTTCTAAATGTTATGGAGGCGATGTCAGTAGAAAAAGAAAACTTCTCGAGAAGCAAAAAGAAGGAAAGAAGAAAATGAAAGCATTAGGGAACGTAAGTGTCCCAGGAGACGTATTTATTAAAATGGTAACAAGAGAGTAAATAACAAACCCACTATAGTGGTTTAGCAAACCCCCTAAATCCCCCTTGTCAGGGGGACTTGCAGGAAAATTGATTCCCCTCCTTGACAAGGGAGGGGTCAGGGGTGGGTTTGTAGATGTCAAACTAGCATTATTTTACTTTCTAAAATAAGCTCATGTTCTCAAAAATTTTCTTTCGATACTTCCTCTTTATCAATCTCATTACCTTCATCATCCGATGAGTCGATAAGTACAAGGCCAAGAAACAATTGCGAAGAATTTCAGAAAAGAATCTTCTGATCCTAACAGCATTAGGAGGCTGGATAGGAGCACTTATAGGTGTTTCTCTTTTTAGACATAAGACAATCAAAGGAAAATTTCTTATTCGATTTTATGGGATTATTGTAATTTGGATTACGATTATTTCACGATATTTTCTAAAGTAAGATCGTGTCATTCTGACCCCGACGGTTCGGGGGAAGAATATAATCATATCCTTCACAAATTATTCAGGATGATACAATTTCAACCTTAACTTCTTAAAATATGCCGATAAAAACAATACAAAAAAATATACTCGATTGGTACAAAATTCATGGAAGAAAATTGCCCTGGAGAGCAACCAGAGATCCTTATGCTATTCATATCTCAGAAGTTATGCTCCAACAAACGCAAGTAGATAGAGTCATTCCCTATTACCATAAGTGGCTCAAAGATTTTCCCGATTACGAAATCCTTGCAAAAGCAAGCAAAATGCAATTATTGAGCCACCGATCCGGATTGGGATTTAATTCTAGAGCATTGAGATTACAAGCTTGTGCAAAATTAATCACTGAAAAATGATATATCCTAAAAAAAGATAAAGTAAAAATATGAAAAAACTCCATTATCCAAAATTCAGAATCTAAAATCCAAAATTCAGAAATTAGAAATACTTTACAAACTTTCCCGGGAATTGGTCCTTACACTTCTGCCGCCATTTGCGCTTTTGCATGGAATCAAGAAGTGCCAGTGATCGATACCAATATCAGAAGAGTGCTTATCTTCCTGTTTAAGTTGCCTGAGACAATTACTGCTAAAGAGCTCGAAGCATTCGCCACAAAAATTATTCCAAAAGGCAAATCTCGTGACCGACATAATGCACTCATGGACTATGGAGCCATGGAATTGACTGCAAGAAAGACCAAAATCAAATCACTTTCTAAACAATCCAAATTCGAAGGATCAGATAGACAAGTGCGTTGACGAATAATGAAACAATTAACAAAACCCCCAATAACCAATAATCAATTGCCAATAACCGTTGTTCAAGAAGAGTTTCCATGAAAGAAAGTGAAGGAGATTATTGAAGCAATGCAAAAAGAAAATTTAATTGACATCAATAAAAAGAAGAATACAATTCTTATTGCAGAATAGAAAATTGCTAAACAGTAGACGAACAGTAGCTGAACGATAGCAGATTTAATCTATAAGAAAACTGTAATGAGTAACAAGTTTGAGGAGTTAGAAGTATGGAAATTAGCAAGATGACTAAACAAGAAATTATGCGCTATCTTTTATGATAAGAATTTTAGAAACTACTCATTTCAAGACCAGATAATGAGAGCATCCCAGTCAGTAAATAATAATATCGCAGAATGACGTGAAAGATGAAGTGATAAAGATTTCGCAAAATTTCTCTACTATTCCAAATGATCTATTGGAGAAGTCAGAAATATGCTTTACTCAGCGATAGACTTTTGATATATAAACGAAACACAATTTAACGAATTATATAAAGAGTGTATAAACTTATGAATAAAAATTAATAACTTCATTAAAGCACTAAAATAATTAAGCTACAGTTTAGCACGAACGCAGTAAGTGTTTGTCTACCGTTAGTCACGAACCTGCCTACCGCAGGCAGGCGAAGTTCGTATTTAGCCATTCTTAAACCATGCTCTATTTCATTCCAACCCCCATTGGCAACAAGGACGATATTACATTACGCGCAATCAAGCTCTTCCAATCGCTTGAATTTTTCGTCTGCGAAGATACGAGAACTACCATGAAACTCTTTGGAATGTACGAGATTCCTTACAAGGACAAAAAATTTTTCTCACTTACAAGCTTCACTTCAGATAACCAACTTGCTCGTTATGTGGATATTCTCAAAGCGAGTGATATCGGTCTCGTCTCCGAAGCAGGAACACCCGGACTCTCAGACCCCGGCAAGTCGATGATCAAACTCTGTAACGAATACCAGATTCCGTATACTATCCTCCCGGGAGCCAACGCTTTAGTCCCCGCAGTAGTAGGAGCAGGATTCGATACGTCGGAATTCACCTACTTATGATTTTTACCAACCAAGAAGGGGAGACAGACCAAACTCAAAGAAATTTTAGCATCAGAAATACCAGTTTTTGTCTATGAATCTGTACATAGGATAGAAAAACTTTTACAGGAGTTACAGCAGGCAGGCTTTCAAGGACAGCTTTCTATCGCTAGAGAGTTGAGCAAAATGTTCGAACAACAGTTCACGTGAACAGTAGAGGAGGCATTAAACATGGTAAAAGAAAAAAAACTCCCTATCAAGTGAGAATTTGTCCTTGGGATGTATCCTAAAAAATAGTTTATTTCAAAATCTTATCTTTTATATACAAAATATCTCATTTCTTATGAGGATAATATGCAGGATTGAGAATTAATTTTCCTTTTGCGTCAGTGAATTGGATGGGTTTCCCATGAAATGCAGTGTATATCTGCATAAGTTCAAAAATCTTTGGAGAAGAAAAAGTAAATTTATAAATATTCCATTGTCCATCCTTACTTTTCCTGAGATATTCAAGATTTTTCGCATGAATTGTAGTGATAGATTCATTTTTTTTTCATCAAGAAGATGCCGTATTGATCTTATGTTTATAATTGTCTAATCCATAGTTTTGAAGTTGATCTTGGGTATAATGTAAATAAGCAGGATAAGAAACTGGGATGCCATCGATAGTGATAGCAAGTTTGCTTGCAGATGTTTTTACAATATCCAAAGGGACTATTCTACCATCCAGAAGGACAGATCAATTCTTTTTCATAGTAGAAATTTCTTTATTGGTATTTTTGGAAAAGTCTGGCAAGGGGTCTCAGGTATACTTATTGATAAGTACCCAATATTTCACGACAGGCCAGAGATAATCATTCAATGCTCTTCATGAATATCTTCTCAAAGCGTTGATCCATCTATCTTTCCCTTCAGGAGTCGTAGTATAAATATTTTTGAGAAATCTTGCTGAACAATCTAGTCCCATAATAGGATGAAATCTATCATCATATTTAATGAGTTTTTTTACATCATAGTTACAAGCATTCAATGTTTTTACAATAATTTTTCCATGTTTCAAATCTCTTACACCTTCAGTATATCTTGGCAAGGTTTTCAATCAGAATTTTGCAGCATTGACTGCTTGGATATGGATAAGTCCAAGTCACCCATCTCCAGAGAGATTAGGCATAGTAGGATCTCACATTCCTTCTTGGGCCATCATAGCGAGTAAAAGCCCTCTAGGGATTCCATAAGTATCTTCTACTGCATCAGTAGCTGACTTCCATCTCAAACATCTTAAGATTCTTCCTTGTGCAGAAAATTGATCGGGAAGATGGAGAGCAATTTTTTTTTCTTTATTAATTTCTTTATATCATAGATGAATAGGTTTTTGGTGAATATCAATGTGATGCTTACTCAGTACCTCATTTTTGAGATTTGCCAAAGAAAGCTTAGAGAGTTCAGTAGTAGTCTCTATAAGATTTTCTTTCATTTCCTCGGACTTGAGAGGATCAAGAGTAAGATCAGGAGATAATAATTCCACCATTTCTTCTTGCAAAGCTAAAATCAGTTATTTATAATTGTATATATAATTTATTTTTTGTCAAAAAATGATGAGAAAAAAGAAGCTGTACGCCATTTTAGGAGTAGGGATTGTTGTCCTTGCAGGAATCTTCAGTAAAAACATTTCCTTGCAGATAGGGAATGGGAGTACTAAGACCATTAATCAACAGGTACGAACAGGAGAGATTGCACTCGATACCTTACAAAATATTACCGGGCAACTTTTAATCTTTCCTTGAGCTTATGATGCTTTCGTCCAGAAACTTTCCCAGCCAAGCCAGACACTCCAAGTCCAAACCTACGACTTCACAGAAAAACGTATCAAAAATCTGCTAGAAACTTTTTTAGACAAAGACACAAAGATTCAGCTCATTATGGAAAACAAAAAATATCAGCAATTTACCGATACCTTCGCTGACATCCAGAAAACATTTGCTTCCTATCCAAATTTTCAGATCCAGTCCGATGAAAAGATGTCCACAGAATACGTACATAGCAAGATAGATCTCTTGGACAAGGCATTTTTTATCAAGACGTCCAATCTCACGCATTCATCACTTTTTTCCAATCGTGAATATATGTTTTATAGCTCTAATCCATGAGTTCTTCAAAGTTTAAAAACAATCTTCACCAAAGATCGAGCAGGGCAGAGGATAGTAGCAAAAGATATTCATCCTAATCTCGTAATCTGTAATATCAATTGCAGGGCAGTGATTGAGAAATTATTAGGTTCTGCCAAGGAGTCCATCATCATCCAGACCCAATACATCAACGATCCTTCACTGATAGATATTCTCATGAATAAAAAACTGAAGCTTCCAGAGATTAAAATTCTTGTCTCCAACACTACAGCAAGCACAGAGATGGAGGCGTATATGGGGGATCTTGCAAGGAAAGAAAAAAAGGAATATTTGCATGCCAAAATGATCCTCATTGACCACAAAATTCTACTTCTCGGAAGCATGAACCTGTCCGCGAATTCTTTGGATAAAAATAGAGAAATCTGAATTTTACTCACAGATCCGATCCTTATTCATCAGTTTGTCTGACAATTCACGAAAGACTGGAATATAGCGAAGAAATAGTT
>Ga0194052_1002347_pt1 | contig 10397 bp, 6 predicted proteins | sample SepL226m_MetaG_FD_160117 | JGI IMG/M metagenome (GOLD analysis project Ga0194052, IMG submission 160117) | Anoxic zone freshwater microbial communities from boreal shield lake in IISD Experimental Lakes Area, Ontario, Canada - Sep2016-L227-6m | ecosystem: Environmental > Aquatic > Freshwater >... | reverse complement strand
CGGTTATATTGTGCTTGATTTCATCAATTTTGCCTGAATATTTTTCAATAATTTCGGCTGAACTTTCAAAAGATCGCGATTTGGTTGCTGGTTGGCTGCTAGCAAATGGCGCCGCTATTGGTGCTGCCAGCACTTCTGGTTGTTGCCCGGTTAGTTCTTTTCTAACAGTTTCGATCATGGCAATTTTTTCGGCTCTTGGTTTAAAGTTTGACTTAACGCGGGAAATTATCTCGCCTGGTTGCTGCAAGCCAGATTTTGTGACTGTAATTGAATAAATATCTTTTGGCAGAGCTAGAGAGAATTTGCCACTCTGATTTGTGACAGTAGTTTTGACTAGCTTTCCAGTTGATTGTGATTTTGCCCGAATAACAGCTAGGTCGACTGGTTTTGAGTCAGCTGATTTGTAAACAATACCCACGGACTTGCCGCTAGCAATGAATTTTTTGTAAATCATGTGTCCTATAGTAACTGCATATAATCCGAGCATGACAAAGTTAAATATAGTTTTGCTTTGGTTTAGCGAATAAACAGTTGCGGCTAACCCAAGGAGGATAATCGGGATATTAATTAATCTCAGGAAGCTTGATATTGATTCGAGTGATCTGAGCTTCTTTACTACCAAATCTAAGCCAGCAGTTGCTGACATTGGAATTGATTTATTGAAAAGTGGGTTATCTTCTGAAAATGTAATTTTTTCTTTAGCAAAATAATTATTGTCGTAGGCCAACTCGATTTTTTGAATGGTTGAATTTGCTTGGTTCAAAATTTCGTAGCCTTCTTTTTTTGTCTCGAGATAATATTCCTCGCCTGGAGGAACCTCTAACGCGAATCTGCCGCCCCTGTCTGTCGTCACCACAGTTAACAGCTTATTGTCTCTTGCCCGGTAGAGCAGAACTTTGGTTAGTGGAATTGGAACTCCTGCGCTGGAATCATATACAATACCCGGCGCATGTTTCTGGTCTTTGCCTTTGGCGAACAACCCAAACAGATTTGGCAAAAATTGTATAAGTTGAGCCAGCAGCGCCAACAGCCCGGCTATGGCAATTAATCCAGCCGCTAACTTACCAGCAGGCGTTGAAATTGAGTCTTTAATGTCACCGATAATACTGCAGAGTGCACCAGTACAGGGTGGAACAGGGGTACAACTAGCACCGGTGCATGGCGTGACACAACTTGGGTCTAGCGGATCACAAATCGGTGGATGCCCGACCAAGCAGGCCGCAGGATTATTGTTGGCGGAATTAATATCCAAGGTTAGATATATTACTGGTGATGGCCCTAAAATCTTTTCATCTTCCTCAACAATTCTTCTGTTGATGCGATCAATATCATAAGACACTTTAATTGCGTTTTTGAATACTCCTTCGGTATTTTTCGCCTGCAGGGTTGTTGAACCCAAAATGTCAACTAAATTCTGGCCAGAAACATCTTCAATAATGACATCATTGACACTGCCGACTGGATCTTTGAATTGATCAGCCAGGGTAGAGTAGAAAGAGTAATCTGACCCTTTCCACATTTTAAGGATTCTTTTGGATGATAAATCAGTTGACCCGGTTGGGCCGTAGACATAAACATTTTTTGCTGTTCTCTGCTCATTGGTAACAGTAACATCAAAGGTTTTGGAGATAACTTTGGTACCTTCGGTGGCTTTAATTTCAACTGCTCCAGGGTAGCTGCCAAGATTAGCCGAGGCGATAAACTGACCGCTAGCTGATAGTTGTCCGGCATCGGGGTTGCGTAAAATATATTCGACTCTGACTCCGGACATTGGAGCACCAGCTTGATCTCTGATGTTCCCGTAATAGTTAGCGATTTGCCCTGGTTTAAAATGGGTTAGCGCACCATACGCCACAGACGTAAAAACTTGGCCTTGCGCTCCATAGGCTTTGTTAACGCCAGTTAACTTGGCCAGAATTTTCTCACTCAATGAAATTTTGCTTTCTTCACAGCCAGACCCGCTACTATTAAAAGCATAATCGGCTGGGTAAATTGTGATTGATCCAAAGGCCGATTTTTCTACTCCGTCGTAAACCGCAGTCCCTTTCACTTTGTTTGGATAACAGCCGTAGTTATTTGAGGTAGCAATATTAATATTTCTGCCATTGGTTGGGATTGTGCCGATTCTGTTATCTAACAGCGACATTGAGTAGTCGGCATTCGGTATGAAAAGGTTAAATTGATCATATCCATTGACGCCATTGTACGCTGTCTTGATTGGGTCTTTAACAGCAGTACTCCATGGATTAGTCCAAACATACTCCAGCCTTCTGGCTTCATTGGTGGTAACAAAGCTCATGAGCTCAAAGTCAGTCGATCCATAGCAGTTCGCAGTAGCTTTAACGGAATCCATCCAGGTGTCAAGAGTGGACGTTGCCGTCATTAGCCCACTGGAATTAATTGACCCAGCATTTGGCGTTTGCATCGACCAGGTAACCGGACAGGAGGAAGTAATGTTGTTCCCGTCCTGATCAGCTACAGTGGCAGAATACTGTTGCGTCTGGCTAGGATGCAAATATGCCTCATCAGGTGAGGTGGATATAGCGATACTTTTAGGCATATATGGTTGTGTTGCAGCAACGATAACTGTCACGGTTGCCGTTTTTTCATTACAGGTTTTTGCTGTGATTGTATATGTGCCCGGTGCTGCTGGTGCTACATAACCAATTGTATCATCTTTGTTATCAATAATTGTCCCGCCAGTTGTTGTCCAGGTCGGTGTTTCATCTGTTGCCGGCACCAATGTTCCATCCGCTTTGTAGAGTTTGGCTGTAAATGTCTTGCTGCCATTGGGAAGCAAATTAGCACCATCAGGTGTAACTGCAATGTGATCAATTGCTATACACTGTGGGTCGCCACAAAACCAAACATTGTTAAACAGCGCCCAACCAAAAGGGCACACATATGGTGGCTTAGGTGGTGGACAACTTCCTCCTGTATCAACTCCAGTTTCATCACCATTCTGTACTCCATCAGTGCAGGTTGACACACAAGCACCACATCCACCACCGCCACAATCAACTCCAGTTTCACCGTTATCTTGTGAGCCGTTTAGGTTGCAAGTATCTGGTGGGTTCGAACAAGCCGGACAGCTTCCACCACAGTCAATACCGGTTTCATCACCATTTTGACTCCCATCGGAACAAGTTGGCGGATTTGGCGGTGCTGCCGTTATCGTCATTAGTGCATCTTTGGTTTTTGTTATCCCATCTACTGTAGACGTTGCCGTAACAGTGCAAGTATTACCAACAGGAACAGCAGCAGGTGCCGTAAAGGTTACACTAGTCCCAGCTGCACCAACTGATCCACAAGTCGTAGACCAAGAGAATATTGCATCATTTATCGTATCTCCAAAATCATCAATAGCCGAGGCTGTTAGACTCTGTGTTCCATTAACTTGGACAGAAGCATTAGCTGGAGTAACAACCAAATGATCAAGTGCTGCATAATTGTAGTTAGCAGTATATGCATCAAGTGTTGGAGTAGAAGCTCCATCATCATTTGCCAATGTAGTTTCTACCTGCAGATATCTTTTAACCTTATCTGTATTACCCAAGAGCGTTCCAATATCAATGGACCCTGCGTAGTCAGTAGAAGCAGTCCACGAACCCCAAGTAGTATGATCATCTGAAGTACGGAATCTAAACTTTTCTGTTGTATGTGTTGGTGGAGCCCCAGCCGGAGAGTTAGTTGGCACAAACGTAGTCCAGTTCTTTATCCTGGCAGTACCATCTAGTTGGGTGGCCTGTGAAGTATGAACCGATGCTTGTTTATATATTTTAAATTCTTCCCAAACAGATGACGGCGATGTTTTATCAATCGTCATCTTTACGAATGATCCTGTAAAGGCAACACTCTGATATGCATATCTTCCGTTGCCACAAAATAAAGATGGTACCTCGCTCACAGCTATTCCTGTCCAATCGCTACCATTAGTCGATGTAGCAAATGAAATATCAGCTCCATGATAATAATAGCTCATTTGGAAAAATACGTTTTCTTTCGTTTCGCCAAGATTCACGGTTAAGGTCTTGTCGGTTGTGTCCGACCATCCTCCATAACCAAAATCATACGGGTCAACATCAGTGTGGCAAAAATTATTTAGCATATGCATTGGATCTTGGCCCATAGTTTCACCAGTCGCTTGAGCAGTTGCTCCAGTTAAGTCCTGCTCAGTAGCGGTTTTAGCATCCATTTTAATTGATCCAGGAACACTATCTGAATCGATATTTACTTTTGTTCCCGCATTCCACTCTGCTTGGCTTGCCAATGTTTTTGATGAGGTCGCTGCCTCAGTCTTTGAGTTAATGATTTTGTTCTCTCTGCCATAAAACCCAAAATAGACTGTTACTACAGCCAAAATAGAGACCAGAGATACTAATAGTATTAAAGCCCTCCTGCTCATCAATCACCCTGATATTAATTTGTACACATATATAGTATCAAAATATGGAGGAGAAAAGAATAAAAAAACCAGCCACTGCGATGAGTCGCAAATGACTGGTACGGATCGGTTCCTAGGGCATCATTCTGACTGCCTCCAGGGTGACGGTTTGCCCAGGCGGGGCGTCGTCCTCAATCGTCAGTTCGATGGAGATGATCGGATCGTCCTTGGAGAAGAACTCCTTGATGCCACCAGTCGAGCCGCGGCACTCGCCAATTACTGATTTGGCGGTGTGCACCTTGATCGGCGCGCTGGCACTTCCGCCGGCGCAGATGCCGATGTGATGGCAAGGCTTAGGCAACCGGATCGGCTTGGAAGCCTTAGATGATCCGTTGAGTGTCAGCCCATCATATTGGTGCCATGACGCGTCGTAACTTTTCAGGAATGCTGACTTGACGAGTTTCGCCCGATCAGCCTCGATCTTGCCATCGAGCTTTTGTTGTTCAGTCAGCTGATGACCATCCCTGGGCTTTTCTGTGCAGGTCTCGCCGTCGAACATTCGCGGCAGGCGAAACAAACACAGCTTTTTGACACAGCTGACATTGACCCATCCGTAGTGTCGGCTGTCCCAGCTCTCTTTGCGGTTGTCGCCAAGAAGCCAGATCCAGTCGCCGCTTCGTGAGTATACTCGCTTGATAGTCTCGTCTTTCTTGGTGACAACGAGAACTACGTCGTCAGGTTTGATGGCACGCCAGGGTCGGATGAACAAGCATCGTTGTCCGTCCCGGGTGAAAGGAAACATCGATTTCCCCTCGCCAACGGGGTACGCCGGTGCTGCTACTTGGTCCGTAACGGTACTGGCAATAAGAACAATGGCCAGTACTACCAGTATCTTGATAAGTATTCGAAGCACAGTTCCACCTCTTCCGCTCTCCGCCCAAGGCGGACTAGACGGGGAGTTTTTGGAGGTTTCACGGCTAAGTGATACCTCTTCTACCTGCCTCGTAGTGCACGAAGTCAGATCAACTCATTTATAGCACAAAAATTAATTTAAGTCAATAGGATATTGACATTGTGTGTTTTATCTGATATAAAGTAAGCAGAATCGATGTTACATTGTGAGGAGATGATTGGCATGACCAGAAGGTTGTCGTTGATCGTTGCCGCAATGTGTCTGATCGTAGCTTTAATCGCAGCGACACATGTGTTCGCCTACGACTGGAAGACGTACCGCACCCCCGACTACCAGATCAGCTACCCGGCCGAGTGGAATCCTGTGATCCGGGAAGCCGGAATGCAGGTTTTTGCACCGCACGACCCGTATGTCGCTCTGGCCGTATGGTGCTCCCCTGGCGCCGTGCGACCGTATCCGTACGAGCCGGTCCAGGGCGAGGTCATTGTCAAGCAGACAACAGTCCCTGTCAAAGGCATCATCGGCGGCTACAAGAAGTATGTCCTGGTTCACGGCCCGGGCCACTTCCGGCAGTACGTCGAGATCTACGACGCGCGCGCCTTTAGAGCCTTCAATCTAACCTACGCGACTCCGGACATGGTCGCCAACTACGGGGTTATGTTCCAACAATTCTGCGCCAGCTTCAAGAGCGCAGATGAGTGGGACGACGACACCCCGGACGACCCGGCAGCTACAGTCAGCCTGCCTGTCTACTGAGACGGCACCTGGTAGGATGATCCGACCCATGGTCAGCACTTTGTTGCAGACCATGGGTTTTTTAGTTGAAAAAGACCAAATAAACAGCTAGTATAGAGTTCGTAAAGCAGCAAGCTCCTAAAGTCTATCAAGTACAGTGAGTTAGGATAATACCTTGCACTGGATTTAGAATAATAATCAAAACAGATTGCCACGGCAGGAAGCCTCGCAATGACAAAACGGAGAAAAAATGTCAGGACACTCAAAGTGGGCAACAACTAAACACAAAAAAGCATTAATCGACGCTAAGCGGTCGGCTTCTTTTACCAAACTCGCCAATGTCGTCACTATTGCGGCACGAACTGGTGGCGACCCGACAATGAATTTTCAGTTGCGGTTGGCCATCGACCGAGCTAAGGCGGCATCAATGCCAAAAGAAAATATCGACCGGGCAATAAAACGTGGAACCGGTGAGCTTGGCGGCGCAGCTATTGAGGAAATTGTTTATGAAGGTTATGGACCTAGCGGTGCGGCAATTTTGGTTCAATGTTTATCTGATAACCGTCAGCGGACAGTTGGTAATGTCCGGGCAGCTTTTAGCAAGCACGGTGGCTCTTTGGCTGAGTCGGGTAGCGTGGCATATCTTTTTGAAAAAAAAGGCCAAATTATCTTTAGTCTCAAAGAATCAGGCAGAACTCAGGAGGAAGTGGAAGAATTAATTATTGAATCCGGTGCTGATGATTTTCACACTGATGACGATATTATAATAGTATATACTCAAGTCTCTGATTTGCAGGCGGTGGCCAAATCCCTTTCTGATGCTGGCATTAAATTAGAAACATCTGATTTAACTTATGTGCCGAAAACCACGGTTGCAATTCCAGAAGATAAATTAGCATCATTGGAAAAACTAATTGACGTACTCGAAAGTGATGACGATGTGGCTGATGTCTTTGCAAACATCAGCTAGTCCATAAAGTTACAAGTTCTTAAAGTTCATAAAGTGTATTGAGTTAGGATCTATCAAATAACTATTCCTTGTGCTTTACAAACTTTATAGACTTTATAAACTTTTAACTAATTTTCATTTATGAAAATTTTAGGCATTGACCCCGGTACGGCTACTACCGGTTGGGGAATAATTCAAACTGATGGCCGAAAAGTCAACGGGCAAATTATCCCGCAGGTTTTGGGTTGCGGCATTATTAGTACTAAATCTGGTACACCAGACGCCGATCGGCTGGAGATTATTTACGATTCAATTTCTGCTATAATTAAAAAAGAGAAACCTGATTTTGTCTCTGTCGAACAGCTGTTTTTCTTCAAAAACCAAAAAACAGTCATGACGGTATCTCAAAGCCGCGGAGCAATTATTCTAGCGATCAGAAAATCTAAAACTCCACTGCACGAATTCACACCACTGCAGGTCAAGCAAGCCGTTTGTGGTTATGGCCGGGCAGATAAAAATCAGGTTCAGGAAATGGTAAAGACACTATTGCATCTAAAAGAAATTCCCAAGCCCGATGATGCAGCAGATGCGCTGGCGATTGCGTTGTGCTGTGCACAAACGCAAGTAAAAAGTTAATCAAGTGGATCAAGTATCAAGTAAAAAACACTTGTAACTTGTAACTTGTAACTTGTAACTTGAGGGACTTATGAGTCTAATTGATATCAACAAGCGGATGGAGAACGAGGGCGGCTTTATTCCGCCTGTTTTGCGTCAAAATATTGTTACTAGCGAATGGATTGTTGTTGCTCCTGGCCGCTCTCGCCGGCCAGATGATTTCGTCCATCCAAAATTGGAAGCGGTAAAATCGAAGGGCGAGTGTCCTTTTTGTGTTGGATCCAAGGGTTTTAAGGAAAACGAAATTTTATCAAATCGCGGTGACATATATGTCATTGAGAACAAATTTCCGGCTTTCTATGATAAAAGCCCAAGTGCCAGAAGTTATTACCCGGAGGAAGGTTTTTATCGTGAGCGTCCAAGTGTCGGACAGCACGAAGTTGTAATTATAAAAGATCATGATTTGAAGCTAACAAAGTTCCACAAAGCATTGACTTCTGAGCTCTTTTGGACTATCCTGGAGCGGTACCAGAAAATAAAGCAAGATGACAAGATTTTTCAAATAACGCCGATTTACAACCATGGACCGGAGGCCGGGGCTTCCATTGACCACCCGCATGCGCAAATCTTTGCCTCAGGCGTTGTGGCCAACACTGTGAACAAAGAAATGGATGGCGCCGAGCGATATTTTGGCATCAATGGTGTTTGCGTTTATTGCGATATTATTAAGCATGAGCGCAAAGAAAAGCAAAGGATAATATTTGAGAATGATTATTTCTTAGCTTTCGCGCCATATGCTTCTCGTTATCCGTTTGAAACTTGGGTGGTCCCAAAGAAGCATCAGAGTCAGTTTGAAACATCAAGCCGAAATGAAATTGATGAATTCGCCAGCGCTACATCTGAAGTCCTGCAGCGATTAGAAAAAGTTTTACCTGGGTTATCACTTAATATGTATATCCGCACGTTGCCGACAACGATGGACAACTGCGATTATTATCACTGGTACTTAGAAATCGCGCCTCGGCTAACAACTTTTGGCGGTTTCGAAATGGGCTCAGGCGTTATCATCAACATCGTCCCGCCGGAAAAAGCGGCGGAATATTTAAAGCAATAAATTATGGCAAATAATACCTGGAATGATTCTACAATAGACAAGATTCTGAAAGATAATTTTTTGGATTACTCATTTATTATTGCTTCGAATCGCCAGCCATATCTTCACACTTTTGATGATAAGGGAAAAGTTGTTTGCAAAACTACTGTTGATGGCATTTCAATGGTTTTTGATTCAATAATGCGAAAAAATCAAGGAACTTGGGTGTCGTATGGCGGAAGCGTGGCTGATAAATTAGCTGTTGACAGCAAAGATCACGTAATGGTCCCTCCACAAAAGCCAAGATACACTTTGCGAAGAATTTGGATGTCAGAAGAGGAAAGATTGGGTTATCACAAAGGCTTTTCTAGCTCAACATTGTATTTTCTGAGCTTGAATGTCTTTATTATGCCTAAATTTTCAGAGTCCGATTGGAAGAACTACAAAAAGGTCAATCGACGATTTGCAAATGCTATTTACCAGGAAGTCGGTGATAAAAATGCTCTAGTTTGGCTTCAGGATTATCATTTGTCGCTAACCGCCAAATTTTTGCGGGAAAAATCACCAAAATTATCTATTGGTTATTTTTGGCATATACCATGGCCAACTTATGAAGTTTTTCGTATTAACCCTTGGGGCAGAGAAGTGTTGGAAGGTATGCTGGGCAACGATTTAATTGGATTCCACCGCCATCAATTCGTTCATAACTTTCTAAAATGCGTTTCTAGAATGATAGAAGCTCAGGTTGATTATGAGACACTTACTATTAAATATAGGGGCCGAACGATTCAAGTTGGAACATTCCCGATTAGCGTTGACTACAAGGGTATTGAAACTTTCGTTAAAAATGAAAAGGTAAATTCGAGCCTAATCAAAAAATATATTGATAAACGCTGCGAAATTTTAGCTTTGGGAGTTGACCGGCTTGACCCAACCAAGGGTATCCCGAAGAGATTGCTAGCAATTGAAAGATTTTTGCAAAAATATCCGCAATATCATAATAAGTTTGTTTATTTAGGAATTTGCGCTCCTTCTCGGACTGAGCTTGAGCAGTACAAGGAATTGGCCGAGGAAGTTAATGAGATCGCTGGTAGAATTAACAAAAAATTTGCCACAGATAAATGGCAGCCAGTATATATTGTTAATAAAATTGTTGAACATGATGAAGTCCTCCGTTTGCAGTATTTGGCTGATATATGCCTGCTTACGCCGCTAGATGATGGTATGAATTTGGTGGCCAAAGAGTATGTTGCTGCTAATAAGGGACACGGTGCATTAATACTGTCAAAACTTGTCGGTGCAGTTGACGAACTTAAAGAATCATATAAAGTTAACCCATACGATATTTCTGAGGTCGCTCGAACAATTGCCGAAGTCATTGAGACTAATTCGGAGCAAAAGGCCAAAAGAATGAAAAGTATGAAGGAGACTGTGGAATCTCGAAATCTTTATCGTTGGGCCGGCAAATTTTTACTTGAGATGGCCAGGCTTAAGTCTACAAACAAAAAATAATTATTTTTTGTTTGTAGAGCCCCATAAATTTCAATGTCCGAAGAATGAATAAGTTTGCGCTCTAATTATTTTCGAATATTATGACCATTGAAAGATATTTTACAAAAGATTCGGATCTCAAATTTATTTTGGTTCGGCATGCCGAAGCGGAAAGTAACGACCATCGGTTGTCGTTAAAGTTTATGAATGCCAAGGC
>Ga0194052_1002346_pt1 | contig 10397 bp, 9 predicted proteins | sample SepL226m_MetaG_FD_160117 | JGI IMG/M metagenome (GOLD analysis project Ga0194052, IMG submission 160117) | Anoxic zone freshwater microbial communities from boreal shield lake in IISD Experimental Lakes Area, Ontario, Canada - Sep2016-L227-6m | ecosystem: Environmental > Aquatic > Freshwater >... | reverse complement strand
CGCCCTCCACTTCAACGAAGGTGGTCACCATCGCGTACCCGCCGGAGTTCATCGACGGGGCGTCGAACTGTGGTTCGTTGAGCATCCGATAACCCGGCACGTAGGTTTGCACATCGGCCACTACCTCCCGGATGGATGCCGCGATGGCATCGGTATCGGCGTCCTCGGGGATGGCGCAGAAGATGGTGTCCCGCATGATCATCGGTGGATCGGCCGGGTTGAGAATGATGATTGCCTTGCCGCGGGCGGCACCGCCGATGGTCTCCACTCCCCTGCTGGTGGTCTTGGTGAACTCGTCGATATTGGCCCGGGTTCCCGGACCGGCTGATACCGAGGCCACCGATGCGACGATCTCCGCGTAGGGAACGGTCCCGCCTTGTTCGGCGACCGCACGACACACCGCGTACACGATCGGGATCGTGGCCTGACCACCGCACGTGACCATATTGACGTTCGGCGCATCCAGGTACTTGCGCAAGTTGGCGGGCGGGACCACGCCCGGGCCGATCGCGGCCGGCGTGAGGTCGATGGCGGTGATACCGGCCTCGGCATAGCGCGGTGCTGCGGCTTTGTGCACATAGGCCGAGGTCGCTTCGAAAACCATGTCCGGCTTGTCCGGCCGGGCCAGCAACCAGTCCACACCTTCGTGGCTGGTCTCAAGTCCCAGCTTGCGGGCACGCGCCAGGCCCTCGCTGTCCGGGTCGATGCCGATCATCCAACGAGGTTCAAGCCATTCCGACCGCAGCAGTTTGTACAGCAGATCGGTGCTGATATTTCCCGAGCCGACGATCGCGACTGATTTCTTACTGGAACCCATGGCTCTTCCCTATTCGAATGACAATCGGACCGAGCCCAAACCGACGAAATCTGCCACGAACTCATCGCCGGGGCGGGCGTCGATAGCCCGGGTGCACGACCCAGGCAGCACGATGTCACCGGCCCGCAGTCGCACACCGAAGCTATCCACCTTGCGCGCCAGCCACGCCACCGCAGTGACCGGGTTGCCGAGCACCGCGTCGCTGCGGCCCTCAGCCACCACCTCGCCATTGCGGGTCAGCACCGCGTCGATCCCGGTGATGTCAATATCCTTGGGCGACACACGCTCCCGACCCAGCACATACCCGGCCGACGAGGCGTTATCGGCGATGGTGTCGCACAGCGCGATCTTCCAATCCCTGATCCGGGTGTCGATGAGCTCGATTGACGGCGCGTATGCAGCGGTGGCGGCCAGCACATCATCTTCCGTACAACCCGCGCCCGGAAGGTCCTCGGCAAGGATGAAACCTACCTCGACCTCTACCCGTGGGAAGAGATACTTGGCGGTGTTGACCGGGACATCCTCGAACACCTCCATATCGGCCAGCAGGTGGCCGTAGTCAGGCTCGTCGACGCCCATCATTTTCTGCATCGCCTCGGAGGAGAGGCCCACCTTGTGGCCCACCACCGTCGCACCCTGGGCGATCCGCTGGCGGATGTTGATGAGCTGGATCTCGTAGGCATCGACGACGTCAATTCCCGGATGCGCAGCGGTCAGCGGACTCATCGGGACTCGAGTCCGTTCTGCTTCGGCCAGCTCGGCCGCGAGATCGGCGCGAATGGCGCTGCTGAGCATTCGCCAAGCTCCAATCGTCGAGGTGACACGGGGCACCGCCTGCGCCGCGTTCAGGAATCCTAGTGCGACGAGGGTGACCCGAGGCGGGTCATCGCGGAAACCGGACAGGGACGCCAGTAGCGGACGGACGGCCCGATTCTATAACGTGTTCTAGTATGACAACCGAGGAGTACGACGTCATCGTCGTCGGAAGTGGCGCAGCCGGTATGGTGGCCGCACTTACCGCCGCCCACCAGGGATTATCCGCAGTCGTTATCGAGAAGGCCGCACATTTCGGCGGCTCGACAGCCCGCTCCGGCGGCGGCGTCTGGATCCCCAACAACGAGATCCTCAAGCGCGATGGGGTCACCGACACCAAAGAGGCCGCCAGCACCTACCTGCACACCATCGTCGGCGACGTCGTCCCGCCCGAACGTATCGACACCTACCTCGAACGCAGCCCCGAGATGCTCTCGTTCGTGCTCAAGAACACACCGTTGAAGATGTGCTGGGTGCCGGGCTATTCGGACTACTACCCGGAGACACCGGGTGGGCGGCCGGCGGGGCGGTCGATCGAACCACTGCCATTCGATGCCAAGAAACTCGGGGCCGACCTCCCCGGCCTGGAGCCGGCCTACGGCAAGGTGCCACTGAATGTCGTAGTGATGCAACAGGACTATGTGCGACTCAACCAGCTCAAGCGTCATCCCCGCGGCGTACTACGCAGCCTCAAGGTCGGAGCTCGCACCATGTGGGCGGGTATGCGAGGCAAGCACCTCGTCGGCATGGGCCGGGCGCTGATCGCCCCGCTGCGGATCGGGCTGCAGAAAGCCGGCGTCCCGGTGCTACTTAATACGGCGCTGACAGATTTGTACGTCGAGGGCGGAGTGGTGCGCGGCGTTTACGTGCGGGATATGAACGAGCCCGAAGCCGCGGATCCGCGACTGATCCGGGTTCGGCGCGCGGTGATCCTCGGTTCCGGTGGATTTGAGCACAACGAACAGATGCGGGTGAAGTACCAACGCGCTCCGATCACCACCGAGTGGACGGTCGGCGCGGCGGCCAACACCGGTGATGGGATCGCTGCGGCCGAAAAGCTCGGCGCGGCGCTGGAATTGATGGAGGACGCCTGGTGGGGGCCGACGGTGCCGCTGGAAGGCTCACCGTGGTTCGCGCTGTCGGAGCGCAACTCGCCCGGCTCGATCATCGTCAACATGGACGGCAAGCGGTTCATGAACGAGTCGATGCCCTACGTCGAGGCCTGCCACCACATGTATGGCGGTCAGTACGGCCACGGCGACGGGCCCGGCGAGAACGTGCCCGCCTGGTTGGTCTTCGACCAGCAGTACCGGGACCGCTTCATCTTTGCCGGACTCCAGCCCGGCCAGCGCATTCCGAAGAAGTGGCTGGACTCCGGAGTGATCGTCAAGGCCGACACCCTCGAGGAGTTGGCACAAACGACCAACCTTCCGGTCGAGGGCTTACGGGAAACCATCGAGAGGTTCAACGGCTTCGCGCGCTCGGGGGTGGACGAGGACTTTCATCGCGGTGAGAGCGCGTATGACCGTTACTACGGCGACCCGACCAACAAACCGAACCCGAACCTCGGCGAGATCAGCCACCCGCCGTACTACGCAGCCAAGATGGTGCCCGGCGATCTCGGCACCAAAGGCGGTATCCGCACCGACGTTCATGGTCGGGCGCTTCGCGACGACGGATCGGTCATCGAGGGCCTTTATGCGGCAGGCAATGTGAGCTCACCGGTGATGGGTCACACCTATCCGGGTCCGGGCGGCACGATCGGTCCCGCGATGACCTTCGGTTACCTGGCGGCGCTGCATATCGCCGGTAAGGCCTGATGTGCCAATCAATCTCGACGCCGCACTCGGGGCGCAACTCGAGCCGGTCGAGTTCTCCTGGACCAGCAGCGATGTGCAGCTCTATCACCTGGCTCTCGGCGCGGGTCGCGACCCGATGGACGCCCGCGAGCTGCGCTACCTGACCGACGGCACCCCGCAGGTATTGCCGACGTTCAGCAGCGTGGCCTCCACCTTCCACATGACGGAGGCGCCAAAGGTCAGCTTTCCCGGGATCGAGATCGAGTTGAGCCGGGTCCTGCACGCCAGCGAGGCCGTGCGTGTTCCTGCCCCATTGCCACCACACGGCTCGGCTCGCGCCGTTACGCAGATCACCGATATCTGGGATAAGGGCAAGGCCGCCGTGATCCTCAACGAGACGACGGTCACCGATCCGGCCGGCAACCTGTTGTGGACGGTAAACCGCTCGATCTTCGCCCGCGGCGAGGGCGGTTTCGGCGGCGAGCGCGGCCCATCGACGTCCGCGGAGACGCCCGGTCGAGCCGCCGACTTCGAGATAGACATTCCAGTACTGCCGCAGCAGGCACTGCTGTACCGGCTCTGCGGCGACCGCAACCCACTGCACTCCGATCCCGGATTCGCTTCCGCCGCAGGATTTCCCAAACCGATCCTGCACGGACTGTGCACCTACGGCATGGTGTGCAAAGCGCTCACCGACACAGTGCTGGACGCCGACACCAGCCGGGTCGGGTCCTATGGGGCGCGCTTCGCCGGCGTTGTCTACCCCGGCGAGACCTTAAAGGCTTCCGTCTGGCAGGACGGTAACCGATTCAGCGCCGTCGTCACCGTACCGTCGCGTGGCGACGAGACGGTACTGGCCGGCGTCGAACTGGTCGGGGTCTAGCCCAGGATCAAACCTGAGGTGGGCACGCCTGTTCCGGCCGTGACGAGCACATGTTCGACATCATCGACCTGATTGACCGAGGTGCCGCGCAGCTGCCGCACACCTTCGGCGATTCCGTTCATGCCGTGGATGTAGGCCTCACCGAGCTGTCCGCCGTGAGTGTTGATGGGCAGTCGTCCACCGATCTCGATCGCACCGTCTTTGATGTAGTCCTTCGCGTCACCCTTGCCGCAGAACCCCAATTCCTCCAACTGAATCAGGGTGAACGGCGTGAAATGGTCGTAAAGGATCGCGGTCTGGATGTCGGTCGGCTTGAGACCAGACTGCGCCCACAGCTGGCGGCCCACCAAACCCATCTCGGGTAGACCGTCCAACTCGGGCCGGTAATAGCTGACCATCGAGTACTGGTCGGGACTGGAGCCCTGCGAGGCGGCCTCGATGATCGCCGGTCGGTGTTTGAGATCCCGAGCCCGTTCCGCGGAAACTACAACGATCGCAACCCCGCCGTCAGTCTCCTGGCAGCAGTCCAACAGCCGCAGCGGCTCGGCGATCCATCGCGAGTTCTGATGGTCCTCAATGGTGATCGGCTTGCCATAGAAATACGCATTGGGATTGTTGGCCGCATGCCTGCGGTCGGCCACCGAGATCGCACCGAAGTCCCGGCTGGTGGCGCCCGACAGGTGCATGTAGCGCTTGGCGATCATCGCCACCTGCGCGGCCGGCGTGGTCAACCCGTGCGGGTAGGAGTACGAGTTATCGACACTCGTCGAGTCCGTACCCTGGATCAGCCTCATCTGAACCTGGCCGAACCGCATGCCAGAGCGTTCGTTGAAAGCCCGGTACGCCACAACACAATCCGCGACACCGGTCGCTACTGCGATGGCTGCCTGCTGGACGGTGGCACAGGCTGCACCGCCACCATGGTGGATCTTGGAGAAGAACTTCAAGTCCCCGATACCGGTGGCGCGCGCCACGGCGACCTCAGTATTGGAATCCATGGTGAACGTGACCATGCCATCGACGTCTGCCGGTGTCAGGCCCGCGTCGTCGAGGGCGGCCAGCACCGCCTCAGCGGCAAGCCGAAGCTCACTGCGCCCGGAGTCCTTGGAGAAGTCGGTGGCGCCGATACCGGCGATCGCAGCCTTACCGGAAAGTTCACCGGGCATCAGGCACCTCCGAATGTAAGTGTCGCGGTGGCGATGACGTGGTCACCGAGGCTGTTGCTACCCACCACTTTCACGGTGACGAGACCGTCGTCGACTGCCGTCACCTCACCCTTGAAGGTGACGGTGTCGTATGCATACCAGGGCACACCCAGACGCAATCCGATCGACTTGATGAATGCGCTCGGCCCGGCCCAGTCGGTGACATAGCGCTGAACCAAACCGGTATCGGTGAGGATGTTGACGAAGATGTCCTTGGACCCCTTGGCCTGGGCCTTGTCGCGGTCGTGGTGGACATCCTGATAATCACGGGTGGCGATGGCGGTTGAGACGATGAACGTGGGGTCACCGTAGAGCGAGAGTTCGGGCAGCTTGGTGCCGACACTGGGCGCGGTCATTTCGCCGCCTCCCAGGCGTACAGCGTCCACGCCGGCCCACTCTCCCCGGCCGGAAAGTCGATATACGTTGCGTGCACGGGCATCCCGATCTCCACCGTCGCCGGATCGACACCACGCAACTCCCCGAGCATCCGCACACCTTCATCGAGTTCGACCAGGGCGATCACGAAGGGCAGTGTTCGGCCGGGCACCTGCGGGGCGTGATGGACGACGAAGCTGAACACCGTTCCCTTCCCGCTGGAGACGACGTAATCGGTCGGCACATCCTTGTCGTTCCACAGCGCGGGCGCGGGCGGATGCTGCAACGTCCCGTCGGGACGTTTCTGGATGCGTAACTCGTGGGCGTTGATGCCATCCCAGAAGAACTGGGTGTCGCGTGAAGCGGCAGGCCGGATCATCTGCTCGGGATCGAGATCGGCCGGTACCGCCGCCCCTGACTGCGCAGCAGTGGGCCTGAACTTCATGATGCGCCACATCATTTCGGCGACGTCTTCATCGCCGACAAGCCAGGTGATCTTCTGGGTAATGAAGAAACCCTCGCCGAGTGCGGTCTGCTTGGGGCCGACGACGTCAGTCAACTCCGCGGTGACGCTGACATGCTCACCGGGCCGCAGATAGCGGTGGTAGGTCTGCTCGCAGTTCGTAGCAACGACGCCAATGTAACCGGCCTCGTCGAACATCCCGAGGATCTTTCCGAGCGGATCGTCGTCGGCGCGGACCCCGCCGAGGCCCGCCATGGTCCACACCTGGATCATGGCCGGCGGGACCACCACACCCGGGTGCCCCGCGGCCTTGGCTGCGGACTCATCACTGTAGATCGGATTGTGGTCACCGATCGCGTCGAGCCAATGGTCCACCATGGGTTGGTTGACCGCGTGACGTCCCTTGCGGAGCTTGCTCTTACCTGACGCCTTGATGCGTTCGGCAGCTTTCTGGATGTCCTCGACCGTCACCGCGGAACCCGGGGCACCTTCAGGCCCGCAGCCGCAACCTGCTCACGCATCACCTCGTTGACTCCGCCTCCGAAGGTGATCACGAGGTTGCGCTTGGTGTGGGAGTCCAGCCAACGAAGCATTTCGGCGGTCTCCTCTTCGGCGGGATTGCCGTACTTGGCGACGATCTCCTCGGCCAGTCGGCCGATCCGCTGGATGCGCTCGGTGGAGAAAACCTTGGTGGCGGCGGCGTCGGCAATCTCGACGGTCTCCCCCGATGAGGCAACCTGCCAGTTGAGCAATTCGTTGACGCGCCAGATCGAATGGATCTCGCCGAGGGAGCGCTTGACGTCGTCCTGATCGATCGGCGTGACGCCGTTGCCTCGGGGCTTGGACGCCCACGCCTGCACGCGGTCGTAGATTCCGGCGATCTTGCCAGCCGGGCCGAGCATGACGCGCTCATGATTGAGCTGGGTGGTGATCAGTCGCCAGCCCGCGTTCTCTTCACCGACGAGCATTTCGGCAGGCACCCGAACATCGTTGTAGTACGTCGCATTGGTGTGGTGCGCGCCATCGGACAGGATGATGGGCGTCCACGAGTAGCCCGGGTCCTTGGTATCGACGATGAGGATTGAAATCCCCTTGTGCTTGGCGGCCTCCGGGTCAGTGCGGCAGGCCAGCCAGACATAGTCGGCGTCATGGCCGCCGGTGGTCCAGATCTTCTGGCCGTTAACGATGTACTCGTCACCGTGCCGGACCGCCGAGGTGCGCAGTGACGCAAGGTCGGTGCCAGCCTCCGGTTCGGAATAGCCGATCGCGAAGTGCACCTCGCCGGCCAGGATCGCCGGCAGGAATTTCTTCTTCTGCAACTCCGTGCCGTACACCTGCAAGGTCGGGCCGACGGTCTGCAGGGTAACGGCCGGCAGCGGCACCTCGGCACGTGCTGCCTCATTGACGAAGATCTGCTGTTCGATCGGACCAAGGCCCAGACCACCGAATTCCTTGGGCCAGCCCACGCCGAGCTTGCCGTCGGAGCCCATCCGCCTGATGATCGCGCGGTAGGCCGGTCCGTGGCGGTCGACCTCCATCTCCGCCGCCTCTTCGGGGGAGATCAGGTTCTGAAAGTACTGCCGGAACTCGGCCTGCAGGTGGCGTTGCTCGGGTGTCAGTTCGATGTACATTGCGCTCCAACCAGTTCCAGACGATGAGCCGGCCCGCCAACCAGGCGAGTCAGATCCTTGATTGATGAGTAGTACCGATGCATGGGATAGGTGACATCCATTCCCATACCGCCGTGTAAATGATGACAGATCTGCATCGCCGGCGGGGCCTCCGACGTCAGCCAGTATCCCAGCACATCGAGATCGCCGTCGGCGTCTCGGCCTTCGGTCAAGCGCCAGATTGCCGACGTGGAAATCAGATCCAGCGTCCGCGAGGCGATGTAGATCTCGGCAAGTTGCGCGGAGACGGCCTGGAAGGTGGCCAGCGGTCTGCCGAACTGGTGGCGGTTCGTCACGTAGTCGGCGGTCAACCGCACCGCGCCGGCGACCAGTCCGGCCGCGTACGCCCCGACCGTTCCGAGCACCAAATGGTTCACCCGCTGCGCTGTCGAACCCTCGAGCACAGCATCGGAATCGACGGCCACATCGGAGAACGTGACGGCGTATTCAGGAGTCCCAGTTGACGACGGCGTCGCGATCAGGCGCACACCATCGGCTTTGGGTGAGACCACCACGGCACCGCTATCGGTGGTGACCAGAATCCAGGTGGCCTGCTCGGCATAGGGCACCGCGACCTTGGTGCCGTTGAGTCGGCCACCCACCAACGTGGTCGCCGGCCTGTCCGGCAGCGCGGCACCCGGTTCGTTGAGGCCCGCGGTGAGGATCGCGCCCTTGGCGACGCCGTCGAGAAAACGATCCTGCTGCGTCTCGCTGGCCAGATCCAACAGCGGCACCAGGCCGAGACCCAGGGTGGCGAACGCGGGCGAAATCGTTGCGTGCCGACCGATCCCGGTCAGCGCGGTCGCGATCTCCGGCAGTCCGACACCGTCACCGCCAAGACGGTCCGGCACTCCCAGCGCGGTAACTCCGCCGGAAACCAAAGCCTCCCAGGTGTTGTCACGGTCCAGCACCGTACTCACTACATCGGCGACGGCCTGCTGTTCCGGTTCAGGAGTGAAGTCCACCCGATCCTCCTTGTGCTGTAGCGAAAAACGTCAGTAGCGGCGTATTACGACGCAGACAAACCGGTGTAGTCGACCTGCCAGTGCTTGATCCCGTTGAGCCATCCCGAACGTAGCCGCTCCGGTGTGCTGATCGCGGTCAAGTCGGGCATGTTGTCGGCGATGGCGTTGAACATCAGGTCGATAGTCATGCGGGCGAGGTTGGCGCCAATGCAGAAGTGCACACCCGTGCCGCCGAAACCGACGTGCGGGTTGGGGTCACGCAAAATATTGAAGGTGTGCGGATCGTCAAATACTTCGTCATCGAAGTTCGCCGAACGGTAGAACATCACAACTCGTTGACCCGCTTTGATTTTCACGCCGCCCAATTCGGCGTCGGTGACCGCGGTGCGCTGGAAGGCGGTGACCGGCGTAGCCCAGCGGACGATTTCGTCGGCGGCGGTGACAGGACGCTCCCGCTTGTAGAGCTCCCACTGATCGGGATTGTTGAGGAAGGCGATCATCCCGTGGGTGATCGAGTTGCGGGTGGTCTCGCTTCCGGCAACGGCCAGCATCAGTACGAAGAACCCAAACTCGTCATCGGAGAGCTTCTCGCCGTCCACATCGGCGTTGATCAACGCGGTGACGATATCGTCGCCGGGCTCTTGGGCCTTGATCGCCGCTAGCTGCATGGCGTACATCAGTACCTCGATCGAGGACGCCCTGCCATCGACATGTGCGAACTCCGGGTCCTCGTTGCCGGTCATCTCGTTGGTCCAGCGGAAGAGCTTGGCCCGCTCGTCCTGCGGGACGCCGAGAAGGCCGGCGATCACCTGCAGTGGCAGCTCGCAGGACACCTGCTCAACGAAGTCGCCGGAGCCGTCCGCCGCGGCGGTCTTGACAATGTTCTCGGCGCGTTGGGTCAGTTCGTCACGTAGTCGTTCAATCGCGCGCGGGGTGAAACCCCGGGAGATGATCCGGCGTAGCCGATCGTGACGTTCGCCATCCATATTGAGCAGGACGACGCTCTGCATCTCGATATCTTCGCGCGCCATATCGTCGGCGAACTGAGGTAACGCGGTGTTCGGTCCGGAGTGGTAGATGTCGTTCCGCCGCGACACTTCCTTGACGTCCTTGTGCTTGGTGACCACCCAGTAGCCGCCGTCGTTGAAGCCGCCCTTGCCAATGGCCTGTTCGCACCACCAGACCGGCGCGGTCTTGCGCAACTCGGCCAACTCGTCGACCGGTAACCGCACTACGTTGCGATCCGGGTCCAGGAAATCGAAACCCGGAGGAAAATGCGGGCTGGGCCCGGGGGTGGTCATAGTCGACGCGCTCCTCAATATGACGTGTTCTAGTGCCAGTAAAACACGGCTTCACCGCAGACAAAAGGCACAAGGGCATCCTCGCTTGTCAGGGTAATGAAACGTG
>Ga0194052_1002344_pt1 | contig 10401 bp, 14 predicted proteins | sample SepL226m_MetaG_FD_160117 | JGI IMG/M metagenome (GOLD analysis project Ga0194052, IMG submission 160117) | Anoxic zone freshwater microbial communities from boreal shield lake in IISD Experimental Lakes Area, Ontario, Canada - Sep2016-L227-6m | ecosystem: Environmental > Aquatic > Freshwater >... | reverse complement strand
CACCCCAGAAACTTATCGGTCCGCTTCAGACTGGTTGCAGCCTGATGATAAAGGCATCGCCAATGGCCGGTCCACTCAGATTGCTGCCGCTCAGCCTCGACCTGCTCGGGTGACTCTTGAGTGCCCTAAGCCGTCCATGGCGAGATGGCGAAGCAGTCGTTCGCGGCGAAGCTAAGAATTCGAGAAGCAGTCATTCGATTTGCGACGGCGATATATGGCCGCGAGAAGCGGGATGAAGCTCATGAAGAGACACTTGCAGGTGTTTTTGTTCGTGATCGTTTATGCTCTAACCGTGCATTGCTGTCACCTGCTCAATTGAGCGTCTTCTAGTCAACCCTGAGCCAGGTCTGCGTTCGTCCAAACAAAGGAATGCCGACATAACCACGAAGGTCAAGTGTGCGGCCATCGCCTCCCAGTGTAATGCGGACGCGATAAACCTTGCCGTTCTCCGGATCCAGAATTTCCCCATCCGTGGTTGATTCAGAGTCAGTTCCTGTTCTTGCGCCGCGCAAGATCACCATACCAAGAATGGGCTTGTTACGGCGTTCATCAGTACAGTCTTTGCAAATGGGAGTTACGGGATTATTGGAATCGATGAGCTTTTCGATGCGCCCAATGAAATACGAATTGTCTTCATGGATACGTACCAACGCCTTTGGCCTCCCGGACTCATCATCGATGGTCTTCCATAAACCTGCTGGTGTCGTTTGAGCGTACGCGGTGGTTGTGCCGAGTATGATCTCGCCGCAAACAAACAAAGACACAAATAGGTGTTGCCCGAATAGGATATTTTTGCTTATGTCCATGTGTTGTCGAGCAGGCAACTTAAACCATTTAGGGTGCTCTCGTTCGTCAAGAATGGCGATAGCGCCGGGCAATAAGTGCGACATTATTTCCACCGAAGCCGAAAGAGTTGGACATTACGACATTGAGCTCGCGCAAAGGGCGCATGCCCTCGATTACGTAATCCAGGTCACAGTCGGGATCTCTTTGAAACAGATGCGCTGTCGGAGGGATGGTTCGCGTTCGCAACGCTTCCAAAGCGGCGACAAACTCTACGGCGCCTGTCGCACCCATCAAGTGTCCGTGCAGCGCCTTGGTCGCACTGATGGGCACAGAATAAGCAGCTTCACCAAAAACCTGCTTGATGGCCCGAGTCTCGCTGATATCGCCCACCTTGGTGCCGGTACCGTGGGCATTGATGTATTGCACGGCCGTCGCATTTATGCCCGCTTCGGCAATTGCCATTGACATTGCCCTGCTTTGGCCGCCAGCGTCCGGCTGAGTGATATGGCAGGCATCCGTAGTATTCCCATAGCCCACGATCTCAGCCAGAATGGTTGCGCCCCTGACCACCGCCGACTCTGCCTCTTCAAGGATCACTGCGCCTGCCCCCTCACCGAGGACGAACCCTGAACGATCGGCGGAGAATGGCCGGCAGGATGTTTCGGGGCGATCGGTATCGGGCTTCGCTAAGGTCTGTAAGGACTCCCATGCCTTGATTCCACCTTCAGTCAACATAGCTTCTGCTCCGCCTACTACGGCGGTCTGTATCAGGCCAAAACGGATGGCACGGTAGGCCTCGCCTATTGCAACCGCCGACGAAGAGCAAGCCGAGGAATAGGTGTAACTGGGGCCGCGAATCCCGAATTCGATGCCGATCTGGCCGGTCGCCGCATTGTTCATGGTGGCAACGATGGTTACCGGCCGCAGGCGGGCTGCGTGGTTGATGAACAGGTCGCGATAGCTGCTTTCAAGGGTAGTCGCGCCCCCAATTCCGGTACCCCAATAGATCCCCGTGCTGTCCCCAGGCGCGTCGGCAAACTGAATGGCCGCTTGGGTAACGGCTTGGCGCGCTGCTAGCAGTGCTAATTGAGCAACACGATCAAGGGAGAGACGTCTGATTTTCGGGAAGTCGGCATCGATGTCTCCCAGAACGGGCGCCACAAGTGCTCGGCCCCATGGAAAGTCGTGGAAGCAAATTCCGGATCTGGATTCGAGCAATGTAGTGTAGAAGGACTCAACAGTGCGGCCGACGGGTGAAACCACACCCATCCCCGTGACAACGACTCGCTTCACTGCTCAGGGGTTCCCTTAGCCTGCTGCGTAATCAACTCATCCACCTCGCGGACAATATCGGCGACTGTCTTTACCACCTTAGGTTCACTGGACAGCTCCAGCTTGAACTTGTCCTCGATGAGAAACATGAACTCGATGGTCGCCAAGGAGTCAATCCCCATCTCTTCGAGTAGAGCATCGGGCTGAACCTGCTCGTTGCTCAGACCGAATTCCTCGATCAACATTTGTTGGATGACGGGTAAAGAACTCATCGGAAGCGGGCAACCGTATTCAATATAAGTGCGTCGGAGACATCAGAGTGGAGGCCGTATGGGACAAACCAATCGCCATCAAGACCAATCCGAGCCAGTATACAAGATGAAGCGAAAGCCGGATTTGCAAATGGGGAACTGTAGCGCGCTTCATCCCAACTCTACCGAATAATCATGCAGTATCCGCCCAACAGCGGATTCATTCGCCGGCCAAGACCTGTTTGGCCGTGCAGCCGCGAAAAAACTCGGCAAGCTTGTGAGCGATATCGTACTTGCGCTTGTCCAGCGTCAGCACATGATAGGTGTCATCAACAAGAAATGTTTCCACCTTGCTTGAAGAAATGCGCCTAGCAACGTAGTGCGCATTTTTCACACTGGCCATGTCGTCCTCAGTGGAATGAACGATTAGTGTTGGCGCATGCACACCGGGTAGCGCCTTTCGTGCGACACGAATCAGCCGAATGCTCTCGTGTACTGTTACCGCTGGAGTACGAAAAATCCCAACCTTTTCGGAGGTCTGCGCGTCTCGATTGGTCAATACGGCGTGCACCATTGCGCGCGTTCGCTCGCACTTGATGCCGTATGGCGGATGTTCCTTCCAGGAGATGAAGTAGCGCAGCGGGCTGTAAAGCACGAGGGGCAGCAGCCACTTGCGTCCTTGCTGCGAAATGTTCCAGCCATCATAAAAGAAAGTGGTGGACAGAAGTCCCAGGCCTGCGACTCGCGCACCTTTTTCCTCGGCCAGCATGAGCGCCATAAGCGCCCCCATGGACAAGCCCGTGACATAGACGCGAGCATGTGTCAGCTTGAGCGCCTCGAAGGATTGCTCAACACTGTTGTACCAATCCTGCCAATTTGAACGCTTGAGTGCTCCCACACTGCCGCAATGACCCGCTAGTTGCGGACACATCACGCTGAATCCTTCCCTGCTGAGCCGCTTGGCCACGGCACGCATCTCCGCCGGTGTTCCGGTCAGGCCGTGTATCAACAACACGGCATCTTCGCCCTGCTTTTCATAGAAGCCTGTTGGCCCCAAATTCTGTTGTATAGCGTGAGTCATAAGGGCGAATGTCTCGTCGCGCCACAACGCTGCAACAGCATTTCCAATAAGCGAATGCCGAGATCGATTTCCTCTTCGCTGATCAGCAGCGAGGGTGCGAGGGTAATGACGTTCTTGTAATAGCCGCCGATATCCAGCACGAGACCAAACTTCTTGCCGTCCACCTGCAGATCGCCCTTGAGGCCCTCGTTGAATACTCGATCTGCAAGCTTCCGGCTGGGGGTGAAACCGTCGCTTTCGCAAAGCTCGATGCGCAAGGCCATGCCGATGCCACTGACGTCGCCTACCACCTTCCAACGGCTCTTCAGTTCCTCCAGCTTCTTCAGGAAATAAGCACCCCGGGCACGAATCTCTGGCTCGAAGTCCTTTTCCTGGGTCATACGCAGAACTTCCAGGGCGCAGGCAGTACCTAGGGGATTGGAGGCGAAGGTGGAGTGGGTCGAACCGGGAGGGAACTTTTCCGGGTTGATCAACTCCTCGCGGGCCCAAATTCCCGAAATGGGATTGAGACCATTTGTGATCGCCTTGCCGAAAATGAATACATCGGGAACGATGCCGAAATTCTCCCACGACCAGAGCTTACCGGTGCGGTAGACACCCATCTGGATTTCATCCACGACCAGCAGGATATGGCGTTCCTTTAGCGTCTGCGCCAGCTTCTGCATGTAGCCCTCGGGCGGGATCACATAGCCGCCCGTGCCCTGGATGGTCTCGATATAGAAGGCGCCGAATTCGCATTCGCCGACCTTGTCATCCCAGAACGAGTTGTATTCGGTTTCGAACAACCGCTCAAACTCGTGATGGCAATATGTATTGCAGCTTTCCACTTTCATGCCATAGGGACAGCGGAAGCAGTACGGAAACGGCACAAAGTGGGCGCGATCGGAAAAATGACCGTAGCGCCGGCGATAGCGGTAACTTGACGTAATAGCCGAAGCCCCCAGGCTGCGCCCGTGATAGCCGCCCATGAAAGCGAACTGCATGGTCTTGCCGGTATGGTTGCGCACGATCTTGAGCGAGTCATCGACCGCCTGCGCACCACCGACGTTGAAATGCACGCGACCCTTCACGCCATAATTCTGTTCGATGTAGGCGCACAGGGTCTCGGCCAGTTCGATCTTTTCCTTGTGAAGATACTGGCAAGCCAGTTGCGGCAAGGTGTCAATCTGGCGCTTGAGTTCATTGTTCAGGCGCTGATTCTTGTAGCCGAAGTTGACTGCCGAATACCACATCTGCAGGTCGAGATAGGGTGTGTTGTCCTCGTCGTAAAGAAAGCTTCCATCGCAGGAGGCGAACACCTTGGGCGGGTCGGCATAATGCACGGTATCGCCGTACGAGCAATAGCGCGCATCCTTTTCAAGTAGGGTCAGTTTCTTTGCGTCCATGAGTAATCCTGTGACAGGTGGTCAGGCGCGCCGTCTATGCGACAAGGGAGAGTTTTCGGGGTGGATGTGCGCCCCATTGTTCGACCACCGTCAGAACGTCAGAAAAACTGTCGAATGGGTTGTGGGCAATGCTTTGCTCTTCACAATAACCGAGCAAAGACTTCTTGGCGAAGACAACATCGGCTCGGTGTGCAAGGCAGGCATCAGATTTTCCATCGCCAATCAGCACGACCGGCCCACCCAGCGGGAGCGACAGATCTCGCGCTACGGCACACTTGCAGACACCGTTACCTGCGGTGCAAAGGGTGTCCAAATGAGGGAATGAAATGTCGATTCCATCTGGGACGAAATGCAACCGGTTCGCAAATACAGGAATGTTCGGAAGGCCTGCTTTGCGGGTAGCAACTTGTATGGGGTGGTCCAGACCGTCGCTGACGATTACCACCGACGCATACCGGATTACATGTTGGAAGAAGGGTTGGAAGGATGCATCAAGTTCGATGGACTGAAAGAAATCTTCCAGCGTCGGTCGATCAGCCCGGATCATGCGAATCTGCTGTCCCATGCACTCTACTGCCGTGATGCCCCCCCGCAGCCAGTCATGCTCGACATCCTTCCAAGATGACGAAGCAAACTTTTCCAGCATGGCATCGACAGTGTCAGTGCGAGCTAGCGTTCCATCGAAATCGACAACAAACAGCATCTGCTCTCTCTTCCAATAAATAATTCCCAATAGCACAATTTATTCTGAGTTTTGCGCCGCTTTGGACCAGTAACTCTTACGATTTGCAGTGTTCATGTTCTCATACAAAAACGACCGCAGCAATACCACGACCGTGCATACCGAACGCTTGGTCATTTGCGGCACGCAGCCAGCCGAATTGTCATCCCCGTGCCATCTCCGGATGCGCCGCCAGATGGCGGGCCAAATCGGGATCAAGCGTTGCCCACGAAACAGAGCGGGCGACCTGGCGATAAACCCAATGCACCAGCGGGTTTCTATGGACACACCAGTTGGCGAGCGGCTCGAGTCGGTGTTCCAGCAGCAACTTGGCAGAGTAGCCAGTTTGGCCGCTCTGCAGCGACCGGACTCCTTCCCTGGTCGCCCAAGCTACTGCCGCACCCCAAAGACGAAAGTAGAGAAAACTCTCCGTGGCCAGAGTGTAGTCGATACCAATGAACTTGTTGATGGCCTTGCCGTCGAGCAGGAAGCACAACATGAACGCAACAATCCTATCACCTGCGCGTTCACGCAAGACTATGAACCGCGATTGTGGACACGCCGCAAGCAGATCGAAGAGACGCCGATTAAGGCGCTAAAAGCGCGTAGTGGCCTTTTCGTATGTCTGCCAGAACAACTCGAATATCCGGTCGAGCACAACCGCATCAGGCCGATATAGCACCTCTATATCGACGGGCAGTGCGGCGTCGCCGCGCCTCTTCTTCCGTTTGAGGTTACTTCGGTGCGTCGCTCGCAGCGCGGCGTAATAGTCGTCCGGACTTGAGCCTGGCAGATCGACGATAGTCCCCGGAAAACTCTCGAGTCTGAACATCCCGGCATTTAGCGCGAGCACCTTGAGGTCGTCATCGTAGGCGGATGGAAAGTCTTTCCACACTAGCATCGGTGCGCCAACGTGCCGCGCCCTACCTACTAGCGCTGCCTGCAAGCTCATCATTACCTTGAGGCGATCGGCGCCAGGGACCAAGCCGAGCTTGCCTTCGTCGGCGCACGGTGAGCCGACAAACAGTGTTCGCTGGTAGCGACAGGCACGACGGACGCGACCTATTAGGTTGAAGAATGATAGCCACATGGGTGGTACGACCAGATCAATCGGTACGTTCATGACGAACAGCGGCGCAATCCCAACCGGACGTAACTCGTCGCAAATAAGCGCATAAGAAAACTCGAACTGATCTTCCAGACCGGAGCGTTCCATCGCGTCGTACCACCAGCGACCTTCGACCGCAGGAGAGAAGCATTGCACCCATAATTCGTCGGGAATATCGCTGGCGCTGGGTACGAAGGTAATCGAGTACTTGCTCATGCTGCTGATGCCAACAGGCCGGCCCCTGCGAGGATTAACATCGCGCCAATCCAGCGGGTAGGTGTTACTACCTCACGCAATATCCACGCCGACAGGCACATAGTGGTGACAAACACAAGCCCACTCAGCGGATAGGCTATGCTGAGATCGATCAACGCGAGTACCGCCGTGTAAAGCACTGCCTCAACCAGGTGCACAACACTCCCGATGCCAACCCATAAAGCCTTGCGCTGCGGACAATGAACGGCCTGTTTGAAGCATATCTGTGACGCACCCTCGATCCACGCACAAAGGACCAACAGTGTGAGGCCAGTCGTACTCGAACTCATGGCTTTGCTTCAACACCGCTAGTCGTGAGCGCCGATCCGCGGCTGACAAACCAGATACCGAGCAGTATCAAGGCTAGGCCGACCAGCCTGCGTGCGTCAAGCGTCTCTTCGAACCAGAGTACCGATAACCCACACACCGTCACGTAGCTCAAGGCAGTGATCGGTTGAGCAAAGCTGAGGTCGGCGTGTTCTAGTACTTTCAGCCAGACGACCAGTTGCAGCACAAAAATCAAGCCGAGAACGATGAATAGCGGCTGATGCAGGCCAGTCTTGACTACATCAGCAAACTCAGTCAGTGGCGGTAGGCGCAAAGCGGCTCCCTTCCAGACCAATTGGGCGGCGGTGTCCAGCAGAATAGAGATTGCTAGCCCGACGGCGAGGCGCGACCTCGTCAGGAGAGTTGAGGACATGAGAGTGGGAAAACCAAACCGAGTAACGGAGCAAATAACAGAGTATGCCCGACTTGCCGGTGGCTCGATTGACCTGCCTAGTGAGCTCACGGAACTCTGTCCGCCGCGAAGGGAAGGGGTCGGAATTCGGTACAGGTGGGGAAGCCACGATGACCTCGTCGAAATCCGGACAAGCAACAGCCTTGTCGACCCACCGGCAGTACAATTGATTCTCGAGTGACACGAGGTCTGCCGGATGGACGTGGATACAAAAGAAGTCGCCAAAGCTACTGGGGGACCGAATGTAGCTGACCATACGTCGCAGTTGAACTCCTGGGTTGCTATCGCGGTTGCATTGCTTGCCACCTTCATGGGCGTCTGCAAGGTCAAGGACGATAACATCGTACAAGCCATGCAGCAGGCGCAGGCCGACAAGATCGATCATTGGGGTTACTACCAGGCACGCGTGCTTCGCGAAGAAGTCGGCCAGGCAACGCTGATACTCATGCGCCTCAATAACAAGGATCACGCTGCCGACGCCGCGATCAAGATGTATGAAATGAGAATTCTGGATCTTGAAAAGAAGAAAGAGGAACTCAAACGTCAGGCCGAAGAAGACCAAAAGAGATACGACGATCTAAACTATCGCGACGACCAGTTCGACCTTTCGGACGCACTCTTGGCAATTGCGATCGCGATGCTCGCCGTGACCTCACTTACGAACAAGCGGTGGATGTTCTGGGTGGCTCTAATACCGACGGCCTTCGGGATCTTCATGGGTGTCGCTGGCCTTGTCGGTTGGCACATTCATCCCGAGGCATTGGTGCGGCTGCTCTCTTGACGGCCTTTCGGGTAGTTTCCGCGGACTCTTGAGAAACGGGATAGGACATGATTCCGGCCGTGCCCCCGAAGAATCTGCGTGGCGCAATTCTGCTTTGGGCCAGCCTAACTGCATCGCTATTGGGTGCTACGGGAGTCTGCGCCGACGTCAACACTTCCGTCAAAGAGATCATTGAGAACCAGCGTCGCATACTAATTCTGAGAGAAGCCGCTAACCAGGGCGATCGCGCAGAGGCCCGCAGGGCCGGGCAATACCTCTTCTTTCGCAATCACGAAATCGGACGTGAACTCGTCGTGGAAATAGCGCATTCCCCCCTGGAAGTGGCCGCGAGGTACCAGGCAATGATTCGCGCGCTGGACGATCCAGCCTACGGTGATGAGGACCGTTTGGTATTGCGCAGTGTATTGGAGGCATTGTTGCGGAAGCTGCCGCCGGCCGAACGCCGCGATGCGAACCAGCGCCTAGAACGTCTTGCCGGTCTACGTAAGGTACTCGGCGGTAGCTTCGACTCCGCATTTCAGCGCATGCCGCTGAAGCCCGGTGGTGCGCACACCGACCCCTGGGAGGCCTACGTTGCTCGGCTAAAACGCGAGATGTCTGCGAGACAGGTCCTGGAAGCACTGGATCATGAACTCACGGTGGCTCCCGAGCCGGCACCGACCATGGATGCGGCGGCGGCAATCGCCCGAGTTCTTGAGTGGAATGGTGAGGAATTGCCAGACAAGGTCGTTCTCATGACGTTTGATGACGGACCGCATTCAACGCATACGCCAGCAATTCTGGACATTCTGAAAGAGCAAGGCGTGCATGCCGTATTCTTTCAGGTGGGTCGAAATCTTGGCGAGATCAGTCACGGTGTCCCGACACCCGGCCATAATCAACCGACCGTTTCCCGGATTTTGTTGGAGGGACATGCGGTAGGCAATCATTCCTTTACTCACCCTGTATTGCCGAAGCTCGATTCGCGGAGTGTCGCGCGGGAGATAGAGGACACTCAGGCGCTGATCGAGGCAATGGTGCCAGAAGGACCAGGGCGCACGAGAGGATTCCGTCCGCCATACGGCGCACGGGATGATAAGGTCCTTGCCCAGATTGAGCAACACAATCTGCGTTCGATCATCTGGAACATCGACTCGGAGGATTGGGCCGATCCTTTGCCAGAATCCATCGCTCACCGCGTGGTTCAGGAGTCTGAGAAGGCAGGCCGAGGAATCGTGCTAATGCATGATATTCATGCGCGGACGGTTGAGGCACTGCCCATCGTGATTCGTGAGCTAAAGCTACGCGGGTTTCGGTTTGCTCAATGGAAGGGCCAGAAGCTTGTCACCGAAGGACTTCTCCCAACACCAACGCCCCGAGAGGCCCCTTCGGAATCATTACCGAATTAGGACAACACGTGGGAGTATTAACACGGAATTTGAAGCGACACTTTGAGTGCAATGCCGCGTCATGGTAAGCCGGTTTTGACGTTCCTAGACCGCCGCGACGCGCCGCTACTATACTGTTTGGCAATTACATCGTCGTTGCGGAAGTATCGGTACCCGGTAGAGCATCATGCAGATCGTGAAACAGATGCCCAATATCACGATCATTACTTCAGATTCGGTAATCCATTGAATGAATTGATCCATCATAACGGGGACCCAATGCGACATTAGCCTGCCAGCAAATCGTGCCGTTACGTCTCCACTAACCTGGTCAGGATCCCATAAAACCGAGATTGCGCAGGCCTGCGCTGTAGTTTGAAAGGTTGGGCAAGACATTCAACAACTGCGCGTCTGTCAGTCCAAACCATTTCCCAAGGGTGGCAGCGTATTGGTCAACCGAAGTGGTCGGCAACAAGCGGCCCTGGCCGACATCGTCTGGGCCATTGCTAGCTACGGCAGGGGGGATTCCATAAAACCGCTGCCCTTTGACGGCCCCGCCCAGCATGAAGTGCATGCTGCCCCACCAGTGATCGGAACCATCGTTGTTAACGGTGAGAGTGCGGCCGAAGTCAGACGCGGTGAAGGTCGTGATGGC
>Ga0194052_1002338_pt1 | contig 10430 bp, 10 predicted proteins | sample SepL226m_MetaG_FD_160117 | JGI IMG/M metagenome (GOLD analysis project Ga0194052, IMG submission 160117) | Anoxic zone freshwater microbial communities from boreal shield lake in IISD Experimental Lakes Area, Ontario, Canada - Sep2016-L227-6m | ecosystem: Environmental > Aquatic > Freshwater >... | reverse complement strand
GGCCCTCACCATGGCCCTGCGGCTGGGTGGGCTGGACCCGGCCTCTGTGGATCTGGTGTCCGCCCACGGCACCGCCACCCCCGCCAACGACGGCGCCGAGTGCCTGGCCATCCGCCGGGCCCTGGGGACGGCTGCCGATTCCGTCTCGGTCACCAGCACCAAGAGCCAGTTCGGCCACACCCTGGGCGCCGCCGGGGCCTTCGGGGCCGCCGCCGCCATCCTGGCCCTGCGGGACCAGGTGGTGAGCCCCACCCTGCGCCTGGAAGACCCGGACCCCGCCTGCGACCTGGACTGCACTGCGCGGGTGGCGCGGGAGCGGCAAATCCGAGCCGCCTTGGTGAATGCCTTCGCATTTGGCGGTAACAACGTGAGCCTGGCCCTGCGCCGCTGGGAGGGCCGATGAGCGAGACCAGGCTCGTCATCACCGGCCTGGGGCTGGTGCTCCCCTGCGGCGACGGCCTCGACGCCGCCCGGGCCAGCCTGGCCGCAGAGCGGGCCTGCTTCGCCGACCTGCCGGAGGCCCTGGGCATGGGCCGGGGCGCCGCCTGCACCGCCTTCGCCCCTGCGGGCATCATCCCCCCCATGCAGCTGCGCCGCCTGGACCGCCTCTCCCGCTTCGCCTGGGTCGCCGCCCACAGGGCCTTCGAGGATGCGGGCCTGGACACCCGAAGCAGCGGCGAGCGGGTGGCCGTGTGCGTGGGCACCATGAGCGGGGGCAGCGAGGCCAGCGAGGCCTTCATGCGCCCCTACCTGCAGCGCGGACCCGAGGGCGCCTCGCCCATGGTCTTCCCCAACACCGTGGCCAACGCGGCGAGCGGCCACCTGGCCCTGGCCTTCGGCCTCAAGGGCCCCAGTGCCACCTTCGTGGACCGGGAGAACGCCGCTTTCACGGCCCTGGAGCAGGCCGCCCGCTGGCTCCACAGCGGCCAGGTTGAGGCCGCCCTGGTGCTCGGCGCCGATGGCCTCTTCCCCCTCCTGCTGGACCTCTGCCGAGGCACTCGGATGCTGGACCGGCACGGCCTGCCCGAGGCCGGCTCCGGCCGGGGCTTCCTGCCCGGGGAGGGCGCCCAGGCCTTCCTGCTGGAGCGGGCCTCAGACGCCGCCGCCCGGGGTGCCCGCCCGCGGGCCACCCTGTGGGGCCTGGCCTCCCGCTCGGCGGCCGAGCCTTCCGTCGAGGCCCGCAGCCGCGCCCTGATGGCAGCAGTGGCAGCCCTGGGAGGCGCCACGCCGGAGCACCGCGTCGGCGGCGCCAGCGGGCTGCCCCGCCTGGATGTCCCCGAGGCGGCGCTGGCAGCCCAGCACCCGCACTGGCCCCGGGCCGTCCACCCCAAGCTGCTCTGGGGCGAGTTCGCCGGGTCCGGAGGCCAGCTGCTGGCGGCGGCCCTGCTCCGCCAGGGGGGGCGCACCCTGGTCACCGCCCCCGCCTCCTCCGGTGCGCAGTTCGCGGCGCTGCTGGAAGCCGCTAGTCTGGAAACACCATGAACCACCGGGACCAGATCAGCGTCAGCGGCCAGCACATCCTCTGGGTGGCGGGCCTTGGCGTGGGCGCCTTGACCCTGGCCTTCGTGCTGGGCATCCAGATCGGCAAGAACAGCGCCTCCTTGCGCGGGCCGGCCCACCGAGGGGTGGAGGAAGAGCTGAAGGACCTGCCGGAGCCGCTCCTGGATCAGCTGAAGATCTTCGAGGGCGAAGGCCCGGACAAGCTGGTGCCCGCCGCGAAGGTGGATGCCGCCCCGGCCAAGGAGGAGCCCAAGGCCGAGGCCAAGCCGGCGGAGAAGCCGCCGGCACCGGAGTCCTGGACCCTGCAGCTCATCGCCACCACCGACGCCGGCGAAGCCAAGCGGGTGGCCGCCAAAGCCAAGGCTGCCGGCTTCCCCACCGCCACCCTGAAAGAAAAGGGCCAGTGGAAGGTGCGCCTCACCACCCCCGCCGAGCGCGCTGTCATGGACAAGAACGCCGAAAAGCTGAAGAAAGCCGGCGTCAAGAGTAGCCCGGTGAAGGTGGAGTAGCTCCGGCTTTTCAAGATCAAAAGCGGAACCGCAGATGACGCCGATTGCACAGATGGGCATTGCTCCATCCCACACTTTTCCCCGTCAACACCAGGTCGGTGGGTGGAGCACTTGGGTCTGCTGCATGGGTGGTTTGTTCCGCAGAACTCTGTAGTAGTAAAGAGCGCCGCAGATGATGCCGCAGACGAGCCCTGCGAAGAAGGAGACCTTCATCAGGCGCTTGGTGCTGGGAGGTGGGTTCCTCAGAAATTCTGGGATCATGCTGTACCCCCTCTTCGGACAACAGCTATGGCTTTGAGATTCGATTCCGCAGGCTGAAATCGCGTGGCCCAGTGGCAGCCTAGCCGCTGCTTTTTTGCGACGGCCACTGCGTGAAGGCGAAGACATAGAGGGCCACGAGGTTGACGCCAGGGATCAGCCCGAGGAGAGCCCAGAAGGGCGAATGCCCTGCCTTCTTGATGATCATGGCCACGGGCGGGATCCAGAGGCCGAACAGGGACAAGAGCAGTATCACTTCCATCATTCTGAGGTTACCCATGGGTGCCTCCTGGTGAGTCGGGGTGTGGGCCAAGGAAAGCAGAAGCGGCCCCCGAAGCGGCGCGCATAAATCTGGACACCAGTGCTTATTTTTGGTTCATACGGGCGCCCGAGAAAAAAGAACCGCCAACCGCAGAGAACACAGAGAGCGCAGAGGGGCGCCGACCCATCTGGCAGGGCCCCGCCTGCGGCGGCTTCCGGCGATGCCGGAAGTCATCCCGGGGTGTCACGGCCGCGCCCCCCAAAAGGCGCCGCCGCGACGCCCCGAGATGGAGCCCATGCCCAGGTCCACCCCGACCCAAAACCCAGGCTTCAGTTATCCCCGTCCATCCCTTTGATCCCCGTCAAAAAAAGCAGTTTGAAACAGGGATGAAGGGGATGCAGGGGATAAAGCAGCTGGCCCAGAGCCTCCGCTTTCCTCTGCTTCTCCGCCCCCTCAGCTTATATTTCTTCATTTTTTTTTCAGGGAAACCCCTCACGGCTTGGGGTACACCCGCAGCCCAGTCCACTTTTTGAGGATCACCTTCCCCGGCGCAAAGCCCCGGGGCTTGCTGATATCGGCGATGCGGGCCATGTGCACTTCCACTTTCCCGCCGTCCCGGGCCTTGCTGTGGAAGGCGGCCAGCTCGGCGGCGCGCTCCAGCACGTGGCGGGGCAGCTCGCTCAGCTTGTCGGGATTGCGGATCACCACGTGGCTGCCGGGCACACTGGCCACGTGAAACCACATGTCCAGATTGTCGGCCACCTTGAAGGTGAGCTGATCGTTCTCGGCGTCACCCTTGCCGATGAGCACCTCGAAGCCGTCCACCATGACGCTGCGGAAGGCCAGGCCCTTGCCATCCTTGCGCTTGCCGCCCGCCTCCATCCGCTTGGCCCCCTTCCCCTGGTCCGCAGCCTTCGCCTTCCCTTGTCGCGCAGGGGGCACCCCTGGCGCAAGGGCCAGGGTGGGCTCCGCCTGCCGCAGGACCCAGGCCGCCCGCTCCCGCCGCAGCTCACCCTCCAGCTCCGCCACCCGCGCCAGACCCCGCTCGGCCTTCTTGGCAGCCTTGAACCACTCCTGGACGGCGAACTCGGCCGACTTGCCTTCCGGCAGCTTGAGGGTGGAGCCGTCCAGGAACACCACCTCGCCCGTGACCCCCTTCAGCCGATACAGCTCGGCCGAAACTCGGGCCGCCTGCGCCTTCAGGGTCAGCAGCGCACCGTGCCGGGCGCGGTCCCGCGCCAGGGCCTGGGCCAGCCGCTCCAGGCGGGCCGACTCCACCTGCAGGCGCCGCTCCGCCGCGGCCCGGGAGGGTCCCAGCACCAGGGCCTCGGCGCGGGTCTCGGACCAGGCGCGGTGGCGGGCCAGCAGGTCGCCCTCGCCCTCCAGCACCTCAGGCTCCAGGCCCGCAAGGGCGGCATCCAGGTTGGCGCCCCAGCGCTCCCGCCAGCGGAGGAGGGGTGGCGGGTCGAACGTGGGTTCCGGCGGGGTCGCTGGAAAGGGGCTGCCCAGGCCCAGCCGCGGCACCTGGGTGTCCAGCAGGCCATCCACGCGGATACCGGCCCGGCCAGGAATGGCCTGGTAGGCGATGCGCAGGGTCTCGGCCCGCCCGGTGATGGCCCGCCGCTGGAACACGAGGCCCAGCCAGCGCTCCCGCGGGTCGCCTTCCACCGCCCGGAGGCGTGCGCCCTGGAGCCACGGACCCCAGAGCTTGCCGCTGTCCTTCGGGGCCTCTGCCTGCAGCTGCAGCCAAGCCGGGTGCTCGGTTCCCAGCAGCCACAGCTCAGCCTTGGGCTGCAGCAAAAGAACCCAGGCTTCAGCCCCCTTGCGTCCGGCCCAGCGGAGGCCCAGGGCCCGGCCCGAGGCCCAGGCGCCGTCCAGCGGAACGTCGCTCCGCTCGCGCAACCAAAGTCTGGACAGCGCCAGGAGCAGGGGTCCGTCCACGCCTACCGGGCCTTCCGGAGGGTTCGGGCCAATCTTGTTTTTTTCTGATCTCCGGTCATGCTGGGGGCCTCTCTCCGCTATCGTTGCTGAATGCTGTCACCATACCAATAGGGCCATGCTCATGCTTACCCCTCCAGATCTCGATAGATGGAGTCTATGACGAACTCGGCCGCCAGGACCCCCAAGGCGCTCCAGGTACTGCTGGTGGACGACAATCCCATCCAGCTGAGCCTGCTGCGCCACCTCTTCCAGCGGCATGGGCACATGACCCTGGAGGCAAAGAACGGCGCCGAGGCACTCCTTGTGCTGGCCTCGGAGTCGCCGGATGTGGTGGTGAGCGACTGCGTCATGCCCCTGCTGGATGGCTACCAGTTCTGTCGCCTCCTGAAGGATGATCGCGCCACCCGCCACCTGCCGGTGCTGCTCCTCACCGCCCAGGGCACGGGTCTGGCCCGCTTCTGGGCCAAGACCTGCGGGGCGGACCGCTTCCTGGTGAAGGGCCGGGACCTGGACCACGTGGTGGAGGTCACTGAGACACTGGCCGCCCAGACGCCCCCGCCCCGGGTGCCCCGGATCCCCTCCAAGCTGGCCCAGGAGGGCTTCACCGTCGAGGCCATCCAGCTCCAGCTGGCCAAGGCCCTGGAGCAGCGCCTGGTGGAGACTGCCCTGCGGGACTCCCTGGCCCGCCTCTACACCGCCGACCACGACACCTCGCGCCTCATCGAGGGCTTCATCGAGGTGCTCCAGGAGCTGGTCCTGCCGGGTGCCCTCGTGGTGGCCTACCAGGGGGACGAGGGCCTGGTCTGCCACGGCGTCCACGGCAGCTCCGCCAGCCTGGAGGACAGGGCCACCCTGCTTCAGGAGCTGGGGGAGCGTGGGCCCTTCTCCCTGTCCCCTGAGTGCCACTGGCACCCGGCCTCCGACGAGGACGAGCGCCGCAAGAGCCTGCGCAACCCGGTCCTGCGGGTGCTGCCCGCCACCACCCCCGGCTATCCCGCCATCGGTGCCCTGGCCTTTGTCGCTGAGCGCCAGGCTGCCGAGGACTTCGAGCGCCTCTTCGAGATCGCCGCCGAGGAGCTGGGGCGCCTTCTGAGTCTGGAGGACTCCCGCCTGCGCCTCTACCACCAGGCCATCCAGGACCCCCTGACCGGCCTCTACAACCGGAAGCACGTCCTGGACATGCTCTCCATCGAGCTGGACAAGTGCGAGCGGTTTGGCCAGCAGCTCTCAGTCATGATGCTGGACCTGGACCACTTCAAGTCGGTGAACGACCGCTACGGACACCCGGCGGGGGATCAGGTGCTGGGCATCATGTCCCAGCGCATGCTCTTCGGTCTCCGCAAGGTCGATCAACTGGGCCGCATCGGCGGCGAGGAGTTCCTGGCCTTCTGTCCGCAGACCGACCTGGACGGCGCCCGAGCCCTGGCCGAGCGGCTCCGCGAGTACGTCACCGTGGACCCCTACCCCTGCCTGCCCCCGGGCGACCGCGTGACCCTGAGCATCGGTCTGGCCCAGTGGGAGGGCCCCGAGGACAGCGCCGACGCCATGCTGGCCAGAGCCGACCAGGCCCTCTACCAGGCCAAGGCCGAGGGCCGAAACTGCGTCATGGGCTGAAGGCTCCTGCCGAAGGGCCTTGACGAGGAGACCCTGCGGACCCAGTATTCCATACGCATCCGTATGGAGTCGCCATGGAACCCACCCCACCCCAGGATCTCTCCGAGCGTGTGGCTCATCTGGAAGCCCAGGTGGCTTGGCTCCTCCAGGGGCAGCGGACCCCCTCGGCCCCGGCGCCTCCGGTCCTGGCCCCACGCCTCACCGTGCCCCGCGTGCCCCTCAGCCCCGTGGCCTGGATCGCCGGCATTGGAGGGGCCATCTTCCTCCTGGGGGCCGCCTTCTTCCTGACCTGGGCCGCCCAGCAGGGCTGGCTGGGACCGGGTACCCGCTTCGCCCTGGGTCTGCTGGCCGGGGGCGGGATCACCGCCTGGGCCGCCCGCCTCCTGCCGGGCGAGGGCCGCCGCCTGGGCACAGCCCTGCTCCTGGCGGGCCTCGGCACGCTGCAGTTCACCTGCCGGGCCGGGGCGCTGACCTACCACTTCTATCCGGCCTCGGCGGGCCTCTTGGCCATGGCCCTGGTGACCCTGGGGGCGGGGGCCCTGGCCGTCCGTGCGGCCTGTGGCGGCGCCCTCACGGTGGCCCTGGTCAGCGCCCTGGCGGCTCCGCTGGCCTTCGGCCAGGGCGGCCACCACGAGGTGGGTCTGGCCCTCTACCTGGTGGTGCTCCTGACCGCGGCCCTGCTGGTCCCCTTCCGCGCTCCGGTGGCCGCCACCTGGCTGGGGGCCCGCTGGACCGCCCTCCTGGGCACCGGCCTCCTCTGGCCAATCACCTGTGGCACCGCCCTGCGCCCTGATGTTCCGGCGCTGAGCGCCCTCCTGGCGCTGCACCTCCTCCTGGCGGGACTCTGGGTCTGGCTGCCGAGGGTCCCGGCCCTGCCGAGCACCCCCACGGCCCTGTGGTTCGTGGGCCACCTCCTGGCCACCGCCACCGCCTGGGTGCTGTGGCATAAGACCCTCTTAAGCCCGGAGGCCTTCGCCCTCCTGCTGGTGGCAGCGGCAGGCCTCAATCTGGCCCTGGTGGCGCCCCTCCAGCGGCGCATGAAGGCCGAGGCAGCGGACTGGGGCCTCCTGGCCCTGGCGGCGGGGCACCTGGCCCTGGCGGTCCCCGTGGCCCTGGACGAACGCTGGGTCGGCTCCCTCTGGGGCATCTTTGCGCTGGCCCTGGCCTGGGCCTCCGCCCAGGTAGCGGACGGAGCCAGGCGCGCCGACGCCCCCGTCCTTCGGGGCATCGCCGTGGCCCTGGCCCTGCTCACGACAGCACGCTGGGCCCTCCACCTGCCCTGGGCCCCCGCGGGCCAGGCGGCGGGGCAGACGCCCTTCCTGAACCCGGCCTTCCTGGAGGGTCTCCTGACGGCGGGGAGCTGGGGCCTCCTGGCTCGCCCCAGCGGACGCCTGCGCCCCCTGGCCTTCGTGGCCCTTGAGCTGACCGCCAACCTGACCCTGGCCCTGGAAGCCGCCCGCGCCGTGCAGGCCCTGCGGGGGCCGGCCTCAGGGGGTGCCCTCTTCAGTCGGGAGGCCTCCGTGGCCATGACGCTCACCTGGGCCGCCAGCGGCGCCTGGCAGTGGATGCGGTCCCTGGGCCAGCCCAAGGGGGGATGGGCCCTGGCCGTGGCGGGCTACGTCCTCATGGCCGCCGCCAGCCTCAAGCTCATCGCCGTGGACCTGGACCGGGCCGACACGCCGCTGCGGGCCCTGGCCTCCCTGGCCGTGGGCGGGATGGGCATGGCCGCCGCCATCCTGGCCCACCGCCGGCGACAGCGGGTCAGTCCCGCCCAACCCCAGGAACCGCTGGCCGGAGCTGCACCAGGGCCACCGCCGCCAGGATGATGGCCATGCCGGCATAGCTGCGCGGGCCGAAGGTCTCGTGCAGCCAGAAGCGGCCCAGCAGCACGGCCACCAGGGGGTTCAGATAGGCGTAGGTGCCCATCTTCGCCGGGGGCCAGGCCTTGGCCAGGTAGCCGTAGGCCGTGAAGGCCACCAGCGACCCGAACACCACGAGGTAGCCCACGGCCAGGAGGCTCTGTTGCGTTGCAGGGCCGCGCAGGAAGCCGCCCGTGAAGGGAGCCGCCAGGAGCCCCATGAGGGCCGCGGTGGCCATCTGGAAGGCCGCATTGGTGAAGAGGCCGCCCCCGCGCACGTGGTGGCGGCCGTGGAGGGTCCCCAGAGACCAGAGCAGCGGCGCGGCCACCATGGCAGCCACCCCTCCGGCGTGCAGCCGCACCTGCCCAGCAGGCCAGACCAGCACAGCCACGCCCAGGAGACCCAGGAGCAAGCCCAGCCAGCCCTTGGGCCCCAGGGGCTCCCGGCTCATGGAGAAGACCGCCAGCCAGAGGGGCACCAGGGCCGAGAGGATGGCGGCCAGGCCTGAGCCCACATGCAGCTCCGCCCAGGAGACCAGGGCATTGGCGAGGCCCAGCAGCAGGGCGCCCACGATCATCAGGTGCCCGGCCTCCCGCCAGGTGGGCCAAGCCTCACGGCGGAGCCGGCCCAAGCCCAGGGCCAGCAGGGCGGAGATGGAAAAGCGCACCGCCACCATGCCGTAGGGCGTGAAGGTCGGCAGGGCCAGGGCGATGGCGAAGTAGGTGGAGCCCCACACCACGGCCACCGTCAGGAAGGCGAGCCAGGCGAGCATCAGGCCCAGTCGCTGAGAGGGTCGGTCAACGCTTGACCTTTTTCCCCGCGCCCTCCACCGGGAAGGGGCTGGGGCCCGGCTTCTCCCAGTGGGTCTCCAGCACCATGGTCGTGCGGGTGGTGACCATGGGGCCCAGCATGCGGATGCGCCGGAGCCGCTCGGCGATGCCCGCCGGTGTGTCCGCCACGATCTTCAGCAGCAGGGCATCCTCACCGGCAATGGTGTGGGCCTCCAGGATGTCGGCCTCTTCCTCCAGCGCCTTGATGAAGCGCTGCTCGATGGCCTCGTTGTTGTCCTTGTACCGCACGGCGACAAAGGCCACGGTGGGCTTGTTCACCGCCGCCGGCCGCACCCGGGCGGAGTAGCCGCCCAGCACACCGTCCGCCTCGAGGCGCTTCACCCGGTCGATGATGGTGGGTCGGCTGACCCCCAGGCGCTCGGCCAGCTCCGCATGGCTCATGCGCCCATCCTGCTGCAGGAGGGCCACCAGGCGCCGGTTCAGGTCGTCTTCCATCAACAGCTTCGCCATGCCTTGCTCCAGGGGATGTGGGGAGGTTGCTCGCACAGTATGCCAGGGGAACACCCGACCCCAATGACAACCCGTCAATCCCTTCGGGGAGCCGTTAAACTGGGTCCCGAGGTGTCCATGGACTTCGCCCGCCCCTTCACCGACCAGAGCTTCTTCCTCATTGCGGGGCCCTGTGTCATTGAGAGCCGGGACCATGCCCACCACATGGCCACCAGCCTGCGGGACCTGGCGGAGGCCCGCGGCATCCCCTTCATCTACAAGTCCAGCTTCGACAAGGCCAACCGCACCAGCGGCGGCAGCCACCGCGGGCCCGGCATGGAGCAGGGCCTGGACATCCTCGCTGAGCTGCGCAGCCGCTATGGCGTGCCGGTGCTCACGGATGTCCACGAGAGCACCCAATGCGCCACGGCCGCACAGGCGGTGGATGTCCTGCAGATCCCGGCCTTCCTCTGCCGCCAGACGGACCTCCTGCAGGCCGCCGCCGCCACGGGCCGCGCGGTGAACCTCAAGAAGGGCCAGTTCCTGGCGCCCTGGGACCTCCGCCACGGCGTGGAAAAGCTGCAGTCGGTGCCTGGCCACGGACCGGTCTGGGTCACCGAGCGGGGTACCACCCTGGGCTACGGCAACCTGGTGGTGGACTTCCAGTCCTTCCCCCACCTGCGCAAGACCGGCTGTCCGGTGATCTTCGACGCCACCCACAGCGTGCAGAAGCCGGGCTCCCTGGGCCACGCCACCGGCGGCGCGCGGGAGATGATCCCGACCCTGGCGAGGGCTGCTGCCACGGCGGTGGACGGCTTCTTCTTCGAGGTCCACGAGTGCCCGGAAAGGGCCCACAGCGATGGTGCCAACGCCATGCGCCTGGACCAGTTCGGGGAGCTGCTGGATCAGCTGCAGGCGCTCTGGCGGACCGGCCGCGCCGCCGCCCTGCGGGACCCTGCGGGGCAGTAATGGAACAGGTCGTGAAGGCCGGGCGCGGCCTGGAGTTGCGCCCCCTGTACCTGCGGGATGCCAAGGCCATCTACGCCCTGGTGGAGGCAAACCGGGACCGCCTGCGGCGCTGGCTGCCCTGGCCCGATGCCAACCACAGCGTGCTCGACTCCCGGGCCTATATCCTGCGGGTCCGGGCCCTGCAGCGCCGAGGCGCCGCCCAGTCCTTCGGCCTCTGGTGGCAGGGGGCCCTGGTGGG
>Ga0194052_1002337_pt1 | contig 10432 bp, 12 predicted proteins | sample SepL226m_MetaG_FD_160117 | JGI IMG/M metagenome (GOLD analysis project Ga0194052, IMG submission 160117) | Anoxic zone freshwater microbial communities from boreal shield lake in IISD Experimental Lakes Area, Ontario, Canada - Sep2016-L227-6m | ecosystem: Environmental > Aquatic > Freshwater >... | reverse complement strand
CTTCATGCCCTACAAATTTTGGAGCAATTCCGTAATAATTGAATTGGATACATCCATGCCAGCGTCAGTCAACTTTAATCTTTTTCAGTCAAAACTAAGCAATCCAGCTTCCACTGCATCCGCAATTCGTAATTCGTAATTCTCAATCAATACATCTCCATATTTTTCAATATCTTCAATTCATCCACTTGTCCTCAACCTTAGAAAGAAGGATTCAATCAAAATATCTTTCTCATTGAGTTCTTGGACACTAGTCTCATCTTTCCACTTGCCAGCAAGATACTCTTGGAAATTGGCGGTATTTGTTCGACGCATTGCTTTTGTTCATGGTGTCATCCTGACCCCGACGTTTCAGGGGAAGGATATAGTATTATATTCTTCGCTCTGCTCAGAATGACAGGCAATAAAAGAAGCAGCCGTCACTCCAAGTCCCAAATAATTCTCCATATTCCAATACACCATATTATGGATGCTTGCGGATCCTGATCTACAGAAATTGGAGACTTCATATCTTTTATAGTCATTTTTGAGTAATATATTTTTGAGCAGAGAGAACTCTTCCAGAATCAAATCATCAGATCTTAGATCTTGGACCTTAGACCCTAGACTTTCGGACTTTAAGGACTCATTGTACCAAGTAGAATTTTCATGGAGTTCTAACATATAAATTGAGAAGCTTTCTGCAAATTTACTGTGGACAAAGGTATCGAAGAACTCCCTTTGATACGGACGCCAGAGTTCATGCGTGCCATCTTTCTTATTTTGAAATGATCCAAAGGCGATGAAATCGAAATTAAATACATTATTTTCTTGTTTGCGTTCTCTGAGTCCTCTCAAAAAGTCGGTGAGTGCAAGGAAATTATAAGGCCTTCCTGCCCAAGTCAAGACCTCATCATTCATGCTCTGTATTCCAAAGCTAAATCTAAGTCTAGAAATCGTTCTGTACTGCGCATTGAGTTTTTGTATAACATCAAAAATCTGCTCATGCGGATACGGGTTACACTCCAGACTAAGTTCGGTGAGATTTTCGAGGTTCCAAGTCAGCTTTATTTTTTCTACAATGCGGATGATCCCCTCAGCTCAGATCAGCGTAGGAGTCCCTCCACCAAAGTAAATACTTTTGATCTCTTGATCACCAAGTTGCTCTTTATAATAATCTATTTCTTTCTCTAAGGCTTCTAAATATTGAGGAATTGCTTCTTGCATACCAGCAAAACTCGTAAATGAACAATAGTTACATTTCTTCTGACAAAAAGGGATGTGGATATAGAGGGAGAGCATGGAAATCGAGTAGGGAAGAATAAAATAAGATTTACCATAAAAATACAAAACATTACTATTCATTACCATCGTAACGTATTCGCTTCGCTCATGTAATGATGTGGTAACGTTGTGATTACGGAAAGTCACCAATAAAACAAGCTTGGTTTACCAAAAAGGAGAATCTCCTTTGATATCTCAGTCTTCCAGAAGCTGGTCTATTGTTAGTTTATGTTCTCTCTGAGAAACCTCTACGACCTTATCAAAAGTGCCATCAAAATCACCCATCCAAAGTCTAATATTGATTTCAAATGCTCCATCTTCCACGATTTCTTTGAAAGAAATATGATGTTCCTTGTAGATCACTTCTTGCTGTTTATGGGAAATCATAAGTCCAGGAATATTCATGGTATCTACAATATCAGATATCTCCTTTACAATTTCAGGGGAGAAAGAACTTATTTGTTCGCCAGCAATTGTTTCTTGTTGTGGATAGAAATTGAGATTTGGCGGGAGAGAACTAAGTGTAGAGACTAAGGCCTTCTTTCCTGTTTTTGTTGTAGCTGAAAGCGTTATCCAAGAGGCTAATTGTTCTCTCTCGGGATCAAGAGGAAGGAGCTCGTCTTCTGGTGCGTAGAAAAAATAATCAGCCAGATCTTTCTCCTGGATTGTTTCTTCATCATAGTCCTCTTCTTCTTTTCGTAGAGGGAGAGGCCCTTCGTCACATGAATAAATATCAGGAGAAAATCCTTCATCCGAGACGATGGCATCGACAGAAGGATCAGGCAAAATAATGCCATCTAAATATTTTTTGAGCGAACTAGGATTCTTCTCCCATCGCTTGAGTGGAGGAATATCATTGATGCTATGGATATAGTGATGATCATTATCTGTATTAGAAATCTCCAAAAGCCAATTTTGGATAATCTGTATTTGCTGATCTTCTTCCATAGGAAAGAGATCATTTAATGACATCGAATGTCTTTTCTTCGCATGTGCCCATACAGAAATTTCTTCTCTGTCCTCATCTAGGATATAACCAGTAATACCATACTCTTCCAATGCTGACTTCAAACGGCGAATACATTCCAGATTTTTTTGCTTTTGAGTTGCCCAATCTTTGACATGATCCATCCATTGTTCATATGGTCCTTGTATAAAGCTGTCTTGATGAGAAGAGGCGCGAGTAGGAAGATGAATTACATATCCATTATTTCGTTTAACATCAGGAACATTAGCCAAGAGCTCTCTAAAGAGTCTATTGTTTTGCTTTTTGATCTTTATACGAGCATTGAGTAACTTTCTGACGAAAGGATTCTTTTCCAGAGAAGATAACACAATACCCATACGTTGCTCTATATAAGGTATAAGGATATCTTTTTCCTCTATATATGCAGCAATCATCATAGGAATATCTTGAGCATATTTTTGGATAAGGGCATCCTTAGCCTCTGCTTCATTAGTAAATAATTCATCATGGTTTTTTTGTCAGGATATGATTCCCCAAATCATTTTCTTATCCCATTCATTGTCAGGATACACTTTCTCAAATTCATTACTAAATGTTTCCCATCATCATTGAGCATGTTGGTCTAAGATGTTCATTCAGTCAAAGACCATATCAGTCCAATAGCGAATTTTTTTAAGAAGAAGGTTTTTATAATCAGATCACATATTCTGGATGGCTTTTTCTCTTACTTTTTTCAGTGCGAGAAGATTTGCATATTTTTTCCCTTTTATAAGACCAGCGATTATTGTCTCGACGCAGTGGAGGAATACCTCTTTATGAAGCGTCAACTCATGCAAAGTATCATCTTGAAGGCGTTCATCAATGAAGGCTGTGATCAGTCACAAGCACGCTGAAGAGTCATAAGGCGCTTTTCTCTCAATCATTGCAGAAAGTATTTCTCTCATTTTAGCGATGCCATAGCTTCATAGCATATATTCTCCAGCGAGCTTCCCTTCTTTTGTGACATGGACAAAGTCATATCCTTCTAAGCGTTTTGGATGGAGCATTTCTGGAGAAACAACAGCAAACATTGTAGAACTATTCCTGCCGATATGATATGCTGACAAGATCCATTCATAAGGAAAATAGTTTTCAAATGCAGGATCATTATCTATTACTCCTTGGACAATTGCATGGAATCTTTTATCTCCTAATTTTTCCTTAGATTTTTTTATATTTACTCCTATTTCATCGATAACTAACGTATCTGACTCTTCATCTACGGAGGAATTCATCACAGGGATTAATGCTTCATCGGTAGTTTGTCGTATTTTTCTAATAGAAAAATTATCCTCAATTTCTGGCTGAGAAAATAAATCAAACTCGCCTTGCTTATTTTTATTCTTACTTGCCATACAACAACAAAAACAGTAAACAAATTGACAGTATGGAATTAATACAAATAAGGACAATGAATTCAAGGTATTTTATATAAAACACAATGGATTGAAAAAATAGAAAATACATTTGACATTAAAAGAGATATATGTATAAGTATTATCGATGGGATCATTAACAAAGAATTACATAAAAGTAATTTTTTAAATGAATAATCTAATCATCAAAAGTAAAAACAAAAAAACGATAATAATTAACAAAAATTAACAAAGCAAATCATGAAAACACAAACACAAACACAAATGCAAAAAGAATGGTTGGAGTTCAAAGAACAAAACGTTCAACTAGTAAAAGACCAGATGCAATTCGACTATGGCCAAGACGAAGCTACAAAGGATGCAATGGCAGAAGCCCTGACCTTCTGGTTATTCTCACGTGGAATAACTGATAATTTAGAAAGAAGGCAATTAATTAATGCCCTAATTAGTAATGACAACAAACATTTAAAACTCGTTATGATGATTGAATGTTTGCCTGATAAAGTGTGGAGAAAACTTCTTTGGAAGGAAAATCTGGACTTTATGAGTTTTGAAAGTTTTCTTCGGAGAATTAACGAAACTCAGTATGCTGCAATTGAAAAGAATTTTTTCCAACTGTTTACTCAAGGACAAGTTCCTGAAGTAATGAAAAGAACAGTTCGGAATAAAGTAAAAAACTTCTTCACAAGGACGACAGACAAATCCTTATTGAAAGAAGATTATGTACTCGAAACGCGCAATCAAAGCAAACCTGCATGGGCGTTTAACCTCCTGGGATTGGATTTTGGATTCAGTTTATATTACTTAGGTGATAATGATGATACCAAAATTACCAACAAATCTTGGACCCGCTTCTTATCAATCAAAAATCATATTAACGATTTTGTGGTGGATCAGGAACAAGGGAAATACTGGTGGTTATATCGCACTGCCAGAAGTAATTATGTACTCTACCCCAAAAAGAAAGTGGAATTAAAAAGCCATATTTGCCCGGGATTTTGGGCAACCTTTCTTTTACACATCATCTTTTGGATAGTATCTCCAGTTTTGCTTGCTAGTACACTAATATGGCTTGGCATAGATGGTCCACATTGGTATTTGTGGATACCAGCAATACCAGGTCTCATTACTCCTTTATGGCTATTTGCAGCAACAATAAAACTATTGGATATACTGCTCAACAAAATAACCAATAAGATTAAGTTCCCAAGAACAATGCAAAAGATTCCTATAGCTATTGGAATAATGATATTCGTTGCACTCGGAGTCGTTGTTATAGGATTTATTATCTTTGCAATGGGATATATGATTGTATCTATGGCTCCATTCTTTGGAAATCTCTTATCTGCATTATTTATTCTAAGTATTTTGTTCTATTTTGTAAATGGATGCATTGCACTTGGGGAAATAGCAGGCGATAATTACAGTACTTGGGAAATCTACAGAAAAATTCCTACATGGATAAGACGACTTGCTTCAGTAAGTATCATAGCAAGTGCCATCTGCATCATAGACAAAATTTCTTCAAAATTGATTGAATGGATCGTATCTATTGCAGTATCTATATGGTCATTTATCAGTAATTATCCATACTTATTCGTATGGATTATAATCTGTGCAGGATTTGCATGGATTGTAGTATGGTTAATGACTTTGGAACAAAAGAATGAAAAAGCATTTGCTAAAGCAGAAAGAATTATAGCATACGTTGTCATTGGATTTTTTGTGCTGACCTTGTTGTTTCTAGGAATAGAATTCATCAGAAATTTCAGATTGATGGCGGATTCACTCAAGTATGTCATTTGTGGTATCTTAGGAATTATGCTCATATTTACAGGATATTTGTTGATACTGAGAGATAAAGTAAACATGACTACCATATACACTTTGGAATGGGCTGACGAAAGATATGCTCATTTCATGAAAGCTATATCTGGTTGGTCTCAACAGTCAAAATGGTCAGGAACAAGAGATTTGTTCTTCTATATAGATAATAAGATATCTGCTGAAATCATAGATAGTCTAACAGATAGGGTACTATCATTAGCAGAAAGTCTATTCTATGATGACTATGAACAGAGATATTGGTTTGTCAATAGGATAATCCCAGTGATGACTGAGGAACTCCTTGTTAAGTTAATAAAAGAAGAAGAAAACATGTTATGCTTGGAAAATGATTGGGAAAAGGAGTTCTATATCACAAGAATTATCCTAGGAATTGCAAAGCCTGAGCTAGTAAAACAACTAGAAGTGGTAAAACAGCACAAAGAAAAAGTAAAAAATCGTGTAGAAAAGATCACTGATATTATTATTTACCCCTTTGTTAAATCATGGGAAAAAGTCACCCAGTTCTTTGGGACATTGAAGGACATTTGGCAACTATTAAACAAAAGATGTCCAACTAATGCGACTAAAAGACATTTAACATAAAATTAAAACAGTATATACTGTTATCTCTGAAACTCTGGTGTTTTTTATACTCACCAGGGTTTTTTTATACTCTATACACAATTTTATCTCCAATCGTTAACTCTTCATTCCCATAAGTGTCGATAATCTGTTCAATGCTAATTTCGTCGTACGGATCGATCTCAGGTGCGTGCAGACATGGTTTAACGACCAGTGTATAGTTTATAGTTGATAGTTTATAATTTGGGGTTTTTTTAGACTCTTCGATTTCGACGATATATCATGTCTGTTCAGTTCATTTTCTTCTTTCTTCTCGAGCAAGTAATTGACGATTGACGAGTTGTCTGGCTTGAGTAAATCTCTTTCTCATGGTGGCATCATCGACCTTCTGATCCAATTTACTGGAAGCAGCAAGTGGCTCATCATGATATTCAAAGAGGGCAATATTGTCACATCGTCCTTCCTGGATGAAGGCAAGGAGCTTTTTATGATCTTGCTCCGTCTCTCCAGGAAACCCTATGATAAAATTAGTTCTTATGAGGTGAGTAGGGAAATTCTTTTTAATATATTTTAAGAGTTCGTAGATTTTTTCTTCATTGTAAAATCTTCCCATACGTTTGAGCAGGGGAGAGCTAATATGCTGGAGCGGAATATCAAAATAGGGGATAAATTTCTTAGATTTCGCCAATTGCTGGAGATTTTGGATGCTCAGAAGGTCAGGATAGAGGTAGAGGAGTCTATAAGTGAAATCTCCAGGAATAGTTTCTATTGCTTTGAGCAAAGGGAAGAGCTCTGACTTTCCAGAGAGATCTGTTCCATAGCTTACGGTATCTTGCGCAATCAAAATAATTTCTTGAATCCCTGATGCTACCATATTCTTTACTTCAGCGAGCAGAGCTTCTTTAGCTACTGATTTTTGCTTTCACCTTAATTTAGGGATAATACAAAAGGAACAGGAGTTATTGCATCACTCGGCAATCTTGAGATATTCAAAGCCAAATTCTGCATTGGTATAGGCTCTAATAGGGGACTGAGGGAAATGAAAATCATCAAATTCCGTACTCGAATATCATTTAATCAACTGGGGAATGTGGACGATATCGATATCATTCCAAGAAAGAGGAAGAATAGTTTTCTTTTCTATTTGTTCAGCGAAAAAATCAAAGAGCTCACGTTCTTCTCATGCAGGCAGCATTTCTTTATTTTGGATCTGCTTGTAATATTGAAGTCCACATCACAGAAGATAGACGATTTTCTTCTTGCTAATAAGCTTCTTGAGCTCATTGACCATTTCAATCCTTCCACTAGAAATAAATCCACAGGTATTAAGAAAAACAAACTTTACTTCTTTGTCGTAAGGATCAGTAAAATAATTTGCTTCATAGTGAGGATTGTTTTCCGCAAAAAGCGTCCCCAAGAGAAATTGGGTATCGACGAGGTTTTTGTTGCAACCAAGATTGATAAATGAGAAGTTGAAAATATGTTTCATAAGGAAGAGTAAATGGCTAAACAGTTGTTTAACGGTCGCCAAACGGTAGCGGAAAAAGCAATGGTTAGGCAACTGTTTGTCTATTGTGTGGCTACGGTTAGACGATTTTGTTTACAAAATCTAGTCCCTCCGCATATTCAAATTTCCCTTCCTTCTTGCCTATCTTATCTCACTTACAATAGTCTTTGTAATGCTTCACTTTCTCAGCTCTTTCATGCGTAGGTGCTTTGCTAATCACTCCAGGGCCACCAATACATCCACCAGGACACGAAAGGGGATCGAGGAATTTAATATTGGGATTCTTCTCCATATATTCTAAGGCAGCATCTAGGTGTTTCAATTCATCGACAATAAGTACCTGATCAGGACCCAAGATATCTCTATAATGCAGGGTATCGGCTACTGCACCCGTCAGAGGGAATACTTTGGTATAATCGTTATAAAATTTATCGAAGTCCGCATCGCCACGATCCGTCACATCGAAGTTGAAGTCTTTGTACGGAAGTTTATTTTCTTTGTAGTAGTCAAATATCTGCTGAAGTTCTTGGAAGGTGAGAGCTTCATCGACATCGCCCGACTGCTTCGCCTCAGCTTTTTTTGCGAAACAAGGTCCCACAAAAATGGTTTTGAAATCATCTCCATATTCTTTCTTCACAAATCTACTCATGATGACCATAGGAGAAGCGATAGGCACAAGTTTGCCTTTGTGTTGAGGGAATTTAGCTTTGATATAATTGACTACGGTAGGGCAGTTGGTACAGATCCATTGTTTCTCGGGATCTTCTTTGATAAGTGCATGATAATGGATATTGATAATTTTCGCTGCATAAGTCAGTTCTACTACCTTGGTAAATCCAATTTTTTTGAGATCCATGACGATCTGAGGATACTCGAAATCCACTGGAAAACTTGGTGCAAGCAGACAGACCGTCTGCTCTGTATTCAGCATCTCTACTACCTTCAAAAGTTCAGGAGAAAGGGACATGGAAATTACAACTAAGAACTAAAAACTAATAGTGAAGAGTTTATTGGGAATTGATTTATCGGGAGTTTATCTAAGCTCTAATATCTAAATCTAAGATCTAAGCTCTAAGTTCTCCCGTCCATTTAAAATATACAGAAAAAAATATCTTTGTCAAATAGTATCATTATAAAGATCATCATCTTCATTCATCTTGCTTTTTTATTTTTTTTGAATACGATGAAAGTACTTTTATCCTTTATCTCTCCAAAATGAAATCTAAATTTTCTCTCCTTAAGTTATATCTCGTCCTTATGTCATTGACAGGTGTTATCGGACTCTTGATTGCTTATGGTATCGCTATCCAGACATTCATTTCTCAGAAGCTTATTACCGATGAAGAGTATATTCAGTGATCCTACCAGAACTATACCATTACAAGTTGTGATGAACCAAAAATGGTCGGTAGTGCAACCGTAACCAAGACAGCAAAAGAAATCGCTACCTGCAAAGATGACGCTAAGAAGCAAGTCATTCTCCAGAGAAATTATTCAAACAAAAATAGTATGATTGGTGGTCTTCTTCGAGGAACATTAGCATTAATCGCATTTATTACTCACTTCCCCTTCCTTATTAGAAAAGAAAAAGAAGTAATGGAAAATAGTTAATAGTTTATAACTAATAGTGAATAGTGTCGGAGTTTTTTTATATTTAACTCCTTCTACCTAAAACTTAAAACTTAGCACTTAAAACAATTTTATTCGAAAACTTCTTCAATCCCATCTTTGAGTGAGTATCCATTGAGAAACTCCTTGAGGTGGGGTTTTTTTGTGATGAGCGTATCTATACTTTTCTCAAGTTCTTCATAAGAACCAGTTTTGGGAAAAACATAACTTATCGGATCTAAAAGTCCGGTTGGCCTGATGATCTGCTCTACAATACGGTCAGAGAGGGAGAGTTCATAAGCGGCTGGTGTTGCAGACAAGAAGATAGTTTTTGCATCGAGATGATGCTTCATACTTATCCCTTCTTGATGTCCGAGTCTAGATTCTAGGGCAGTATAGGTGCTTCCGAGCGTCGCTCCAAGGGAAATCTCTTCTGATATTGCTTTTGGGGGAGGTAGCGCTCATCGATCAAGTTTTTCTGTTAATTCCTTGAAATTGAGTGGTCTATGATCCACTGCAGAGGGCAATCTAAACCCATAGGTAATCAAATTGTTTTTTCTCGCCTTATCACCATTGGGCATCGCCTGTAATTGGGGCAAGGTCATATGAGACTCATCGATAATCAGCAAAAAATCATCAGGGAAATAATCGAAGATCGTATTGGGCGACTGTCCAGGCAATCTACGATCAAAATACAGAGAGTAATTTTCTATTCCATTTACAAATCAGGTTTCTCTAATCATCCTAATGTCATATTCTACTCTTTTCTTGATCCTTTCAGCTTCTACAAGCATGCCTTTCGCAGTAAATTCTTTAACTCTATCTTCTTTCTCTTGTTCCATCATGGCAAGGATATTATCTACATCAGAGACATCTTGCAAAAATTGCGTTGCTGGCCACAGGGTCACTTTATTGAGATTTCACTTGTGATCATAACTTGTCGAATCTCTCATTTCGATCAATTCCAAGGTTTCTTCATTGAAATGTAGTCTATAGACAAATTTTTCCGTACTAGAAAAAATATCAAGTCTTTCTCCTTGGAGATCAAACATTCCATGTTCTATCTTAGATTGGACGGGTTTATATTGCATATGGAGAAGCTGGGCTTTCAATGCTTTGAAAGGATATTCTTTCCCTACTTCGAGTTGTAAACAATTCTCCTGAAAGAATCTCTTTTGTCCAAGCCCATACAGTGATGAGGCAGAAGCAACCACAATCACATCTTCTCTACTGAGCAATGAGGCCATAGTCGCTAATCTATAC
>Ga0194052_1002336_pt1 | contig 10432 bp, 10 predicted proteins | sample SepL226m_MetaG_FD_160117 | JGI IMG/M metagenome (GOLD analysis project Ga0194052, IMG submission 160117) | Anoxic zone freshwater microbial communities from boreal shield lake in IISD Experimental Lakes Area, Ontario, Canada - Sep2016-L227-6m | ecosystem: Environmental > Aquatic > Freshwater >... | reverse complement strand
GGGTACGTCAGGCCGGGGGTCCGAGGCGGGCAGCAGCCCTGCGGGCAGGCTCGCGGCCAGGGGCGCTGCGACGAGCAGGGCGACGAGGGCAGGCAGGGGCCGCAGCACCATGCTCAGGCCAGATCCAGGAAGGCCGGACCGACCGTGGTGATGGAGCCCGCGCCGAAGGTGATGAGTAGGTCTCCGCTGGTGGTGAGGCTCTGGAGGGCCTGGGGCAGGTCCTCCACCCGGCCCACCAGGTGCACGTCCTTCTGGCCGTGGGAGCGCAGGGCCTCGGCCACGACGGCGCCCGTGATGCCCTGGATGGGCTGCTCGCCGGCGGCGTAGATGTCCGTGACCACCACCACGTCCGCCTCGAAGAAGGCGGTGCCGAACTCGTCCAGCAGCGCCTTGGTGCGGGAGTAGCGGTGAGGCTGGAAGGCCGCCACGAGGCGACGCTCCGGGAACCCGGCCCGGGCCGCGGCCAGGGTGGCGGCGATCTCCGTGGGATGGTGGCCGTAGTCGTCCACCACCAGCACGCCGTCCTTCTCGCCTTTCAGATGGAAGCGCCGGTCGGCACCGGTGAAGCTGGCCAGGCTGGCGCGGATGACCTCGGGATCGACGTCGAGTTCCAGGGCGATGCCGATGGCCGCCAGGGCGTTGAGCACCATGTGGTGGCCGGGCACACCGAGGCTGAAGGCGCCCAGGTCCTTGCCGTGGGCTCTTAGCTTGAAGTGGGTGCGGAAGCCCTCCTGGCGGATGTCCCGGGCCCGGATGTCCACCTGGGGGTGGGTGCCGTAGGTGTAGACCCGGCGCTTCAGGCGGGGGCGCACGGCGGCGGCGTGAGGATCGTCCATGCAGAGAAAGACGGACCCGTAGAACGGCACCTTGTTGGCGAAGGTGACGAAGGCATCCTGGATCTCGTCCAGGTCCTTGTAGTGGTCCAGGTGCTCCCGGTCGATGTTGGTGATGACGGCCAGGGTGGGGTTCAGCATGAGGAAGCTGCCGTCGCTCTCATCGGCCTCGGCCACCAGGAAGGGGCCCTTGCCCAGCTTGGCATTGCTGCCGATGGTGCCGAGCTTGCCGCCGATGACGATGGTGGGGTCGATGCCGCCCTGGCTGAGCACCTGCGCGGCCATGCTGGTGGTGGTGGTCTTGCCATGGGAGCCCGCCACGGCGATGCCGTACTTCATGCGCATGAGCTCCGCCAGCATCTCGCCGCGCGGGATCACGGGCACCTTGGCGGCGTGGGCCGCCACCACTTCGGGGTTGTCCCCCTTCACGGCGGAGCTGATCACCACCACCTGGGCGCCCTGGATGGCGCTGCCCTGGTGGCCCAGGTGGACGGTGATGCCGAGGCCACGGAGGCGCTCGGTGACCGAGCTCTCCTTCAGGTCCGAGCCCGAGACTTGGTAGCCCAGGTTGGCGAGCACCTCCGCGATGCCGGACATGCCGATGCCGCCGATGCCTACGAAATGGATGTGCTGGATCTTGCCGAACACCTGGAGGCTCCCCTGTTTGAAAAGGCCAGGATACCGCCATGGCGGACTTCTCGAACGTTCATGGCATGGGTCTGGCAACATGAATTGTCGAACGATCACGAAGGAGGTGTGCGATGCAGACCCGAGGAACTCAACATCGTTTGATGAGCGTCGTTACGTTCCTGGCCCTGACTTCGGCCATCTGTGGCGCTTCGCCACAGGAGGGCAGAGTGCAGCGTCCGCAGCCCCAACCGATCAGGGATTCGCCGCCGCCAACTCCGGCGCCTGCCCCGGCTGCCCCGGCTACACCGGCCCAGCCCATGGGGAACGAAGGCCGAACGGGCCGTCCCCACCCGGGTCCGAGCCAGCGGACCATGGACCAGCGGCGGCCCACCGGAGGGCTCCGGTTGTCCAATGTGCGGACCATCGGGGGCACTCAGGTGGTGATCCCTCCGGCCTGGAAGCGCTGTATCTCCCTACCCGACCTGGGCTACTGGCGGCACCGGGACCTCATGGCCGAGATCCAGTGGCTCTCGCGGCGGGGCTTCATTCCTGTGACGGCCCTCGGGGACACCGTGGATTCCCTCACGGACTTCGTCCAGACCCCCGCGGGCTGGCGCGCCTACGGTCTGGCCGTGCCCGCCGGGGCCACCGTGCAGGTAGAGGTGCAGCACTCGATGCTGGGCTGGTTCCGGCTCATGCTGGTGGACAGGTGGGGCAAGCCTGGCGCCGGCATGCTGGAGGCGGCCATCGCCCACCAACCCGTACTCGTGACCTACAAGAACCCGGGCAAGGAAGCGACTGCGATTTACGTCATCGTCGATGATCCTGCCTGGTGGTCCGACGCCAGGGTCCCCTACACCCTGGTGGTGCGCCGGGACTGGGACCCCGCCTCGGTTGACCTCACTCAGGTGAAGCTGGTCGTGGGCCTCTGGGGTGCCACCCCCAGCGTCTCCGCCGAGTTCCGCGGCCGCAGCCTGACCGGCCCGGCGGTTTTCCCGCACTGAACGCCAGTCCTTTCCCATCTCAGAAACGGCCCCGACGGGCCGTTTCTGGGTAAGGCCGAAACTAGGTCCAAGGACAGGCGCCGGTGACCTGCATGCGGAAGGCACGGGGCTCGACGATTAACTCGGCGCGGTCGCGGGCGGGTTCCAGCTCGCCGTCCAGGTGCCAGGCCAGAGGCTTCTCCAGGCGCAGGACCGCCCGGCGGACACAGCCCAGCCGGCGGAGGCGAGTGCTGCCCTCCTCCCGGAAGAGGGCAGCACCTTCGGTGGCCAGATCCCACCAGCCGGGCCGAGTCAGCGTGACCCAGTGCAGGAGGCCGTCCGTGGGGTCCGCCCCTGGCGCCATCCACAATCCACCGCCGTGGGTGGGGAGGTTGGCCAGGCAGAGGTTCCAGAAGCGCGCGGGCAGCTCCGGCTCCGGCCCCAGGAACGCTGTGCGGATGCGGGCCAGACGACCCGGGAGCTGGGGCAGGGGCGCCGCTTCCGCCTCCCAGGTGACTGCGGTCTCCTCCCAGGCTTGCCACAGCTGCCAGCAAGCCTGGGCGTAGGTGGAGAAGCCGCGGCCCGGCAGGTCCTCGAAGCGCTGGGCCACCGCCCCCTCGAAGCCAGTACCGCAGAGGTTCAGGAAGGGAACACCATCCAGTCGGGGCAGGTCCATGAGGAGCTCCCGGCCCTCCAGCAGTCGCTGCAGGGCACCCTCGGGCTCCAGGGGGGTGCGCAGGCCCCGGACCAAGCCGTTGCCGCTGCCGCCGGGGATGGCCGCCAGGGGCACCGGGCAGCCCCGGTCCACCAGCGCCCGCGCCGCGTGGTGCACAGTGCCGTCTCCGCCCCAGACGAAGAGCGGTCCCCCGGCCGCGCTGGCCTGGGCGATGGCCGGCTCGAAGTCCCAGGGCGGTCCGAAGGGCAGGACCTCCACCCGGTCCCGCAGGTCTCTGGGCAGCGGCCGCAGCAGGGCGTCCGGGTCCTTCGGCGAAGTGCCCGAGGCGGGGTTGAACAGGATCGGCAGCTTCATGAGCCGAGCATAGCCGGGCCGGTGCCGATGCGGGGCTCCGGGCACCTGGCTGCAGGCCTGGGGAAGGTCAACAAACCCCTGGCAACAAGTAATCAAGCGTATGGACATCCTTTTCCGGAGGAGTAGGTTGTCTTAAACGCATGGTGCTAGCCACCCGTAATCTCGAATTAAACCTAGGAATGAAGGACAGCAGGAGGACCAATGTGCAGCGACACCATGGCCGCGACCGAGATCCTGGACTTTGCTGGCCGCATGGGGGTGATCGTCGCCCTGTCGCCTGTCCCGGGCAAGATCATGATCAAGGCGACGCCTGAACCCCCCCTGGCACTTATGAAGCTGTTGCTGGACCACAAGCCAGCAGTCCTCGAGGCGCTGCAGAGCCGGGCCCAAGCGGTCTGAGCCCGAGACGCCCGAGGTCCTGCCCCTGGAAGCGTGCCACCAAGGCCCATGCTATGTTCGCCCCGGGCACTGAGGCCTAAGCCTGCTTCCTGGAGTCTCTCACCCATGGTCCGTATCCGCATTGAGCTGCCTGCCCAGTTCCCGTTCGCCACGGAAATCCCGCTGCTGATCGGGCACATCAACTACGGCAACCACCTCGACAACGCCCAGGTGCTGGGCCTGGTGTCCGAGGCCCGGCTGCGCTACCTCAAGTCCCTGGGCTACTCGGAGCTCGATGTGGCGGGACGCGGCATCATCGCCCGGGATGCCGCCGTGCAATACCGCTCGGAGGCCTTCCACGGCGAGGTCATGGTGGTCGAGATGGGCGTGGAGGATTTCCATGACTACGGCTGCGATTTCATCTGGCGTCTGACGGACCGGGGTTCCGGTCGTGAAGTGGCCCGGGGCAAGACCGGCATCGTGTTCTTCGACTACCAGGCCCGCAAGAAGGCCAAGGTGCCCGAGGCGTTCCGCCACCGCTTCCCCGAGGCCTGACCCTCCGGGTCTGGGGCACCGGCCAGCCTCTTGGCAATGCTTACCCGATGCCTCGCGGAATAGCGTGTGCCAGAGCAGGGTCCCTGAGGAAGGTGCTCCGCGCAATGGGGCTGCACCCAGACAAGATCATCAGGGCTCAGGGGCATCTCCATTGAGGCACATGGCCCTGGCAACGGGCGCAGAAACCTTGGCGCTGGGCTAAGGATGAGGATGAAAAGAAATGGGTCCCGAGGCCCCAATCTCAACGCGATAAATCGCTTATTTCGTTCCAGCTCCTACGGGCGCCTCCCGCAGCACCACGCCGAGGACGTCCACCACCGGGCGCTCGACGGGCGTGCTCGGCAGGTCCGTCGCCAGTCCCGAGGGCCGGTTCGCGACGGTGAAGACGCCGGTGGCGCGGTCCTTGACGACCATCGCGGTGCTGCCGCCGCCGTCCAGGTTGAGGGCGTCCGCGGCGCCGAAGCCCTGCATCAGCTCGCCCAGCTCGGCCAGGGTGGCGCCGCGGCTGTGGCCCTCCTGGCGGCCATCCACGGCCACCAGCAGCAGGGTGTGGCCGTCCGCGCTGAGACCCACGGCACTCCGGGGGTGGCGGACGGTGTCCTTGGGGTGAGGGAGAAGGCGACCCTGCTCCAGCACCAGGGCGCTGCCACTCACGGCGAAGCGCACGTCGGGCGGCAGCTCGTGGAGGCGGGCGTGCAGCATGGCGCGACCGGAGGCATGCACGACGAAGGCAGCCTCGAAGCGGGCTTCGACGGGTCGGGCGCGCACCTGCCCCTCGGCGACGTGCCAGCCCACGGGCGTGCCGCAGTTGCCGACGAAGTAGGTCACCGGTGGCGCTCCGCCCGCCTTGGGCTCGGCCCGGAAGTAGCTGGCGTTGAGGGCCACGGCGAGGTCGTGCTTGCGGGCCAGGGCGCTGGGTACCTCGAGGCGACCCGCGCAGTCCTTCCCACCGCCGGGGCCGAGGCCGTCCGCCATGAGGACCTTTACGGCGACCCGGGGATCCCGGAGATTGATCCGCGCCACCACGCCCGCCAGGGGACCGGGTCGGGTGAAGCGCTCGAGGACGATCGGGTTGGCGGTGGGTGCGGCCAATGGGCTTGGCACGTGGGCCTGGGCGGATACCAGGAGCCAGGCTGCCAGCAGGGCCAGGGGGAGCATCTTCGTCAGCATGGCTTGAGCCTACCCCAGGGCCGCCGGCCCGGGGAGACCGCAGGGACCACACTGCTGCACGGAGGATCCCGTATGGCGGCTGAACCCGAGCCCGGCCCGGCCCCCAGGGCCCAGCGGCTGTTCTTGGCCCCGCCGCTACCCGAAGCCGCAGGGGCCGAGCAGCGGGACAGCCCCGCGTGCTTGGCGATGTTCTGGTCCAGACTCAGGTTCGCGTCCTCATGGGTGTCACGGTGAAGGTCCATTTGCTCAGCGCCATGAATCCAGCTTTAGGGGCGTTCGGCTCTGGAACAAAATTTTGGTTCATCCGGGATTTCCGGGGAAGAAGAACCGCCAACGGCAGAGGAAACGGATGGTGCCGATAGGTTCCGACCGACCCCTGCAAGGGCCTGCTTTCGGCGCCTCTTGGCAGTTATCCCCGTTCATCCGTTTTTATCCCCGTCCAATATGCACTTGTCTTTGAACCTTCGGCCTGGCATTCCGTCCCAGAAAGCAAAAGCATGACGGGGATCAATGGGATGGACGGGGATGCCTGCAAGTGCGTGGCCGAGGATCATCCCGGGAATCCCGGAAGATCCAATTTTTTTGCCCTGACTCTTCAAGCCATGACCCTACAGCCCGCCGCGCAGGTTGGCGAAGGTGCGCAGGCCTTCTTCGGTGCTCCGGAGGAGGGCCACGAGGTGGCCCTGGTGCAGGGCGCGGAGGGGGGCGCCGGGGTCTGGGAAGCCTTCGGGCAGGGTCCAGGTGGGCGGCAGGAACTCGCCCTGGGGAATGGCGCGGCCATGGGCCAGGTGCTCGACCTCGGCATCGCTGAGCTCCCGCACGCGGCACCAGGGCACCAGGTCCGCACCCGTGAGGAGGCGCTCCTGACCCTCGCCGGGATCGGCCCAGGGGCCGATGGCGGTGCGCTGCAGGGCCCCCAGGTGGGCGCCGCAGCCCAGGACCTGGCCCAGGTCCCGGGCCAGGCTGCGCACGTAGTAGCCGCCTCGGCAGGTGAGCTCCAGCGTGCTGGCGCGCGGCAGGTCGTGGGCCAGCCAGCGGGCGGAGAGCAGGAAGACCCGGCAGGGTTTCATGATCACTTCCTCGCCGCGGTGGGCCTTCTTGTAGGCCGCCTCGCCATCAATCTTCTTGGCGCTGGTGGTGGGTGGCACCTGCTCGGTCCAGCCCAGGAGAGGCATCAGGGCCGCGTCCAGGATCTCCGGCGTCAGGTGCGCGGCGTCGCCGGTCAGCACCGGGAGGCCCTGCAGGTCGCAGGTGTCCGTCTCCAGGCCCCAGCGGACCTCGGCCAGGTAGGTCTTGGGTAGAGGATGCATGAGGTCCATCAGGCGCGTCGCCTGGCCTGCCAGCACCAGCAGGAGGCCCTCGGCGAAGGGATCCAGGGTGCCGCCGTGGCCCAGGGCCAGCTTCTTCTGGCCCGCCTCGAAGGCCCGGCGCTTGAAGTCCCGCACGGCGTCAAAGCTGCTGCGGCCCACGGCCTTGTGGACGAGGTAGATGCCCGATTCGACCATTCAGGCGTCCGGCTTTCCAGCGGCTTCGGGGTTCTCGGGTTCCTCGGGCTCTGGAGGCCGGGCGGCGCGCTCTTTCTCGAGCTCCGCGAGGATGGTCTCCAGGTGGTTGCCCTCATCGAGGGTGCCATCCGGGAAGAACCGCAGCTCAGGTACCCGCTTCATCTTCAGGCGCGCGGCCAGCTGGGTGCGCAGAAACCCGGCAGCCCGGCCCAGGGCCTTGCGGGTGAGGCCGTTCTGGGCCTCCTGGTCGCCGCCGTTGGGGGGCAGCACCGTGAAATAGACCCGCGCCATGCTGCGGTCCGCCGTCAGCCGCACGGCCGTGACGGTGAGGAAGCCCAGCTCCGGGTCGCGGAGCTCACGCTGGATCAGGTTGGACAGCAGAAAGTGGACTTGGTCTTCAAGGTGTTCAGGGCGCAGCATGGGTTTCCTTTGGAACATCTATTGTAGCCGAGCCGCCCTCTGCGCTTTGGATGCGACGGAGGGGACCAGGCCTGGATACTCTGAGGTTTTCAGGGATAGCCATTGGCCGACTGGTTCGAGGAGTGGTTTGACGGGGACTATGCCGAGCTCTACGCCCACCGGGACACCACAGAAGCCCGCCGGGCCGTGGAGCTGGCCCTGCGGGTCGCGCCGGAGCTGGCCGAGGGGCCCGTGCTGGACCTGGGCTGCGGCTCGGGCCGGCACCTGGAGGTGCTGCGCGGGGTGAACCCCGAGGCCTTCGGCATGGACCTCTCCCGGGCCCTGCTGGGTCTGGCCCCCGCCGAGCTGCGCCCCTGGCTGCTGCGCGGCGACATGCGGACCCTGCCCCTCCGGCCCGGCGTTCTCAGCGGCATCTGCCTCTGGTTCACGCCCTTCGGCTACTTCGAGGACGCGGAAAACCGCGCGCTGCTGCAGCACCTCGCGGGCCTGTTGCGCCCCGGCGGCATCTTCCTGCTGGACTACCTGAACGCGGACCTCGTGGCGCGGATCCTGGTCCCCGAGGACACCGCGGAGCGCCACGGCACCCGCATCCGGAGCCGCCGGAGCATCGAAGGCAACCGCCTCCTGAAGCGCATGACCCTCACGCGCCTGGCCACCGGCGAGGTCCGCGAGGCCCTGGAGAGCGTCCAGCTCTACCACCCGGCGGAGCTGCAGGAGCTGGCGCAGGCTGCGGGGCTGCGGGTCCGGACGGTCCTGGGCAACTACACCGGCGAGCCCTTTACGAGCGACAGCCCCCGCTGGATCGGCGTCTTCGAGAGGACCTAACCCGGGGTCACACAAGAAAGAGGATTCCCTGTTTTCATCCCCTTCATCCCCTTCATCCCTGTTCCTTTTTCTTTTCCGGAGCTTGTTCAACAGGGATGAAGGGGATGAAGGGGATACTGATTGCCTACCGGTTTCGGGGTCGAAGTAGTTCAGACCCTGCTGTATGTGGGCATTCAGTGAGAAGGCGCCTCCTGATCGGATTTTCGCCCGGCATGGCACTGGCGGTCTTCTTCAGTCAAAATCAATGTTTCAGGATCAAGGAGCAGCCATGGCCTTCCAGTCGGTGCGCGATCTCAACGTCAAGGGCAGCCGGGTCTTCCTGCGAGCGGACCTGAATGTGCCCCTGAAGGAAGGCAAGATCACGGACGCCACCCGCGTCAAGGAGACCCTGCCCACGCTGAAGTGCCTGCTGGACGGGGGCGCCTCCGTGGTGCTGGCCTCCCACCTGGGCCGGCCCGAGGGCAAGGGCTTCGAGGCCGCCTACAGCGCCGCCCCCGTGGCCACCTGGCTCCGTGAGCAGGGCTTCGACTGCCGCCTGGCCAGCTACGTGATCGGCGAGGCCGTGGAGACCGAGGCCGCCGCGCTGAAGCCCGGCCAGATCCTGCTGCTGGAGAACCTCCGCTTCGAAAAGGGTGAGACCAAGAACAAGGAGGAGTTCGCGGACAGCCTGGCCCGCCTGGCGGACACCTACGTGAACGACGCCTTCGGCTCGGCCCACCGCGCCCATGCCTCCGTGAGCGGCATGGTGGCGCGCTTCCCCAAGGACCGCGTGGCCGCGGGCTTCCTCATGGAGAAGGAGCTCAAGGCCCTGACCAAGGTCACCGAGAGCCCCGACAAGCCGCTGGTGGTGATCTTCGGCGGCGCCAAGGTCAGCGACAAGATCGAGCTCATCCAGAACTTCCTCGGCAAGGCCGACGCCATCCTCATCGGCGGCGCCATGAGCTACACCTTCCTCAAGGCCCAGGGCTACGAGATCGGCAAGAGCCTCTGCGAGGAGGACAAGCTGGAGATGTCCCTGGAACTGCTGCAGCAGGCCGAGGCCAAGGGCACGCGCCTGCTGCTGCCCCTGGACCACGTGGCCGCGGACGCATTCAAGGAGGATGCGGACTGCGGCATCACCCTGGACCAGAACATCCCGACGGAGCGCCTGGCCCTGGACATCGGCCCCGAGACTGTGGCCCTCTACGCCGCAGAGATCCGCGCCGCGAGGACCCTGCTCTGGAACGGCCCCATGGGCGTCTTCGAGATGGCCCCCTTCGCCAGCGGCACCCTGACCATGGCCGAAGAGCTGGCCGAGGCCGCCGACGAGGGCGCCTTCGTGCTGGTGGGCGGGGGCGACAGCGTCGCCGCCGTGAACAAGGCCGGGGTCGCCGCCCGGATGTCCCATGTCTCCACGGGTGGCGGTGCCAGCCTGGAGTTCCTGAGCGGTCTCGAGCTTCCGGGCGTCGCCGCCCTTTCCAAGTGAGGTCCCCCATGCGCTGCGTCGTCGCCAACTGGAAGATGAACCTGCAAACCGAGGAGGCCCGGGCCTTCTGCGAGGACCTGCTCCAGCATCTGGCGGCGGAGCCCCAGGCGGAGCTCGGCATCGCGCCCCCCTTCACGCTGCTCTCCCTGGTCAGCGGCCTCGTGCGGCCCAAGGGCCTCCATGTGTTCGGGCAGAATGGCCACGCCGAGGACAAGGGCGCCTTCACGGGCGAGATCTCCATGCCCCAGCTGCGGGACGTCGGCTGCTCGGGCGTGCTGCTGGGCCACAGCGAGCGCCGCCAGTTCTTCGGCGAGACCGACGCGGCCCTGGCCAAGAAGATCAAGGCCGCCTGGCAGTGGGACCTCCTGCCCCTGCTCTGCATCGGCGAGACCCTCGCCCAGCGCGACGCCGGCGAGACCCTGGCGGTGCTTGGCCAGCAGCTGTCCATCCTGAGCCAGACCGGCCCCGGCCCCCTCTGGGTGGCCTATGAGCCCGTCTGGGCCATCGGCACCGGCCGCCGGGCGGAAGCCCCCCAGGTCCTCGAGGCCCACGCCTTCATCCGCGCCGAGCTCATCCGGCACGGGGCCTGCGCCGACTACGAGGTGCCCATCCTCTACGGCGGCAGCGTGACCCCCGAG
>Ga0194052_1002334_pt1 | contig 10444 bp, 8 predicted proteins | sample SepL226m_MetaG_FD_160117 | JGI IMG/M metagenome (GOLD analysis project Ga0194052, IMG submission 160117) | Anoxic zone freshwater microbial communities from boreal shield lake in IISD Experimental Lakes Area, Ontario, Canada - Sep2016-L227-6m | ecosystem: Environmental > Aquatic > Freshwater >... | reverse complement strand
ACGGAGCCCGCGCCTGCAGCCCGCGGCGGCTCGTCCGCGTACACGCCCTCGAGCACCTGGCGCCCTCGCTCGGTGACTTGAGCGAGCACGGCGCCGAGCTCGACAGAGCCGAAGGCGCTCATCTGCAGGTTGCGGTAGACGACGATCGCCGCGATGAGCAGCGCGATCGTGACGATCGGGACGAGCCCGCTCATCTTGTCCGAGCTCGTGCTTCCGGAGGCGGGGACGAACGTCTCGCTGTAGGCGGCGGTGAAGGCGTACACGAGGACGCCGGTGATGAATGCGAAGCTGCGCCAGATCCGCGGCGAGGTGTAGAAAAGGTTGAGGCGCGGGGTGTACGTCGTCGAGCCGAACTGAACGACCAGGAACACCAGCGAGAAGACGATGGCGAGGAAGGTGAGCAGGCCAGCGCCCACCGCGAACAGCATCTGGGTCGTCTCGCCGCGCGGCACCGTGAACCCCATCGGGATGCGAGGCACGACCAGGCCCAGGACGATCCCCGCGACGACGTAGGCCAGCTGCGTGAGGCCGATGCGCAGGCGCCGGTGCCTGTGCAGCGTCCGGCCGAGCATGCGCACGGATGGCGCCTCCTCGTATGCGCTTCCGCTGTTCACTGCACTCACGCTCTCCACCCCTTTCTGGCCCCGGCGACGGACGCCGCGAGTCGTCGCATAAGCATCCGGTCTCAGCCGCCCGCGTCCTCCGCCATCGCCGGTGACCCGGCGACCGCTTGACCGGTCGCTCGAGCGGCGGCAGGGGCGACGCCCTCCGGAGATGACGCCTTGCCGAACACCCCGGTCGCCTTGACGCGGTGGTACGCATCAAGGCCGATCTTCACGAACGGTGCCGCGAACACGCCGCCCACGGCGCCGAAGAGGATGCCGCCTGCGGTCGTCGCGAACAGCACCACCAGGGGGTGCAGATCGAGGGTCGAGCCCAAGGCGAACTGCGACACCAGCGTCTGCAAGAAGCCGTTGGCGATGATGACGATGATCAGCATCGGGATGGCCATCGACAGTCCTCCGGCCCCGTAGGCGATGAGCACCGCAAACGCGCCACTGACGATCGCGCCGAAGAACGGGATGTAGTTCATCATCCAGGCGACGATGGCCAGCGTGCCGGGCATCGGCACACCGATGATGAGTGCCCCCACGAAGATGACCGCTGCGTTGAACAGGCCGATGAGCGTGCTCCCGAAGATGTAGCCGCGGAAGAAGCGCGCGCTGTTGGCGAAGATCGTGTAGGCGACCGGCTGCGGCACTGGCGGGATGTGGTGCGAGGCCCAGGCGGCGATCTTCCTCCCCTGGATCAGTATCCACACCAGGATGTTGATGCTGATGAAGACGCCGAAGATGAGAGACGCCAGGCCGCTGACGACGTCGGCGACCGCACCAGCAGCGCCGGTGGCCGCGTACTTGAGCGCGCCTTCGACAGCGGTCTTCATCGAGTCCAGGGTCGATTGGTCGACGCTTGTGGAAGCGAGCGCTTTGCTGAGGGAGTCGAAAGCCGCCTGCAGGTTGTCCTGGATCACGGGCAACTGCTTCACGAGGCCATACAGGATGACGAGGACGATGAACACGCCCAGGAAGATGAGGAACACGAGCACGAGCAGCGCGCCTAGCCAGCGTGGGAGGTGATGCTTGTGGAGCCAGTCGACCACGGGCAGGAACGTGCCGCCAAAGAGGACCGCGAACAGCGCCGCCAAGACGACCATCTCGACCGCCGCCGCCGCCCAGAACAGAGCAAGGAGCACGAGGAGCGCGCCGACGATGATCCAGCTCCAGCGCCCGGCGTCCCGGGCCCACTGCGGCGCGGCGAACGCGCTCGGCTCGCCGGCCGGGCCGGCGACCTCCGTGGATTCCGCGCCGGTCGGACTCTCGCTCGCGTCGCTCATGACGCGGGTGTCCCGGCGCCGTCCAGTGGGATGCGTGCCTCCGCCAGGTCGTCGTCAGTCATCTTGCCTTCCTCCTGCGTGCGGCTGTCCGGGTCGATCCGTCCGCTCGATGTGGCGCACTGCGGCATCCACCGTCGGGAACACATGGTCCTCGCCGATGGCTTCCAGCAGGCCAGTCTCGCGGCCACGCTCGAGAATGGGTGCGTGCACGTCGGCGAAGTACACCTGCAGACCGCCATCGTGCAGCTGCTTCACGAGTCCCTTGACCATGTCCGTGCTGGTCACGTCGAGCTCGTCCTGGGTGCCGGTGTCGAGGACGACCGCCCGAGGCGGCGGTTCCTGACCGGCGATCATTTCGCGCACGGCCTCCCTGACCGTGAGCGCGTTGGCGTAGTACACGGGCGCGTCGAGACGCAGGATCAGGACCCCAGGGACCGGGGTGTCGTCAGGGTGCCGGGCCACGTCCGAATACACGCCGGGCACGCCGGGCACGCGCCCCAGCGACGAGAGGCGCGCACGGCTGGACCTGTAGATCACGAAGAGCAGTGACGCCAGCAGGCCGATGATCATTCCTTGCAGGACGTCGAAGAGCAGAACGCCCCACAAGGTGAGGACCCCGAACCACACCTCGACCGGAGCCGCGCGCCGCAGCCTCGCCAGCTTGCGCGAGGTGACGAGGTGCCAGAGCGCATGGATGATCAGCGCCGCCAGCACGGCTTCGGGCAGTGGCGCGAACAGCGGGGTGAGAAAGAGCAGGGTCACGATCGTGACGACCCAGGCAACCAGGTTCGCGACCTGCGTGCGCCCGCCGGCGCCCTCCTTGACCGCCGACGCCGACATGCTGCCGCCGGCGATCATGCCGCCCAGGAGGCCGCTCACCAGGTTGGTCACCCCGTGGGCGATGAGCTCCTGATCGGCGTCGACCTCGTAGCCGTGCTTCTCGGCGAACTCCTGGGCGACGCCCAGCGCCTCGCTGAAGGCCACCAGCAGGACGCCGATCGCCGTCACGAACATCCCCAGCACTGCTGAGAGCGGCACGTGCGGCAGGGAGAACGACGGCAGGCCCTGTGGCAGGCTCCCCACCACCGCCACTCCGTAGTTGCCCTTGAGATCGAGTGCCGCGCTTACCGCGATGGCTCCGAACAGCACCACCAGGCCGGCCGGGATCCTTCGGCTCAGACGCGGCAGCAGGAAGAGCAGCGCCAGCGCCGCGGCCCCCACCACGAAGGTGGTCCAATCGGCTTGGGGCAGCTCCTTGATCGTCCCCACGAGCTTCTCGATCGTGTTGCCCTCGGGCTTCTCCACGCCGAAGAGCTTGGAGAGCTGCCCGACTGTCACGAAGATGGCAAGGCCGACCACGAAGCCGTCCATCACCGGCTTGGAGAGGAACTGCGTGATGAAGCCCAGCCGCGCCAGGCCTGCCGCCAGAAACACCACGCCGGTGACCAGCACGAAGGCGGCCGCGTAGGCGACATAGGTGCTCAGATCGGCCGCGCCGCCCGCGGCAGTCACCGCCGCGGCGACTGACGTGGCGAGCAGCGCCGCCGTGGCCGAGGTCGCCTGGACCGAGAGATGCCGCGCGGTCCCGAGCAGCGCGTAGATCAGCAGCGAAGCGACCAGTGTGTAGAGGCCCGCCTGCGGCGGCAGTCCCGCGATCCCGGCGTAGGCCATGCCCTCGGGCACCACCAGGCCCCACAACGTGAGCCCGGCGATGGCGTCGACGGTCAGCCAGGAGCGTTCGTACTGCGGCAGCCACGAGAGGATGGGCACGTACCGCTTCGCACCGTGTGGCATCTCGCGCGTCTGTCCCCGGAGGCCCACCGCGACCCCTAGCCGATCTGCTCGTCGGTGCTTGGGACGCTTCCCGTGGCGGGTCCGGCATCGCGTCCAAGACCCGGCACGTGGTCTCTGAGGATGCCGAGCAAGACTCGCTCGAGCCCATCGACGAGCTCGGCATCGTCCATCGCGGTGAGACCTGCCGCCGGCCGCATCCAAGACTCACCGGAGACCCAGCCGAGGAAGAGGCTCCCTACGCAGGCGACGACGAGGCGGGGATCCAGGTCCTTCTCGGCACGCTCAGCCGGGGACGCGCTCGCCGCGACTCGCTGAGCGAGCACGAGGAGCCTTTCGATCGCCGCAAAGCGCCCGGCGGACGGCTCGTAGGGAACGTCGTCGAGCGCCGACCGCATCAGGAGCCGGGCATGGGCACGGCCGTGCTGCTCGAGCCCGTTCCTCAGGATGAGGCGCGTGCTCTGGAACAGATCCGGGTCGTCCGGCGCCGCCGATACCAGCAGCCTCTCGTTGCGCGCGAGGACGGCGCCCAGCACGTCGGCCTTGCTGCCCACATACTGGTGCACGAGCGGATGCGAGACGCCGGCGTACTCGGCGATATCGCGGACCGTGACGGCGGTGTAGCCGCGCACGGTGAAGAGCTCCTCCGCTGCGTCCAGAATAGCGGCCGTTGTCGCTTCTCGGCCGCGCCGCCGCTTCACCGCGGGCTGGTCGGTCATGTCGGCCTCCGTCTCGGCGTGACAAGCGGGCGTGCGTACCCCCACAGCCCTCCGTTGCGCGTATCTTACCTCTGGTAATATACGTCCGCATAGTCTTGGACTGCACCATCGTCGGCCTCCAGACCACAGCGACCGTGTACCTTCCCAAGGAGCCGCCACGTGAAGTCGCCCATCAGCTTGCCGAAGCGAAAGGACGCGAAGCACGACCTCGTGGCCGGGCTGACCACGGGACTGGTGCAGATCCCGGACGCGATGGCGACGGCGATCCTCGCCGCCGTGCAGCCGGTGAACGGGCTCAACACGCTGATCATCGGGACGCCGATCGGCGCCCTGTTTGCGGGCTCGATCTTCATGACGGTCACCACGACCGGCGCCATCGCGCTCGCCGTGGCGGACGCCGTGGGAAAAGCGGGCACCGGTGAGCGCATGGGCCTCCTCATCATGCTCACCCTGATGGTCGGAGCACTCCAGCTGGCGCTCGGCCTGCTCAAGCTCGGCTGGATCACCAAGTTCGTCTCCAACAGCGTGATGGTCGGCTTCATCACCGGCGTCTGCATCCTCATCATCCTGGGCCAGCTCGGCGACCTCACCGGCTACAGCAGCGAGTACTCGAACAAGGTGGTCAAGACGGTGGACCTCGTCATGCACTTCAACGAGGTCTCGTGGACGACGCTGGCCGTAGGTCTGGCGACGGTGGGGCTGATCCTCCTGCTTGGGCGCACGCCGGTGAGCAAGTTCGCCATGGTGCTGGCGTTCGCCGCGGTGACGATCGTCGTGAGCTTGGCTGGGCTCGGTGTACAGCTTGTCGGCGACATCGCCGCCATCCCGTCCGGCCTGCCTCACTTCCAGGTCCCCGACATCGCCAAGGCGCCCGGGCTCATCGTCCCAGCCATCGCTATCGCCGCGATCGGCTTGATCCAGGGGGCCGGCGTGAGCAAGAGCGTGCCCAACCCCGGAGGCGAGTACGGCGACGACTCCCGCGACTTCGTCGCTCAGGGCGTCGCCAACGCAGCCGTGAGCTTCTTCCAGGGCATGCCCATCGGCGGCTCTGTATCGGCATCGGCGCTCAACGTGAGTTCCGGCGCCCGCTCCCGTTGGGCGAACGTCTATGCCGGAGTGATCGTGGCCGTCGTGCTGCTGCTCTTCGGCAGCGTCATCGAGAAGGTGCCGCTCGCCACGGTCGCGGCGCTGCTCATCGTCGCAGCGGTGGGGTCACTCAAGTGGACCGCCATCCTTGAGGTGTGGCGAACGAACTGGGCCGCGCGCGTGATCATGCTGGCCACCCTCGTGCTCACGCTCATGGTGCCGATCCAGTATGCGGTGCTGGCGGGGGTCGCGATCTCCACCATCCAGTACATCTCGAGCGCGTCGCTCGACGTGAAGGTCCGCCGGCTGGTTCGCGAGGGGGAAGGGCGGTACCGCGAGGAGGAGCCGCCCGAGCGTCTTCCCGACCGCGACGTCACTATCCTCGACATCTACGGGAGCATCTTCTACGCGGCAGCCGATGTGATCGCGGAGAAGCTGCCGGACGTGCGGGGTGCCAAGGGGGCAGTACTCGTGCTGCGACTTCGAGGTCGTGGTGAGGTCGGGAGCAGCGCGATCGGCCTGTTCCGACGCTACGCCACCGATCTGCAGCAAGGCGGAGGAGCGCTGCTGCTCGCCGGCGTGGGTCACGGCATGGCCGACCAGCTCGAGCGCACCGGCATTGAGGAACTGCTCGGGCCGCACAGCATCTTCCCGGCCGGCAGCCTGGTCTACGAGTCCACGGAGGATGCCTTCGAGGAGGGTCGGCGCCGACTGCGGGGCGAGTCGCTGACGTGAGCTGCGGGGCCGTGGAGCTACTCGGTCAGCCCTTGGAGCAGATCTGAACTCCCCGCGCGCGTCACGCTGCGTGCACCATCGCCGAGCCACTCAACTTGGCCGCGGGCCAGCTCCCGGCCAAGGACACCCCGAGCCGAGGCCTCGATGGACTCTGTTGCCGAGATTGTTGCCCTACCCCGATAACGGGCAACAAATCCGCCTTACCCACCGCGTGCGACGATTCACGTGCTGGAAAGGGGCGGGCATCCACAAGACGTTCGCGATGCGACAGGGGCGCCCGGCAGGCCGCCTCGGTCGTTTGCGTTCAGCCTTCGATCCGCTCCATGCAGGCCCCGCCCGCCGTGTCCGGCCGGCGTCCCGCGAGATGCGTCACGAGGATGTACGCGCTCACGAGGAACACCCACGCCGGGAAGACAAGGATGACCCACAGGGACTGCGTCACCACGAAGAGCAGCACCAGCGCCACCGCGTAGGTCAGCAGTGCCATCCACTTCGGCATCACGCCGGTCCGCAGCCACAGCGTCGCCTGGGAGATTTGGAAGATGGCTGCCATACGCAAAGCGTAGATGTTGAAGATCTGCGCGACGATCTGGCGGGCATACAGGTACGTGCTGCTGGCGGCGAACCCCGACGGGTCTTTGGCGTAGCTCGCCACGATCGCCCCCGCGGAGGCGGCGGCCGCGAACACCATCGCCAGGAAGAGCAGGCCGCTGCCGAGGAACACTGTCGAGAAGAACTGGTCCTCGAAGCGGCCGAGACGCTCCCGCACGACGGCGATGAACCACAGGAAGAAGAGTCCCGCAAAAGGCACGAGGGTCAGGGCCAGCTTGAGCTCCCCGGCGCCGGTCTTGAGCCACGCGCCCGTGTCACCTGTGAGGTCGCCGACGCTGCGCCTGATGAGCGTCACGCTCACGCCGAAGAGCACGGCGAAGAGGATGCCAGCGATGGCGCCGGCGATGGGGGTCGCCGCCCGGCGCGCGACCTTGGCCGTGACGATGTCGGGGGTCACCGGCTCGCTCATCGATCCTCCGTCAGCTCTTGCCGCGCCCGAGCCACCTGCGGACCGTGCGCACGGGGAGGAGCAGGTAGACGCCGATGACGACGTACAAGGTCACGCCGGCGTATGGCTGGATGAGCCCGGCGATCGTCGCCACGGCGTAGAAGATGAGGCTCGGCGCGAGCTGGTACTTGACCCGGTTGTCCTCCTGGCGCTCCTCGGCGGCGTCGTCGCCGAACAGGCCCTCACGCTCGGCGTACTTGCCCAGCACGATCAGCATCAGGCTCATGAGGAACAGGATGATGCCGTAGAAGGCGACCGCCGTGCGCTCGCCGCCGTGCTCGGTGTCCACCAAGCTCAGGTACTCCGACATCACCCTGGTAGGGAACGGCAGGAAGGCGACGAGCAGCAGGAGAAGCAGATTGAGCCGCAGGAAGCCGGCGTCGACGCGCTCGAGAGCCTCGGTCAGCGCGTTGTGCTCGATCCACACGAGGCCGATGGACATGAAGGAGATGAAGTAGGCGAGGTACACCGGCCGCTCCCGGAAGAGCTCCGAGAGCAGATGACCACCGGCATGATGCGGCACCGCGATCTCGATGACCAGCAGTGTGATGGCGATGGCGAAGACACCGTCGCTGAACGCCTCCAGACGGCCCTTCTTCTTGTACTCCCTCAGTGCCGGCGTCTTCGCCACTACTACGACCTCCTGGGACGGGCCAGCTCGCGCTGGCCACATGATAGACGCTTAGGCAACGCTCACCCCTGCGCCCCGTTCACGCTTCACGACAGTCCGCCGATCCCCTTGCCGACGAGCGACACGCCGAACACGAGGAAGAGGACGACCATCACGGTCGCGTTGTTGGCGGCAAGCCACGTCTTCCAGCCGTCGAGGATGTGACCGGCCTTGTCGCCCATCCCGAGGTACACGCCGACGGGGGCGATGATGCTGAGGCTGCCGACGACAACGAGCACGATGAGCGCGACCGTCTGCTGGGCGCCGGACAGCCCAGCCTGGGCGATGCCGGCGGCGGCGGTCGCGTTGAGGATCAGGTTCTTGGGGTTCACGCCCGACAGCAGGGCGCCGGCGGCGAGCGCCTTGCCCGGCGTGAACCCGTCGAGCGCCTTCATCCACTTGGGCAGCGGCGCCTCTTCGCCGGCCTTGGGCCGCTTGCGCCACTGGCGGAACGCCGCGAAGAGAAGCAGAAGGCCGAGGATCAGCTTGATGGTGCTTACGGTCTTGGACGGGCCGGAGGACTCTGCGATACCGGCCGTGTTCGCGATGATCAGGACGATGGCCCCGACGACTGCCAAGCCGAGCACCCAGCCGCCGAGAAACGCCAGGCCGTTGCTGCGCGCCTGCGGCGTGATGAGCATGAGGATGACGGCGATGATCGGCGCCGGGCTGATGGCGATGCCGATCGCCAGTGGTAGCAGTTCTCCGATCGCTTGACCCACAGTCATCTAGACGCCCTCGAGCGCCGTCAGGCGTCCGGAACGGACCGCTGTGGTGAACGCCTTGAAGTCGCGCTCGTTCTGATCGGCGTAGCGCTCCGAGAAGTCGGTCATCGCCTGCTCGAACGCATCGCTCTTGCCCAGGTATGCGGCGATCGCGACGGGGTCTCCGCTGCGCGCGTGCGCGCGGGCGAGCGTCCATCCGCACTGGCGCGCGTACCAGGTGAGGCCCATCGGTGCCATGGTCTCGATCTCGATCGAGCCCTTCATGTCGCGCAGCTGGCGCCAGTACAGGAAGCGGCCGGCCTGCACGCCCTTGGTCCACCCCAGGAAGATGTCGCTCGCGGCCTGCATCATGCGCTGCCCGTGGACGACGCGGGAGCCGGGCTGCCGGCGGACGCTCCTCGGCAGGTGGTCTTCGAGCACCGAGGTGGTCGCCTCCTTGACCTGAAGGAACAGCGGGTCCTGCTCGTCGCGTCCCTCGAGCAGCACGATGAACGCCCGAGTGCCGACGCTGCCGACGCCCACGACCTTGCGCCCCATGTCCACGATCTCGAACTTCTCGAGCAGGTGGCGCCGGTCGCTCTGCAGCGTCGCCCGATAGGCGCGGAACTCCGCGTGGACGTAGTGCTCGAGCTCATCGGCTGAGACCCCGTAGGCATCATGCAGGTCGCGCGCGGGGATGACGACGGGCGGCTGGCTGACGATCTGCCGCTTGCCGTCGACGACCTCCGCGAGTTTGGAGAGAGCCTGCAGGCTGTCGCGGGTGTGGGCCTTGAGCGACATTTGCTTGGCGCGCTCCGCCGCCAGCTTGGCGGCCTTCTTCCCCGCCTTACCCTTCAGCAAGCCGGTCGTGCTGCTTATGGTAGCCATCAGCTCGTCCTCGGAGAGGCGCGCGTACCAGATGTCCATGGTGCGCATCTGCGCGAACTCGGCCATGGCGCTGCGGTAAGCGCTGACCGAGGTGCGTGTCACGTCGCGCGTGTCGGCCTTGCCAAAGCCGTTGTTGCGCGCCGCGATGGTGAAGCTCGCGGCCATGCGCGAGACGTCGTACTCGAACGGGCCGGGCAACGTCTCGTCGAAATCGTTGAGGTCGAACAACAGGGTCCGCTCGGGCGACGCGAACACGCCGAAGTTCGAGAGGTGCGCGTCGCCGCAGAGCTGCGTCGACAGGCCCGCCCGCGGGATGTGCTGAAGGTCGGCGGCCATGATCTTGGCCGCGCCGCGGTAGAAGGTGAACGGCGAGACCATCATGCGTCCGTGCCGTACGGGTACGAGGTCGGGCTCGCGTCTGGTGTTCTGCTCTTCCAGCAGCGCGACCGGGTCGGGGCGGTCCGCGGCCGGCTTCCACTTGGCGTGGCTGGACGGAGGCGTCTGCTTGCGGAGCTCCTTGCCCCGCGCCCGGCGCTCTTCGATGCTGGGGTGAGCTATCTTCGTCGCGTCTGCGGGCACGGGACCCTCCTGGTCGGCTGAGACCCCGGCCGCCGGCACAGGGGGCGCCGGCGGCCGGGTTTGGTAGCGATCGTCGGGGCGGGGCGGACTCGCGCCCGTCAGTCCTTCGTGTGCTTCCTGGCGCCGAACGCGTGCTTGAGCTGCTCCTCCTGCTCGGCCGTGAGGTTGGAGCGCACGAGCTTGGCGCCCGTGCCGGTCACGGCGGCCATGAACTTGTCCTCCGTCAGCTGGCCGATGAGGAGGAACCAGCCGGCCTTGCCCGGCGGCACCGCGTCGCCCATCTGCTCGAGGACTTGGGAGTCGACGCCCGCCTTGCCG
>Ga0194052_1002332_pt1 | contig 10458 bp, 8 predicted proteins | sample SepL226m_MetaG_FD_160117 | JGI IMG/M metagenome (GOLD analysis project Ga0194052, IMG submission 160117) | Anoxic zone freshwater microbial communities from boreal shield lake in IISD Experimental Lakes Area, Ontario, Canada - Sep2016-L227-6m | ecosystem: Environmental > Aquatic > Freshwater >... | reverse complement strand
GCCCTAACCCTTCCTCACAAGCGCGGGCGGCAGCGTTGAAGGCGTCCAGTGCCTCGCTAATTCTGCGGCGCGAGGCAGGGATCTCGAGCGCTGAAGAAAGCGCCATGAGAAGCTCACCGGCAGCCAGCTTGAATTGCTCAACGCGTTCTTGCTGCTCAAGATTCCTCTCGTCAAGCGCGCCATGAAGGGCGAGGAAGCCAAAGCGCATCGCATCGGTATCGCTGAGCATCTGCTCGAACCACTCGAGCGTCTGGCCATAGCAGCCACTGGCCTCAACGCGGCTGCGGGCAGCGACCAGCTTGCCGGCGACGTTGGTCCCGTCGATGCCGCCGATCATGCCGCGCAGAGCGAATGCTTGGGCGCGCAAAGCGACGACAACGTCGGTTCTGAGACCACCGAGCCTGCCAGTCAGCATTGGGACGACGATGACCGTTGCCATCACCACAGCACTGACAAGAACTTTCAGCGTCGTAGGCACGACCGCACTCAGCGGCTCGGGCGTTCCCGAAAAGGCCGTGAAGGCGACCAGCGCAACCACCCCAGCCAAAGCCGCACGCGGGCCAGCCAGCCCGATGTAGCCGCAGAAGGCAGCGAAGATCCCTGCCGTCACAATGTGCGCGAGGAAGCTGCCCGAAACGCTCACTCCAATGAAGGTCGCGAGAGTGACCAGCACCCCCGCTACAACCAAGCCGCGAACCCGCTCGTCAAAATCCCCGCGCTGATCAGCGAGGCCGACGAAGAGTGCGCCGACCGCAAACGGAAAGGCGCCCGTCGGCCCGTAAATCGCGATCCCAATCGACACAGCCGCCGTCGCGACGATCGTCGTTCGTAAGGGTCCAATCCAGCGAACTGCCGACCAGTCGGTCGCCGTCGAGACCGTCAGCACGCGCTTGGCTACATGCTGTTCAGGCACAGCGGGCAGCATACCCGGGCACCGATGGGCTCAACGGCGCTACTCGACCGCTTGTAGCATGCAGGTAGGCCAACGAGTAACCCACGGGAGACGAGATCATGGATAGCGAAGCTAAGTGCCCAGTCACTAACGGAAACGGTTCAGGCCCTACCGGCGGCACTTCGAACCACGACTGGTGGCCAAACCAGCTCGATCTCGGCGTCCTCCGCCACAACTCGCCGCAGGCCGACCCGATGGGAGCAGGCTTCGACTACGCCGAAGAGTTCAAGAAGCTTGATCTTGAAGCGCTGAGGGCTGACATCAAGGCCGCGATGACCGACTCGCAGGAGTGGTGGCCAGCCGATTACGGCCACTACGGCCCGCTCTTCGTCCGCATGGCTTGGCACAGCGCCGGCACCTACCGGATCAGCGACGGTCGCGGCGGCGCCGGAAACGGTCTGCAGCGCTTTGCGCCGCTCAACAGCTGGCCCGACAACGTCAATCTCGACAAGGCGCGCCGCCTGCTCTGGCCGATCAAGCAGAAGTACGGCAGCAAGATTTCGTGGGCCGACCTGATGGTCCTGACCGGCAACGTTGCGATGGAGTCGATGGGCTTCGCAACCTTCGGCTTCGGCGGCGGGCGCGAGGACGTTTGGGAGCCGGACGACACTTACTGGGGCGCCGAAGCTGAATGGCTCGGCGACGAGCGCTACAGCGGCGAGCGCGAGCTGGCGAATCCACTCGCCGCCGTGCAGATGGGATTGATCTACGTCAACCCCGAAGGCCCAAACGGCAACCCCGACCCGCTCGCATCCGCGATCGACATCCGCGAGACCTTCGCGCGCATGGCGATGAACGATGAGGAGACCGTCGCGCTGATCGCCGGTGGCCACACCTTCGGCAAGACCCATGGCGCCGCCGACCCTGACAAGTACGTCGGCCCCGAGCCGGAGGCCGCCCCACTTCAGGAGGTTGGCCTCGGCTGGAAGAACAGCTTTGGCACCGGCAGCGGTGATGACACGATCGGCAGCGGCCTCGAAGGCGCTTGGACGCCAACCCCGATCGCTTGGGACAACAGCTACTTCGAAACGCTCTTCGAGTACGAGTGGGAGCTGACGAAGAGCCCGGCCGGCGCTCACCAGTGGATCCCGACCGATCCTGCCGCGGCGACCACCGTGCCCGACCCTCAGGACCCGTCGAAGACGCACGCTCCGGTGATGCTGACGACCGACCTCGCGCTGCGGATGGATCCGATCTACGAGCCAATCTCGCGCCGCTTCTATGAGAACCCGCAAGAGCTCGCCGACGCGTTCGCCAAGGCTTGGTTCAAGCTGACGCACCGCGACATGGGGCCAATCTCGCGCTACCTCGGCCCGCTCGTTCCGGCCGAGCCGCAGATCTGGCAGGACCCTGTTCCCGCTCCCGATCACGAGCTCTTCGATGCCGCTGATGTCGCAAGCCTGAAAGCGAAGATTCTTGACTCGGGCCTCTCTATTTCCCAACTCGTTACGACCGCCTGGGCGGCGGCGTCAACGTTCCGCGGCACCGACAAGCGCGGCGGCGTCAATGGGGCGCGCATTCGCCTTGAGCCGCAGAAGGATTGGGAGGTCAACAATCCACCCGAGCTCGCAGAGGTGCTGAAGGCTCTCGAGGGAATCCAGAAGGAGTTCAACGACGCGCAAACCGGCGACAAGTGGGCATACATGGCCGGCTTGATCGTCCTTGGCGGCTGCGCAGCAGTTGAGCAGGCCGCGAAGAACGCCGGCTACGACGTAACCGTTCCGTTCACGCCCGGATACTCCGATGCCTCGCAGGAGCAAACCGACGTGGATTCATTCGCGGTGCTCGAACCGAAGGCCGACGGCTTCCGCAATTACCTGGTCGCCGGGCATAAGCGACCAGCAGAGAAGCTGCTCGTTGACCGCGCCAACCTGCTGACGCTGACCGCACCGGAGATGACCGTTCTCGTCGGCGGCCTGCGCGTGCTCGGCGCCAACTACAAGGGCTCCGAGCTAGGCGTCCTCACCGACAAGCCAGGCACGTTGACGAACGACTTCTTCGTCAACCTGCTCGACATCGACACCGTCTGGCAGCCGACCTCGGAGGCCGAAGAGAGCTTCGAAGGCCGCGGCCGCGATGGCGGCGATCTGAAGTGGACCGGCAGCCGAGTGGATCTCGTATTCGCTTCGAACTCCGAGCTTCGCGCGCTGGCAGAGGTATACGCCAGCGAGGATGCCGGCGAGAAGTTCGTCAGCGATTTCGTTGCCGCATGGGCCAAGGTGATGCACCTTGACCGCTTCGACGTAGCCTGAGGGCTGCGGCCCTAGCCCTCCGGCAGTGGGCCGTGGCGAAGTTCCAGCAGCTCCAAATCGATCAGGTCTTGACCACGGCCGGCCAGCCGCTTGAGAGCGACGAGGCTCGCGAGGCCAGCGAAACGTATGAGTTCGCCGCGAAACTCGATTGCCTCTGCCCCAGCATCAATCGTTTCGAAGTCGAGCGGCGCAAGCCCGCCCCTCATCACGTCAATAACCCCTGCCGTTGGGGCTTCCAGCCGGAGATGTTCGCGGCCGGTGATTCGCTCCAGGCTCAAGGGAAGATTATCGCGCGGAATTGCGCCCAGATCCTCAAGCGCCAGCAACACCGCACGGTCGTTCTCAGCGTCATCGGGGATCAGCAGGTCACAGTCCTCGGTCGTGCGCACGACGTTGTGCGCGATCACTGCCATCCCACCGATTACGACGAAGCGCGCGCTGCGACCAGCGAACGCCCGCGTCACCGCGACGAGGTCAGGTGCGACCGACATCAGCCTGCCGTGAGACTCGCGCGGCGGCGGCGAGCTCGAATGCGAACCGCGTCAGGCCGTCTGCCGCTTCCAAGCACTGCGAGGGTGTCATCGCCATATCGCGGCGCGCGGCATCGAGAGCGTCCTCGCGGTTGGCGCGCTCGAACTCAGCTTTGCGGCGCGGGCTGTCAAGTGGTTCGGCGATTCCACCATTGTAAAGCCAGCAGTTACGGAGCCCCTTGCGCGCCGCCCCGGCAGTTGCGAAGATCGCTCAATGACCTCAGTCAGCAGCGACACAGCCTCAGCCCCGCTCCCAGCGCATTGGTACGCAGATGAGAAGCAGGCGCGTGACGAACGCGACCTGATCTTCCACCGCTCGTGGCAGGTCGCCGGACTTTCAAAGGATGTGCGCGAGCCGCAGTCGATGACGACGGCGAAGATTTGCGGAATGCCGGTCGTGATCACCCGCGACGGAGACGGCGAACTTCACGCAATGCTGAATGTCTGCCCGCATCGTGGCGCCGTGATCGCGCAGGGTTCTGGTCCGGCGAAGCTGCTGCAGTGCCCAAACCACGCTTGGGTCTTCGGCCTTGACGGCAAGCTGAAGTCGGCGCCGCGGACCGAGCGTGAGGACGACTACTCCTGCGAGGGAATGGATTTGAAGCCGGCGGCGGTGTTCGAATGGGGGCCGCTGCTTCTAGTCAACATTGACGCCGACGCCGAGCCGCCGCTCGCTGAGCTGGCAACGATGCAGGAGTCTGTCGAGCGCTATGGCTTCGCCTTCGACGAGCTTGAACCGATGCCTGAGCAGTTCGAGTGGGAGATCGAATGCGACTGGAAGATCCTGATCGAGAACTACCTCGAGTGTTACCACTGCGCCACGGTCCACAAGGACTTCTCGCAGGTCATTGATGTTTCCCCCGAGCGTTACGCGCTCACCCCCGACGGAATGCTGCTGACCGCGCACGCTCCGGTGCGCGAAACCTCGAAGTTTGAGCAGCAGCAGAAGATCCTCGCAACCGAAGGCGGGCCGGTAACCGACAGCCACTGGCACATGCTCTTCCCGGCAACGACCTTCAACGTCTACCCCGGCGAAGGCGCGATGGAGATCACCTGGTTTTGGCCGACCGGCGTGAGCAAGTCGAAAGCATGCTGCGTCTTCTTCAAGATGCCGGGCGCCAGCGACGAGTACATCGAGCAGCTAACCGAGTTTGGAATCCAGGTGATGGAAGAGGACAACGCCCTCTGCGCGCTGATGCAGGAGGGAATGGCTTCCGGGGCGATCGCTTCGGCGCGGCCTTTGCCGAAAGGCGAAGCTCTCGTTGTCGCCTTCCAGAAGCTTGTGCGACGCGCGCTGGCTTAGAGCGCGGCGCGGCGCGACGCGGGGCTAAGCGAAACGGCTGTAGAGCTCGGGTAGCAGCGTCGCCATGTTGGCGTACTCCTGGGCGCAGTGAAGCGAGAGCGCCTGTGGCAGCCCCTGCTCGACAAGACGGCGACGCACTAGTGGCCGGTTGATCAGCCGACCTGCGAGATCGCCGAGCGCGCCGGGTAGGTCGGGGCGCATCACGGCGCCGAGCCAGAAGGCGCTGCGGAGTACAAGGCCATCGCCTTCGTTGAGCCAAACATGCGCCATCACGCTGTGGCGAGCATGCATCTTGTCGTCGCCTACGAGGCCGCAGACGACGGTGCCAACGTTTGGATCGCCGAGCGCGTCGCTCGCGAAGCCGAGTTCGCTTGGGGGCAGAAACGCGATCCGCGCGTTGATGACCCCAAGGCCAACGTCCTCCACCGGGTGGTGAACGGTCCCCCAATGCGCCTTTGCCCCAGCCTCTGCGGGAAGCTCAACCGAATTGCTGACGTGCGCCGCCGGGTGCCAAACGCGGTATCGCAGCGACTCGCGCGGGTGCCAGTCAAACCACCAGTCGACCATCTCCGCCGTCACCTGCAGCATCGCAGTTCGCACAGCTACGAAGGCGGTGCTGTCGGGCATCAAGCACCAGCCGGTCTCGGCCGCCAGCGGCGCCGGGTCCAGCAGCCGGTCTATCTGAGCGAGCGGCAGCGCCAACGATGGATTGATCGGGCCAGCTTCGATCGCAGCGAGCACGGCGGGGTCGGCCTCAGCGATCGGCCGCTCCAGCAGCGCCGTCAGTATTGCCGCTTCCGATTCGCCATCCGTCACGGGCGCGATGCCCACGAATAGAAGAGCTGCTCCGGGTCGTAGGCCGCGCGGATCTCGTCGTAGCGGGCGTAATTCTGATCGCTCATGAAGCGGCCGGTGCGGCGCTCGAGGTTCTCATCGGCGAGCTGGATGCCAGTCGAGAGGTGTTCCATCTCACGCATCCTCTCAGTTGCCCACGGCAGATTGGCATCGTCGTTGGCGGCGTCGGCCCAAATGCCGTAGGCAGCAATGTATGTCTCGTCCTCGACGCTGTAAGCCATGTCGGGCCGGGCCGGGGTGTCGGGGTGCGACGGGGCCCAGTTCATCCAAAGCATGTGCGACGGGGCCTCGGGGATCGTCTCTGCAAGCTTCCCAATGCCGGGGATCAGTTCGCTGGCTGCGGCGTGCGTCCAGATGTTGTCAACGCCGTAGCGGTGATCGTCAGGGTAGGTCTCGTAGACGGCTGCCGTCAGCTGCTCAACCGTTACCGGCGCGTAGGGAATTGCCAGCTTGGCGCGGTCCAGCGCTGGGCATGTTTCAAGGATCGCGAGCACTTCGCGCGCCTCGTCCTCGGAGTCAGCGAAGACCGGCCCGGCAAGGGCGATCTCCAACCCCTGCCCGTCGAAGCCGTGATGGAGCAGCGCCATCATCTCCATCTGAACGCCAACGTCGGGGCCGATCGCGTGCATCCAGGTGAAGATTTCGTCGAGCAGCTCGATCGGGTAGAGGTAGCCGGCGTTAATCAAATGCTTGGGCTTCGGGTAGAGGCGCAGGTGGAAGCGAACCACGACGCCGAAGAAGCCGGGCCCCGAACCACGCGCAGCCCAGTAGAGATCGGGGTTCTCGTCGACGCTGGCGTGAACGAGTTCGCCATTGGCGGTCACGACGTCGACGCCGAGCACGCTCATGCAGGCTGGCCCAAGCGCGCGACTGTTCCAGCCATAGCCGCCCTGCAGCAGGAAACCGCCGATTCCGACACCGACGCAGTGGCCAATCGGGAAAAAGAGATCGAGTTCGTCTAGGGCGGCGCAGACGGCGTTGCCGTAGCAACCGGGTTCGACGATCGCCGTCGTCTCCTCGCGGTTCACGCTGACGACCGAGTTGATTTGCGAAAGGTCGATCAAGGTGACGCCGTCGCGGAGCTGGTGCCCTCCCCAGCTATGGCCACCTGAGCGAACCGTCACGCGGCGGCCGGCGGCGCGGGCTTCGCGAACCGCAGCGATCACATCTTCGTCGCTGCGGGCCTTAACGATCACATCCGGGAACCGTTCAGGAGTGCGTGCGTTCCACACTGCGGCACGGCGGGCCGCCTCGTAGTCACCACTTCCGCGCGCGATGCTCTCCATTGCTGGCTCCTTTGTCCTGGCCGAAGGTCAAAGACTACACTAGTAGTCGAGATTGGACGAGCGGGCTTCTTAGCCGTGCATCGCTCCTGCCAATGACCGATACTCCAACTGTGCCAGAGATCAACAGGACCACCCCGCGCGGCGACCAGATCACGGATGCCGCATTGGTCGTACTGGCAGAAAGTGGCGGCCGCGGCCTCACGCACCGTGCCGTAGACAGCGAAGCCGGCCTGCCGCAGGGCTCGACCAGCAACCTTTTCCGCACCCGCGACGCGCTCGTTGTCGCAACGCTTGACCGCCACGTCGAGCGCGAGACAGAGATCCTCAACGCTGTTCGCGAATCAGCACCAACCGATTCAACGACGGTTGCCGTCGCGGCATCACTGTTCTCCGAATCACTCACGCAGCTCGCATCGCCACCCAACGACACGCTCACGGCAGCACGATTTGAGCTCTATGGCGAGGTGCGCCGCCGGACTGAACTAAGGGCCCGCCTGGCTGTCGTGCGCTCCGGCTACGTCGCGCTGACCGGCAAGGTTCTTGAGCGCTGCGGGATCGAGGACTCGGCCGCCAACGCGACCGCCGTGCTGGCGATGCTCGAAGGGCTAACGGTTGATCTGATATTCCATCCGGAGTCGGCGCTCAAACAAGAGCAGCGCACCGGTTACATCACCGCGTTGCTCGAATCGCTCTAGCGCTAGGCCACTGCTCGGCCTGCGGCAGCAACCTGGGCGCTAGCCAGCCGGAACAGCGCTGCAGGCCGCGCCGGCGCAGGCGTTGACCTTCGCCAGCTTGGCGATCATCTTCGCTTTGATTGCCGCGTAGGCAGGGTCGGCCGCGAGGTTATTGATCTCGTATGGATCGGCCTTGAGGTTGTATAGCTCCTCGCCACCACTGACCTTGTAGACGACGTACTTCCATTCGTCGGTGCGGACACCCTTGTAAGCCTGATCCCACTTGTTCGTCGGCATCGATGGGCTCGTGAAGAGCGGCTCCGGCGCCTCAATCGAGATCGCCCGGTCCGGCCGCTTCTTCGGGTTATTGGCCGTGCCGAGCAACGAAACGCCGTCCATCGCGCGGCCAGGCTTCGCGTTAGCGAGGTCGAGAATCGTCGGAGCGAAGTCAACGTTCGTCACCTGGCCGGTGACCTTGCGGCCCTTAGGCACGCCGGGGCCAGCGATGATGAACGGAACGCGCAGCGACTCCTCGTAAGGGAGGAACTTGTCGCCGGGGACGCGATGCTCGCCCTGCATCCAGCCGTTGTCGGAGGTGAAGATGATCGTCGTGTTGTCGTACTGGCCGGTGTCCTTGAGCTTCTTGACGATCTTTGCGACGTGGTCGTCAACCGCCAGCAGCGAGCCGGTGCGGCCTTCGTAATCGAGCTGCAACTGCGCGATCGCCTTGTCGTCTAGCGTCGGCAGGTTGCTAGTCATGTTGGCAGGCAGCTTCGCGAAGCTTGCGTCGCTCTGGTTGAAGTTCGGCGGCCGCGGCAGCGTGTAGCTCTTGCTCTTTGCTTCGTAGCGCGGAGCGGGCCGCGGGTCTACTCCCTTGCGGCCGAGCAGCGCAGGAGAGGTGGCGACGTCCTCGCGGTGTGCGGCGGCTGGCGACCACCACATGAAGAATGGCTTCGTCTGGCTCTTCTCCTTGTCGAGAAGGTCTGTGAATACGTTCCCGGTTACGTCAACGGTGTAGTCCTTCGTGTTCTGACTTCCGAAGTAGGTGTACGGAGCGGGGCCGAAAACCTCTTGGAGCTTCTTGATCACGGCCAGCACTACCGGTTCAGGCTTGTCGACCACCTGAATGTTTGCGAACTGGACCAGCTTGTGAGCGAAGACCGAGTCGCCCCAAGTCTTCTCGCCCTTACCGTCGATGCTCATAACGAAGTTGAAGTAGTCGTAGGCGGAGACGTCGAGCAGGCCACGCCAGATGTCAAAGCCCTTCGGCTTCTCACCCTTGCCGGTCAGTGCGCCGTAGCCGTTGAGCCACTTGCCAACCATGCCTGTCCGGTAGCCAGACTTCTGAAGCCAAGTCGGCAGAATGTTGCCGCGGTCCTTCATCCCGTACCAGCCGTGTGGATAGAAGTTGCCTACGACCCCGTGGTTATGGGCGTACTGCCCTGTGATGAAGGTCGCGCGCGCCGGGCAGCAGAGCGGGAATGAATCAACCGCGTCAGAGAAGCTCGTGCCGCGGTCGGCGAGCAACTTCTTGACGTTCGGCATGTTTACGAGGTCAGCGGCGGCTTGATCGTCGGTCATGATCACGACGATGTTCGGCTGATTTCCTTTACCGGCGCCGACTTTGCGCGCCTCGGCAGGCGCTACGGCAATCGCGGAGCACGCTAGCGCGACGAGGGCAAGGATTGGAAACTTATGCATCGATAAACCGTACAGGCTTGGGGCAAAATATGTGCCGGTTGCGTCCGCTTCCTAAGTCGGAGGCACTGATCATCGCCTCCAGAAGCTCGCTCGCAGAGCACTGGCCTACGCGCCTTCCTGCAGACCACCGAAGGTCAGTGGCTAACCTCTTCAAAGCGGCTGCCTCAAGGCCGGACTCGATAACCCCGGGAGAAGAAAATGGCTCAGAAGATGCAGGCTAAATGGAATGGCGAAGTGCTCGCAGAGAGCGATCAGACCGTCGTAGTAGAAGGCAACCACTACTTCCCCGCCGAGTCGGTAACGGCGACGCTGCTGCCTTCAGAGACCAACTCGATCTGCCCTTGGAAGGGGACTTCGTCCTACTACTCGATCGAGGCCGGCGGCGAGACGAACCGCGACGCTGCCTGGTTCTACCCGGACCCCAAGCCCGAAGCCGAACAGATCAGGGATCGAATCGCCTTCTGGAAGGGCGTGGAAGTAGCTCCCGCCTGAACTGGAAGCGCAGCCCGACTAGCTTTCAGAGCGCCCAGATCGCGAGCGCCGGCAGGCCAATGCTCAGCGCAGCGAAGGAGACGACCGCAACAGCCACATACGCAGGGCTGTTCTCGGCGTCCGGCTTGAAGGCGAGCGGGAGGAAGAGCAGCGGGTTGACGATCGCCCCAAACGCGATCATCCCCTTAATCCAATCCGGCGAGCTTGGCGCGGCCAGCTGGACCGCAATCAGAATCAGCCCCATCATCACCCAATCGAGATGGGTCTGAAGGAAGCGCCTTGGTACGGGCACACCGTGCGCGCGGAACCATTCGCCCTTGCGCGTCGAAGCGAGCACCAGCCAGCCCGATAGGCCAGCGAGCGCTAAAGAGATCAGGCCAAGTTGAATGAGCAGTGGCACGCTAATTACCGTT
>Ga0194052_1002328_pt1 | contig 10478 bp, 10 predicted proteins | sample SepL226m_MetaG_FD_160117 | JGI IMG/M metagenome (GOLD analysis project Ga0194052, IMG submission 160117) | Anoxic zone freshwater microbial communities from boreal shield lake in IISD Experimental Lakes Area, Ontario, Canada - Sep2016-L227-6m | ecosystem: Environmental > Aquatic > Freshwater >... | reverse complement strand
GGCGAGGCGCTTGAAATCCGGATCCAGCCAGGCGCGTGCCACCAGCCGGGCGGCCGGCGTCGGACCGATCTGCTCGGCGAACTCGGTGAACAGCCGGTGTTCGGCGGCGGTGAAGAGCCCCTTCTCGATGCACAGCTCGCGCAGTGCGATCTCGAGGACCTCGAAGTCGGTGATCTCGTCGACCATCGGTTTGACGGTGCGATCGTGATCGTGGTCGTGATCGTGGTCGTGCTCAGTCACAGGGAAAACCTCTCTCGTACGCCCTCAGCGGGCGGCTTCCAGCCAACGCTCCGGGATCTCGGTCTGCAGGGTGTCGATTGCCGGACCGGTGTAGGAATCCCACAGTTCGGACTGGTTGAACCGGACGATGTAGAACCACTCCGGCTTTGCGTCGGGCCGGTCCCAGGTCTCGTCCTCGGGCGCCGGGCTCTCATAGGTGGCCTCGGCGATCACGCCTTCGGCGCCGCGGACGTATTCCGGTGTGCGGGTGTAGAACAGCGCCGGAAGTTCCCGGACCCGCACCCGGTCGCCGGCCTTGAACTTCGCCGGGCCCGCCTTGCCGGCGAAGATCTGCGGATCGCCGATTCCGGCTGCCTCGAGGTGATGGGCGTTGCGTTTGACCTTCGAGCCATCGCCCTCGGACTTCGGTTGGGCATCCGGAAGCCGACCGGCCAGACCACCGGCGTAGCGGTGCTGAACCTCGGCGAGGCGGTCGGTCAGTTCACCCCAGCTGAGGTAGCCCTTCTCCAGCAGCACCCGGCCCACCGACCACAGCCAGCGGGTGTAATAGGGGATACCGAGATAGACCGCGCGGCCCACGTCGACATTGCCGATGCGTCGGCGTTCCTCGGAAACCCAGATGCCGCGCATGCCGAGAACCTCGCAGAGCACGTAGGTCATCAGCTCCCACTGCTCTTCTTCCTTGTTCTCATAGGCCGCCGACACATCAAGTTCGCCGCCCACATCGTGGGGGTTCTTCATATATGCCAGGAAGTGGTCGTGGGTCATCTGATCCGGCATCGGCCATTCCGGCACCTCCGGATAGGTCGCCTTCAACCTCGAGATGAGTGCCAGTTGCTCTGCACGCTCCGCAGCGTTGGACATGGGCGGCTCCCTACGGTGTGACCCTGCACGCTGACTCTAGCCATCCGACGGCCCCTGCGGCAGTGGGTCGGCGCGGTCGCGGGGGAATTTCGTGCCCGGCGGTAGCCTTTCGGCTCAGGGTCGCGTGACCCGTGCGGACACAAGGAGTTGGTATGGCCCACCAGGGTGTCACACCCGGGCCCCGTCGGACCGGGCCCTCGTCGCTCGATATCGCCGCCATCATCGGTCTGGTTCTGGTGCTGGCGTTGGGTGGGCTCTGCGGGTGGCTTGGCTACCAGGCCTACCAGGTGCGCGAAGCCAACCAGCTGCGTCAGCTGTTCATCGAGACCGGCAAGCAGGGCGCGGTGAACCTCACCACCGTCGACTACGCGCATGTCGAGGTCGATGTGAGACGCATCCTGGACTCGGCGACCGGCCAGTTCCGCGACGACTTCTCGAATCGGTCCGGGCCGTTCATCGAGGTCGTTCAGAAGGCGCAGTCCAAGTCGACGGGCGAGGTCACCGAGGCCGGTCTGGAGTCGGTGAACGGAGACGAGGGACAGGTGCTGGTGGCGGTGACGGTGACGACGACCACCCCGGACGTCGCGGGTCAGCCACGGCGGTATTGGCGAATGCGGTTGACCGTCCGCAAGGTCGACGAGGGCGGCAAGATCGCGAAAGTGGACTTCGTGCCATGACAGACGAGAACACCAACCTCGACGCTGAACCCGACACCGACAGCGCGGTCGACAGCGACAGCGGCTTCGACAGTGACGCCGACAGCGACGGTGGTGTCGACATCGCGGAGTCGGAGGACTCCGTGGCCGACACCGTGGCAGGCACTCCGGCGTCGCTGACGGGCGACGGCAGGTTGCGGTTCTTCGTGTTCCGCGTGCTGCCTGCCCTTGTCGTCGTGCTGGGTGCGGCTGCGGGCATCCTGCGGTGGCAGGACTCGTCGCACCGTGCGGTCGAGAACGCTCGTGACGATTCGGTGGCCGCCGCCCGTGACGCCACGGTGGCGATCCTGAGTTACAAGGCTGACAGCGTCGAGCAGGATCTTCGATCGGCCACTGATCGGCTCACCGGAACCTTCCTGGACTCCTTCACCGACCTCATCAACAAGGTCGTCATCCCCGGCGCCAAGGAGAAGAAGATCACGGCGATCGCGCAGGTATCCGCTGCGGCCTCGGTGTCGGCCACCGCGCACCATGCTGTTGCGCTGGTATTCGTCGATCAGACCGTCACCATCGATGGTGGCGCTCCCAGTGGCACCGCATCCAGTGTGCGAGTCACCCTGGATCAGGTCGACGATCGCTGGTTGGTGTCGGGTTTCGATCCGGTTTAAGGCCGGAGCAGGCGATACCTATCCGGGCTCGCCGGTACCGACATCTGTTCGTCGAACTTCTATCTCGTCAACTTTGCGGTGAGCGTGACTGACTCGCGAAATGCGAGCGACCCCCGGAGAAAGTCTTCGGGGGTCGCTCGCTTAGAGAAATTACTTCTGGGTGATGGTTTCGGTAAACGCACCGTTGCCGTTGTTCGTCCACGTGATGGTTCCGTTCTGGAACTCGCTGACCCAGCCGCCACCGGTCACCTTGTAGCCGCCGCCGGTCGCGGCCTCATCGCTGGTCGGGAAGCCCAACTTGCCGCCTGGGCCGCCCTGTGCGGTGTAGGCCTTCAGGATCTCGCCCTGGACGAGGTGAGCGCCGGTCGACGGCGAGGAGAAGATGGTGCCGTTGGTGAAGGCCAGCATGGTGCCGTCACCGACCGTCGCCGCCATCGCCGTTGGTGCACCGAGTGCTGAGGCACCACCCAATTTCTCGTATGCCGCAGCGGTGGGTCCGTCCATGGACACCTCGCCAACGCCGGGCACGTTCATCGTGGTGGGTGCACCGTTGAGCACCGAGGACACCACGCTGGAGGCGGCGCTGCCCACGCTGCTGGCGGCGCTGCCGGCTGCACTGGCGGCGCTGCTGGCGGCGGTACCGGCTGCACTGGCGGCGCTGCTGGCGGCGGTACCGGCTGCACTGGCGGCGCTGCTGGCGGCGCTGCCGGCCGCACTGGCCGCCGAGGAGCCGATGCTGGATGCGCTCGAAGCGATATCCTTGGTGGCCTCCTTGGCCTGGGAGCAGCTCACGACGAATGCGGTGGCGATGGCGATGCCACTGGCCGCGGCCGCGGTACGGGCCAACTTGGTATTCATAATCTTGGGTTCTCCTGTGGTGGATTCGACCTTGATGGATTCGACCTTGATGGATTCGACGGAATGCGACACACCCGCCGCTCGACAATCTAGCAAATGGACGATACGTCCCCACGGGTCACTGACGATTTGTTTCCCATGAATATTGGGTTTTGAGAAAAGAATGGTTCGCGTGTGGCGCGTGGGACTCACGTTGTCTGCCGAGCGCAAAATACCGGCCACGGAGCATAAGAGCGATTACGCTCGGCGCCGGAGCGGCAACGTGGCCGCCCGGGCGAGGAGCGACGATGTCGGTGCAGCCAGCCGTCGAGCGGCCAGTCAAGGGCCCCGCCCTGCCACCCGGCAAAACCATGGTCGTCCACTCCGCCGACGGCACCCGGCTGCACACCGAGGTGTTCGGTCCCGCTGACGGCTACCCGATCGTGCTGGCACACGGGATCACCTGCTCGCTGCGGGCCTGGCATGAGCAGATCAACGACCTCTCCCGCGACCATCGGGTGATTGCCTATGACCATCGCGGCCACGGCCGCAGCGGTGTGCCCTCGTCGTCATCGTTCAGCCTTGACCACTTGGCCGCAGACCTTGATGCGGTGCTGGCCGCTACGCTGCGGCCGGGCCAGCGGGCTGTGATCGCCGGCCATTCGATGGGCGGCATTGCGATCAGCGCATGGTCTGATCGGTTTCGTGACCGCGTCGCCGAACGCGCGGATGGCGTAGCCCTGATCAATACGACCACCGGTGAGCTACTGGAAAAGATCAAGCTGCTGCGGGTCCCCTCCGCGCTGGCCGGCGGCCGAGTGGTGGCCGCCCGCAACATGATTCGCGCTCTCGGCGGTGCGCCACTGGTCCGCGGTGCCCAACCGGGTAGCCGTCGCTTCATCCAGATGATGGCCGTCGGCGCCGACGCCGACCCGGCGATCTCGCGCTTTCTTCACGAACTGTTCGCCGCCACTCCGCCAGCCGGCCGAGGGGCGTGGGCGCGGGTTCTGGTCGAGGAGATGGGCCCGGAGCACATCGACCTGACCGGACTGACCGTTCCGACCCTGGTAATCGGGAGCACCAAGGACCGGCTGCTGCCGATGAGCCAGGCCCGAAAGATTGCCGCCGCCGCACCCAACCTCATGGAGCTTGTCGAGATACCCGGCGGCCACTGCGCGATGCTTGAGCACCCGGCTGAAGTCAACCTGCACCTGCGGGATCTGATCTCCACTGCGACTTCGGCTCGGCCGACCCGTCGAATCAGTTCCTAAGCGCTGCAACCACTTCGGCGGCCGCTCGCTGTCCTGAGCGCACCGCTCCATCCATGAATCCGGTCCACTCGTCGGCGGTCTCGGTGCCGGCCCAGTGCAGTGGTCCGACCGGGTGTCGCAACAGCGCTCCGAACTGGGTCCACGATCCGGGCGGCACAGCAGCGGTCGGACCACCTGGAGCAAAAGTCTCCGCACCCCAGCGCTGATCGAGATAGTCGATGGGTTCAGCAGCCTCGTCGCCGAAGATCGCCGCGAAGCCGGCCAGTGCTGTGGCGCGTCGCTCATCAGGCGGAAGTGCATCGAATTGCCGTGCGTCGACGAAGCCGAGCAGCACGCCAGGCCCGCCCGATTCGGGACCGACATCGAAGGTGATGAACACCGGGCCTTCATCGGAGAGCGACTGACCGGAGAGTCCGTGATCGCGCCAGAACGGACGCCGGTAGGCGGCATAGGCCTTGGACAGCGCGCCCTGCGGCCAGCGTTGCGCCAACTGCTGGTACTCGGTGGGTGGGGCGGGTGCGATATCGATGTCCACGCGGTGAGCCGGTGGGATCGCCAGGATGGCACGGCGTGCATCGACCACACCGGCCGAGGACATCACGGCCACCGCGTCATCGGACCATTCGATGCGGGTGACGGTGGCGCCCAGTCGGACTCGGTCGCCGAGTTCGGCGGCCATTGTGGTGGCGATCTGGTGGCTGCCCCCCGGGAAGTGGTCCTGCTGGGCACCGTCGACGACGTCGAGCAAGCGGTCCAGGCCACCGGCGGCGTTGACGTAACGCACGGCGTGCAGCATTGACACCTCATCGGGCTCGGCACCCCAGGTCACCCGCGACATGATGGCCATCAGGTCGACCGAACTTGAGGTGGCGTGGATCGAGCGCAACCAGTCGCCCAGGCTGATCGCGTCCAGCTTCGCTGCGCTGGGAGCCGACCACGGCTCGGTGATGCTCACCGTGCTTGCGATGCGCGCGAACTGCCACTGGATGCGGCCGATATCGACCAGCCCGATCAGTCCGAGTTTGGGGATGGTCCCGTTGTAGCGCCGCACCGTACCGCGCCACCGGATCAGGTTGGCCCCGTCGTTGAAGGTCGGCGTGGTGTCGCAACCAAGGTCAGCAGCCAGTTTCAGCACGGCGTCCTGGGTGGGTCCGACGAACGATGCGCCCAGATCCACCGGGATGCCGGCCAGCATGGCCGAGTTGGTTCGACCGCCCACCCGCTCGCGACCCTCCAGCACCACCACGTCGAAACCACTGCGGCTCAACTCGCGTGCCGCCGTCAACCCGGCGAGACCCGCCCCGACCACCACCACGTCATGCGCCATGGCTCCAGATTAGGGTGAGGGTCTCGTGAAAGTGCTGACCGCCCTGTTCGGGCCCACCGATGCCGTTGACCGTGCCCGCGCGCTGCGTGAGGCGGGGGCGACCGGGGTGTTCACCTTCGAAGGCCCGCATGACGTGTTCGCGCCGCTGACCCTGGCTTCGACCGTTGGCGGGCTGGACCTGATGACCAATGTGGCAATTGCGTTCCCGCGCAATCCGATCCAGCTGGCTCATCAGGCCTATGACCATCAGCTGCTATCCGGCGGGCGGTTCACCCTCGGATTGGGCACCCAGATCCGGACACAGATCGAGAAACGCTATGGCGCAGCGTTCGAGCGGCCGGTGGGACGCATGCGTGAACTCGTCGGAGCACTCCGGGCGATCTTCACCACCTGGCAGACCGGTGAGCGGCTGGACTTTCGCGGCGAGTTCTACCGGCACACCCTCATGACGCCGACGTTCACCCCGGGGCCGAATCCCTTTGGGCCGCCGCCCATCTACGTCGGTGCACTCGGCCCGCAGCTGACCCGGGCGACCGCGGAGGTGGCTGACGGACTGCTGGTGATGCCGTTCGGGACCACGCGGTTTCTGCGTGAGGCGACGATGCCCGCGGTGAGGAAGGGGCTGGGTGTGTCGGGACGTTCGGCGTCTGAATTCGCACTGGTGCCGGAAGTGATTGTCTCAGCCGGGGAGGACCATGACGCCACCCGTCGGCTGCTCTCCTTCTATGGGTCCACACCGGCCTACCGGCCCGTGCTGGACATCCACGGCTGGGGTGATCTGCAGCCGGAGCTCAACGCCATGTCCAAGCAGGGCAGGTGGAATGACATGGCCGGCCTGATCACCGACGAGGTGTTGCACACCATCGCCGCGTGCGGAACACCGAAGGAGATCGCCGCCCATATCCGCGAGCGGATCGCTGCCGCAGATGGCATGGCCGACACGGTCTGCCTCTACCAGCCGGGTCCGATCGCGACCGACACCCTGGCCACGATCGTCGACGAACTCGGGGGATAGCGCCTACGGCGCTGTATCGATGGCGCCTACGGCCTACGGCCTACGGCGCTGTATCGATGGCGCCTACGGCGCTGTGGTGAGCCAGTCGGGGAAGCCGGACGGGTCGTGGCGGCCGAGTGCGCCGTGCTCGAACAGGCCCCAGCCCTCCAGCGGTGCCGACGAGTCGTCGTAGCAGATCGCCCGGCCGACGTGGTCGATCACGCCGAAGCCGGAGCGACCGATGATCGCCGGGTCCTTCATGTCGTAGGTCAGCCGCTCGGTGAACTTATCGCCCTTCCAGACACCGTGGATCCAGTCCGAGTCGCCGCCGTAGCCGCCGCCGACATGGATCGGCACCGGCAGCTTGGACTCGACCTCGAACCGTACCGGCGCGCCGGTGCCGTCCGTCGCGTCGATGGTGGCACCGGTGGGAATCCTTGTGCCGGAGCGGTAGTGGATCTTCACCCGGGGCCAGCCCAGCTGTTCGACCCGACCGTCTTTCCAGATCCGCGTGCAGTCGTTGAGTGAGCGGAACCCGCTGGGCTCCTCCTGGATGATCATGATGACCGCGAAGTTGTCGAACGCCATCGGCACGTACAGCCACCACATGCCCTCGAACGGCGGGTCGGCGGGACGTCCGGCGGGCTCGGCTTCGCCGATCGGACGGATGCCCCACGACCGGTCGCGACTGCCGATCCACGTCGCGGGGTCGACGGCGATCTCGGTCCCGTCGATCACGATCTGCCCGGTCCAGGAACCCAGTTGGGCGAAGCGCTGGGCGTCCAGGGTCACCCGGTTGCCGGCGCGCAAGATGTGGCGCTGCTCCTGAACCACCGGGAACAGACCCTCCCAGGTGAGATCGACCTCGATGCCCTCGGTCTCCTCCATGACGATCCGCACCGTCTGCAGTGGATCGATTACCTCGACGCGGTAGCTGTTGACGTGCTGGTAGAGCCGGTTCTGATCGATGGCGTCGGACAGGTGCACCGCGGTCTGCTGATGGGCGTCACCGCCGTACTTGCCGCCGCCGCGGCGGGCGACCAGCAGGTAGGCATCCTTGACCCCCAGGTTGGGGTAGTAGCCGATGCCGGTGATCAGGAAGATCTCGCCGGTGCGGTCGTGGGCGTTGAAGTAGGACCGGTCGTAGAAGTTACGGTCCGAGGATCCGGGCCAGGCGATCGGCTGGGGGACCTGGTGGACGGGATATTCGTCGAGTGGTCCGAGCATCAGCGGGCTTCTCCTTCTTGCAATCCTTGTTCCATGAGTCGCTTCAACAGACCCCCGTGATAGAACATCGACTCCACGTCGTCCGGTTTCTCGATCTCACCGAAGTGCACTCGTCGTGCACCGGTGCGCATGAACACGACGCACCAGATCACCGCGGAGTAGATGTAGAACCAGCGCAGGTCGCCCAGTTCGACGCCGGCGAGTTTCTGGTAGGTGGCGCGCACGTCCTCCTCGCACATCACCTCAGGTAGTCCAGGCAACCCGGCGAGTCCGGCAAGTTCCTGAAAGACCATGTGCGCGAAGATGATCCAGGCCACATCCAACTCACGCGGGCCGATGGTTGCCATCTCCCAGTCCAGTACGGCCACCGGCCGGAAGTCCCGGTAGAGCACGTTGCCGATGCGGGAGTCACCCCAGGCCAGTACCGGATCACCGGCAGCAACGTCGGTGGGGAAGTTATCCTCCAGCCACCGGAGTGCGTCCTCCACCAGTTCCGAGCGGCCGATATCCGGCACCGCGAATTGGTACCACTTCTTGAGCCACTCGAAATGGCGGCGCAGTGCGGTATCGCCAGGGGGGTCCACTTCGATGAGGAAACCGAATGTCTTGGCGGCGTTGGGAATCGAGTGCAGCTTGGCCAGTACCTCGACGGTCGCGTCCTGTAGCTCGCGCTTCTTGTCGGCGGGAGCGTCGGCGAACCAGTTGCCGCCGAAGGTATAGGGCATCACATCGGGCGGCACGATTCCGTCGACGAGGTCCATCAGAAAGAACGGGCTGCCCAGCAGTTCCCCCGTCGGCTCGATCCATCGCACGCGCGGAACCGGCACATCGGTCAGTTCCGCCACCAAACGGATCACGTCGAACTGGTGGTCCATCCGATAGTCGATGAACACCGGCACGTCCTGCGCGGTAGGCGCCACCCGGGCCACCCACTTCTCCTCGACTCCCTTGCCGTCCTGCTCCCAGCGTCCAGTCAGGATGATCGTCTCTGAGGACATCCCGTTGGAGTCGACACCGCTTTCGACGGTCACCTCGGGCCGGACACCCGACGGCATGATGTTCGAAAGCCACTCGGACAGCACCACCGGTAGCGTGCTGAGATCGCGGGCCGAGCGCTGCAGGCGCCCGACATCGGCATCGACGGACGGCTGGTCGGTCAAGCTTTCCTCCAACACGAGAATTGATTGCGGTCTCGACGGTGCCATACTGCGGGCCGGAGCGTCGCGGCTTGTGGAGATCGAGAGTGAGACTTTGATGACAGCACGACTGGCGGGCCGGGTAGCGATTGTCACCGGAGCCAGCCGTGGCCTGGGTCGGGCTACGGCGTTGGCGCTGGCCGCTGAAGGTGCAGCAGTGGCCGTGGTGGCACGCACCGAAGAGCAGTGGGACCAACGACTTCCCGGCACCATCGGCGAGACCGTCGCCGCGATCGAAGAGGCCGGAGGCCGGGCGGTGGCAATCCGCGCCGACCTGCTGGCCCGCGATGACATCGCGCGCCTGGTCGCCGAGACGCGGGCGATGCTCGGCCCGATCACCATCCTGGTCAACAATGCCGCGTTCACCGCACCCGGGCGGCCGCCGGCACCCGGTGCACCCGCCAGGCCGGCCATCGCCACGACACCGCGCGCAGCGGCGCCGAACGCCGAGTGGCCCGGATTCCTGTCGGTGCCCGTGGCGGCCTATCGCCGCCACTTCGAGATCGGTCCACTCGCGGCTTACGAACTGGCCCAACTGATCTGCCCGGACATGATCGACGCTGGGCGGGGCAGCATCATCAACATTACGTCGGTGGCCTCCCGGGTGCCCGGCGACGGGCCGTACCCGGACGTCAGCGGTGGAGCGCTCCCCGGCTACGGCGGTTCCAAGGCCGCACTGGAGCACCTCACCTCCTGTGTCGCCTTCGACCTGCAACGCCACAATATTGCGGTGAACGCGCTGGCACCGTCGCGGCCGATTCCCACCCCGGGGCTGAACTACTACCGCAGTGCGTTCGGCCGCGTCTCACCCGAGGAGGAGTTCGCCCGCGCCGTCGTCGAACTCGCGATGGTGGACCCGCGGGTGGTGACCGGCCGCACGATCGGCCACCTGGAAGTCCTCGACGGCAGCTTCCGCCCGTTCACCGACATCGCGGCGGCGCTGGGCTGAGTGTGCCGACTGACGTCAGTACGACCTATGTCACTAAGACCTAGGTCAGCAATCTGGCGGCGCTGTCGGCCAAATCGAGCAGCGGCTGCGGCAGCGCGCCGAGTGCGAACGTGACGACCGCGGTGACCGCGATCGTCACAACGCTCAATGAACTCGGCGGCACCACCTCGGGTGCGTCGGCGGGCGGATCGGTGAAGAACATCATCACGATGACTCGCACATAGAAGTAGGCGGCGATGCCGCTGGCGA
>Ga0194052_1002326_pt1 | contig 10481 bp, 10 predicted proteins | sample SepL226m_MetaG_FD_160117 | JGI IMG/M metagenome (GOLD analysis project Ga0194052, IMG submission 160117) | Anoxic zone freshwater microbial communities from boreal shield lake in IISD Experimental Lakes Area, Ontario, Canada - Sep2016-L227-6m | ecosystem: Environmental > Aquatic > Freshwater >... | reverse complement strand
CAACTCGGCCGTGCCCTCCGTCCCCTGCCGCAGGTAGCGGAGGAGCACCTGGAAATGGTGCTGACTCGTGTCCACCACCCCACCCACGACGCCGGTGATGCTGCCGTGCCAGTCCCGCACCGGGACAAGCTGATAGACGTGGTCGCCCGACCGGCCCTCCACGAACCCCGTGACCGCCGGACGTCCGGTCTCGATGGCGGTCCGGACCGCCGGAAGCCCGGCGACGGGCGCCATCGACCGGGCGCCTCGGCCCGGTTCCTCCGCGAGCACCTGCCCCGCTGCGTCGAGGAAGAAGGCGCCGCCGGGGAACTGGAGCCCCACGCGCGGGTCGCGGAGCGCCGCCCGCTCCGGCTCGACGTCGCGGTCCTCCAGGTTCACGTGGGAGGCGGTGGCGGCGCGCTGGAGCACCTCGAAACCCTGGAGCAACTCCTCCTCGACCTGGGCGGCCACCGTGCGGGCCGACCACTCCCGGGCCGCCACGAGCTGCTGGTCGAGCCGAGTGACGCGCACCCCGAAGGCCCAGGCGAGCAGGCCGACCGGGATGACGGCGCTCACGGCGAGCAGGAGGTAGACGCGGGTCTGCAGCGAGCTGCGCAGACGGTCCCGGAGCGAGGAACCGCTCATCGGGTCTCCCCGTGCGTGCTGCGCGCCATGCGGAGGAGGTCCTCGAGCGAGCCGCGCCCCCGCAGCAGGAACCGGCGCCCTCCCCGGCTCCAGTCGAGCTGGCTCCAGAGCGTGCCATCCTCCGCCACCACCCGGGCGAGCACCGCGCCGTCGCCCAGCGGGGCGCTCTGCTGCTGGATGATCGCCAGGCGCCCCTGGAGCCCCTCGGGGATGGCGCGATCGGTCACGGACTCCACGAGCAGCAGGGCCGGCGTGCCGTCCTTGCCGAGGAAGTCGAGGGCCACCGCGCCGCCCTCGTCGCGGGTGAAGCGCACGCCGCTCGGCGGCCATCGCAGCGTATCGGGGAAGTAGGAGGGGAGCAGCACCTTGGTCTGCAGCCGTCGCTCCGCGTCCTCCACCGTGTCCACCCGGCGAACGCCGCGCGGCTGCCCGTGAAGCCAGGTGGGAACGGAGTCGAGGGTGGCGAGCGCCGCGACCGTGCCCCCCAGGACGAGGGTCATGGTCAACAGCGCACGTGCGCCCTCGCTCACCGTGCTTCCCATCCCGGCGACCCTCGCGGCGGTCATACCACGAAGAACAGCAGGAGACCGAGGCCGACCGCCGTTGCGGCGAGGCGCATGCGCGCCAGCGGGACCCGGTGGGGTGGAGGGGCGAGCAGCGCCCGGCAGCGCAGCTCGATGTCGTGGGACCGGGCCCGCGCGATGGGCTCGGCGAGCGCCGCGGCGAGGGGGTGGCTTCCGGGTGCGCTGGCCGGCCCCCGCCCCTCGGTGGCGCGGAAGAGCTTCAGGAGCCCGCTCGCGAGCGCCAGCCGGTCCCCGCTCGCGTTCCCCGCCCGCTCGTCGGCGACGCGCTCCCCGTCCCGGGCGATGGCCCGCACGAGCACCTGCACGCCCGGGTTGAACCACATGAGGGCGCGAGCGCCCATGAGCGCCCAGGACAGCGTGGGGTCGCGACGTTCCAGGTGCGCGAGTTCATGGGCGAGCGCGCCGGCCAGTTCCTCGGAGTCGAGGAGGGCCACGGCCGACCGGGAGATGACCACGGTGGGTCGCCGGGTTCCGGTGCAGAAGAGGACGGGCGGGCCTTCATCCACCCAGGCGAGCGGGGGAGCCTCCATCCGGAGCGCGGCGGCCGCCCGCGCGAGTGCCTCCTGGGCCGGGCGCGCGTGGGGAGACCGGGCCAGCCACGGAGGCGAGCGGGCGCCGCGTGCGCGCATCCACGGGACGAGGTCGAGCAGGAAGAGCCCGAGTCCGAAGGCGGACATCCCGAGGATCCACCAGCCGTAGAGGCCGATCCCCAGGAAGGCGAGGTCCTCCCAGTGACGCCCGGCGAAGAGCGCACGGCCGTCGCGGAACGACTCCTCCTCCCGCCCCGGGAAGAGGAGGAAGTACGCGGGCACGACGAGCAGCGGCCAGACGAGCGCCAGCAGGCGGAACCCGGTGCGCTGCTGGGGGTCGCGCACCTTCCAGAGCCGCACGAGCGCCTCGACGACGAGCGCGGCGACCAGGGTGTGGAAGATCGCCTGCCCGGCGAAGTCCATCCACCTGGCGCCGCTCATACGGCGTCCTCGGCCCCGGGCTCAGTGCCCGTGACCGCCGGGCTCCCGTCCCTCGATGCGGGCCAGCTCGAGCGGGTGCTCGTGCTCCATGCGCTCGCGGCTGATCTGCCCCGTGAAGATCGACGCGTCGAACGGGAACACGTCGGGGTGCAGGTGCGCGTTGAAGATGTGCCAGATGGTGATGACGAGGAAGGCCATGAGCCCCTCGTTCGAATGGGCCACCTTGGCCGCCGGGATGATCTCCCCCGGGCCGAGTCGCGCCACGAAGGCCGGGTACATGAGGGTGAGGCCGGAGAGGATCATGATCACGTTGCCGATCATGAGGCTCCAGTACTCCCACTTCTGCTTGTAGTCGTACCGGTCGAAGGCGGCGGGGTGATCCTCGAGCCCCAGGTAGTAGCGGAGCGTCTGCACGGCGTCGTTGAAGTCGCGCTTGTTCACCGCCATCGTGAATCCGACCTTGCGGGACAGGATGGCGCGGAAGGCGGTGGCGAGGTGGACCACCACCGCCACGAGCAGCACGATGCCGAAGAAGCGGTGGATCCAGCGGACCGTGTCGATCCCGCCCAGGTTGCCGATGAGCCACTGCGCCCACCGGGCCGTGTAGAACTTCTGGGGCAGGCCGGTGGCGACCAGGCCGACGAAGTCGACCATGGTCACGAAGTGCTCCACCCGCTGCGCCGGACCGAAGCGCAAGAGGTACGACGTCCCCACCCCGTTCGACCCTTCGCTCATCGCCGCGCTCCTCGCTCCGGAATCCGTGCCGCCCGCCGCACCGCCGCTCACCGGTTCACCACGACCCGCCAGAGGTGGAGCGCGATCTGCACCAACAGGCTGACGAGGATGAAGGGGATGAGCACGTAGTAGAAGAGCTGCACGGTCCAGACGAGCGGGGACTTCTTCAGGCTGGGCTCGTAGTGGGACATCCAGGCCTTGGGGAAGTCGGCGGTGGCGCCGGCGTGGCACTTGCCGCAGGTCTTCACGAGGTTGGACTTCATCACAGAGGAGCGGGGGTCCGACGGCTTCTGGATGTCGTGCACGCCGTGGCAGTCGGTGCAGCCGGCCGCGAGCCTGTCCGACTTTCCCTTCTTGCCCTTCTGCAGGGAGGCCGCCATGCCGTGGAAGTCGGACAGGTAGCTCGAGACCACGTTGGTGGAGAGGCCGTAGCGCTTCATCAGCTTGGGGTCGGTGTGGCAGCGGCCGCAGATGTCGGCGGTGCGCAGGGACAGCGCGCCAGCGCGCGGGTCGGCGACGTCGTGGGCGTGGTGGCAGTCGGTGCAGACCGGGACGTCGCCGTTGCCCTGGGTCACCGCCTTGCCGTGGACGCTCTCCTTGTAGACGTCGAAGACCTGCTTGTGGCAGTTGGAGCAGGTCTGGGAGACCCGGGTGCGGGGCTCGGCGGGGCGACCGATGGCGTGGGAACCGTGGCAATCGACGCAGAGGGCGGCCTGCTGGTTCCCCTTCTGCGCCAGCTGGAAGTGAACCCCGTCGAGGGTCTTCGTGTAGTTGGCGAAGTGGCACTTCTTGCACTGCTCGTAATAGGCGACCGTGACGTCCCGGCGGGTCTTGAAGGGCTTCGAATCGTGGGGGTAGTCGGTCTTGTCGGTGTGGCAGTCGGTGCAGCGGAGCATGTCGCCGTGGACCGACTTGCCGAAGGCCGCCTGGTCCACGTGGAGCGGGAGCTTCTCGCCACCGGGGAGGTCCATGGACATGGACGGGTCGCTCCCGTGGCAGCCCAGGCAACTGTCCTGCTCCGCCGGGATCTCCGCCCACGCCGGCGCGGCCAGGAAGGCCACCGCCAGTGCAAGCAACATCCGCTTCGACATGGTCGCCCCTCGTCTCGATCGGAGGGCCGCCGACGTTGACTGGCGGTCCTCGTGATTAACCCGTCGGCTGTAGCAGATCCCTCGGGGTCTGGCCAGAGGAACGCGGATTAACTTCCATGAATTTCCCCGGGAAATTCGACGGCGATCGTGGACTCGAGCGGTCGATTTGGGCGACTTCGCCCACTACGCAGCTTGCGCGCGCTCCGCCCATGGTGAGGGCCGAGCACGCGCAAGGTTTTCGCTCCCGGGTGCGCCCGGGAAGACCTACCGATGGCAGAGGTCGCAGGAGTCGAAACCGAAGGCCGCCTTGCCGTGGCAGGTGCCGCACTGCCCGCCCTTCTCCATCACGTCGTGCCGGATGGGCTTCCCGTCGGCCGTGGCGCCCGGCGAAAGCGTCTTCCAGAACTTCGGGTGGCAGGTGGTGCACCCGGGCTTCTTCGGGTCCACGTGGCTCCCGTGGCTGAAGGTCACCTTCCCAGGGCTTCCGTCCGACGGCTTGAAGGTGTAGTCGGCCGGCAGCTTGTCGAGCCCCCCGGCGGCCGCCGTGGAGGCGACCAGGACCGCGAAGAGCAGGGTGAGACGGCGAAGCGTCCTCGCGATGCGGGTCATGGCGTGCCTCCGTGGCTTCCAGCCTGCTCCTTCATCGGGGAGAGCACCGGCATCCGGAGCACGATCCAGCGGAAGGCGAGGACGCCCACCACCACGAGCATGAGGGAGACCGCGATCTCCATCCAGCTGGGCCAGTAGCGCACCGGCTGGTTGTAGTTGTAGGCCACGAGCGACACGTTGAGCCGGTTGAGGACGATGCCCACCACACCCAGGATGGCCGCCACGCGCACCACCGTGATGTGCCGGTAGCGGGCGCCCCAGGCGTACATCAGGGAGGGAAGCAGGACGAAGCCCAGCATCTCGAGGAGCCACCACTTGCCGTAGAACCCCACGCCGATGAGCCCGAGCGCGTGGTTGTCGATGACCCCCTGCAGCTTGAGGAAGAAGTAGGCGAACATCACCACCGCGCCGGCCTTGGCCAGGCCGAAGGTCACCTTCTCGATGTCCACGTGGTGCCCCTCGAGCTGGTCGGAGAAGATCTGGTGGGAGATGGTGCTCTCCACGATGACCATGGAGATGCCGGCGATGACCGCGCTGATGAAGAAGAAGATGAAGATCTGGCCCGAGTACCAGAGCGGGTGGAGCTTGTGCGGGGCGATGATGAAGAGGGAGCCGAGCGCCGACTGGTGCATCGTGGAGAACATCACCGAGAGCACCGTGAGGGCGAGCAGCAGCTTCTTGAGCGGCCGGTAGAAGCGCTCCCAGCCGAGCCACTCGAAGAGCGGAACGGCGAACTCGAGGAAGAGGACGGTGGTGTAGCAGGCCACGCACCATGCGACCTCGAAGAGGACCGACTGGGTGCCGTTGTTGGAGAAGATGCCCACCATGTTCCAGGGCTTCCCCAGGTCGGCGATCAGGCCGATCACCGCCATGAGATAGCCGAGGAAGCCGGTGAGGATGGCGGGGCGCTCGATGGCGTGGAACTCCTCCAGGTTGAAGATCTCCACCGCCGCACCGATGGTGAACCCGCCCGCGGCCAGGGCGATGCCGGTCATCATGTCGAAGCCGATCCACAGGCCCCAGGGCTGCGTCTGGGAGAGGTTGGTGGTGGCCCCGAGGCCGGCGGCGAACCGGTAGACGATCAGCGGCACCCCCACCGCCAGGATGGCGGCGCAGACCACGTTGAAGGGCGTCCAGAGCGATACGAGGTACTCCCGCATCGTCATGCCGAGCAGGATCCGCTCCTGCACCCACGAACCACCCGGTCGGGCCGGTGCCCCTGAGCTAGCCATGGTCGCCTCCCTTGCCGTTGCCGTTGCCCTTGCCGTTGCCCTTGCCATCCCGATGCGAGAACGCCCAGAGACCCATGAGCAGCGGGGGCCAGAGCGTCATCACCACCGGTGGAACTCCCAGCGCTCCCCGGACCAGCCGGGGATAGGAGTTGTCGTTCACGGCCACCTCGAACCCCAGCTTCTCGAAGGTGATGTCGGTGATGTAGAGCCAGTTGGTCCCGCCGGCCTCGTGCTCGCCGTAGATGTGCGGGGTGTACTTGTCGGGGTTGCCGTAGACGCGCCCTCGCGCCTCGGCGATGAGCCGTCCGCGGGTTCCGTAGGTGAGCGCGCCGCTCGGGCAGACGCTGGTGCAGGCCGGTGGCTTCCCCTGCGCCTGCCGACTCGAGCAGAACGTGCACTTGCGGACGACGGGGAGCGCGCTCGCGTACTGGTACTTCGGCACGCTGAAGGGGCAGGCCACCATGCAGTACCGGCAGCCCATGCATTTCGAGCCGTCGTAGGACACCGGGCCAGTTTCCAGCTTGTCGAGCGCGCGAACCGGGCAGGCCGACGCGCAGGCCGGCTCCACGCAGTGCATGCACTGCCGCTTCACGAACCGGGGTGAGCCGTCGGGCTTCTCGGCCCGGAGGACCACGGTGAAGCAGTCCGGTCCGGTGTTCCGGCGGGTGGCGAAGGCCTCCGCGTCGGAGGGAGGGTCCGGGAGCTTGTTGGCCTCGGCGCAGGCGGCCTCGCAGCCCCTGCAGCCGATGCACTTCGTGGTATCGACGAGGACGGAACTCTCGTCCTCCCCGGCCACCGGGATGCCGTCAGCCGCCGGGGTCCTGCCCGGAAGCGCGACGAGCGCCGCGGTTCCCGTGGCTCCTGCGATCTGGAGGAAGTGTCGTCTACCGAGCTTCATGTGCGGGCCCCCTTCTTCTCCTTCGATTCCGCGAGCTCGGTCTCGAGCTCCTCGATGGTGTGCAGCGCGCGAGAGAGCGCCTCCTTGTACAGGGTGCAGGCGCTGAAGCCCTCCCCCTCGCAGGTGGAGGCCGTGGTGATCCGATCGCTCGGGATGAGCTTCTTCTGCGCGGATGCCTGGCAGAACACCATGGTCACTTCGGTGAGGTAGGGGCAGCTCATCGTTCGTTCCTCCCAGCCTTTCCCTTTTCAAGGGGCGGGCCAAGCGGGCTCCATCGGACCCTCGGTGAAATGCGCCCTCTTCACGGATGGTTGGGATGGGGACATCCGGCTCGGGTCGCAGCCCCCCGGATGGGTCCCGATGCGTTTCTCAACGGATGAAAGCGCCACACCGAGGCGCAACCATCCGTGGACACTGACGTTTATGGCGCTGCGTCGCGGGGTGTCGAGAACTTCACCGTTCGTCGAATAACTCGGCACCCGCCCGGGTCGGGGCACTACGCGTCGGGCTCCTCGCCGTCGCGACGGAAGTGGAACTTCTTGATCTTGTTGTAGAGGGTGACCCGGTCGATCCCGAGGAGGCGCGCCGCCTGGCTGACGTTGCCCCCCGTGTGGGAGAGCACCTCGGAGATGTGGCGTTTCTCCACCTCCTCGAGCGAGACCGGCTCGCCGGGGGCGTTCGCCCCCGGTGCACGCGCCGGCGCCGGCGCGAGCCCCAGATCGGACGGCTTCACGACGTCCCCCTGCGCCACCACCGCCCCGCGCTCGAGCACGTTGCGGAGCTCGCGGACGTTCCCCGGCCAATCGTGTGCGAGAAGGGCCGACATCGCCTCCGGCGACACCTTCACCCGCCGCTTCATCTCGGCCTCGAGCCGGTCGAGGAAATGGTCCACCAGGAGCGGGATGTCCTCCTTGCGCTCCCGCAGCGGCGGGAGGGTCACGGGGATGACGTTCAGCCGGTAGAAGAGATCCTCCCGGAACGAGCCGTCGGCCACCGCCTTCTTGAGGTCCTTGTTGGTGGCCGCGATGATGCGGACGTCCACGTCGATGGGCTCGTTGCCCCCGACCCGGGTGAACTTCCGCTCCTCGAGGACCCGGAGCAGGTCGAGCTGGAGCTTGGGCGAGATGTCGCCGATCTCGTCCAGGAAGAGCGTCCCGCCCGCGGCCATCTCGAACTTTCCCTTCCGGCGCGCGTTCGCCCCGGTGAAGGAGCCCTTCTCGTGGCCGAAGAGCTCGCTCTCGAGCAGGGTCTCCGTGAGGGCGGCGCAGCTCATCGCCACGAAGGGCCCCCCGGCCCGCGGACTCTCCTCGTGGATGGTCCGGGCGAGAACCTCCTTGCCGCTTCCGCTCTCCCCGAGCACCAGGATGGTGGAGTTGGAGCGGGCCGCCACCTGGGCCAGCTCGAAGACCCGCTGCATGGCGGGGCTCTTCGAGACCAGGTCCCGGAAGCGGTGCTCCTTCTTCAGCGCCTTTCGCAGCACCGCGTTCTCGCGGACCAGGCTCTGCTGGGCCACCACCTTCTGCATGAGGATGGAGAGCTCCTCGGGGTCGAAGGGCTTCACGAGGTAGTCGAAGGCGCCGAGCTTCATGGCGGTGACGGCGGTGTCCACCGTGGCGTAGGCCGTCATCATGATGACGGCCGCCTCCGGCTGGAGCTTGCGGGCCTCCTCGAGCACCTGGAGGCCATCCATGCCGGGCATCTTGAGATCCACGAGCATCACGTTCCAGCGATCGCCCTTCATCAGCTCGACGGCGGCGCGCCCGTCCGGCGCGTTCTGGACGTGGAATCCGTCCTCGTGGAGCCAGCCGCCCAGCGACTCGCGGACGATCTCCTCGTCGTCGACCACCAGCACCCGGGTGTTCTCTCCGCTCATCTCGCCTCCCCACCGCTGCGCATCACGCGTCCGCGGCACGTCGTGCAGAACTCGCCCCGCTTCTTGTCCACGTCCCTCGCGCCGGACGAGCGCCCCATGACACATCCCGGGCGGTCGCAGTGGACCAGCCCGAAGCAGTGGCCGAGCTCGTGGACGGACTCCTTGGCCAGCCGCTCCAGCGCCACGCGCGGGTCGGGGAGACCCGGCTCGCCGAGCCGTGCGCTGGAGACCACGGCCGCCCGCCCGCCCAGTTGCGCCTCGCCGAAGACGAAGGTGAGGATGGGGATGAAGAGGTCCTGGTCGGTCACCGCGAGCACCAGACCCGGCGGCCCGGACTGGACGAGCCACGCCAGGATCCGCGATGTGGACCACTGCTTGCGCCGGGCGTCGTAGGCGTCCGGGGGGCGGGCCGGGTCGTCCCAGACGGCCACGGGGAGGCCGATGGCTCGCCCCAGGTGGAGCTGGAGGTGCTCGAGGGTCCGGGGCCCGGGGTCCTTCTCGCCGATCCACCACAGGTGTATGGCCTCCACGTCACGATCCGTGCGAGGCGGGGACGCGGATGGTGAACCGGGTCCCCTTCCCCGGCTCGCTCTCCACCGTCACCTTCCCCTTGTGCCGCTCGACGATCCCGTAGACCACCGAGAGGCCGAGTCCGGTGCCCTTCTCCTTCGTGGTGAAGAAGGGGTCGAAGATCTTCAGCATCAGCTCCTTCGGGATGCCCGGGCCGTCGTCCTGGAAGACCATCTCCACGGCGTCGTCCTCCGGGAGCGGCCGGGTGGTGATGCGCAGCCGCCCTCCCTTGCCCATGGCCTCGACGGCGTTCATGACGATGTTGACGAAGGCCTGCCGGAGCTGGCCGAAGTCGCCCAGGACCAGCGGAACCCGGGCCAGATCCTTCTCCACCACCACGCCCACCATGGCGATCTGGTTCGCCACGAGCTGCAGGACCTCGTCGAGGACGTGGTTCACGTCTACGGGCTTGAGCGCCAGCGGCCGCTCCCGGGCGAAGTCGAGCAGGTTGCGCACGATGGCCGTGCAGCGCTCCGTCTCCCGCTGCACGAGCGCCAGCTGCTTCACGAGGGTGCGCCGCTCCACCTCGCCGACCGGCCCGTGCTCGATGGTCCGGATCATGAGCTTCGCGAAGGTGAGGATCCCGGCCAGCGGATTGTTGATCTCGTGGGCGATGGAGGCCGAGAGCTTGCCGAGCGAGGAGAGCTTCTCGGTGCGGACGAGCGTGTCCTGGGCTGCCCGCAGCTCGCTGGTGCGCTCCTCGACCTTGTGCTCCAGCTGCTCGTTCAGCGCCTCCAGCTCCCCCTCGACCCGTGCGAGCGACCGGGTCATCTCGTTGAAGGAGGCCGCCAGCAGCCCGAGCTCGCCGCGGAAGTCCACGTGCAGCTCGGTGCCGAGATCGTCGTGGGCCACCCGCCGCGTGGCCTGCACGAGCGCCTCCACCGGGCGCACCACCCGGTGGGAGGCCACCCACCAGAACACCGAACCGAGCAGGAGGGCGAGGAGGGCCGTGACGAGGAGGCTGACCCGGCGGAAGGTGAGCAGATCGTGGTCGACGGAGGCGAGCGACACGCCCGTGTCGAGGACCCCCAGGACCTGGGCGGTTCGCGGGTGGGCGTGGCAGGCGGCGGTGGTGCAGTCGGGGCTCGACCGGATGGGGGTGACGATGGAGAGGACGCGACCCTGCTGCCCCTCGTAGACCCGCGCCCGGAGCGCGTCGATGGGGACGGTGAGGTTCTCGTTCTCCCCGTGGCAGGCGTTGCATCCCTCGGCCCGCTTGTCGACGAGCTGGCCGCGCTCGCCCCCCACCGTGGAGAAGGTGATCCGCCCCTCCTTGTTGATGATCCGGACGTGC
>Ga0194052_1002325_pt1 | contig 10484 bp, 9 predicted proteins | sample SepL226m_MetaG_FD_160117 | JGI IMG/M metagenome (GOLD analysis project Ga0194052, IMG submission 160117) | Anoxic zone freshwater microbial communities from boreal shield lake in IISD Experimental Lakes Area, Ontario, Canada - Sep2016-L227-6m | ecosystem: Environmental > Aquatic > Freshwater >... | reverse complement strand
TGGCAAAGCGAACGCAATAACCATCAGGCCAAGATTCAGTGGCGGTTCACCACGCAAAACGCCCGCATCAAACTGCTACGACTTTATCCGACAGAACATGCGTGACATGACACTAGGTATGGCTTAGGCGGTCGCTGGGTGAACTCTACCCGGACCTCTTCTCAACCCTTCTTGTCCCCAAGTCACAGGAGCTTGTTGCAGCGCCTTACCGGTTCGGTGGCAACCGCGAAGAGGCTCGGGATTTCTTTGAGGATGGTTTGGGTCGTGCGTTCAGCCGAATGAGGGCTGCACAGCATCCGGACTACCCCTTCACAGTCTACTACGCCTTCAGACAGGCCGAATCGGAGGATGGGGCGGCGATCGCCTCTACGGGTTGGGAGACGATGCTCGAAGGCCTTCTGGCCTCCGGGTTCGCGATCACCGGCACTTGGCCGATGCGCAGCGAACTGGGCAACCGAATGATTGCAATGGGAGCAAACGCCCTCGCCTCCTCAATCGTGCTCGTCTGCCGCCCCCGACCCGATGATGCGCCTATGGCGACCCGGCGCGAGTTATTGACTGCCATGAAGAACGAGCTGCCTCACGCGCTGCGGCAGCTTCAGAAGGGCAATATCGCTCCCGTAGACCTGGCCCAGGCATCCATCGGGCCAGGCATGGCCGTCTTCTCGCGCTACTCGAAGGTGCTGGAGACCGACGGGACGGCGATGCGCGTCCGCACTGCCCTGGGGCTCATCAACCAGACCCTTGATGAGGTGCTGGCCGAGCAGGAGGGCGAGTTCGACGCCGACACCCGCTGGGCGCTGGCCTGGTTCGAGCAGCACGGGTTCACCGAAGGCGTCTTCGGCGACGCCGAGACGCTGTCCAAGGCCAAGAACACCAGTGTCCACGGCATGGAGGAGGCGGGCATCCTGTCGGCCGGGGCCGGGAAGGTGCGCCTGCTGGGCCGAAGTGAGTTGCAGGAGGACTGGGACCCGGCCGCCGACCGGCGCTTCACAATCTGGGAGGCGACGCAGTACCTGATCCGCGCGCTGGAGCAGCAGGGTGAGATGGGCGCGGCGACACTCCTGCGCCGGTTGGGCTCCAACGGCGAAGTGGCGCGCGACCTGGCCTACCGGCTCTACCACATCTGCGAGCGCAAGGGCTGGGCGCAAGACGCCATCGGCTGCAACAGCCTGGTCGTGGCCTGGCCAGAGATCCAGCGCCTATCGGCCCACCTGCCCGAGACCGCGACCAACCAGCAGAGCATGGATGTGTAGGACACCGCCGCCTTGCACGAAGTATCGCGCTAACCGGGGAGGGACCTGATGGCACTTACGAATCGTGACCGCGTCGGCCGCGCCCTGGAGTTGCTCCAGACTGGCCTCAAGCCGTTCGTGTCTCGCGAGATGAACAACGTCTACAAGGGCCAGTGGCACGAGAAGGCTGCCGGCTATGTCGGCACCGTCCGCCAGAATGACAAAGGTAAGCCGGACTACGACGTGGCCGCGCTGCTGCTGATCATCTGGACCGAATGGCGTGAGGTCTTCACCATGCGCCTGAGCCAGGCGGACCGGTCGATCGTGTCGGAACTGCGCGACACCCGCAACCGCTGGGCGCATCAGGAGGCTTTCTCCTCCGATGACGCCATCCGAGCGCTGGACAGCGTGGAGCGGCTGCTGGTTTCGGCCGGGTCGCAGACCGAAGCCACCGAGGTCAACACTGAGCGACTGACCGTGATGCGAGAGATGTTCCGTTCACAGGCCCGCACCGCGCAGAAGGGGGCCGCAGCGGCCGCGCCGGTGCAAGGCAACCTGATGGGCGGCCTGAAGCCGTGGCGGGAGATCTGCACCCCCCACCCGGACGTGGCATCGGGCGAGTACCTGGAGGCGGAGTTCGCCGCGGACCTCGGGCAGGTCCACCGTGACCAGGGCTCAGTGGAGTACCGCGAGCCAAGGGAGTTCTTTGCGCGAACGTACTTGACCGAGGGTCTGCGCGAACTGTTAGTGCTGGCCACCCAGCGCCTGAGCGGCAAGGGCGGCTCGCCGGTGGTGGAGTTGCAGACGAACTTCGGCGGCGGTAAGACCCACACGCTGCTGGCGCTATATCACATGTTCTCCGGCCTCAAGCCGGGCGACCTACTCGGTGTGGAAGAAGTCATGGCCGGGTCGGGCGTACAGGAACTGCCGAAGGTCAACCGCGTGGTACTGGTTGGCACGCAGATGATGCCCGGCCAGCCCATCCGGAAGGCCGATGGGACCGTCGTCAACACGATGTGGGGAGAACTGGCGTACCAACTGGGCGGCAAGGAAGCCTATGAACTGGTGCGGCAGTCAGACGAGACCGGAACCAACCCCGGCCACGCCCTGCGCGAAGTGCTGGAACTGCACACCCCCTGCCTGATCCTGATCGACGAGTGGGTACGCTACGCCGGGCAGCTTTACGGTCGCGACGATCTCCCCGCCGGCACCTTTGACGCCCACTTCACTTTTGCGCAGGCTCTCACGGAGTCAGTCCGGACTACTCCCGGCGCCCTGCTGGTGGTTAGCATCCCAGCCTCGGACATCGAGGTGGGGGGGAGTGCCGGGCATCAAGCCCTCGAGCGCCTGCGGAATGTGGTGGGGCGCATGGAGTCCTCCTGGCGCCCCGCAAGCGCTGAGGAGAGCTTCGAAATCGTCCGCCGCCGGCTCTTCGAGCCCATCTCCGATCCCGGCCTACACGCCGACAAGGACGCAGTCGTCCGCGAGTACGCCAACTTCTACCGCAGCAACGCCATCGAGTTCCCCTCCGAGTGCCGCGAGATGGACTACCAGCGACGCTTGGAGCGGGCGTACCCGATACACCCGGAACTGTTCGACAGGCTCTACAGCGACTGGTCCAGCCTGGAGAAGTTCCAGCGCACCCGTGGCGTGTTGAGGCTGATGGCAAAGGTGATCCATGCCCTTTGGGAGCGCGGCGACAGCAACTTGATGGTGATGCCCGGCAATGTGCCGGTGGATGACCGGGCGGTGCAGTCCGAGTTGACGCGCTACCTGGAGGAGCACTGGGTGCCGGTCATCGAGACCGATGTGGATGGGACCAACTCCTTGCCGGCGAAGCTTGACGGCGAGAACCCCAACTTGGGCCGGATATCAGCGGCGCGGCGGGTGGCCCGAACACTATACCTCGGCTCGGCACCGACGCTACAGTCCGTGAATAGGGGCATCGAGGACAAGCGGATCAAGTTGGGTTGTGCGCAGCCCGGCGAGAGCGTAGCGGTCTTCGGGGATGCGCTGCGCCGGTTGGCGGGCCAGGCCACCTTCATCTATGTGGACGGCGCCCGTTACTGGTACTCGCCCGTGCCGACAGTCACCAAGCTGGCCCAAGACTACGCGGCGCAATACGATGAGGATACGGTTCTCGAGGAGATCCGCAAGCGCCTAAAGGGCGAGCAGAGCCGGCGCGGCGAGTTTGCCAAGGTCTACCCCTGCCCTACGGCGAGCGATGTTCCCGACGAGATGGAAGCGCGCCTCGTGATCCTGGACCCGAAGTTCGTGCACTCGGCCAGGCCGCCTGAGACCGAAGGCCGCAAGGCAGCAGCGTTCATTCTGGATAACCGCGGCACGAGCCCGCGCATGTACCGAAACACACTGGTGTTTCTCGCTCCTGACCAGGCCCGTCTGGCTGACTTGGAGAGTGCGGTGCGGGAGTGGCTCGCGTGGTCATCAATAGAGGACGAACGAGATCGTCTGAACCTGGATGCGTTCCAAGCCAACCAGGCTTCCACGCGGAGATCGCAGGCCGACGAGACGGTTCAGCAGCGGATTCCAGAGACCTACCAGTGGTTGCTGGTGCCTGTACAGGAGACCCCGCAGGGCCCGGTCGAGTGGCGAGAGATCAAGCTTCAAGGCACGGATGCACTTGCGGTGCGCGCGGGCAAGAAGCTCATCAATGATGAACTGCTGACACCCGAGATGGCCGGCACCCGTTTGCGGCTGGAACTGGACCGGATCCCTCTATGGCGGGGCGACGATGTGTCACTGCAGGTGCTCTCCGAGGACTTCGCTCAGTATCTCTACCTGTCCAGACTCAAGGCACCGTATGTCTTGACGGAAGCTGTACAGGACGGTGTGTCTCGTCTGACTTGGGAAGAGGCATTTGCTTTCGCGGACAGCAAGGACGAGGCGAGCGGACGCTATGTGGGGCTGGTTACCGGGACCTTCACGGTCGTAACGATGGAGCGAGGGGGTCTGGTTGTCCGCGCAGACGCGGCGCGCCGTCAGCAGGATACGGAGATGCCGACGGCGGGAGAAGGGCAGACGCCTGTTCGTGGAGATGAAACGCCCGGAGCGACTCCGGGGGCCGGAACCGCCCGAGGCGTAATTCCACAGCCTGCACCTGCCGCCCCAGTGGGACTCAAGCGGTTTCATAGATCAGTCGAACTCGAGGCCGCCCGCGTTCCTCGTGATGCGGGGAGAGTTGCGGAGGAAGTCATCCAGCACTTGGTTGGCATCGTCGGCGCCAAGGTGAAGGTGACCATCGAGATTACTGCCGAGATCCCAGACGGCGCACCGGATCACGTGGTACGCACGGTGACCGAGAACTGCCGGACCCTGAAGTTCAGGGGTGGTGGAGGCTTCGAGGAAGAGTAGCCTCAGCATTCCCTCACCCGAGCTCTGGAGCATGGCGGAGTGTGAGCAGCGTGGGAAGAGAGCCACACGCCCCTGACTATGGGTGAGTGGCTCTCTCTGGAGGTGTTAGTGAGTCTGGCGCTGCAGTCCGCCCGGTCATGCCTGGCGTGTCGGCCACACCGAACGGGCCCGGGCGGCGAAGCGGTCCTGGAGATCATCTCCGTCGCCTGCCCGAGTGCGGGCAAGAGGATGAAGGTGGCGTTGTCGTTCACGGCGCTGATGGGCGGTGAGCTAGTTGCAGGCGGCAACTAAGTCGCGGGAGGATGTCCTGATGTCTGGAACCGACCTTGAAGTCTGGGCCAAGAGTCACCTGCTTTTCACGTTCCTTTTCAGCGGGGGCGGCCGGGGGGCAACGCGTGATTGGGACGCGTGCTGTTCCGTCAGTTATGTCCCGAGTCGCCGCTGAACGCTGTGCGACAGTCTCACATCATCAACATCACGAACACAACAAGCGCGACCCCCACGGCTCCAAGCCAACGAGCGCGGCACGCTGATTCGCCAACGACTGTTTTCGCGTCACCGATCAACGCACTTGACCCGAGTGTTTCAGTAGGCCAACTGCCAGATGCCAAAACAGAAGCTTTGGACAACATTGGGGCGACCGCCCTCCGTGAGACAGCCAATGACCACAACACGCATGTGGGGGAGAAGATTCGGAAGGCGAAGCAGCTCAACAGCCTCGCCCATACGGGCCTAACTCGGACTTCTTCTTTGCCGACGCCATTACTGAAGTCCTGGCTGGAGGACGGACTTGGCCGTCTTTCGTTGTCAACTTGACCTGAGACGGAAGGGTGAGAAAGCTATGCCTATGACCCGGTCCCGGCGCGCCCTGCTTGGTGGCCCCGCTGCGGTTCGGCCGTTGCGACGCCGCTGGCCTCGTTGGTTAGCGGCGGCTGTGATGGCGGGCGCCGCCCTAACGACCTGTACCGTCGTCGCCGACCCGGCCGCGGAGCTGATTCCAGGGAACGACTTCGTGGTGTCGCCCCTATCATACTATCTGCGAGAGGAGGGGCTGGGGCTCTCCGCCGCGCCCAGCTCCGCACTGGCAGGTCTGGAGCCCGGCGACATGCCCACACCCCTCGGCCTGGCCTACGTGACCGGCTACCTCGTGGTGGTGCCGAGGCCCACCCGTGAACAGGGCCTGCCGGCTTTCGAGGCGACCTGCAGAATACTACGACAATGGGGCTACACCCAGCATGACGTACCAGAGGCGCGCGGGCGCTACTTGTTTCTGATCCCCCGTGAGTTCACAGACCCTGCTGCCGATATAGACGGACTCCTCGATGACCAAGCTGCAGGGGAGATGCAGCGGTGGCTCCTGGAGTGTGAGGACCTCAACGCGTTCATAGAGCCCGCTATTGCCAATAATAATGCTGCCCGCACCCAGGTCGTAGATGCGAAGGCCGCGCTTACTCGGCTCGCTGCAGAGGAGGACAGCCTGGGCGCTGCCGTTGGCGCCCTCCGAACTGAGGTGTCGGACCTTCAGGGAGCGCTCGACCAAGTGCGTGGGTGCCTTAGCAACCTGCCAGCTCTGGCCTGGGGCCTGCTGGTAACCGAGCGTGGAGAGGTGCCTGCTCGCGTGCTGCAGTGGGACCGAGAGAAGGATTTCACGGCGCCTGTCCTTGGCAGGCATCTCGTGACTATAGAGGATCCAGCGCGCCACCCGTATGCCGACGACCGCGACGCTGCTGAGCAGGGCAAGATCACCTTCAAACTGTTGCATTCCGAGCTTGCGTCGGCGCTCGACAGCTTCACCAAGAACGAAGAGGCCACCCTCAGGAGCCTCGGGGTGTACCCATTCAAACTCGTCGGGGCCGCTAGAAGTCCCATGCAACAGCTGTCGCTCCGCGGGGAGAACCCACTGGCTGCCTCGGTGCTTGGGTCGCGCCACCCGTACGGCATGGCAGCGGACTTCCGCGTTCCAGCCTCGATGGATCTAAGACCGTACTATTTCGGCCCAGCGCCCTGTTGCCGCCCTGCAGACCTTGCTGCGATCAAGGCCGGCAAGGCCGAGTACGCCAAGAATTCCAAGATGGCTGGCAAGCAGAAAGTGGCGATGGAGGAGTACCAAAGGGATCCTAAGGCCTATGAAGCAAAGTACGCCACGGCTCTCAGGAACTGGCAACGACTCGGCGTCGCGATGAGCAAGTACGGCCTGACGCTCGCTATGCCTTGGGATTGCATGCACGTGGATCTGACCAAGTTTGTAAGCGAGAAGCCAGCCGATCGCGCGTGGGCCGACGGCATCAGGCTGGCGATGCTCTCCGACTACTGCCAAGCCATCACCAAGGAACTTAACGTGCGGCACTCCCTGCGCGAGAAGCTGGAGGGTGAGGACGAAGACCTGTGTAATCGGCTCGCGCGTCTTGCCAAGTTAGCGTCGGATGCTAACGGACGAGTCGCAGGGCTCAAGGTCGACAAAGCCAAACTGGAGGGGCAGCGGGATTCACTGCGCCGGGAAATCAGCCGAGCGCAACAAGCCCTAGCCGACAAACTCGCGGCGCTTGCAGCCAGAGAGAGGGCGAGGAGGGGGCAGTCCGCGCGTGAGGTTGGCGAGCGGCCCTGGCACCGGAGCGACTGTGGTGCCGGCGAGCAGCCAGCGTCGTCCGAGGAAAGCGGTTTCGGAGATTACCGCGTGATCATCGAGTTCCGGTACCACGAGTACCCGGCTGACAAGGGAGCAGAGCATGACGACGGAGGTGTGCGGGTCGTAGGTGGGCCGCCCAACTGACGCTTGGTGCCGGGCCACGTGGGCGCGGAACCATCCTCGCATAGTCGAGGTGGATGTAGTTAGGAGTCAGACGATGCTGAGAGGCGGAGGCTAATATGCGATGGTATGTTTGGCTTGTCATGGCGATTATGTTGGCGGCAATCGCGGCCCCGCGGTCAGCCGTCACCCAAGAACCCCTGGAGCGCCCAGAGAGCGCGCCGGTGGGGTGTTTGTTTGCATTTGCTGGCGACGAACAGGACGTTCCGGCCCGGAACAAGCTGTGGATGCTTTGCGATGGCAGGTCCCTGGCGGTGCGGGACTACCCGCTGCTCTTCCGGAGGATTGGGTGGGCATACGGGCTGGGCAGCGACCCGGTCGGAAGGTCGACCTTCCGTGTCCCGGACCTCCGGGGCGTGTTCCTGCGCGGACTGGACAGAGACGCGCAGGGGGAGACTACACGGCGCGACCGGGACGCCACCGACCGACAGCCCCATCGGTCCGGCCTCCAGAGTGAGGACAGTACCGGCAACGAAGGGAATCGCGTCGGATCATGTCAAACCTTCGCTACGGCGAATCCAGGTTTCATCGTTGAACCAAGTGGTGAACACCAACATACTTACGCGGGCGCCACTAAGCCGGGCGGTGACCTGGACGAAGGCTATTCCCAATACGGGGCCTACGGCACACACAGGCAAACGCAGAAGCTCGACGGCAACGGCAAGCACTCACACAAGATCACAGGTGGAGACAGCGAGACCCGCCCCGTCAACGTGGCGGTCAACTGGATCATACGGGTGCGTTAGCAGCACGCGCCGCCGTCCCTGCGGTGGCGAAGTGCTGGGTCATCGGCCCTGCTCGCCTCGCGGGTTCCGGGGACCTCAGCCCAAACCGGCTGATGCCGGGAAGACATCCCAGCGGTTGACGTCAGCCCTAAAGTATGCAGGAGTTGGCCACTGGGGTTGACGAACCTCGTTTCCGTTGGCCAATCGGGCAGACTGTACCGTGTGCGGAGGGAGAGCGGACGAGGTAGACCTTCGATGCCGCAGTCATTGCGTGCGATGCAGAGGGGGTCTGGCTGCCGGGACGAGAAAGGCACGCTGGTACAGAATACGGGTCAGCCGTGAACTGACAGCACCATAACCTGAGTTAGAGACACACTTGCGGGTGCGGGCGAGGCGGGCAGACCCATCGGCATCGACGGCGGTGCTTTGCGGGTCGAGCAACTCCCAGATCAGGAGCAGCGCATCCCCGAACCAAGCAGTCGTTCGTAGTGATGGTGCAGCCCGCCGACCCCTGCAATCTCGATGATCTCCTCAGTCTCAACGCCCTGAATGTCGCGCGGCTCCGGGCAGTCCATATCCAGCGCGAGATGTGTGCGCCAGCTGCGATAGTGGCTGAAGCAGCTGCGTAAGATACGCCTTAGATGGTCCTCATTGAACACAACTATGTGATCCACCGCCTGGGAGCGTCGCTGAAGCGGCCTCGGTCCTGGAGGAATTGGCGTGCTCCCGATGCTGACCCAGCATGGTTCCGGGAGTGAACCATCTTCCGCGGTCACACCCTGCAGGTCACACTCTCCCACTTCTACCTGGGCTCGGGCAGTTCTGGCCGCAGCCGACTGTAGGCGCTATGACTTCGCCCGGCTCATTCGCCCCGGCCAGGTGGCGTCTTGCGGCCCGGGCGGAGAGAGTTCGATGAAGGCAAGGGCAGAGGTGTAGACGATGAGGTCGGACTCCTCTAGGCTGATGCGCAGGACGCCCTCCTTCATGGCGCGGGCGAGACGCAACCTCATGTCGCTCTCCTCCACTGGGGTCTCGGGCGGCGTCCCCGGAGTGAACTCCAGGATCTCTTCATGCCCGTCGACAAAGTGCAGGGTAAGCCGGTGCGTGTGCATTGTGCTCTGATCTCCTTTTGATCCGACGGAGGCAGGCGGGCCGCTCCGCCGGGGCTCTGCTCGCCACGTCACGCCGAGTCAGTCGCCTGGTTGCCCCTCTTGGGGCGGCCCGAGCGACGCCGGTAGGCCGGCCCCGCCGCTCCCTTAAGGAAGGTCTGTGCGTAGCGGTGCGCGTCGAACTCCCCCCTGATGATCCCCACCTGTGCGTCGAGAGCTCGTTGCAGGAGCGGTCCGAAGAAGAGGGACCACAGGTCATCGCGCAGGTCCGGGTCCAGTTCCCCGCTTTGCATGTACGGCTCCAGCAACGCCATTACCCGTGCGTGCCCCTCGTTGATGTCTCGGAGAATTATCTCCCGGTGTGCCTCGGGCAGGCGCGTGACTTCGGGAAGCACACGTATCATCTGCGCGCTGTCCCCGATGAGGGCGGCCATCGCATTGTGGGCAAGTGCTTCCAGATCCTGCTCGAGGTTGCCAGTGGAGTTGATGGGCCCCTGGTGATCGGCCTCAGCATGAGCCTGTAGTGCGGCCACGATGAGGTCGTCCTTAGTGGAGAACAGTCGAAACAGCGTGACCTCCGTCACCCCCGCGCAGCGAGCAATCTCGCGCGCTGTGGCGCCCCGGTAACCCCGCTCCACCAACTGCTCCATCGCGGCGGACAGCAGGCGCTGGCGCGCCGAGCCTTCGTTTTCATCGCGCGGCTTCCCCACAAGACACCTCCAGCGCAGACTGTTTGCCCACTATAGCTTACCCCGGAGGGCGTGACAACTTCCTTGACGGGAGCCCTGCCGTTGTGGGCCCCGGTTCACCGGAAGCGCGCCTTGCGCCGGCCTGGGGTGGTCTTGGACAGAAGGGCTTGACATGCCTCGTGGCCGTGGCTATGATGTTAGTAAGTTATAACATACTATCATTATCGGCTGGTCAACGCAAGTGGCAGTCTCCGTCGGCCTCTCCCGCCACAGGAATGGTGACGGGCTACCCTACTCAGCAGCACTGCAAGGAGGACAATGAGATGCACCAGATGCCATCCGCAGCCCAGCGCCCGCTATGCCTGATGGCCCTCGTCGCACTACTGGCGGGGGGGCTCTTGACGCAAACCGGCTGCAAACCCCCGGGCCCCGGTGCCTCGTCGGGGCAGGCCGCCGCCGGCGACAAGACTGCGACGGTCGTCGTGCAGCCGGCCCGGCGGGGCCCGGCGACACACTGGGTGACGGTCGCGGGGTCGCTCGCGGCTCTG
>Ga0194052_1002321_pt1 | contig 10491 bp, 12 predicted proteins | sample SepL226m_MetaG_FD_160117 | JGI IMG/M metagenome (GOLD analysis project Ga0194052, IMG submission 160117) | Anoxic zone freshwater microbial communities from boreal shield lake in IISD Experimental Lakes Area, Ontario, Canada - Sep2016-L227-6m | ecosystem: Environmental > Aquatic > Freshwater >... | reverse complement strand
GTCATAAGTATAGAGAAGTGATCATTTAAAACACCTCTATTTACAGAAAGTAATAAACTGTACTAGAAGTTAACAAAGAGTAACAAAGAGTAACAAAGAGTAACAAAGAGTAACGATAAGTGCTTGTATAATCATGTACCCATCAATAAGTAAAAACTAAGAGTAACGATACGTTAAACAAAGAGTAGCAATAAGTAAACAATAGGTTAACAGACATCTCCGACTCGTCTTAGGCTATTACACCATGACACTTTAGGGTTGTTGGTAGAAATGAGAATCATTATCATTAGTATTAGTATTAACAAAGGTTACTTTAGGTTATCTATGCGTTTTCTTTGTTCATTATGTACCCTACGTATCCCTCAGGATAACCCTTAAAGACACGTAGAGGCGCAAGGTTGAACGATATGAGGTTAAGTTAATCTACCCTACAGGGTCACTATCTGCAAGATCTAGCGGTGGGCGCCCATTGTAAAATGAGAAGTTATAATATAGAAACTGGATGTCTATGGCGTTGGGGTTGCCTGTATCCAATTCGAAACCGACCAGTTTACCTTCTGTGAATCCTTCGAACCATACAGTTAAAGATTTACGGCATTGATCGTTGATACTGCCTAAGTGTAATTCGATTCCTAAATTCTCTAATAGTGCCACGCTAACATTCCCTTACAAATGATAATACAGCGGGCTAGTTTTCGTGGGTTATTGCTTCGTTTCTTCGAGCATGTAGTTTTAAGAAGTGACATGATGTGTAAACCTTTAGAGTTCGGAAAGGTTAACATAACGTAAATCGCCCGACTCTTCTAAATCTGACAGGACGCCCTTTAAAGCGTGGTCGTTAAAATAAAGAAACGAGAAGTAAAGTAAGTTAATCTCCTTTGCCACTTCATTCCAGCGGTATAACCCTAATAAGCGCCCATGCTTGAATCCTTCGAACGTTATGCTTACTCTCCTTTTTTCGTTAGCAAATAGCCTACCAACTTGCAATTCCACGCTGACTGTGTTGATTCCTAAATCCTGATTCATATATTGCCTTCTTTAAGTGTGATTAAATGAGCGGTCAGGATAAGACAAGATAGGGAATAAGTCTAGTAGATTCAATCACTTGAGTTACTAAATGGTAACTCTAAGAATAGCCGTTGACATAGTGGTGAAGCTGGATACTACGGGCGCACTGTTAAAGATCAGTGGTCATTATAGCTGTAAATAATTTTAGTGGAAAATATATATATTACAGGAATCCATCATAAATTTATCTGAGGTGTCCTAGCTTGCCACACGTGGAAAAGTTACCCCCAAGCCGGGCGCCTCGATCCAATAGGCAGGCAGGAAGTGACAAAGTAGAGCCTTGATGTTTTCTTGGTTCAATCGGTCAGGCGTTGGCGTGGTGCTGAGTGTGTCCGAGGTTAAACGGTTTAACCTCATGTATCATTATTTGTGTGTGTCCTGATGACCACAACACCACAAGCACAAGCCGTAGACGTGTAAATAAACTCTTAAGACTTATCGTTACAGGTGTTAATTAACTATCGAATTGGCTTTAGTTTACACGGTGCAATGCAGGTTGGAGTGGGTAGGCTAATGTGTAAAGTAATGTATACTTCGTTTACACGGTGGCTTATTGGACAACCTAAGGACATGCTGCTTAAGGTAGGTTCTCAATGTAGGCAATACGTTGATTACCTTTAAGGGGCTATATCGGTTATATGCCCTTATCTTGTGTGGAAATTATACGTAGGTACTTAGGTATACAGTGGGTTAAGAGCTACAATGTAAAAGCTATTGATAAAAGCCTAAGATGACATACAGTCACAATAAGGACACAATCATTTATAAGTGGTTGAATGATATGGACTCACAAGGGTTATTATATCCCTAGAGTAGATTGATGATAGTTTGGATTGAATTTAATACAGGGTAATTGAAGGGTTCTGACTGTTAACAAACCTGTTAACATTTAGAAATTGAATCACTGCTAAGTCGTTGAAATAACAGTGATTCTATAATATGGCGGAGAAGCAGGGATTCGAACCCTGGGAGGGGATCAACCCTCAACGGTTTTCAAGACCGCCGCTTTCGGCCGCTCAGCCACCTCTCCACAAGCCGTATATAATAACCTATTGAGATTTTAAATCAACAGATTTATTCAATTTTTACTGTATTAATCGGCCAGCGTATCGAATTTCAATCATTCTTCTAACTTGGCAGCAAAACTATGAACCCAAACCAGACTATCAGGATTCCAGATCATCCCTGCATGCATACTTAAGATAATCTGTTTATAGACTTCCAGGTTTGGATATCCTTCAGCATGAGCATGCTCATCTGTCATATCGCCAATTCGTTGACGAGATAAATCAGTCACTACAAAAGTTTCGCCTTCAAGATCAAAAGTTTCACCCGGAAAGCCATAGATTCCATCACGACGTTGCTGAGTTTTAGTGCCCGCTTTAGTAGCCGCTACTAATTTTGGATGAGTGACTAAACGCTCAATTGAGCAGGTTCTTTCGGGATAAGTTGTAGTCACAGTAAACTCCATCTAATGAAAAATTGGCTATTGTACAGAAACTAAACAGCTTAAACAGATTTATGATCAACCAATGATTCAGGCAATAACTGGATTAGCTTAACAACAGCCAAACCCATCACCCCATAGACTAAAGCCGCACCAACATAAGCAAAATAATACTGCTCAATACTTGCAACATAATTTATGAATGACAACGCAGTGAACTTACCCGAAAACAAATAAAAACTACCATTTGAAATAACAAATGCCAAAGAAGATGCCAAAGTTAATAAGCCGATAGCCTTTACCATTTCAAGGCTTTGCCACGTCTTAAAAGTCGAAGCATACCGGCCTGCAAACCACATCACCGCATAAGTGGGAATCAAAAAGACATAAGCGGGAGAAACACACCAGCCACTGGTTCCAGTATTAATCGCAACAGCATCTATCAAGGCCGCTAAAATCAATAAAAACCCTAACAACGCTTTTTTACGGTAAAACGCAGCAAAGAAAAAGACTGCTAACGAAGCATCAGGTAGATGTAATACATCACCAAAATGATGAAAACGGGTTAATACCATCGATGCAATTAGAATGATAGGTAAAGACTCCGCTTGTAACCATCGTTTAATGTTCATTTTTTCTCCGACATAAAGTAAATAGGGTATAAGAAAGGGGTTGTTTTAGTATTATAAACTCAATCGTTTGATTCTACGTTAAAAGCTTTCTGACCGATCCTTAAAGGGTGTTTGTTAATTAAGCAATTTTTGCTGCAATGGCCAATCCCGATAATTAAACACTTGACCCGTTTGTCTAACTGTTTCACAAGCCTCAGGTGAAATTTCTGCAAAAACCCATTGCACGGCATTAAGTTCACCCACAGTTAGAATACCATCACTAGGAAAGCCTCTATCAACCGGTGTAAAAACACCTGCCGCTCCCACGTTAATATCAACTGCTTCGGACCATTCCGCAATACCCACCAAGGAGGATTGCACGACATAACACTGATTTTCTAAGGCTCTCGCCTGACAGCCAATCTTAACCCGATTGTAACCCGCAACACCGTCTGTACAACTAGGCACTAAAATCAATACACAACCGTCTTCAACCTGCTTTCTGGCCAGCAACGGAAATTCACTGTCATAACAAATATTGATAGCGATTTTTCCGTACTCTGTATCGAAGCATTTTAATTCATTGCCCGCCGTAATCAGCCATTGCTCATTCTCAAAACGGGTCATCATTAACTTTTCCTGATAGTCATAGCGACCATCCGGCATGAATAGATAGGCCCGATTTTTATAGACAGCCGCTTCTGTTAAAACCGGAAAAGTACCTGCTTGAATGATGCATTGATGCTTCATAGCCAAACGCTTAAACAAAGCGAGAAAATCAGCATACAGTGATTGCATAGACTCTAATTGTTTACTTAAGCAGGAATAAACCGGCTGACCAAACAATGAGGCCAACTCCATACTGAAATATTCAGGGAAAACCAGAATTTTCGCTTGCTGTTCAGCCGCTTCTGCTACCCAACGTTCAATTTTTTGTTCATAGGTCTGCCAATTATCCAAAAAACTAATATCGTACTGGGCAGATGCAATTTTTACGGTCATTCTTTCAGCCAAAAGGTCATAGGTTTCGGGGTTTCATCGGTGTCATCCAGATCTTTCCAGGAAAAAGAGGTATGAAGTTCTGGATGCTTAACATAACCGCGCTTATTCCAGAATTGATCTAAGGGAACATAACTGGCTGGTCTGCGTGGATGGTCTATAGGCCGTTCTACACAACAAAAAGTAATGTGTTTAAAGCCTCCGAGAAACTCAGCATGTGCTTCTCTTTGCTCAAAAAAACTTACGCCTAAGCCTAATCCGCGATAATCTTTATTTAAAACAGATTCACTGCAATAAAAAACATCATCGAGATTGTAACCCTGCTCAATAAAAGGACGCTTAAGCTCTTCGGTTTCAAATTTCATAGGTAGCGCTGTAGAAGCCCCAACGACTTTCTCGCCATCCAAAGCTAGAACGATAACGCTCTCAGGAGTATTAACATAGGTCTGAAGGTACTTTTCTTCATAATGATAATCCCCATCATACAAATAGGGAAAGTCACGAAATACTTCAATTCTTAGGCGTGCAAGCTCTGGAATATATTGCGCAAGCGCCGGACCACTGCATCTTTCAATGCGAATATCTTTGGACATGGATTTATATCGGGCTAAATTAAAACAAGCATTTTAGTCTAAGTAAACAATGCGATACAAGGCAAAACAGCGCTAAAAATTACTCTGTTACTTTCTTCTTATTTCTGATATTCCACTGATACAAGAGCAGCATCGCTAATGTTGCCCCCGATGTGTCTGCAACCCAATCAAGAATATCTGAATCACGGCCCCAAACAAATGACTGATGCCACTCATCCGAAAAACCATATATACTGCAAAAAACAACACTCGCAAAACAAACTATAATAGGCTTATCAAACAAATGCCTAACTACACGCCATGCCAATAATGCCATAATGAAATAAGCGCCCGCATGATAAATCTTATCCTGTCCTTCAAACCACATAGGTGCAGGTATTGATGACTGATCAGAAAGCCCGTAAATAAACAAAAAATAAAGAGCCAGTATTATAAAATCTTGCGTTTTAGTCATAGTGTGAGTCATGAAAAATATATTTGAATTCGCCGAGGCCTGTTTACACAACCCCAGCATTGACGAAATGCTAAGCCTTACCCATCAAGCATGGCATGCATTGACCACGGGCGACTTAAACCTGCTTTCAGAACACCCCGTGGCACCCATTTCCAGTGTGTGCTTTCCTGATAAACCGATTCTCTTGGCACCACGCGACATGCCAAAACGTAAACTGGGCAGCCCAAAAGGCGTTGCTGCCTTCTTTCATTCGATAGCCCATGTTGAATTTGTCGCGATTTATTTAGCTTGGGATATTCTTTATCGATTCAGGGGAATGCCGGATCAATTTTATCAGGATTGGCTACAAGTTGCTGATGAAGAATCACAACACTTTGAATTAATCAGACGACATTTACAAACAATGGGCATGAACTACGGAGACTTACCCGCTCATAATGGCCTGTGGGATCACGCCAAAGACACCGCAAATAATTTATTAGCTCGCTTAGCCATGGTTCCCCGATGCATGGAGGCACGGGGACTGGATGTTACCCCGACCATTATTAAAAAATTTGAACATGTTAATGATATAGCCAGTGTTACCCTATTGACCCGGATTTTGACCGACGAAGTGGGTCATGTAGAACGAGGCTCCTACTGGTTTAAAACGGTCTGTGCACAACAAAACCTTGAACCTGAAGCCAAGTACCGTGATTTAATCAAACAATTTTATCTGGGTGGTAAGCCAAAAGGGCCTTTTAACAGAGAAATGCGTATAATTGCAGGCTTCTCTAATGCTGAGCTAGACTGGTTAGAAAATACGAACCTATGAATACACATAAAATTTTTAACATCCCCCTTTTCAGTTTGGGCTTTAGAGTCTTCTTTGCCTTAGCCGGATTATCTGCACTTATTTTAATGGTGCTTTGGAATGCCATTTTTAAAGGCACTTTAAACATCGATAACTACTATGATTCAACCTATTGGCATGCGCATGAAATGCTGCTGGGATATTCAACCGCTGTGATTGCTGGCTTTTTGTTAACGGCGGTAAAAAACTGGACCAACCAACCCACGGTGACGGGTGATAAGTTAGCCGGACTTGCCCTGTTGTGGTTATATGGTCGCATCTTACCTTTTTATTCCGGCTTATTGCCCGATGCGCTCATTGCCTTAGTCGATTTTGCCTTTATACCTGTCCTGGCTTATGAAATCAGTAAACCGATTATCAAAACCCAGCATATAAAAAGCTTGGTGTTCATAGGATTGTTAGTGTTATTAACAATTGGAAATGGATTGGTTCACGCCCAATTATTAGGCTTTTATGAAAACACTGCCTGGGCCGGGATTCAACTTGTTATAGCCACCATCATCATACTTATTTTGGTACTGGCGGGACGCGTGCTCCCTTTCTTTATCGAAAGAGGTCTATCAGGAACACTGATTATCAAAAACCCACTGATTGATGCCCTTTCCATTGGCTCGGCGGTCGTTACCTTTGCTTTACAGATTGGCATACAATCTGGCACATTGCTAGCCCTCGCTGCATTTTTTGCCGCTGTGGTCAACAGTGTTCGCTTATACGGATGGTATGTGCAACGAATTTGGTATGTCCCTTTATTATGGATACTTTACGTGGGTTATTGCTGGATTATTCTTGGCTTTGTACTCAGCGCTTTTTCCGCACTCCACCTATTATCATCTGTCCTTGCCATGCATGCCTTTACGGTTGGTGGCATTGGTGTTTTGACCTTAGGGATGATGGCCAGAGTCTCTTTAGGCCATACTGGCAGACCACTAAAAGCCTCAAACGCAATTGCAATTGCCTTTGTATTAATTAACATAACTGCTTTAATCCGAGTGCTAATACCCTTAATTCTGCCTAACTGGTACGACACATTAATCTACATATCTACATTAACCTGGCTTGCGGCATTTGCGCTATTCATGTTTGCTTATGCGCCCATTTTGACCCGTCCAAGGATTGATAGCTAAGTCTATTGTTTGTGACTATAACATACAGCCAGTTTCCAGAAACTTGACATGCATATCAAACGCATGATGTAAATCATGCGCAATGTGCCCAGGTTTACAGCTTGAAAGGTATTGATACAATACTTCCTTATACATGGGGTGCACGCAGTTTTCAATAATGGAATGAGCACGTTGGCTAGGCGACAATCCTCTCAAGTCAGCAATGCCTTGCTCCGTAATAATCACCTTGACACTGTGCTCACTGTGATCGACATGCGTACACATCGGAACAATAGACGATATCTTGCCACCCTTGACGATAGAGGGTGCCATAAAAACAGACAGGTAAGCATTACGTTCAAAGTCAGCACTGCCACCGACACCATTCATTAAATCTGAACCTAAGACATGTGAAGAATTTGCATGGCCATAAATATCAAACTCCAAACCCACATTTAATGCGATCACCCCCAGCCGCCTGATAAGCTCAGGATTATTTGAAATCTCCTGCGGTCTGAGAACAATTTTATCGCTAAAAAAGTCCATGTTATCAAAGATGGTTTGCAGTTTACCGGGTGTAATGGTCAAACTGGACGCACTGATACCCGTGACCTTACCGTTCAAAATCAAATCCACAACCGATTCTTGAAGAACCTCCGAAAACATAGTGAATTTTGGTATGTCCGGATTTTTACCCAAGGTATCCATCACCGCATTATTAATATTACCCACACCACTTTGAATCGGCAAAAAGGCTTTAGGAATACGTCCAGCCTTTAGCTCTTTCAGTAAAAACGTTTCAACATGGTGTGCTATCAGTACACTGGTCTCATCATTTTTGGTAAACGCCTCAATTTGATCAGCCTGATGGGTTTCGACAATACCTATTATTTTAGCTGGATCAATCTGCACATAAGGCTTGCCTATTTTATCCATCGTGCCATAAAGTGGAATAACCGGACGCTTAGGCGGATTAGGCAAGGTCACATTATCGGCGAACTCGGTAATTCGGGAGGAAAAATAACTATTTCTTTCAATAATGATCTTTTTTGCCCGCTCCAAAAAAGTCGGCGAATTACCAATACCCGATGTCAAAAAGACCCGACCATCAGGGGTAACATCAACCGCCTCGATGACGGCCACCTCTATTTCACCAAAAAATCCGGCACGTAGCATTTGCGCAACTTCACCCAAATGCATATCCACAAACTCAACTTCATTATTGTTAATTGCCTTACGCATACCGGACGCTGACTGATAAGGCGCACGCCAGCTAACACATTTTGCGACCGCCAGCGCATCATCAACCTGGGCGCCCACAGATGCACCGGTCATTAATCTTATGGCAAAATCCTCTCCTTTTTCGTGCAATGCCGTCGCTCGCTGAGCCAGTGCAAGAGGGATTACTTTTGGAGAGCCTGCGGCTGTAAAGCCACTGAAAGCAACCATGTCATTATGGTTAATAATACTGGCCGCTTCTTCTGGTGTTAATAGGGGGTATTGAGTCATTTGATAATCCAGTCACAGAATAAGAATCTTATTGTCCAATAATTTATCATCAATTATTCTATAGCCCAATTGCCGAAGTTTTATTTTATGGGGCATCAATGCTTAGCTCAACAAATGGTTCATTTGCACGTTCAATGACAAGCTGCTTATCCTCGAAATATTGAAGTCTCGCTAAAAGGTTTTCGTAGAGCTTGGCGGATAATAAGAAGGATTCTGGTATATTGTGATTGAGAATAGCGCTGGGGCTTTCATTTGTTTCCTTAATTATAGAAGCATAATTACGCTTTAACTCTGTAACATTGACAGTTTTATTAGCATACACGGTATCCATAATAACGCCTATTTGATGCTAATTTGAATTATAAATATAGCATTTTTAGTTGGTGTAACAAGGAAGGTGTAACTGTAACTACAGTAAGTTACCCATGCTTACATTCTTAATCTTTATCTGGCAGAACAGGGCAACAATGTAGTTCGAAACGTAACGACCACTATCGCTTACAGAGTATAAAAAACAAGAAAAAGGTATTGCACGATAGTCGATGCCGAATAAGATTTATTAATTGACTTCAGGGTTGGAGGGATTGGGATATACGCTTGATTTAGTGAACTAGGGTGTGGAGTTGGCGCGTATAAAGAGGCTTGCTAACATAAAACTAATGCGTTACAATTTTCGAAAATGGGGGCTTAGACTAGCGATTAAATAACTTTAGTCAAAGTTGTTGTATTTAAGTTTACTCTGACCACTTCCTTTCCTTCCTTTAAATTCGACGCAAATATGGACAACGAACTAAAATGAAATATATTACAGTAGTAATCTTAATTACGTTTTTTTTAAGTGGTTGTGGGGGGGATTATAGACCGCCTGATATTTTTAATTATGAAATTGGGTATGATGAGAATGGTTATCCTGACCCGCAACAGATGTATAAAATGGAACCAACAAGTTGTCCAGGTTGTACCAAATATAGTATAAGAAATCTTTATACTCCACATGTAGGCTCATTAGTTTTACAACTTAATCCTTATACTTATGGGGGCTATTATGCGAAGGCAGCTAAACTAGAAAGTTCCACTAATTCTTGTACAGATGGAACTCCGCCTAATTCCAGCGATAAAAAAGGTACACTTCCAAAAACATTCACAGAAAGAGAAAGAGCAAGAAACGCACTTATTGGTGCTTCGCTACGTTTATCTGATCTCGTAATTTCAACTCATCTGGGTGGAATTAAATCAACTGAGGTAGACATTAATATGTTGCTTGGATTGGGAACGGCCGGATTGACTGCTGGAGCCAGTGTTGCAGGAGTTGCTGCAGCCAAGGCTTTGTCAGCGGCAGCAACTGGCACAAATGCCTCCAGATCAATCTTCAATGAAACCACTTACAGGAATGCGCTAGGGGAAACACTTGTCAGTGCAATCGACGCCGATTTAATCAGTAAAAAGCACGATATTTTAGAAAAATTACTCTATTTATGTGTGGATTCTTATCCTGTTGAGATTGCTCTTGATGATGTTCAAAACTATAAAGATTCAGGATCTTTTTACAATGGACTAGCATTAGTTAGAAAAGCAGCCGAACAAAATACTACAGCAAAAATTGAAGCAGTTAAGGTGGATAGTGGCAGTGGCAATGCAACGATTCCTGGTGTTTCATCTGATGCGACTGTTAGTGCTACTAAGGTACCTGAAACTGACAAATCGAAGGTACCTGAAACTGACAAATCGAAGGTACCTGAAACTGACAAATCGAAGGAATAACAGGATGAATAACAGGGTCATATATGGTCCGGCCCCGTATTGCAAAAAATTTAATTCGTAACATAAAGAAATATTGCACCCCTATATCCGGTC
>Ga0194052_1002320_pt1 | contig 10494 bp, 7 predicted proteins | sample SepL226m_MetaG_FD_160117 | JGI IMG/M metagenome (GOLD analysis project Ga0194052, IMG submission 160117) | Anoxic zone freshwater microbial communities from boreal shield lake in IISD Experimental Lakes Area, Ontario, Canada - Sep2016-L227-6m | ecosystem: Environmental > Aquatic > Freshwater >... | reverse complement strand
TCATCATGCCAGGAGGACATGATACTTGTTTTTCACATATCCCTATAACATCAAGTTTCTATCAGAACTTTCCTAAAATGAAAGGAAAGCCATTCATCCATCTTGAGATAGGCACATGGACAATGGGAGCTCTTATCGGAGCATTCACTCCACTGACAAAAGATATGTTTGGCAAAGGAGTTATCGTTCAGGGAACAGTTGACGGAAACCCTGTCCTGACTACAATGTACGCTGGTGGTTCTGACTTCAAATACCTCAAACAGCAAACAGAAGCAAGAGGTTTATCTTTCGAAACGAAAGATGCTTACAAAATTCTTTCTGATGTGCTGACTGATAACAACTGTTTTGTACTGCCGAATGTAAATCCTACCAATCGCGGACATGGTCCATTCCCCGCTCTAAAGGGAAAAATAGTCAATGAAAAATATTTCTTTAGTTCAGGTGAAAAGGCATTTATTTTGGCAAATCTCATGTCTTCACTCGTTGCCTCTTATCACATCGGGCTGATTTCAGATGATAAAAATGTCCCTATAGTAATCACAGGCGGAGGAGCAAAAGGCAAACTCTTCGGAGATATATTGAGCTCCCTTACAAACCGTGAAGTTTACACGATATATACTCCCTACGGAGAACCTCTGGTCGAAACTACTTCTCTTGGCGCCGCGATTGTCGGAAAGGCAGGTTATCTAAATATTCACCCTTACGAGGCAGATATTTCGGGGCTTGGAATTACTTACAAGAAGTCAACACCATTCGAGCCCGTTTTATCTCACAATCTTAAAATGTATACGGTTAGATACTTTGATGAGATTAGAAGAAACTGATTAAAACAAATGAAATCGCCATGAATAAGTAATGCTGAAAAAATACAAAGATAGGGAGAGATGCAATGGCAAAAGAGAGACTTACACCAAAGAATATAGATAGAAATTGGATATTTACTTTTTTCGGCACAGCGATAGGAGCCGGAATACTTTTTTTGCCTATACAAACTGGTACGGCTGGGATATTAGTGGTGGTAATAAGTATGTTGCTGGCTTTTGTAGCTACTTACTATTCCCAGAAATATTTTACAGTTTTTATAGTCCGTTCAAAAGATTCTGAAAGCTATGACTCAGCCTTAGCCAGCTATTGGGGCAAATGGGCATCCATCGCAATATCTGGATTATGGGCTATTGCATTATTTGTGCCACTTACTATCTACACTACAGCGCTTTCAGCCAATCTTGCCCAGTTTATCTATGATTACACACCCACGCACATAAAGCTTTTTGGAAACCCTTTTGTTAGTATGGTGCTTATGGCTATTTGTATTGCTATATTACTTACAAGCGAAGACACTATTATCAGTTTTACCAACAAAATAGGCAATGTCCTTTTGTTCCTGCTAATCGCCATCACCATCCTATTCATACCATTCTGGAAGTTCCCAAATGGACTGCTCAACTTTGATTGGTCATTGAGCACGATGCTAAAAAACCTGCTTATGACATTCCCTCTATATAACGGCGCCCTTGTTTTCTATATGACTATTCCCCCTATGATAATGTTCTATCGCAAAAATTATCCTCAACTCACTCTTAATCAACAGGAGCAAAAGACTACTGAACTCAATAAATATGCATTAATTATGACAGCAGTCTTTACCATGGTTTTCCTCTTGTCAGCATCCTTGACACTATCTCCTGAAGATATTGATTATGCTGTAAAAAATAATGTGTCAGCTCTTGCGATATTAGGGATAGGCAAAGAACTCAATGTTATAATGCACATCATAAAATTTACCGGGTATCTTGTAATTTTCTTTGCTATGATTACTTCATTTTTTGGAGTGGCAATAGGAGCAATAGCCATGTGGAGCCATTTAGTGCCAGCTCCTAAAAGATGGAATGAAAAACGGAAAAAAAAGATTACCACTATTTTTTTGCTTGTATTGGTCTGGGTTATTTCGGCCTTCAATATCAATATTCTTGATCTTATGGGATTTTTATCAACTCCTATAAATGCTGCAGTGTCCTTCATTATTCCTACTGTGATTATTTTCAGCAGTAAATCACTCAAAGAATTCCGCGGGCTTGCTGCTCTATTAGTGTTCCTGCTCGGTATTTTTACGCTAGTTTCGTATTTAATTGGCTCCAGACTATAATGAAACAATATTTAAGTATTATTTTATAACATAAAAAATGGAGAGATATGATGGATAAGAAGTACGGTATAAACACATTGCTCGCTCACTACGGAGAAGACCGCAGAGATAATCATGGCGCAGTTGTTCCGCCAATTTATCAGAATAGCCTCTTTACTTTTAAGGATTTTGAAGGCATGGACGAGGCATTTAGGACTCCGACTGAAAGCTGTATATACACGCGTGGGAACAATCCGACAGTTCAGATAGCCGAAAGAAAAATCGCGGCTCTAACTGGTGGAGAAAAGTGCAAAATTCTATCCTCAGGCATGGGAGCAATCAGTAGCGCTATAATGAGTTGCGTCAAAGCAGGATGCCATATTGTGGCAGTGCGCAATATTTACAGTCCAGCTTTCAGTTTCATGGAAAAACACCTTGCCGAAAAATGTGGCATTTCTATTACTTTTGTCGAAGGAGGAAATATTCAGGAATTCGTCGATGCCTGTAAGGAAAACACTAGTATGATCTATCTCGAAAGCCCAGCCACAATGGTCTTTACTCTTCAAGACATAGCCGCTGTTACTGCATTTGCGCGAAGTCGTTCAATTAAAACTATTATCGACAATACTTGGGCTACGCCACTTTTTCAAAAGCCTCTTCAACTTGGTGTGGATCTCGAAGTTCATTCATGTTCAAAATACCTTGGTGGGCATAGTGATATAGTGCTTGGGGCTGTTATCGGTTCTAAAAATCTTATTGACGGAATTCTGATGAACGAACATGCCTGGTATGGAGCAAAAACAGCGCCATTCGAAGCGTGGCTTCTTACTCGCAGTTTGCGTACGCTTGCATTGAGAATGGCACAGCATCAGAAAAGCGCTCTTGCTATTACTGAGTATCTAAGCAAGCACTCAAAAGTAAGAGTGGTCCGCTATCCAGGACTGAAAGATTTTCATCAGTACGAACTTGGTAAAAAACAGATGAGCGGATATACAGGACTTTTCTCTTTTATGATTGATACCGAAGATGTAAAATTTGTAAAGAAGTTCGCTACATCGCTTAATCTATTTTCCATAGGAGTGAGCTGGGGTGGTCACGAAAGTCTGATTATCGCTCCAAGTGTACCATATGCTCGCGAATTAAGCGATGAAAAAATCCGGCAGCTCGGTATAAATATTGGCGATATCCGCTTATCTATAGGATTGGAAGATACTGCTGATCTTCTCGAAGATATTTCCACTGCTCTGAAAGAATTGTAGTATAAATATTTATCTGTTAAGATATTCTGCATAAGCTAAATGATATTAGCAGAAAACTAACATAAAAAAACAGCATTTTTGGTTATGCGATAGTTCCTGATGAAAGTTTATTTAAGAGACACATCAATAATCTACTGACTAAGAATAAGGGAGAGGATTAAGATGATTAATTTACTGCATCCAAAGTTTTCAAAGAAAGAAATCCAGTTCAAACACCGCCTTTTTCCGGTGATAGTTTTACCAGTCATACTAATATACGGTTTGCTTGTGCATCCTATGATTTTCGGCGGGGACGGACTCACGCTTGAGGTAATTTTCCTGACGGCCACAGTAATAAGCGTACTTCAGCTATTTTATCTTGGCTATAACTGGGAAGAGATTCAGAATGGCCTTATAGCAAAAATAGCAAAGGGAATGCCGGCTATCTTTATGCTTTTCTCAATAGGGCTTGTAATAGGAAGCTGGACTATCTGCGGAACAGTCCCTATGATGATTTACTGGGGCATTGAAATAATAAATCCCAAGTATATTTATATCGTTGCCTTCATCATCCCTGTGATATTCTCTACCTGCACAGGGACCTCATGGGGTTCGGCAGGCACAATCGGCGTAGTAATAATTGCCATCGCCCAAGTAGTTAATGCAAATCTCGCAATAACAGCTGGCGCTATTGTCGGCGGAGCTTATTTCGGAGATAAAATGTCCCCTCTTTCCAATACAACCAACATTGCAGCAATGGTTGCGGAAGTTCCTCTCTTCTCTCATATCCGCTCGCTCATAAATACAGCGCTTCCCGCAACGATTATGGCCGTGATTGTTTACTTTGTCCTGGGTTTTATATACACACCCAAAATAGGGGCAAACGATTTCTCTGCCATATCCAAAACAGTTTACGCTCTGAAGGAGTGCTATAATTTCAACCTCTTTCTGCTTCTGCCTATCGTGATCGTTCTTTACGGTTCAATTACTAAAAAACCCGTCGTGCCGGTTCTACTGACTTCCTCTGCAGTGGCAGCAATACTTGCCCTGATTTTCCAAAAATTCAGCTTTACCGATGTTATAATCGCTCTTAATAAAGGCGTTAATATCCATATGATAACTTGGTACAGTGACATTCCGCAAAATCTTGTTGTCGCTCTCCAAAGGGGCGGACTATATGCTTTGATTGACGCTATTATCATCTGCGGCACGGCATTTCTTTATATAGGCTCACTTGATATAATAGACGCCCTGCCACAAGTAGTTAATACTATATTCAAATCCGTAAAAACACGAAGAGCTACCATACTTACATGCCTGGCCTCAACGGCCATGACTAATGCCCTGACATCCAACCAGTTTGCAACAAGCTTTGTTATCGCAGGAGCTTTCAACTCAAAATTCGATGCAATGCGCATCCCAAGAAAGGTTCTTTCGCGCTGTCTTGAAGATACAGGAACGATGCTTGAGAGCCTGCTCCCATGGACTACCACAGGGATATTCATGACTGCCACGCTGGGAGTTTCCACAAAACTCTACTGGCACTGGCAGTTTCTTTCGCTCTTCACATTCGTAGTTGCTGCATTCCTGGCAATCACAGGCATAGGCTGTTTCTACCATGAAGTTGACGGGCTCAAAAAGAAAAAAGTTGAAGTTAAAGAATAAAACTTTCACATAAAATAAGGGGGCTAATATTATGAATAATTTCTTTCCAGAAGTAAAGAAACCAATCCAGTTTGAAGGCAAGAAGTCAAAAAATCCGATGGCTTTCAAGTATTACGATGAAAACAAGGTGATCATGGGCAAGACCATGAAGGAACACCTCAGGTTTGCCGTAGCTTACTGGCACACTCTCAAAGGCACAGGCGCTGATATGTTCGGCGGTTCGACAGTCTGGGATCGCCCATGGAACAAGTTCAGCGATCCAATCGACGGAGCAAAAGCCACAATGGAAGCCGCTTTCGAATTCTTTGCAAAACTCGGTGCACCTTTCTGGTGTTTCCATGATTCTGACATCGCTCCTGCAGGGAAAGATTTCAAGGAAACATGCAAGAACCTCGAAACGATGGTCGCATTTGCAAAATCACTCCAGAAAAAGACTGGCGTTAAGCTCTTATGGGGAACCACCAATGCTTTCTCGCATCCTAGATTCACACACGGCGCAGGCTCAAATCCTGACGCTCATGTCTGCGCCTACGCTGCAGCACAGGTAAAGAACGCTCTTGACGCTACAGTAGAACTCGGCGGAGAGAACTATGTCTTTTGGGGCGGCAGAGAAGGTTATGAAACTCTTCTTAATACAGATTACAAACACGAACAGGAACAGCTTGCCAAATTTTTTCACATGGCTGTTGATTACAAAAAGAAGATTGGCTTTAAAGGTCCGTTCCTTTTTGAACCAAAACCTAAAGAGCCAACTAAACATCAATATGATTTCGACAGTGCCACAGTGCTTAACTTTCTGAGAGCAAATGATTTGATGGAACACTTTAAACTCAATATCGAGGCAAACCACGCAACTCTCGCAGGACATACTTTCGAACACGAATTGACCGTCGCTTCTGAAGCAGGAAGGCTCGGCAGTATCGATGCAAACACAGGCGACCCGAATCTTGGCTGGGATACTGATCAGTTTCCGACATCTTTCTACTCGACAACTTATGCAAGCTTAGTCATTCTCAAACAGGGTGGAATCGCTCCTGGCGGTATCAACTTTGACGCAAAACTTCGCAGAGGTTCATGTGATCTTAACGACCTCTTTTACGCTCATATCGGCGGAATGGACGCTTTCTCAAGAGGTTTTGAAATAGCTGCAAAACTCATCGAAGACAAAGTCCTTGATAATTTTGTAGCAGAAAGATATTCCAGCTATACAAAAGGTTTTGGCAAAAAGATAATGACAGGCAAGGCTTCATTGGAAGAGTGCGAAAAGTTTATTATCGAAAAAGGCGAACCCACACTCGTAAGCGGCAGGCAGGAATACCTCGAAAATATTATCAACGATTACATTACCAACGCGTAATATTGCACGGTCGTCCCAACTGTGTATTAGTCAGGAGGGACGCCTAAGCTACGAAACGCAGAAATATTTCAAGGGGAATGATATATGCAAACCGTTCTTGGCATTGATGTCGGCACTCAGAGCGTAAAAACAATCTTTTACGACTTCGCAGCAAAGAAAATCGTAGCAGAGGCATCTGCCCCGCTCGAACTCATATCAGCAGATGACGGAACAAGGGAGCAAAAAGCTCAATGGTGGATTGATGCCATCAGAAACTGTCTATCCCAAATTGATTCAAAAGTAAAATCAACTGCCGTAGCCATTGGCGTTTCGGGACAGCAGCATGGTTTCGTTCCTCTGGATAAAGAAGGCAATGTTCTTTACAATGTAAAACTCTGGTGCGATACTTCAACTGCTCAGGAATGCAAAGAAATCACAGACAGATACAGCGGAGGAGAGCAAGCTCTCATCGCTGAAGTCGGCAACCTTATTCTTCCTGGTTATACCATCTCTAAAGTCCTGTGGCTTAAGAAGAACAAACCTGAACTCTACAGAAAGCTCGACACAATTCTTCTGCCTCACGATTATGTAAACTACTTCCTGACAGGGAATAAACTCATGGAGTACGGCGATGCATCAGGAACAGGTGTTCTTGATATTAGGACAAAGAAATGGTCTTCCAAATTATTGAAAGCCGTTGATTCAGAAGTTGATTTATCCAAGAAACTTCCTGCCCTTATTTCTGCTGAAACTCCATGCGGAAAATTAAAGGCAGATGTCGCAAAAGAACTTGGTCTGCCAGCAAGCATACTCGTCTCCTCAGGTGGCGGCGACAATATGATGGGAGCAGTCGGCACCGGAGCAGTAAGCAAAGGCGTAATTACAATGAGCCTCGGCACATCGGGAACGCTTTACGGTTATTCCGACACTCCTGTAATTGACAAAACCCTTGCAGCTTTCTGTTCGTCCACCAATGGTTATATGCCGTTGCTCTGCACAATGAACTGCACTATATCGCTTGAGCTTACAAGAGCGCTTCTTAATACGGAAATATCCGAACTAGAAAAGCTTCTTGCATATACAGTTCCAGGTAGTGATGGAGTTATCACGCTGCCATTTTACAACGGAGAAAGATCTCCGAACCTTCCGAACGGCAAAGGCTGCATCCTCGGGCTTAATATGAACAATATGACGAAAGCCAATATCCTGCACTCTTCAATGGAAGCGGCTATTTTCGGAATGAAATTCGGCCTTGACACGCTCAGGAATCTTGGATTCCAACCTAAAGAAATTCGCCTGACCGGCGGTGGCTCCAAGAGCAAAATATGGAGACAGATGGCATCTGACATCTTTGAAGTTCCGATCGTTGTTCCCGAAATCCAGGAAGGCGCAGCACTCGGCGGAGCACTTCAATCTCTTTGGGCTTACAAAGTTGCCAATAGACAGCAGACAAGCATTGAATCCATTGTAGCTGAGCATGTTAAACTTAACAAAGACAAATCACATACGCCAATAAAAGAGAATGTAAAACTCTACAAATCAGTCTATTCAGAATACAGCAAATATCTCGAAAACTTAAAGCCTCTATTCAGCCTTTAACCCATTCATAAAAATATCCTTTCTCTTACTCACTTTTCTTAGGAAGACAATTTATACAGCATCGATTGTTTGAAGTGTAGCGATTATACAGAAGTTTGCAATGTTAGCTCACCTCAATCAATTCCTTGTTAACTTCAAATTTCAATTTTATTATTTTCTGGTATAACCTCTTATCATCGCGGACAAACAGCTTGACTGAATAGCTTTTTGCATATTTCCAAGTTGTCGCATAAGGTCTGAAATGTATAGTCAATTTTATAACATTCAGCTAAGGCCGCTGTTATTTATACTTGTCATCAGGCAGGGACAGAGCGATTTCCTTAAATTTATTTTGGATAGAAAGGTATAGGCAGAGATGAAAAAATAGCTTCAACGACCAATTTTGCATCAGTAATTGCCTTGAACATATTCATAATGTTTGAGCAAGTAGCCTGAACTTCGATTAAATCTTTCTCATTCCTTCTTTCAAGAAGAGATTCAATGGTTGACTCAAAAGGCGCAAGAGAACTTTCTGATAGAGATTTGATAGGTTTTAAATCCGAGATTTCATTGACAGGAACATCCAAAACCTTTGCCAGCATTCTAATTTTAATTTCTGAGGGAAGTATTTTGGCATTCTCCCAATAGCTAAGAGTAGGTCTGGTAATCCCCATCTTAACTGCTAATTCACTTAGAGTAATTTTTTTACGCTTGCGAATGGATCTGAGTTTATCGATATGAAGTCCCATATGAATCTATCCCTATTATATTAGGTACTTATTATGTTATTTTACGAGATATGTCTAATTATACCTTTAACTAAATGATTTTCGAATTTTTGCATATTGTGCAGAGTTTGTCATGGCACCTTTTGTCTTACTGAATATCTGTTAGACGCATAATGACTAATATTTTACATGTAATGTAAATCTTATTACTTTATCACTAAAAATATACTTTATTTTAGAAATCAGATATACAATTATAATAGTGAGATTAAATAACTGTAAACAAAGGGGGGCATGAAATGAAAACCAATATTAGAATTCAACTATTAACTTTTGTAATTGCTATTGCTGTCTCAATGCAAAGCTTTACCGCTTTTTGCGGGGGGTCTATGTGTGGCACAGGCCAACCAGTGAAGCCATATATAAATTCGCCCACAGGAGATCAGGCAGCACCAAATATCAAGAATAACTACCTCCCGCCTCATGTTAACCTGGACGAAAAACAAATAACCCAACTAAGAGTCATAGCACATGTATTAGGTGAAATTGATGGATTATGGTATTACAGATTTTCTGATGTGTCCTATCTCGGCAATAATCCGGTAATAGGATTCTTTCAGGAAAGGGCAAATTGCTTTTATAATTATGACCATGGCATGGGGGATATGTATTCAAATTCATTTAATGCCACTGTGGAAAAGTTAATAAAGAGAGAGGATGCAAATTTCGTGAAAATCAAACCAGGCAGGGAGCTTGTTGACATTCGTTCCAGAGTTGGAGAAATACAGAATTTAAACCCTGGACTGCTTGAACAAGCAGTACAGGATATGGGGAAGATAGATTCAAATGCCATTAATATGTTTTTCTGTATGTCTTCCAGTGCAACTGACTCATCAGATTTCGGTAAAATTCTACGATGGATCAAAGAATCACGAAAACAATGGATAGAAGATATGATATCCAAAGAGGTTTCTAATTATTACGCATCAGAGAACACCCTTTTACCTGTAAGCTCCGGATTCAATATACCGGGAGGCGCAGCATTAAAATAAAATTAGCCTTTTCAATATGAATGTAATTACCGATTGCTGATTTAGAAAAGTTATGAGACTCAAAATCAATGAGAGTTTTGCACTTAAACTGAGTTTATACATCATTACATCTGTGGTAGTGATTTTTATGCTTATCTTAGTGTTCAACTACTTAACATCTAAGAAATACATTCTTGAAAGCAACGATCAAAATATAAATAATCTTCAATCTTCTACACTAAATAAAATTGATAATATACTAATCCCGATACAAAAAATCTCAGAAGAATTGGGGCAGGTATTGGAGAATGCCTCCCTTACTCAAGAAGAAATTAAACCAATATTACTTTCTATTTGCAAAGACAACAATGAAATTTACGGCTGCGGAATAAATTTTGAGCCATATAAATTTGATAAAGGCAAGTACTATTTTGACCCATATGCTTACAAACCCGATGGAATTCTTACCTATCTTCTTGATAATGAATTAACTACTAATGCAACTTATGATTACTTTAAGTTGGATTGGTATGCTCAGCCTAAACTACAAGGTAAAGGGGTGTGGAGCGATCCTTACTATGATAAAGGAGGAGGAGATATTTGGATGGTAACATACTCTCAGCCTTTTTATAGGAATACTAATGGGATAAGGGAACTTTTTGGGGTTATAAATTTCGATGTTTCATTAGAGTGGTTGCAAGCTCTTATCGGTGATATAAAAGTTTTTAAAACTGGATATGCTTTTCTTTTATCCAATAAGGGGATCTTCATTGTTCATCCTAATAATGAATAC
>Ga0194052_1002319_pt1 | contig 10496 bp, 12 predicted proteins | sample SepL226m_MetaG_FD_160117 | JGI IMG/M metagenome (GOLD analysis project Ga0194052, IMG submission 160117) | Anoxic zone freshwater microbial communities from boreal shield lake in IISD Experimental Lakes Area, Ontario, Canada - Sep2016-L227-6m | ecosystem: Environmental > Aquatic > Freshwater >... | reverse complement strand
GGTGGCGATGGAACGGGCGGCCCGCGACGCCCCGGACTCGCGGGGATCGCTGACCCCGACCATCGCCGCGCTGGCAACCCAGCTCAACGGCGGCGTGCACCAGTACAACGAGATGGTCAGCGCGGCAGCGCATCTGGTCTCGGCGGCGGACGCCGGCGCCGGGGCGGCCGGGCTGCCCGGGCAGCGCTACCGCGCGGAGTTGACCGACGCGACCGACCGCCTCCTGGGGTGGGCGTACGCGTTCGGCGAGCTGGGGCCGGGCGCGCGCGGCTAGGGCGCCGGGCTCTTCAGGGTCGGGCTCTACAGGGTCGGGCGCAGCGCCGGAATCACCGCGCCGGCCAGTCCGCGGACGATCGCCTTGCTGAAGTCGAACATGTCGAAGTAGTCGCGCCACAGCGTGATCCGGCCGTCGCGCACCTCGAACACGCCGCACACCCAGAACTGCAGACGCACCGGGCCGAACACCAGGGCGTCGGTTCGCTCGGTGAGCACGGTGGCGCCGTTGACCGCGATGCGGTGCGTCTTCACCTCGAAGCGTGCCCGGCCTTCCATGCCGCGGAAAAGTTTCATCGCCCGGGCCCTGCCGCGGATGGTCGGGAAGCCGACGTTCTCGTACACCAGGTTCTCGTCGAGCACCGCACCTGCGCCGTCGATGTCCTGGGCTTGCAGGGCGCTGAGGAGGACCTCGACGGTGTGCGCGTTGTCGATGTCTGAGCTCACGTTTCCGGTCCTGCCGGTGGTCTGCTCGGTCATGGATTCCAGCCTAGCTGTGGCAGGGTGAGGCCGGTGCGGGTCGCCGTGGTCGCCGGACCGGAACCGGGGCATGTCTTCCCGGCGATCGCCCTGTGTCGGCGGCTGCGTGACGCCGGCGACGAACCCGTCCTGATGACCGGCACCGGATGGCTGGACACCGCGCGGTCGGCCGGCGTCGATGCGGTGGAGCTGACCGGTCTCGACCCGGAGGAATCCGACGACGACGCCGACGCCGGCGCCAAGATCCACCAGCGTGCGGCCCGGATGGCGGTGCGCAACCTTCCCGCTCTGCGCGACCTTGTACCCGATCTGGTGGTCTCGGATGTGATCACCGCGTGCGGCGGAATGGCGGCCGAACTGCTCGGCATCCCGTGGGCCGAGCTCAGCCCGCATCCGCTGTACCTGCCGTCGCGGGGCCTGCCGCCGATCGGCAGTGGGCTCGCGCCCGGCACCGGTATCGCCGGCCGGCTGCGCGATGTCGTGATGCGTGCGTTCACCGCACGGTCGGTGCAGATGGGGGAGCGCCAGCGCGCCGCCGTACGCCGCGAGATCGGCCTGCCGGCCGCCGACCCCGGACCCGCGCGCAGGCTCATCGCCACCCTGCCCGCCCTGGAGGTGCCGCGGCCGGACTGGCCGGCCGGGGCGGTCATCGTCGGCCCGTTGCATTTCGAACCCACCTCCACGGTGCTGGCGCTGCCTCCGGGGGATGGCCCGCTGATCGTGGTGGCCCCGTCCACCGCGGAGATGGGAACGGCCCGACTGGCCGAGACCGCCCTGGAGCACCTGGTGCCCGGGGCGGCGCTGCCGGCCGGTTCCCGGCTGGTGGTGTCGCGCCTCGGCGGCGACGACGTCACCGTCCCGCCCTGGGCGACGGTGGGCCTGAGCCGGCAGGACGAGTTGCTGCGCCACGCCGATCTGGTGATCTGCGGCGGCGGGCACGGCATGCTGTCCAAGACCCTGCTGGCCGGAGTCCCGATGGTGGTGGTGCCCGGCGGCGGGGATCAATGGGAACTGGCGAATCGTGTTGTGCGGCAAGGTAGTGCGCGCCTGATCCGGCCGCTGAGCGCCGATGCGTTGATCGCCGGTGTCGCCGAGGTGCTGGCGCTTCCGGGTTATCGGCAGGCGGCACGACGGGCGGGGGATTCCATCGCCGGCGTGGCCGACCCGGTGGCGGTGTGCCGTGCGGCCATGGGTGCGGGCGGACAGGACCTCGCTGAGTATGCAGGGCGCTGAGGCGCTTTCCGGGAATACTCAGGCGCGGAACCTAACTAAGATCGTCCCACGGTCAAGAGTGTCACCCAGGTTTCATTCCGATCCTGCCTCGTCGCCGATGAAGGAGCTTCCATGACCACCTCTGTCGCCGGTTCAGGTCGAAGCCGGCGGTCGCGCTTTCGCCCGCCACGCTGGGCCCTCGTCGGGGTTGCCGCCCTGGCTGTCACCAATCTCGCCGCATGCGGGGGGCGAGACTCCCAACCAGCGGCGTACCCGGATCGTGAGATCACCTTCGTGGTGCCCTACTCGGCCGGTGGACCGACCGACACCGTCACCCGGCTGATCGCGGGGCCCATGAGCGAGAAACTCGGCCAGCAGATCGTGGTCAAGAATGTCACGGGCGCCGGTGGCACTGTCGCGGCCGGGCAGGTTGCCGACGCCAAGCCCGATGGCTACGAGGTGCTCATGCACAACATCGCCATGTCGACGGCGCCCGCGCTCTACCCCGACCTGCCCTACGACCCGCTCGTGGATTTCAAGACGATAGGCCTGATCACCGATGTACCGATGACGATCGTCGCCCGTAAGGACCTTCCGCCGACGACGCTGGAGGAGCTGGTGGCCTATGTCAAGAGCAACGCTGACACGCTCACCCTCGCCCACGCCGGGGGAGGCTCCCAGCTGTGCGGGCTGCTGATCGAGCAGGCGATCGGCGTCGACCTGACCGAGGTCCCGTATGACGGCACCGGGCCCGCGCTCACCGATCTGGTCGGTGGCCAGGTCGACTTCATGTGCGACCAGACGACCAACACCGCGGGGCAGATCCGGTCCGGGGCGATCAAGGCCTATGCGGTGACCACCCCGGAGCGGGTCGAGGCGCTGCCGGATCTACCGACAACGGCCGAGGCGGGTCTTCCGGACGTCCAGGTTGCCGTCTGGCACGGGCTGTACGTGCCGGCAAAGACCTCCGACGAGGTCGTCGCGAAGCTCACCGAGGCTCTGCAGGTGGCCCTGGCGGACCCGAACGTCATCGACAAGTTGGCCGACCTCGGCACCACCCCGGTGGCTCGGGAACAGGTGACCCCCGACGCTCACAGGGCCAAGCTCACGGAACAGATCGAGCTGTGGACGCCGATTATCAAGGGCGCCGGGGTCAAGGGCGAATGAGCGAGGACCCGGCGTCGTCGGGGACGGCGGGCCGCCGGCCGGGCGTCCCCGACATGCTGGCAGGCGGCACCTTCGTCGCCCTCGGTCTCGCCTTCGCGATCGGGGGCGGGACGTATGGAATGGGGTCGACGCGGGCGATGGGCCCCGGCTTTGTGCCGGTCGTGCTGGGCGTCATCCTCACCGTCCTGGGCGCGTTCATCACCACGGCGGCCTTTCGCGGCGGTGACTCGCACGACCGCGAGGCAGCCGACGAGCGCGGGCCGGTGCCCTGGGCGCGCGGTGGCATGCTCGTCGCCGGGATCGTCTTCTTCGGCGCCACCATCGAGGGGCTCGGGCTCGCGCCGGCGCTGTTCGTGACGACGTTCGTCGCCGCGCTGGCGTGCCGCGGTGTTGGTCCGCGCGGTGTTGGTCCGCTGAAGGCCCTGGCCATCTCGGTCGGCCTGACGGTGCTCTGTCTCGGCATCTTCGTCGGGTTGCTGCAGCTGCGCCTGCCGCTGTTGGGCGACTGGCTTGGGGGCTGAGTTTGGATCTCTCCGGACTGGCACTGGGGCTCGAGACGGCCCTCCAGCCGAGCAACATCCTGATCTGTCTGATCGGCGTCACGCTCGGAACCATGGTGGGCGTGCTCCCGGGCATCGGGCCAACCGCCACCGTCGCGCTGCTGCTCCCGATCACCTTCACCTTCGACCCGATCGCGTCGCTGATCATGCTCGCCGGCATCTACTACGGCGCGCAATACGGCGGCTCGACTACCGCAATCCTGATCAACCTTCCTGGCGAGTCCTCGGCCGCGGTCACCGCGCTGGACGGGTACCAGATGGCGAGACAGGGCAGAGCCGGCCCGGCGCTCGCCACTGCGGCGCTGGGCTCCTTCTTCGCCGGGACCGTCGCGACCGTCGTCGTCGCGCTGTTCGCTCCGCCGATGGCCTCCGTGGCGCTCAAGTTCGGCCCGGCCGACTACTTCTCGCTCGTCGTTCTGGGCCTGGTCATTTCCATCGCGCTCGCCAGCGGCTCGACGGCGAAAGCGCTGGCGATGATCGTGCTCGGGCTGCTGCTCGGCACCGTCGGCCAGGACCTCTTCTCCACCGGAGTTCCTCGGTTCACCTTCGGCATCCGCGGGCTCTACCAGGGACTCGACTTCGTCTCGATTGCGGTCGGCCTGTTCGGCCTGGCCGAGATCATCCGCAACCTGGAACACCGTCAGACCCACAGCGTGATGAGCACGAAGGTGCAGGGGCTGTGGCTCAGCCGAGACGACTTCCGCCGGATCCGGATGCCGGTGCTCCGTGGCACCGCGATTGGCTCGGCGCTCGGCGTACTGCCCGGCGGCGGGCACGTCCTGGCGGCGTTCACGTCCTACTCGGTGGAGAAGCGGGTGTCGAAGCACCCCGAGAACTTCGGGCGGGGCGCCATCGAGGGCGTCGCCTCGCCCGAGTCCGCGAACAACGCCGCGGCGCAGACCTCCTTCATTCCGCTGCTCACGTTGGGACTGCCGGTGCACCCGGTGATGGCGCTGCTCGTCGGCGCCTTCATCATCCAGGGGATCACGCCCGGACCCAATGTCATCAACGACGAGCCGGAGCTGTTCTGGGGCCTGATCGCGTCGTTCTGGGTGGGCAACCTGCTCTTGGTACTGCTGAACCTGCCACTCATCGGCCTCTGGGTACGGCTGATTTCGGTGCCCTCCGAAGTGCTGTTCCCGGCGATCATCGCCTTCGCCGCCATCGGCTGCTTCTCCCTCGGCCTGAACCCCTGGGACGTTTATGTGGTCGCGATCATCGGCGTGCTCGGCTACTTTCTCATTCGCTGGGGATGCGAGGCCGTGCCGCTGCTGTTCGGCTTCGTCCTCGCCCCGTTGTTGGAGGAGAACCTGCGACGCGCGTTGATCATCTCCCGGGGCGACCTGAGCGTGTTCGTGACGCGGCCGATCTCGGCTGTGTTGCTGTCCCTCGCCCTGGTCGCGCTGGTCATCGCGATCCTCCCGGCCGTACGACGTAAGCGCGATGCCGTCTTCAGCGAGGACGAGTGACCGCTTCAGCGTGGTGTCTGGGTAGTTTCATGGGCGTGCGGCTGACGCAATTTCGCGAACTCGTTGATGGCCAGTTCGGCACAGTTCGCGGTGCCTCGGTCGTGGTGGACCACGTTCTGACTCAACTCGGCGGGCGGACCGCGATACAGGCCATCGAGGACGGTGTGGACCCCCGCGACGTCTGGTGGGCGCTGTGTGCCGATTTCGATGTGCCCCGCGACCAGTGGTAGCGACACGCCGCGCGCCTGCTTGCTATCGAACACATGTTCGTTAGTGTGGGTGGTGTTCGACTGTCCGGTTTTGTCAGAGGCCTGCCCTAGCGTCACGGCCAACCGACCGATCCCCGGTCACTCACCAAGAACGGAGACATCCATGGCCCAGCAAGCCACCGACCGCGAGAAGGCCCTTGAGCTGGCGCTCTCGCAAATCGAGAAGAACCACGGCAAGGGCGCGGTGATGCGTCTGGGCGATGAGGTCCGCGCCCCCATCTCGGTCATCCCGACCGGTTCCATCGCCCTGGATGTGGCGCTGGGCATCGGCGGTCTGCCCCGTGGCCGGATCATCGAGATCTACGGCCCCGAGTCCTCCGGCAAGACCACCGTCGCCCTGCACGCGGTGGCCAACGCCCAGGCCGCCGGCGGCATCGCGGCCTTCATCGACGCCGAGCACGCCCTTGATCCCGAGTACGCCAAGAGCCTCGGGGTGGACACCGACTCGCTGCTGGTCAGCCAGCCCGACACCGGTGAGCAGGCCCTCGAGATCGCCGACATGCTGGTGCGATCCGGCGCGATCGACATCCTGGTCATCGACTCGGTGGCCGCACTGGTGCCCCGTGCGGAGATCGAGGGCGAGATGGGTGACAGCCACGTCGGTCTGCAGGCCCGCCTGATGAGCCAGGCGCTGCGCAAGATGACCGGTGCGTTGAGCAATTCGGGCACCACCATGATCTTCATCAACCAGCTGCGCGAGAAGATCGGCGTGATGTTCGGCTCGCCGGAGACCACCACCGGCGGCAAGGCGCTGAAGTTCTACGCGTCGGTCCGTCTGGACGTGCGCCGCATCGAGACGCTCAAGGACGGCACCGACGCGGTCGGTAACCGCACCCGCGTCAAGGTGGTCAAGAACAAGGTGTCCCCGCCGTTCAAGCAGGCCGAGTTCGACATCCTCTACGGCAAGGGCATCAGCCGTGAGGGCTCGCTCATCGACATGGGTGTCGATCAGGGCTTCATCCGCAAGTCCGGATCCTGGTTCACCTACGAGGGTGAGCAGTTGGGTCAGGGCAAGGAGAACGCCCGCACCTACCTCATGGACAACCCGGACATCGCCAACGAGATCGAGAAGAAGATCAAGGAGAAGCTCGGGGTCGGGGCGGTGCTGACCGATGAGGTCGTCGTCGATGACGTCCTTCCCGCTCCCGTCGACTTCTGAGACGCGCGAGGAGCAGGCGCACGCTGTATGCCTGCGCCTGCTCACCGCGCGGGCCCGGACTCGAGCTGAGCTGGCCGGCCAGCTGGCCAGGCGCGGCTATCCCGACGAGGTCGCCCAGACCGTGCTGGACCGGCTGGCGGCGGTCGGGCTCATCAACGACGAGGAGTTCGCGCAGACGTGGGTCCGCTCACGGCAGACCCACGGCGGCAAGGGCAAGCGGGCGCTGGCGGCCGAACTCCGCACCAGGGGCGTCGACGCCGAGGTGATCGCCGCCGCGCTCGGCGGGATCGACGCCGGCGCTGAACGGGCGCGTGCCGAGGAACTCGTTGAGCGCAGGTTGCGGCGCGAGGCCCTCGCCGACGGTGACGACGCCAGGGTGACGCGCCGGCTGGTGGGCATGCTCGCCCGTCGCGGTTATCACCAGAGCATGGCCGTCGCGGTGGTGTCCGACGCACTGGCCGCGGAACGGGAACGCCGGCGGGTCTGACCCACCGCGTCGTGGTTCAGTCGCCGGGATCGGCGGCGTGCAACGGGGGCCCCGAGCGCCCCGACCGCGAGAGTCGGCGCTCGAGCCGGGCGGCCGCCGCCGACAGAGCGAAGTTCAGTCCGATCATGATCGCCGCGATCACGATGAGGGCCGGCACGTAATTGCCGTAACTGGAACCGATCACGGTTCCCTGGCGCACCATCTCGACGAACGTGATCTGGTAACCGATCGCCGTGTCCTTGAGCACCACGACCAGCTGCGAGACCAGAACCGGCAGCATGGAGGTGATCGCCTGGGGCAGCAGGACCCAGCGCAGACTCTGGCCCCGGGTCAGGCCGAGCGCCGCGGCGGCCTCCTGCTGACCGCGTGGCAGCGCCCCGACCCCGGACCGGAGGATCTCGGCGATGACCGCCCCGTTGTACAGCGTCAGTCCGGTGACCACGCCGGCCAGCGCCAGATGCCGCGACGGAAACACGTCGTGCAACGCGTAGAGAAAGTAGGCGAAGATCATCATGATCAGAACGGGTACCGCGCGGAAGAACTCCACCATCACCGCGCAGGGCTGACGCACCCACGCCGCCGGCGAGAGTCTCCCGATTCCGAGGACAAGGCCCAGTAGCAGCGCGAGAACGATGGACAGCGCCGCGGCGGTCAGTGTTCCGGAGATGCCGGGAAGGACGTAGGTCTGCCACAGGTCGGCGGTCATGAACGGCCGCCACTTCGCGGCGGCGAGCTGGCCCTTTTCCGCCAGTCTGGTGACCACGGCCCACACCGCAAGCGCGCCGACCGCCACCGTGGCCACCGACACGATCCGGTTGCGCACCGCGCCACGCGGCCCTGGAGCGTCGAACAACACCGAGGACGTCACGTTGTGCACGCCATCTAACGCGCTACGGCCCAGCGTCTGCCGAGCCAGCCGAAGAGCAGACCGGTCGGCAGTGTGAGCAGCAGGAAACCCAGGGCGAAGATCGCACCGACCGAGAGCAATGCCGCGGTGTTCTCGGTCATCTCCTTCATCAGCAACGCCGCCTCGGCCACTCCGATCGCGGAGGCGATCGTGGTGTTCTTGGTCAGTGCGATCAGCACCGAGCCGAGCGGAATGATCACGGCGCGAAACGCCTGCGGCAGCAGAATGATCCGCAGGTTCTGCCCGAAGGTCAGTCCCAGTGAGCGTGCGGCCTCCGCCTGGCCGAGCGGAACGGTGTTGACCCCTGCCCGCACGGTCTCGCAGACGAAGGCCGCGGTGTACACCGACAGGCCCAGTACGGCGAGCCGGAAGTTGCTGTCGGTGATCGACGTCGGTGAACGGGGATCGGCCAGGGTGATTCCCAGTGTCTGCGACAGTCCGAAGGAGCAGAACAGGATGATCAGTGTGAGCGGCGTATTCCGCACCACGCTCACATAGCCGGCGCCGATCCGGTTCAGCGCCGGGACCGGGGCCAGTCGCATCGCCGCGAGCAGCGTTCCCATCACGAGTGCCGCGAGTGCGGAGAGCACCGTCAGCGCGACAGTGGTGCCGAAGGCACCGATGAGCGCCCCGCGATACTCGGCGATGAGGTCCACGGGAAGCCGGTCAGCAGGCGGCCGGCGCGGGGGCCGGCGGAGTGGCGATGCCTGCGGGGCCGAGATTCCTGGCGAACGCAGCGGCCCAGGAGCCGTCGGACTCCATCTTGCGCAGCGCATCGGTGATCTTCGTGCAGAGTTCGGTGTCGCCCTTCTTCAGGCCGACTCCGTAACTCTCCTCCGAGAACGGCGCGCCGGCGATCCTGAACGCGCCGGGGGACTGTGCGGCGTAACCGGCCAGGATCACCGCATCGGTGGTGACGGCGTCGATCGCGCCGTTACGCAGCGCCTCGACGCACGCCGAGTAGGTGTCGTACTGCTGCAACTGAACGCCCGGGTACTTGTCCTTGATCCGCTGCGCGGGCGTCGATCCGGTGACCGAGCAGAGCTTCTTGTTGTTCTGCAGCGACTCCGGCCCGGTGATGTCGGTGTTGTCGCTGCGCACCAGCAGACTCTGACCGGTCAGCAGATACGGCCCGGCGAAGCCCACCTTCTCCTTGCGTTTGTCGGTGATCGAGTAGGTGGCGACGATGTAGCGCACCTGGTCGTTCTGGATCAGCGTCTCGCGCTGCGCCGACGGCGACTCCTTCCACTCGATCTGGTCCTCGCTGTAACCGAGTTCCTTGGCGAGGTATTTGGCCACATCCACATCGAACCCGCTCATCGTCCCGTCGGGGTTGCGCATGCCCAGGCCGGGCTGGTCGAACTTGGTCCCGATGACGAGCTTGCCGCCACCGTCGCCGCTGGAGCATCCGGCTGCGGCGAACGGCAACAGCGCGACGAGGATGAGAGCGGCGGTGTGGCGCCATGACGGTGCGGGCATGTGTGGCTCCTTCTCTAGTGATTGAGGATCTTGCCGAGAAAGTCTCCGGCGCGTTCGGATTTCGGACTGCCGAAGAATTCCGCCGGTGGGGCGTCCTCGACGATGGCGCCGTCGGCCATGAAGATCACCCGATCGGCTGCGCGGCGGGCGAATCCCATCTCGTGGGTGACGACCACCATGGTCATACCGTCTGCGGCGAGTCCGGTCATCACCGTCAGCACCTCGTTGATCATCTCCGGGTCAAGGGCGCTCGTCGGCTCATCGAACAGCATCACCTTGGGGTTCATCGCGAGCGACCGGGCGATCGCGACCCGCTGCTGCTGGCCGCCGGAGAGCTGGGCGGGGTACTTGCCGGCCTGATCGGCGACGCCGACACGCTCGAGCAGGACCATGGCCGCCCGGCGAGCCGCGTCGGCTCCGGTCTTGCGCACCTTCATCGGCGCCAGGATCACGTTCTCCAGCACGGTCTTGTGGGCGAAGAGATTGAACGACTGGAAGACCATGCCGACGTCGGCGCGCATCTGGGCCAGCCGGCGGCCCTCGGCCGGAAGTGACTCGCCGTCGATCTCGATGCTGCCCGAATCGACGGTCTCCAGGCGGTTGACGGTGCGGCACAGGGTGGACTTCCCCGAACCGGACGGCCCCAGGACCACCACAACCTGCCCGCGCTGCACGTCGAGATCGATGTCGCGAAGCACATGCAGGGCGCCGAAGTGCTTGTTGACCTTCCTGATCGAGATCATGGGTGTCGCGATCACCGGTGTCGCCCCACCGCCCGCCATGCGTGCAGACCCTACAGCGGTTTCCCAGGCTTCGGCATACCTCCGTAGCATGTCCAGGGTGACTTCGGTGCTGGCCCACGACGGCGAGGCGGGCAATGTGCCGGACCCCTCGGCAGCGCGCACCTACCAGATCCGCACCTACGGGTGTCAGATGAACGTCCACGACTCCGAACGGCTGGCCGGACTGCTGGAAGCGGCGGGCTATCGCCGCGCTCCTGCCGGTGGCGACGCCGACGTGGTGGTGTTCAACAC
>Ga0194052_1002317_pt1 | contig 10499 bp, 9 predicted proteins | sample SepL226m_MetaG_FD_160117 | JGI IMG/M metagenome (GOLD analysis project Ga0194052, IMG submission 160117) | Anoxic zone freshwater microbial communities from boreal shield lake in IISD Experimental Lakes Area, Ontario, Canada - Sep2016-L227-6m | ecosystem: Environmental > Aquatic > Freshwater >... | reverse complement strand
CGAAATGGTGGCTTGAGGTCAATGACCACCTCTGCAGCATGCTCGGCTACACCAAGGAGGACCTGGCCCTTACCACCTGGGCCGAGCTGACCCACCCCGCGGACCTGGACTTGGACCTCGACCAGTTCCAGCGGGTGCTGGAGGGGGCGTCCGAAGGCTACTCCCTGGAAAAGCGCTTCCTCCGGAAGGATGGCACCAGCTTCCATGCGGAACTGGCCGTGCGCTGCATCCGGGGGACCGATGGGAAGGTGGACTACTTTGTGGCCCTCATCCAGGACATCAGCGAACGCAAACACGCGGAGGCTGAGCGCCAACGCCTCCAGGCCCACCTCCACCAGATGCAGAAGATGGAGAGCCTGGGCAACCTCGCTGGCGGCGTTGCGCATGACATGAACAATGTGCTCGCAGCCATTCTCGGCCTGGCCTCCGCCCACCTCCCGGCCCAACCCGAAGGGAGTCCCCTCAGGGGAGCCCTGCAGACCATCATCAAGGCGGCCACGCGGGGCAGGAATATGGTCAAGTCTCTGCTGAGCTTTGCCCGCACCAGCCCAGCCGAAGAGCAGGTGCTGGACATGAATGAAATCATTCGCGAGGAGGCCCGCCTGTTGGGTGCCACCACCCTGGCCAAGGTCAAGCTCGAACTGGAGCTCGCCGCGGACCTGCGCCCCATCTGCGGGGACGGAGGCAGCCTGGCCCATGCCCTCATGAACCTCTGCGTGAACGCGGTGGATGCCATGCCCGAGAACGGCTCCCTCAGTCTCCGCACCCTGAACGTCGACAACGACTGGATCGAGGTTCAGGTACAGGACACGGGGTCCGGGATGACCCAGCTGGTGCTGGAGAAGGCCATGGATCCCTTCTTCACCACCAAGGGCGAGGGCAAGGGTACCGGCCTGGGTCTCTCCCTGGTCCACAGCTGCGTGAGTGCCCACCGCGGGCAGATCGAGATCCGGAGTGAACTCGGTGCCGGGACCTGCGTAAGCCTGCGATTTCCTGCCTGCAGAGAGATCGGCAGGTCCTCGCCTCCCCTGCCCCTCTCAAGACCCGTGGCCCCGGGGAAGCCCCTTCGGGTGCTGTTGGTGGATGATGATGACCTGGCCCAGGGCGCCATCCAGATGGTGCTGCAGGTCCTGGGGCACGAGGCCATCACAGTGGCCAGTGGTGAGGAGGCACTCGCCAGGCTCCGGACCGGCTTCCAGCCAGATGCGGTGATCCTGGATGTGAACATGCCGGGACTGGGTGGACGAAAAACGCTCCCCCAGCTCCGCCTCATGCTGCCCGTGGTGCCCATCCTTCTGGTCACAGGCCGGCCTGATCAGAGCGCCCTGGATCTCGCCGCAGCCTATCCCGGCGTCACGCTGCTGCCGAAGCCGTTTGGCCTTGAGGAACTGCAGGCCAACCTGGCATCCCATGGTCAGAGGGGAGCTGAGGCCTCTGCCCAGGCCAGGGGGCTCGGGCTGACCTGATTCATGGCGGGCCGCAGCCCCACCGATGGGAGGAGAGGCCCCACCCGCCAGGGGCCAGCTCACCCGAGGCCGCATGCCCTTGAATTCTGTCCAGGATGAAGTGCCCGAGGTGGAAGCCGCCACCCGCTGGAGCCGCCTGGCGGCCCGGCTCATCGACGGGCTGGTCTGCTTCGCGCCCCTGCCTCTCCTGTTCTTCCCATACCTGGGTTCGTTGGGGGCCCTGCTGGGCTTTGTGGCCATCCTGGCGGAACAAGTCTGGCTGCTGGTGACCCAGGGCCAGACCCTCGGCAAGAAGGCCATGGATATCTCCATCATCCGGTCCGACGGCAGCGTCCCCCCGGTGCTCTGGCTGCTGGTGCGGGAGTTCGCGATCCCGCTGGCGGTGGGGATCCTGCGCTACGGGGGCCACAACGATCCCTCCCCGGCCGGGAAGGTCTTCCAGTTCCTGCTGGGCTTCGTCTGGCTCATCGACTCCCTCTTCATCTTCAGCCCCACCCGCCGCTGCCTGCATGACCTGGTGGCGGACACTCATGTGGTGAAGGTGAGTTGAGGGCCTTTCGGCAGCATGGACGCGGCCCGGGGCACCCCGGGACCGAACCCGCCGACGCCTCTGATAGGCTTGGTCCACCTGCCAAGCAAAGCCAGACGGAGCCGCCATGGGTGAGATCAACCAAGCCGAAGTCGAACGGATCTTCCTGTCCGCGCCCTTCATCCGGGACCTGGGCGCGAAGCTGGTCGCCGTCGCCCCCGGGGAGTGCCGCTCGTCCCTGACCCTGGAGGCGCGCCACCTCCAGCAGGATGGCTACGTGCATGCGGGCGTCCAGGCCACCCTCGCCGATCACACCGCGGGTGCCGCCGGCGCCACCCTGATCGAGCCCGGTCAGTTCGTGCTCTCCGCCGAGTTCAAGATCAACCTGCTCCGGCCGGCCAAGGGCAGCCTGCTCACCTGCTCGGCCAAGGTGCTCAAGCCTGGGTCCGCGCTGACAGTGGTGGAGTCCGAGGTCTTCTGTGGCCCGGCCGACAACCCCCGCCTGGTGTCGAAGGCCACCGTGACCCTCGCAATCCTGACACCCCGCGCCGGCAAGTGAACCTGGGAGCCCTCATGCCGATCCTCAGAATGGCGGACCCGCGCGACGCGGCCCCCCTCGCGGCGCTGGCCGAAGAGACCTTTCGGGAGACCTTTGAAGCGGTGAACACCCCAGAGGACATGGCCCTGCACTGCCGGGAGCACTACAGCGAGACCCTCCAGGGGCAGGAGATCCTGGCCCCTGGGCTGACGACCCTGGTCTGCGAACAGGACGGCCAGCTCATCGCCTTCGCCCAGCTGCGACGGGACCCGGCGCCCCCCTGCGTGCCATCGGCCCGGCCGCTGGAGATCCAGAGGCTGTACGTCGCCAGCGCCTGGCACGGCAAGGGCCTCGCGCCGGAGCTCATGCGCCGGTGCCTGGCACTGGCCGAGGCGGAGGGTGCGGACCAGGTCTGGCTGGGCGTCTGGGAGCACAACCCCCGCGCCATCGCGTTCTACCGGAAGTTCGGCTTCCTGGAGGTCGGGGACCACGTCTTTCCCCTGGGGACCGACCCCCAGCGCGACCTCATCATGGTCAGGCCCGCGGTCGTTCATTTACAGCCCTAGCAATCTTTTTACCTATGAGAAACGGCCCGAAACGGGCCGTTTCTCCTCTGACAAATGATCGTTTACCGGTACGCCGGAATCCCGGTGACTTCCTGACCGATGATGAGGGTGTGCATGTCGTGCGTCCCTTCGTAGGTGTAGACGCTCTCGAGATTGGCCATGTGCCGCATGATCGGATACTCGTCGAGGATGCCGTTGGCGCCGAGGATGGTGCGGGCCTTGCGGCAGATCTCCAGGGCGATGTGCACGTTGTTCATCTTGGCCATGGAGACCTGGGCGGTGGTGTAGGTCTTGGCGTCCTTGAGGCGGCCCAGCTGATGCACCAGGAGCTGGCCCTTGGTGATCTCGGTGACCATCCAGGCCAGTTTCTCCTGCTGGAGCTGATAGCTGGCGATGGGCTTGTCGAACTGGATGCGAGTCTTGGCGTAGTCCAGGGCGCACTGATAGCAGGCGTCGGCGGCACCCAGGACGCCCCAGGCGATGCCGTAGCGGGCCTGGGTGAGGCAGCCCAGGGGACCCTTGAGGCCCTTCACGTTGGGCAGCATGGAGGCTTCTTCGTCCACGATGACGTCCTCCAGCACCAGCTCCGAGGTGGTGGAGGCCCGCAGGCTCCATTTGCCCTTCATCTCGGGAGCACTGAAGCCCGGGGTGCCCTTCTCCACCAGGAAGCCGCGGATGCCCTCGGGGGTCTGGGCCCACACGACGGCCACGTCGGCCACGGTGCCGTTGGTGATCCACATCTTGGTGCCATTGAGGCGCCACTTGCCCCCGGGCTCGCGGACGGCGCGGGTGAGCATGCCGCCGGGGTTGGAGCCGAAGTCCGGCTCGGTGAGGCCGAAGCAGCCCACCACCTCGCCGGTGGCGAGCTTGGGCAGCCAGCGGCGCTTCTGGGCCTCGCTGCCGTAGGCGTAGATAGGCCACATGACGAGGCTGCCCTGCACCGAGGCGAAGGAGCGCAGCCCCGAGTCGCCGCGCTCGAGCTCGTACATCAGCAGGCCGTAGGCCACGTTGGAAACACCCATGCAGCCGTATTCCTCGGGCAGGGACGGCCCGTAGAAGCCCAGCTCGCCCATCATGGGAATGAGGTGCCGGGGAAAGGTCTGGGCCTGGGCGTGCTGCTCGATGATGGGCAGCACTTCGGCGTTGATGAACTTGCGGGCCGTCTCGCGGATCATCCGCTCTTCGTCGGTCAGCAGGCCCTCGAAGCCCATGTAGTCGGTGATGTGGGTGAAGGTGGCGTAGGCGCCGGCCATGTGAACCTCCTGGGATGCCCTGAAGCCTCGGGCGGAATAATGCGACACGGCGCTGCAGCAGCGCGCCGCGGCCAGTCTAACCCCGGCCTGCCCTGAGACCCGCTGGCTTCAGGTGGCCGGGGGGGCCAATGGGTGTCATGGCGCCCATCCCCTTGACGAAGTGGAAAGTCACTCGCCTTCCAGCAGTCGCTGTCCCGTGGCGTGGGGCACCTCGTGGCAGTGCCGGCAGCGGGCCTCGTAGGCCTCGGCGGCGCCCACCAGCACCTGGCCGCCCGTGTGGACCATGCGCTGGGTGCGGCTCGCCAGGGCGCCGCAGACCATGCAGATCGCCTGGAGCTTGGTGACGTAATCAGCCTTCGCCAGCAGGATCGGCATGATGCCGAAGGGCTCGCCGTTGGAGTCCTGATCGAGACCCCCGGCAATGACGCGCACCCCGCGGTTGGCGAGGCCCTCGATGATGGGGATGAGGCCCTCGTCCATGAACTGCACCTCGTCCAAGGCCACCACCTGGGCGTCGGGATCCAGCTGCCGGGCCAGCTCCACGGTGTCCTTCACCGGGATGGCCTCGTGCTTGCGCTGGCTGTGGCTGGCGATGGCCGCGACATCGTAGCGGTCATCCAGGGCGGGCTTGAACACCTGGACCTTCTGCCGGGCGATGACGGCCCGCTTGATCCGCCGGATGAGCTCTTCGGACTTGCCCGAGAACATGGGACCGCAGATCACCTCCAGGGAACCCTGGCGCTGGTGCACGAACATCGGAAATCCTTACTGCTGCTTCGGGGTGGCGGCGGACTCAGGGGCCTGGCGGGCCTGAGGCATCATGGGATCAGGAAGCCTCATCATATCCGGCACAGGATTCTTCCCGTCCAGGGGGCGCCCCAGGGCCATGGCCAGGGCGGTGCCTCCGTCTTGGGGCGAGGCCATGCGTAAGGCCCAGGCCTGGCGGAGCCGCGTGGGCCCTTCCGGCACCACCCGCACATCCACCGGCTGCAGGCTGGCCAGGCCCATGTTCATGGAGCCGCGGTGGTGCGGGACGTACAGCACCAGGGGCACGATGAAGGCCAGGGCGACCAGGGGCCAGAGCAGCGGGCTGGGGTCCCAATCCTTGAGCGGCTGGTCCTGAGCGCTGGCCTTGGCCCGGAGGCTGGCCTGCGTAGGGGCCCTGCCCGTGAGGGGAACCAGCAGCCCGGCCTCGAGGAGAGCGGCCACGGCCTTGCAGGTGTCCAGCTCCTCGTAGCGGCTGATCTGGGTGGCCTCCGTGGTCGTCTGGGCCTGGCTGAAGTAGGACAGCACCACTTCCTGCTCATGGGTCAGTCCGGAAGAGCCATGCTGCATCTGGCCCCGGCCATCCAGCAGGGAGGACACATCGCGGTCGAGGTCGAGCTGGAGCGACTGGGCAATCGGTGACTTGCCGAGGGGTGTGTCCATGCCCGGAAGCCGCCGCTCCACTTCCGGCCACTCGTCCTGGATGCGCGCGGCCTCCATGAGCACCGTGTCCACAGGAATGGGCACGAAGTGGTCCCGGTCCAGATCCTGGGGCAGCATGGAGTCGAATCGGTAGTCTCCCTCCACCCAGCGGAAGGTGCGGTGCAGGATGGACGTGGCCTGGTTGAACAGAGCGTCCTGAAGGTCCGAGGGGGTGACCTTGCCCGCCTCCAGCAGCAGGGTGCCCATGCGCTTCAGGGTCTGGCGCTGCATCTGGACCATGGCCAGCAGCTCCTCGCCCGTGAGGCGACCGAGACGCACGAGCATGGTGCCCAGCCGGTCCTCCAGGCGCACCTGGTTGGAGTCGCAGCCGACGATCTCCCCGTTCTCGAAGAAGACCTTCACGAACTCCTGCCCCTGCGAGAGCACCAGGGTGCCGTTCTTCCCCTGGATCTTGATCATGTTGAACAGGGAGAACAGGTCGAAATCCCGGAGGGAGCCTTCCAGTGCCATCTCAGGACCTCCCCAGAAACAGCTTCAGCCAGGAGCGGCCGTAGAACAGCACCAGCAGTGCCATGCCCACAGCCAGCCAGGTGGAGACGGGGTCGGCCAGGATCTCTCCCGGGTAGCGAACAGAGCGTCCCGTGGCGAGGACCATGCCCACAGCCACGCTGAAAGACAGGAACTCCACCAGCCCCTCGCGGGTCTCACCCAGGAAGGCCAGGTCGCAGCCCGGCAACAGCACGATGAGGCTCTTGTGCAGCCACCGCGTCGCCCTCTGATGGGCTGCCACTTCATCCAGCTTCTTCCGGCGGTTCTCCTGATGGAGACCGTCCCGCAGCACGAAGAGGTGGTGACACTTGGGGCAGACTTCCGCATCGGGACTGTCGGTGGTGTGGAAGGGCTCGCCGCAGCGGATGCACTGGGTCGGATGAGCCATGCGGATGCTGGCCCGAACCCTGGCCAGGAAGAGGATCAACCCCAGCAGGGGCAGCAGCAGAGTAACGATGAACGTGGGCTGGGTGAGGTGCTGCATCTCCTCGCCTTTGCCGGGGCTCATGGCGTCCTTCAGGGCCTGCACCCGCTCCGGCGTGTCCGGCAGGGGTACAGGATAGGTGCGGGCCTCCTTGCAGGCGTCGTTCAGGGTGATCAGAAGGGCATAGGCCTCAGGAGAGGCGGCCTGGGCTTCATCGCGCTTGGAAGAGCCCAGAGCGGTATCCAGCCGGTTGAAGGCGAGGATGCTCTGGTTCAGGAGCACTTCCATCTTCGGGGCCACGGTCTGGGCCTGCTCAAAAGCCTGCTGGGCGCCAGCCACATCGCCGATCTGGAACTTCGCGACCCCCAGGTTGTTCAGAACTTCGGCCTGCTCAGGATGACGGCCCACCAGGCTGCGGAAGCTAGCCTCTGCGGCCGTCCACTCCTGGTTCTGCAGGTGCGCCCAGCCCGCAAGGAAGACCTGGTCCGCCGGCGCCAGGTAGCGCAGGGTCGCCGGGGGAATCGCATAGACCTGAGGCTGCAGCTGCAGGGTGAGCAGGCTGGGCTGGGGTTCCCGGGCGGCCCAGGGCTCGAGGGCGGCGAGGGCAGGATGCACCAGCTGGAGCACCAGGATGAAGGCGGTGACGCGGACTTCCACAGGCAGCAGGAACGGGGCGAGAAGGAACAGCCAGAGGAAGGCGGCAACCATTGGATCAAGGCCAAGAATTACCGGCCCCGCCAGGATGACTGCCCCCACTGCGGCAGCAAGGGGAGCAGGAATCCGCCGGCGCTTCAGGAACTCTTCCCAGAGGTGCCGGAAGGCGTTGCGGTAGCGGAGTCCCATGGTGAGAGCCCAACCCCACAACAACAGCGTCGCCGTGAGGCGGAGCATGCCCAGGTGCTGCACCAGCCAGAGCCATCGGTGCACCGGGTGCTCAACCCGAAGCCGGGTGAGGCGAAGCAGATCCGGGAAGCTCCAGAGCCAGCCTTGGATGCCCTGCTGCCGCATGAGGGTGATGCGGGTTCCCAGCAAGGTGGGGTGGTCGGGAGACCAGCGCTCCACCGCCTGAAGCCCCTCCAGGCCGACCGCAGTCTTGCCTGCCAGGCCCTGCTGGCGGGCCCAGAAGGCCATGGCCTCCACCAGGGGCGACATATCCATGGTGGAGTAGGTGCGACGCAGGGCTTCCACTTCCAGCTGGGCGGCACGGATGCCTTCCGGGTCGGCGGTGGCCACAGCATCCATGAGGTGCCGGGTTCGATGACTGAGCGCAATCGCCGGGAGCGTTTCCACCTGGGTGGAGGTTGAGGTTCCCGCCCCGGCAGCGAGCAGACCTGAAGTGGGAATGAGGAGCGCAGCGGCCACCAGGAGGATGATCCGGATGCTCCGCTTGAGTCCCATGCCGATTCTCCTACCTGGCGGCTGCTTCATGGTTTCGGGACTGCCGAGGCTTCGGGCGCGGGCTTCAGATCCATGGCCCGCATCCTCAGCTGGTAGAGGATTTCTTGCAGCTCTGACGACTCGCTCTCAGTGCGGGCCCCTTCCGTCTTTTCCTTGAGCACGCCGAGCAGATCTACGTAGAACCTCGCGGCAGAGGGATTGGCGGGCGGCACTTCCTTCATCATCGGGTGCGGCACGCCCATGGCCAGCAGAGCTTGCTCCGTCAGCAGATGCATCAGGGCGGTCAAGGATGCCTCGGGCATGGCTGGGGTCATGGGATACCTCGAACACTTTCAGGAGTTGTCTGGCGGGAAGCCTACCACAGCCCGAATTTTCCTGCATCCTCCTCGTGAATACGGGTTCTCCAGGGCCTCGACGCCGAGACAAAGGCGTCTTTTGACGAAAAGCACTCGGCTGAACCCGGGCCCTGTGAAACCATGGATGGGTTTGGAGGAAGACCCATGCGACGCCTAGTTATTGCCCTCATGCTCCCCGTGGCCTGCCTGTCGGTACAGGCCGAATCGACTGGCCGGATCTCCGGGCAGATCCTTGCCAAGGACGGAAAGCCCATTCCCGGGGTCAAGATCAACCTCAAGCGCACCGACCGCAACTGGAGCAAGGACCTGACCACGGACAAGAACGGGAAGTACCTCCAGGTGGGGCTGGAACCCCGGGATTTCGAGCTCACCATCAGCGCCGAAGGCTATACTGACTATAAGGAATTCATCAAGATCCCTCTTGCTGATGTCCTGGTCAAGAATGTCACCCTGCTAACCCCCTCCGAGTCCCGCACCAAGGTGCTGGCCACTGGCGGCACTTTGGTGGTCCCCGATGATCCCGGTGCGGCCCTGGACGCAGAGGGCCGGGAAGCCTTCAACCAGGCCATCCCGTTCTACAACGAGGGCAAGTTCGAGGACGCCCTGCCCCTGGTCGAGAAGGCCCACAAGGCCCTCAGCGAGGCCATGACCAAGCTCAAGAACGAAGAGTCCAAGGCAGAGCTGGCCCCCGAGTTCTTCAAGATCGAACGGGTCCTGGGCATCTGCCTGGCCCAGGCCGGTGCCGTCAAGGAAGCCGGCGAGCCCTACCTGCTCAAGGCCCTGGAGCGCAATCCCAAGGATGAGCGGGTGCTCACCGCCCTGATCGCGACCAGCAAGGCGAAGCAGGACAAGGTTGCCGAGCAGAAGTACGCCGCGGCCCTGGAAGCCATCCAGGGGCCCAACCCGGACGCGATCTACAACAGGGGCGTGGAGGAATTCAACAATGGGAAGAACAAGGAGGCCAAGGTCTTCTTCCTGAAGGCTCTAGAGGTTGCCCCCACCCATGCCGAGGCGCACTACCTGCTGGCCATGGTGGAGTTCGGCGACAACAATCTGCGCCTCACCAAGCAGCACCTCGAGAAGTACATCGAGCTGGCCCCCACTGGAAAGAACGCCGCCACCGCCAAGGAAATGCTCAAGGATCCTTCGCTCAAGAAGATCAAGTAGTACCGTTTCTTTGGTTCATTCCAGATTGCTGAATTCTTTGCGTAGATAGCCCCACTATTGAGGCGGCAGGAAGTGTCTGTATCCTCATCGCAATCGCCTTGATGATCTTGGACTTGGATACTCATGCCATCTATAAATGGCAACCCTGTTCCCCGCTTTCTAGGTACGTCAGGGGGCAGGGTTGCCGCATTTGTGTTCACCCTAGTGCCGCGCGGGGATGTTCAGGAAGGCAAGGCGTCCCTTACGCCGGGGCAGCCCTCCCCTTCCTAAACCTCCACGCCAGCTTCGACCGACTCACTGCTGGTTAGGCAAGAGATCATGTGCTCGGATTTTAGGACTGACCAGACTCCCTTCGATGTATTATTCTTAAGCCAAAGCCACATAGACTCGATTTTTCCCTAGTGATGCTTGTCTCATTATTTCGGGACATCTCACGACAAAGCAAGACTCCGTGGAAACACCACCCTCCCCGCCCATTTGACTGCTGATTCAAACCTGTTCGCCCACCCCTTTTGCATCAGGACCTCACCATGAAACGACTCCTTTCCTCCCTTTTTGCGCTTTCACTGGTTTCAATGGCAGCAGCCGAAGAAAACCTCATGGCAGCCTTCCAGCAGAATAAAGATCCCCTCACCGTCTGCCGCAAAATCGTAATGGCGGATGCCAAGCCCTGGTCTCCACCTCGCACCGTTAATGAAATCATCGAGTTGAACAAGATTGGGGCACTTGAGCCCGCACTCACTGCCTACATGATTCGCGAAGTCATCGTGGACCTGAAGCAGGGGTTTCTTCCAGATGCAGTCACGTTTCAGCGTTCCCTCGATG
>Ga0194052_1002315_pt1 | contig 10510 bp, 11 predicted proteins | sample SepL226m_MetaG_FD_160117 | JGI IMG/M metagenome (GOLD analysis project Ga0194052, IMG submission 160117) | Anoxic zone freshwater microbial communities from boreal shield lake in IISD Experimental Lakes Area, Ontario, Canada - Sep2016-L227-6m | ecosystem: Environmental > Aquatic > Freshwater >... | reverse complement strand
GAGCAAGATGATCCCCGCCAGCTTCAGTGGCGGGTTGCGCGGCGGGTTCAGCGGTGCGGTCATGGGCGCTACACCGTCAGGTTGAAGTTCGGGTTGGTGCCGTACAGCGCCAACGAAGCGAACAGGACGACGAACTGAACCACCACCAGCGAGGTGCGCATCGACCGGCCCACGGCCTCACCCACGCCGACCGGGCCGCCGCTGCAGTTGTAGCCGAAATAGCAGTGGTTGATCATCACGATGACCGAGATGATGATCACCTCGATGAACGACCAGAACACGTCGTTGGGCCGCAGGAACGTGTGGAAGTAGTGGGAATAGGTGCCGCCCGACTGTCCGTAGAGCACCGTGGTGGTCAACTGCGCGGCGGCGAACGCCATGATCAGTGACATCGCGTAGAGCGGGATGATCACCACGCCGCCGGCGATGATCCGGGTGGAGACCAGATACGAGATGGACTTGATGCCCATCACCTCCAGTGCGTCGATCTCCTCGGAGATCCGCATGGCCCCGATCTCCGCGGTGGCGCCGGCGCCGACGGTGGCGGCCAGCGCCTCACCGGTCACCACCGGAGCGGTCAGCCGGACGTTGACCAACGCGGCGAGGAAGCCGGTGAAGGCCTCCACGCCGATGTTGCCCAGCGAGGCGAAGCCCTGGATCGCGATCAGCGAGCCCGCCGAGAGGGTGACGAAGCCGACGATCGCGACGGTGCCGCCGACGACCGCCATCGCGCCGGCGCCCATGCCGATCTCGGCGATGAGCCGCACGATCTCCTTGCGGTAGTAGCGCAGCGCGTGGCCGACCTCCCCCACGGCCTGCACGGCGAACCACGCGACCTTGCCGGTGCTGTTCAGCGCCCGGGTGGGCCAGCCGGCCGCCTTGCGGACGTCACGCGACGCGCGCGGGAACCGGGAGCGCAGTACCGCCCGGTTCGCCGATGTGGTTGTCGCCGTTGCCATCTACCGCCCCGTCCCGAACCGCACACCGATGGTCGTGAAAATCACGTTCACCGCGAACAGCGCTACCACGCAGAGCACCAGCGTCTCGTTCACCGCGATTCCCACGCCCTTGGCGCCGCCGCCGACCGCCAGTCCGCGATAACAGCCCACCAATCCGGCGATGAGGCCGAAGGCCAGCGCCTTGGCGATCGAGATGATCACCTCGGGCAGACCGACCAACAGGGTGAGGGTCTGCAGGTAGGCGCCGGCCGAGATGTTCTGCAATCCGACGCCGAAGATGAAGCTGCCCACCAGGCCGATGGTGATCACCGCACCGTTGAGCAGGACCGCGACGAACATCGACGCCGCCACGCGGGGTACCACCAGCCGGTGGATCGGATCGATGCCGAGCACCTCGAGGGCGTCGATCTCCTCGCGGATGGTGCGGGCGCCCAGGTCGGCGCAGATGGCGGTCGACCCGGCGCCGGCCACCACGAGAACCGTCACCAGCGGCCCGAGCTGGGTGACCGAGGCCAGCGCCGCGCCGGCACCCGAGACGTCCGCGGCGCCGAACTCCTGCAGCAGCAGGTTGAAGATGAAGATGATCAGCACGGTCAGCGGGATGGACATCGCGAAGGTCGGCAGCAGCGCGACGGTCATCAGGAACCAGCTGTACTGGATGAACTCTTTCCACTCGAACGGCCGCGCGAGCGCCTTGCCGGTCAGCACGCACATCTTGAAGAAGCCGCCCATGGCGGTCATCGGCCCGTTGAAGCGCTTGCGGATGAAGCTGGCTGTGGTCATCGGGTCGCCCTCTCTGACACACGGCCTCCTTGACCCGAAGAAGTGAAGTGCGTCTCCCTACCGGCTGGTAGTAGCGCAGACCACAGGAATGTACCCGATGGTTTCGGGGTGCCACGGCGCAACCGCACTATTGACCTCACGTCGGTTTCACCGAGGCCCCAAAACGGGTCCTGAGCTCGGTTTTCAGCACTTTACCGGCCGGATTTCGGGGCAGCGAATCAACGACTTCGAGCGCCTTGGGCTGTTTGTAGCGGGCCAGGTGCTCGTTGAGGAAGTCGGTCAGGTCCTCAAGGCGCAGCTGCGGCGCACTGACCGCCGCCACCGCGACGGGTACCTCGCCCCACTTCTCGTCCGGTCGCCCGATGACGGCCACCTCGACGATGTCGGGATGGGCGGCCAGGACGTTCTCCACCTCGGCGCAGTAGACGTTCTCTCCCCCGGAGATGATCATGTCCTTCTTGCGGTCGACCACCCAGATGTAGCCCTCGTCGTCACTGCGCACCAGGTCACCGGAATGGAACCAGCCCCCGGCGAACGACTCGGCGGTGGCTTTGGGGTTGTTCCAGTAACCGGCCATGAGAGTCGGTGCGCGATAGACGATCTCGCCGACGTCGCCGATCGCGACGTCGTTCATGTTGTCGTCGACGATGCGGGCGGCGACGGTCGGGATCACCTTGCCCACCGAACCGAGCTTCCGGATGGCGTCCTCGCCGAGCAGCATGCACGTCACCGGTGACATCTCCGTCTGGCCGAAGGCGGCGACGATGTTGCAGCCCGGGAAGGTCTGCGCCATCTCGCGCAGGAGCGTGTCCGAGGCGGGAGCCGCGCCCCAGGACAGGGTTCGCAGACGCAAGGTGCGGGGGCGGGCCTGCTGCTCGGCGCACACCGCCTGCCACTGGGCCGGGACCAGGAAGATTCCGGTGACGCCCTCGGCCTCGAGCACGTCGAGCAGCTCCCCCGGATTGAACGCCCCCAGGGGGTAGACGACGGTGGGTGCGCCGAGCGTGATCGCCGGCAGCACGTTGCCGATTCCGGCGATGTGGAACAGCGGAACGCCGATGAAACCGACGTCGTGCCCGAGGTGGGGCGGGTTGGTGTAGAGCGCCGTCATGACCTGCCCGGCAAGGTTGGAGTGCGTCAGCACAGCGCCTTTGGGATGCCCCGTGGTGCCCGAGGTGTACATGATGAGCGCCGGGCTGTCCGGAGGGATGTCGACCGGCGGGGCGTCCTCGCCGTCTTCGGCGATGAGGTCCTCGTACCCGATGACGGTGCCGTCGCCGGGTGTCTCGGCGACGATCAGGTTGTGCACCGGTGCCAGTTCGCGCACCGCCGCGGCCACCGGTGCCAGCATGGGTTCGGTGATCAGGACCGAGGCCCCGCAGTTCTCCACCAGATAGGCCAGCTCCGGGGGCGTGAGCCGGAAATTGACCGGAACGGCAATGGCGCCAAGGCGACTCGCGGCCAGGGCAGCCTCGATGAACTCGGGCCGGTTCAGCATCAGGATCATCACCCGATCGCCGGCGGCGACGCCGCGGCGGTGCAGTGCGGAGGCCAATCGGGACACCCGCTCGGCCAGCTCCGCCCACGTGATGGTGCGGCCGATGAACCGCAGGGCGGTGGCATCCGGCTGCATGAGTGCGTGCCGAGCGAGGTGGGTGATCCAGTTCTGCCGACGCGCCAGATACGGCTGGGAGGTGCTTTGCGAAGTGCCGGCGTCCATCGCGGATCAGCTTGCTCTGAATCAGGAGTGAATGGGAGGGAAACGGCGGGAATGAACGACTAGACAGACATCTGCTCGGCGCGGGATTTCAGATTGCCCGCCACGTGGTCGAGTGCGTCGTTGACGATCTTCTTCACCATCAGCGCGGGCACTCCCGGTATCGAGATCTCGACGTCGAGGTCGACGGTGAGAAGGCTCGCCGGCCCCATCTCCACGACCGAGAACACCTGGTTCTGCTTGCTGAACAACTCGCCCTGCTGCATGACGGTCTGGATCTGCCCGGGTCCGGGGTAGTAGACCGCCTGGATGTAGGTGCCCGGGTGGCCCTGTATCTCGGTGTCGATCCGCAGTTGGCTGGGCCTGCCGTCGTCGTAGCGGGCCAGGATGTAGACGGCTTTGACCTCGTCGTTCCATTCCGGATAGGTCTGGAAATCGGCGACGATCGCCATGATCGCGGCCGCGGTGGCGTCGACCTCGACGGTCTTGCTCACCAGAGGCATCAGACGGTCGCCTTCCCGGCGGCCAGGCCCAGCGGCGACTGCACCCGGATCTTGTCATCGCGGATGAGGCCGCGCAGCAGTGCGGTCGAGAACTCCTCGGCGATCTCGGTGGCGGTGCGGCGGCCGTCGGGACGTAGCCACCGGTAGGCGCCCATCGTCATGCCGATGTAGCCCAGTGCCACCACGTGCGAATCGCAGTCGAAGAACTCCCCGCTGGCGATGCCGCGGTCGATCAGGCCGGCGAGGTGTTCGTAGACCTGGGTCTCCTTCTCGCGAACCTCGGCGACCTGGTCCTCGGTGAACCACTCGGTGATGTAGGGCTGCTCCTGCCAGTAGACCGCCGCCCCCTCCGGGTTCTCGGCGATGTTGGTGAGCAACCGCACGGTGTACTGATAGAGCGCCTCGCGCGCCGTCCAGGAGGGGTCGTCGTGCACGGCGGCCAGGGTGTTCTCGGCCGCGCGGCGGTAGATGTCGAACAGGATCAGCGACTTGCTGGCGTAGTAGTGATAGACCGTCGCCTTGTTGAGGCCGACCACGTCGGCGACGTCGTCCATCCGGGTGCCGTGGTAGCCGCGGGCGGCGAACAGTTTGGTGGCGACCGCCAGCAGTTCCTCGCGGCGGGTCGTCCCGTTTTCCGGTGGCATTGCGCCCTCCCTATCAACTGGTTGGACAGTTTAGGCACCCGCCGGCGCAGTCCGGGATCAGGCCAATAGGGCCCGATCCCCGCCGCGGCGCGGTCCCGGCACGATAGGCTTAGGATCAGCAGCCACGGAGGTACGCCAATGAATTTCGACCCGCAGCCCGACTACGACGGCACCGACGAGATCGAGTATTTCTTCAGCTGGCTGCCGTGGGCATTGCGCGGCACCGACTGGACCGGCACCCCGTCCTACCCGCCGGTCTGATCCGCCCAGGCCAGCGCATCGGCGCCTGAGTCGACTTTCCGCGGCTCCTCCGCGCCGCGACGGACCATCAGCGAACGCTGCCCTGATTTCTCCACGTAGGCGACCCACCCTCCGGACCATGCCGGCGCGGGAGCGTCAGTCCAGGTGTCGGCAATAGTTCGCGGAGTTCGATCCCTGCCCAGAACGCGGACCATCGCGGACCGATTGTCGGTGGGGTCGGTGTCGGACTGCGTGAAGCCGATCTCCCCCGACCGCAACGCATGCAGATTGGAGTAGTACCCCGGTCCGGTCAGCAGCGGTGCCGGACTCGCCCCCGGGTCGACGGCGTAGATGCCCCCGTCGCGAAGCGCGAACGGTATTGAGGTGGCGGCACTTCCGGTCGCGTCGCCGTTGGCGAAGAGCACCGAGCGGCCGTCGGTGTCGAAGCTGACCGACACCGCGTTGGTGTCGGTGGCGACCGCGTTCGAGGAGCCGCCGACGGTGAGCACGGCGACGTCCACCGGACGGACATCACTGCGGCCCCCACTCCAGGCGATGCGGCTTCCGTCCGGCGACCACGCGTAATCGGGGTCGGCCAACAGCGGCTTGTCGGGTGCCAGCACCATGCCCGAGTCCGCCGCCGCCGTCAGCAGAAAGCCGCCGCCGCCGAAGGTCGCCTTGAGGAACGCGATCCGCTCGCCGGTCGGTGACCAGCGGGGGTACTCGACGCCCGGCCGGTCGGCGTCGAACCTGGGAACCAGCGCGGCGGGATCGACCAGACGGCGACTGGCGCCCGAATCGAGATCGAGCACCCACAGTTCACCGCCGGGCTCATCGGGGACCGGACGACGCACGAAGGCGACCCGCTTGCCGTCCGGCGACGGCGCAGGCTGGGTGTCACCGGGACCGTCGGTGAGCCGTCGGGGCGGTGCGCCGTTGAGGTCACTGACGTAGAGGGAGCCGCCGCGGGCGTAGAACAGCACCGGGTTGGTGGCCGTCGCTGGTTCGGAAGGCGAGGTGCAGGACGCGAGCGTCAGCGCCACGGCGAGAACAACAACCAACCGCAAGCGCCCCACGAGGCGCACTGTAACCGGTTGTTAGGGTTCGCTGTGCTCGATCTGACGACTACCGCCGCGCGGCCCGATCCGGCACGGCTGCGCCTGAGCACCTACCCGGTGGTCGATGAGATCGCGGCCCGCTATGGCGATATGGACGCCAACGCGCATCTGAACAACCTCGCGCTGGAGGCACTCCACGAGAACGCCCGTGCGACGATGAACCGACGGCTGATCCCCGACGCCTACCGGTCCGGTGAACGGAGGACACGCCTGGTCACGTCGCAGAACACCGTGCACTTTCTCGCCGAGGCACACTGGCCGGCACTGATCACGACCGGTGCCGGCGTGGGCCGTATCGGGCGGACATCGTTCGTCGCATCCACCGGCCTGTTCCTCGGCCAGACGTGCATCGGCGTCTGCGACACCGTGCTGGTGCTGCTCGGCGACGTCGGGCCGGCGCCCCTGCCGGAGGACTTCCGTAGTGCGCTGCAGGGCGTCCTTCTGCGTTAGAGCGCCTTGAGTTCCTCGATGACCTCTCCCACCGACTTCTTGGCGTCGCCGAACAGCATCGAGGTGCCGGCGCCGAAGAACAGCGGGTTCTCGATACCGGCGTAGCCCGAGGACATCGAGCGCTTCAGCACGATCACCGAGCGTGACTGGTCGACGTTGAGGATCGGCATGCCGTAGATGGGGCTGGACGGATCGGTGCGCGCCGCCGGGTTGGTGACGTCGTTGGCACCGATGACGACCGTCACATCGGTGCGTGGGAACTCACCGTTGATGTCGTCCATCTCCTTCATGGCGTCGTACTCCACATCGGCTTCGGCGAGCAGCACGTTCATGTGTCCGGGCATGCGGCCGGCGACAGGATGGATGGCGAATTTGACCTCGACGCCCTTCTCCTCGAGCAGATCCGCCAGTTCCTTGACCGCGTGCTGCGCCTGTGCGACGGCCAGTCCGTAACCGGGCACCACGATCACCTGGTTGGCGTATGCCATCTGGATCGCGGCGTCGGCGGCCGAGGTGGCCTTCACCGGCCCCTGATCGCCGCCGGCGGGCCCACCCACCGCGTCGGTACCGCCGAAAGAACCGAACACGATGGCCGGGATGGACCGGTTCATCGCCACGGCCATCAGATTGGTCAGGATCGAACCCGACGCACCGACGATCATGCCGGCGACGATCATCGCGGTGTTGTTCAGCGCCAGACCCGCCGCGGCAGCGGACAGTCCAGTCATCGCATTGAGCAGCGAGATGACGACCGGCATATCGGCGCCGCCGATTGGAAACACCACGAACAGGCCCATGATCCCGGCGAGCACGAGCAGCAGCACGATCCACCAGACCGACAGGCCCTTGCTCAGTCCGATGTAGACCGCCGCGGCGATCGCGGCGAGCAGCAGAATGATGTTGGCGGCCTGGAACACCTTCGCGTTCTTGACGAAGGCCTTCTCCACACTGCGCGGAATGATGTTCTCCTGCAGCTTGGCGAAGGCGACCAGTGATCCCCAGAACGACACCGACCCGATGATCGCGGCGAACAGCGAGCCCACCACCAGCGCCACCGTCGGTGACTGATCCGGCTTGAAGTGTGAGAAGCCTTTGGTCTCAATGAATTCCGCCCATGCAATCAGCGCAACGGTGCCGCCGCCGACACCGTTGAACAGCGCCACCAGTTGCGGCATCGCAGTCATCTTGGTCTTCTTGGCCGGCGGCACACCAAGGATCACACCCAGAGCCAGACCGGCGATGATGAGGATCCAGTTGATCGACGCGGTGTCGCGGATCCTGATCAGCGTGGCGATGACGGCGATACCCATGCCGACCGCGGCGATCCAGTTGCCGCGCACCGCGGTCTTGGGGCCGGTGAGCCCGGAGAGGCCGTAGATGAACAGTGCGAAGGCGAAGATGTAGAGAACGTCGACGAGGTAGGTCACTTGGTGAGCTCCTTCGTCCGCTCCGCTGCGGCGAGTTCCTTCTTCTTGCTCTTGAACATCCCGAGCATGCGGTCGGTCACCAGGAATCCGCCGATGACGTTGAGGGTGCCGAACACCAGCGCGACGAACGTGATGGCCCGCACGCCCCAGTGCGCATCGGCCGGGAGATTGCCCAGCACCAGCAGCGCGCCGAGGACCACGATGCCGTGGATGGCGTTGGTGCCCGACATCAGCGGGGTGTGCAGGGTGTTGGGCACCTTGGAGATGACGGCGAAACCGACGAACCCGGCGAGCACCAGGATCGCGAGATTGGCCAGCAGTTGGGTGTACATCAGTTCTGCCCCTCGCGAGTCACACAGGAGGCCGAGATGACCTCGTCGTCGAAATCCGGTGCCAGTGCGCCGTCTTTGATCATCAACTCCAGCAGGGAGGTGAGGTTCTTGGAGTACAACTCGCTCGCATGCTCGGGCATGGTGGCCGGAAGGTTCAGCGGCGAGGCGATGGTGACGCCGTGCTTGACGACGGTCTGTCCGGGTTCGGTGAGCTCGCAGTTACCGCCGGTCTCCCCCGCCAGGTCGATCACCACGCTTCCCGGCTTCATACCCTGCACCGCCGCGGCGGTCACCAGCCGTGGTGCGGGGCGGCCCGGCACGAGTGCGGTGGTGATCACGACGTCGAATCCGCCGATGGCCTCTTCGAGCTTCTTCTGCTGCGCGGCGCGCTCCTCTTCGGTGAGCTCGCGGGCGTAACCGCCCTCACCGGCCGCGTCGATCCCGATGTCGAGCCACTGCGCCCCGACCGAGCGAACCTGGTCGGCCACCTCGGGACGGACGTCGTACCCGGTGGTGCGCCCGCCGAGACGCTTGGCGGTGGCCAGGGCCTGCAGCCCGGCGACACCCACGCCGAGCACCAGGACGGTGGCCGGCTTGACCGTGCCGGCCGCCGTGGTGAGCATCGGGAAGAAGCGTGTGGACTCACTGGCCGCGAGCAGCACGGCCTTGTAGCCGGCGACGTTGCCCTGGGAGGACAGCGCGTCCATCGCCTGGGCGCGGGATATCCGGGGAATCGCCTCCACCGCGAAGGCCTGCACGCCGGCGGATTTCAGCGCGGCGATCTGGTTGTCGGCGTTGCGTGGTGCGAGGAATCCGATCAGCGTCTGTCCCGACCGCAGCTTGGCCACCTCGGCCGGGGTCGGCGGCGCCACCTTGACCACGATGTCCGCGCTCCAGGCGTCGCCGATGGTCGCACCCGCGGCGGTGTAGAGCTCGTCGGGCAGCAGGGCGCGCTGTCCCGCGCCGGACTCGACGACGACTGCGACGCCGTCGCCGGCCAGCGCCGAAACGGCCTTGGGCACCAGTGCCACCCGACGTTCGTCGGCGCCCGACTCTGCGACGACTCCGACGGTCGTCGTCCTGGTTTCTGTCACCGCGACACCCTAACCGTTGGCTGTCGCTGCCCCCGAGCCGGAAGTCCCCATGATGAGCCCGGTTCCCCCATCCAGGGGATGCGGGTCCGGAACGGGTTCGTCGGTCATGGTGACGGTCACTTTGGTGCCCGACCCCGGTGCGGTGTCGACGTCGACCACACCGCCGGTCGCCGCGATACCGACCACCAGAGAAGCCAGCCCGATGTGCCCCTGCGCAACCCGGGCGGCCAGCACCTCCGGATCGAAACCGGTGCCGTCGTCGGCCACCCGCAACCGCACCGTGTCGCCGTCGCGGTGCAGCGCCAGCACGACGTGCGTGGCGCGGGAGTGCTTGCTGACGTTGGCCAGCAACTCGCGCGCCGCGCGGAAGATCATCGCCTGGCATCCGGGCCTGCCGACGTCGCCGATGTCGGCCGCCACGGTGATGCCCCAACGCTGTTCGAACTTGGTCGCCAGATCTCCCACTGCGCCGGAAAGGCCGACCTGGTCGAGCACCTGGGGATGCAGCGCGGAGACCGTCGTACGAAGTGCCTCAACGGATTCACGCAACGCATCGTCGAGCCGGTCGAAACCGTCGGCGGTGGGGTTGGCCCGCAACTCGTCGAGGTCGAGTCGGGCGGCCAGCAGGTTCTGCAGCGGACCGTCGTGAAGCTGCTCGGAGAGTTCGCGGCTGTGCCGTTCGTCGGCCCGCATGGCCTCGGCGACGAGCCGGCGACGGACCTCGAGCAGCGTCTGCACGCGGGATGCCCGACGTTTGAGCGTGAAGGACAACGCGGTGAGCGCCGCAGCCAGCCACAGCAGACAACCCACCTGGACGTACACCACAGCGGGGATCGCCACCATCCGGTCACGCACGGCGTAGACGAACCAGGCGAACAGATAGCCCACCGCGGCGCTGAGGCTGAGCACGGCGGTGACCGAGGGGCTGTCGATGAACACCACGGAGATCGGTAGGAGGAAGAAGATCGGCAGCAGTGAGATGGTCGCGCCGCCGGACACCACGCACAGGACCAGGACGAAGATCACGTCCGCCGCGGTGGACACCCAGGGGAACCATCGGCGCGGCCGCACGGTGAGAACCACGACCAGCCACGCCAGCGCCGCCACGGCGTAGCCGGCGAGGATCACCTCGAACGCCCGGTCCAGCCAGTGCTCGGTGTGGGTGAACGCCACCAGCAGCGAGATCAGCGCGATCATCGCCAGCCGCAGGAACGACCGGATCCGCAGCGGCTGGCTGGTGAGG
>Ga0194052_1002314_pt1 | contig 10511 bp, 10 predicted proteins | sample SepL226m_MetaG_FD_160117 | JGI IMG/M metagenome (GOLD analysis project Ga0194052, IMG submission 160117) | Anoxic zone freshwater microbial communities from boreal shield lake in IISD Experimental Lakes Area, Ontario, Canada - Sep2016-L227-6m | ecosystem: Environmental > Aquatic > Freshwater >... | reverse complement strand
AAACTAAAATTCTACCATTCCTTAATGCCAAACCTTTTTCGAATGCGCCGGTAATATCCTCTATCCTCTGAGTTACAAAAATTATAACAGGCGAATTCTTATCTCTTGCAAAGTTGTCTATAATTTTAAGGAATAGTTCTCTATTTCTAAGATCCAAATGAGCGCAAACTTCATCAAGTATTATAAGTTCAGGCTTCTTTATCAATGCTCTTGCCATAAGAGCTATTATTTGTTCGCCTGAAGATAGATGAGAAAAAGTTTTACTTTTTAGATGGCTTCCTCCGATTTTATCTAATATTTCTAAAGCCTGATTAATTTCAAAACTTTCAGCGGCTCTGAATAAACCTATAGTTGAATCAATTCCTGAAATAATAATTTCTTCGACAGTATAATCCTTAGATGTAGAAGTCCAGTTCTGAAGGAATGGGCTTATCCATGCTATTTTCTTTCTGACAGCAAATATATTACAGTCACCGTATGTATTGCCAAGAATTGAAACTTTTGCCCCGAATATAGGCCAGATATAACCAAGAAGCATTCTAGTCAGTGTTGTTTTACCTGAGCCGTTCGGGCCAATTATAAACCAATGTTCTGATGACAAAACCTTCCAGTTTATATCATGCAGAATCTGCTTGCTGTCTAGAAATAGGTTTGCATTCTGTATCTCAATTAGATTTTTTGTCATTAGCCTTTTGCATTGAAGCCTCTTTTTTTTCAGTATAATCTTCACCTTCTACAGCTATAATCCCACCAACGACACCAATTCTTCCAGTTGCTTCATCTTTAAGAAGCGTGGGGATAGTGTACTCATCTATTTTCTTATAAACTTCTTTGTCTTCAAGTCTGCAGTTTATATCATAAATGAAATATGAAAAAATTGTGGCTGAACTTTGAATTAACAAGTGCAAATTAGAGAGCCTGTCAACTTCGCATTGCGGTTTCACTGTGCCTATATCGTACCCTACTTTGGTGAGGCCATAAATATGTTTGTCATCTTCTACTAAAAGGCAAAATATTTTGCTCGTTCCATCGAAATAAGAGATAATCGAGAAAGTCCTTTTGTCTATCTTGAGATCACTGCCTTCTTCTGACGATAGAGAGGGAGCGCCTACAGATGTGCTCCAAACGACTTTGCCGTCAACTATATTGAATTCGACCTGTTCTGTTTCATAGGATTTCGGAAGTTGAGCGTGCGTTACAATCGCTTTAATCCTGTATTTGCCATCGCTTGAGAATTCAAAGTACCTGGTTATCGGGATAGAAAAGGTTTGTTTTTCTCCTGCAGGCAGGAGGGTATCTGTTATTTCATACATTGGATATTCCAAACTTTTTGGACGGTCCCCTTTTATCGTTTCTATTTCAAAAGAAATTTTGCATTGTAAATTTTTATTTGAACCAAAAACTATGGGTTGACCGGACTGATTTTTGATGGTAAGTCTAGCATATATCTTTTCATATCTTATGTAGTTTTGGCCGTTGAGTTTCAAATTCATGGCAAGTTGAGCAAAAAGAGAAGTAGAACAAATGAGCGCAAGGAAAGAGACCAGGAATAAAGTTGGGTTTTTACTCATTTTATCTCGTTAAGTTTTGCTATCAGATCTTTTATCACAGGTTCTGCCGAAATATTGTTCTGGCACTGAACATCGTTTCTTTGGCAGGTACGCTTCAGGCATCTGACGCAGCCTTTATCTGCCTGATAAACTTTGTGCCATGGCCAGTACGGACCTGTTTTGTCAGGAAAAGTAGGGCCAAACATAGCAAATACTGGAACCCGTAGGAATGCCGCAATATGCATTGGTCCGCTATCATTTGTTATAAAAGCTTCTGCTCTTCTGATAATTTCGCCAAGTTCATTTAAAGATGTACTGCCAGAAATATTTATTGGTTTAGCAATTTTACAGAGCGAAGAAACTTTTTCTGATGCTTCGAATTCACTTTTTGCTCCGAGCAAGATGAATTTCTTGTTGGGAAACTCAGATCCAACTGCATCTATAATTTTGGCAAAGAATTCAGGCGGCCATGTTTTTGTCTTCCATCTGGCAGAGGGAGAAATCGCTAGATATTTATCGTCTTTATCAATGCCATATGCTGCTAGCTTTGATCTTATATCTGATATTCCCACCTGCGGAAGTTTAAAGTCAGGAATTACATTCTCGATTCCCAATATGCTTGATATTAAATGGCAGTTTTTTTCAATTGCGTGAGTTATGGTTTCGGGCACGCTTACTTTTATATTGTAGAAGATGCCTGACATCTTTTCCTTTACATTTGCAAACCCGGCTTTGTGCGTGCCTCTCGCTACGAAAGTCATCATAGAGCTACGCATAAGACCCTGCATATCAATTATGAGATCATAGCGATTTGTTCGTAAGGTCCCTATGAGTTCGAGCAAGGCTTTGGGCGCGTGAGAGGTTTCCCTAAACTCGTTTCGTCTAAAGTTGATAATTTTACTTAAATCCTGTCTGATATAAGAGAGAAGCATTGAGAAATTTGAATTTACGACCCAGTCAATTCTCGCCTCAGGCAAACTCTTTCTGAGTAGATAGAAAGCAGGAAAAGCGTGCAGAATATCGCCCAGGCTGCTTGGTTTGACTATAAGTATCCTGCGGTAGCCGAGATCATTTTTCAGTCGTGGTATGTCGTTTATATCACAAATTTTTATTGTATTCGTGTCCATTTTACTCCAAACTAATTAACGGCCATGACTTAATCTTACGGCAAGGGACTCAGGAAGAAAAGCATCATATATTTTCCGTTGAGTAGATTCAATGTCATACTTTATGCAATATCTGCTAAGGGTAATTTTTTTTGTGTCAAAAATAGCAAAAGTAGCTCTGGTATCTCCATTGCGGGGCTGCCCGATGCTGCCTGTGTTTATCAAATATTTCTTGCCCTTTATAGGCTTAAAAGTCATTACCTCTTCTGAAGGAGAAATAATTTCCCATTCGATAATTTTTTTAATTCCAAGGGAGCTGTCTGTGATTTTAGGGTCTTTTTCAAATAACGCCGGGATATGCGTATGCCCATAAAAACAAAATTGCGTCATCTGGTATGAAAAGTTGGCAACAGTGTGTTTAATGTCGAAAATATAATTCCAGGCCTCGGGTGAATCCAAAGTAGCATGAACTGCAGTTATTCCGTCTTTGACATTTACATCTTTAAGTTTGTTCTCGCAGAGCCATTTTCTATTCTCATAATTGAGCTGAAGCCTAGTCCATTCGATAGATTCTTTTGCGGAACGGTTTATTCCATCTATACGAATATCAGATCCTGCATACTCATCATGGTTACCTTTAACTATTGTATGTATGGGAAGCTTCCTGACGATTTCGATGCACTCTAGCGGATTGGCATTGTATCCTACGATGTCACCAAGGCAGATATACTGCTCTACTCCCAGTAAAGAGCATTTTTTAATAACAGCGTTTAACGCTTCTAAATTAGAATGAATGTCGCTTATTATAGCATATATCATGGATTGGAAAGCATATCAGCTGCTGGATGTTAAGGATATAATGCTATTGAATTGACTCTGAATCCCTTGAGCTTATCTCTTCCCTTAAGAGACTCAAGTTCAATCAAGAACTCCAGACCAAGAATTTCGGCATCAAATTTTTTCAGAAGATTAACAGCCGCTACAGCTGTTCCCCCGGTAGCCAGAAGATCATCTACGATTATAATCCTATCGCTTTTTTTAATGGCGTCCTGATGTATTTCTATTGAATCTGTACCGTATTCAAGTTCATAGCTTACAGAAAATGTTTTATATGGCAATTTGCCTTTCTTCCTGACCGGAACAAATCCCAAGCCCATTCTGCAGGCAAGAGCCATTCCGAAGATAAAACCGCGCGATTCGAGCCCGACAATTATGGTGGGATTAAGTTTTGCGTAGTTGGAGGCCATTAAATCAGCGGTTTCAATGATCAGTTTAGGATCCTTAAGCAGTGGCGTAATATCTCTGAAAAGTATCCCTTTCTTAGGGAAATCAGGAATATCCCTTATGCTCGATTTCAAAAGTTCAAGCGTCATAATTGCTCTCTCTTAAAGTTAAAATTGTTATAAAATAAGCGACGCCGGAATAAGCCGGATTCTGTTTCCCTTTTCAGGGATGGCAATCATCTGTCTATGCGGCCAGAACCCGGGATTATAGCTGCGGGCCGCAGCGAATCCCCTATTTGGCCTTGCTCCGGAAGGGGCTTGCCTTGCAGAAATACTTACGCATTTCTACGGTGGTCTCTTACACCGCCATTTCACCCTTACCCTACTGCCGAAGCAGCAAGGCGGTTTATTTTCTGTGGCGCTTTCCTTTCCGCAGATTTACTCTACGGCATCCCGTTTAAAACAGGACTTCCCGCCCTATGGAGTCCGGACTTTCCTCTCTGTTTCCAGAGCGACTGCCTACCGACGCCGCAAATGCTTTAAGTGGATATTCTAGTTTAGCTTTCATTAAATGAAATAGTTATGGCGATTTCATCGTAAAAATAAAACAAATATTAAAGTAATTTAAAGGTTTTTAAGTGTTTTTTAACTCTTGAGCTTTAGAGTAAGCATAGTTACATATACTTCTGAAACATTTAAGCTTTCAAGGAAAATTATGTTAAAGCTAGACTTCAGCAAATCCCCAGACGGCCTAATACCTGCCATAGCTCAAGACTACAAAACAAATGAAGTTTTGATGCTAGCCTATATCAACGAAGAATCATGGAATGAGACGCTCAAATCAGGAGCGGCAACCTATTGGTCAAGGTCAAGAAAAAAACTCTGGAAGAAGGGTGAATCATCGGGACATATCCAAGAGATAAAAGGAATTTTCATTGACTGCGATGAAGATACAGTCATTTTTAAGGTAAATCAGCTCGGAGATGCCGCTTGCCACGAAGGATACAAATCCTGCTTCTTTAGAAAACTCAACCCAAATGATGGCTCAATATCAGTTGTAGGCGAGCGAGTTTTTGATCCTGCCAAAGTTTACAATAAGTAACAATCCATCCTTTACACCAAAGATAAAAATAGGTTTCCTTATGATGAATATTCTCTCAGAAAGTACCATAAAAGCAATTGAAGATAAATTTAAGACAATAAAGTTTCATAAGAATATTCCCTGGTCAAGGCTTACTACTATCGGGATTGGAAGTTATGCAAAACTTGTTGCAGAGCCTAGTGATGATGTGTCTCTTTCAGAACTTCTCAAGTTCTGCCACAAAGAAGAAATTCCTATATTTTCTATAGGCTCAGGGAGCAATACTATAGGAACTGACGCTCCTTATGACGGAATAATTTTAAGGCTTAAAAATAATGATTTTTCAAAAATAAAGCTAGGCGATGTACAGGCAACAGTTGGAGCCGGAGCAACGCTTTATGAACTAGCCGTCAAATGCGCCGACTTCGGTTTCGGAGGTTTCGCAAAGCTTGCAGGAATACCAGGAACAATAGGTGGCTCTATAAGAACTAATGCCGGCAGACTTGGCATGACTATGGCTGATATAGCGCTCGATGTAGCAGGGTTTACGCTGGATGGAGAACCATGGATTTCTCAGGGAAAAGACATCCAGTGGTCATATAGGCATAGTTCAGTGCCGGAAAATGTAGTTATTACTGCAATGATAGTTAAGCTTTTCAAGTCTGAAAAAAGCGTTGAACTTTCTTTGATTAACGAATGCTTATCCTCTAGGAGCAAATTCTATCCTAAGGAAAGAAATGCGGGCTGTATCTTCAAAAACCCGGCATCTGGACATGTGGCAGGGAAGCTTCTTGATATTTCAGGATGTAAAGGATTGGCAAAGGGCGGAGCTAAAGTAAGTGATATACATGCGAATTTCATAATAAATACTGGCTCTTCTTCTGAGAGAGATATTTTAGAGCTCGCCTTGGAAGTTAAATCCAAGGTAATTGAGAAGACCGGCATTTATCTAAGTCCTGAAGTTATCTTTGTAGATAGTAAAAACAAAGAACGGCTTGCCATGGAGCCTAGAAAATTAAATATACTTTTACTCAAGGGCGGGAATTCTCATGAAAGACCTGTGTCTTTGGAGTCAGCAGCAGGAGTTTCAAAAGCTTTGAAAGAGGCAGGGTACAATGTTGTTGAATATGATATCAGCGAACCTGTAATTACCGAAAAGATGGTTACAAACATCGATATTGTTTTTCCTGTACTTCATGGAGGATTTGGTGAAAATGGACAACTTCAGCAAGTCCTTGAAGGAAAAGGACTCAAGTTTGTAGGATCAGGCAGCGAAGCATCAAGAATCATTATTGATAAGATAAAAACCAAGAAAATCTTTGTTGATAATGGCGTTCCTACCTCAAAGTACGAAATCTTGAAAGATGGAGACAAGGCTTTCCCTGCCTCTCTTAAACTTCCTGTGGTAGTAAAGGCTCCAAACGAAGGTTCGACTTTCGGCATATCTATAGTTAAAGATATGTCTGAATGGGATAAAGCCCTTGAGAATGCTTCTGGTGATGTTTCAGGAATGATTTTAGTAGAGGAATTCATTAAAGGCTATGAACTTACAGTAGGGGTTTTAAATGGCCAGGTTCTTCCGATAGTTCATATCCAGCCACCATGTGATTTCTATGATTTTGACGCCAAATATACACATCAACAGGGCGAAACTATTTACAATTGCCCTCCTGATTCAAAAGTTATTCCGGAGGCAATACAGAAAGAAATTCAATCATATGCTCTGAAAGCTTATCAGGCAACAGGCGCCCGAGATATGTCCAGAGTTGACGCTATTCTATCCAAAGATGAACTTAAGCCATATTTCCTTGAACTGAATAGTATTCCTGGATTCACATCAAGCAGTCTTCTGCCCAAGGCCGCAGCAGCAGTAGGCATTCCGTATATCCAATTATGCTCAATGCTAGTTCAGTTAGCCGCCAAGAGATGACATCAGGAAAAGTATCCCAAAAAGCAAAGTGCGAGGAGATATATGAAAAACTCTTCACGCTTTATGGAAATGTAAAATGCCCGCTCCATTATAATACTCCATTTCAGCTTGTTGTGTCAGTAATGCTTTCAGCACAATGCACTGATGAGAGAGTTAACAAAACTGTTCCTGCTTTATTCTCTAAATATCCTGATTCGCAATCTCTTGCTGGAGCAATTTTAGTAGAGGTAGAAGAGATTATAAAACCCATCGGTCTTTATCATGCAAAGGCAAAGAACATCATCAATACTGCAAAAATGCTTGAGGATAAATTTGATGGCATAATTCCAAATTCTATAGATGTACTAGTAACTCTTCCCGGAGTCGGTCGCAAAACAGCCAATGTGATTATTTCTCATCTCTTCGACGGAGACGGCTTCGCTGTTGATACTCATGTAAACAGGCTTTTAAATCGAATCGGCATCGTATCAACCCACGATCCTCTAAAGGTAGAAATTCAGATTCGAAAATTTGTTAACGGTGATATGCTTGGGAACTTTTCACTCCTCCTTATTATGCATGGAAGAAAAAGATGCAAGGCGCGTTCTCCCGACTGTCAAAATTGTGAGATTAACTCTCAATGCCTTAAGAGATTATAATCTTCCTGTCATTTCAAAGATAAAGGCCTCAGTTTCCTGAAGCCTTTGCTGTATGATTATTATTAGGTGCTGATCACCATGATTTCTCAGCTGTTCTTATTCTTATACACTCTTCCATATCCATGATGAAAATTTTCCCGTCTCCAATATTTCCGCTTCTCGCCGCTTTCGTTATTGCATCAATGGCAGTTTGAACTTTATCTTTAGGCAAGGCTATTTCGAGTTTTGTCTTTTTAAGAAGGCTTCCTACTTCTTTATGGCTCCTGTAAATAGTTGAAATACCTCTTTGTCTGCCTCTGCCAAGAACAGGCGTGACTGTAGCATAGTGAATCTCATTTCGTTCAAGTTCAGCTAGGACATCATCCATTCTATCTGGCTGAATTATTGCTGTTATGTATTTCATATTAGTACTCCTTTATTCTAGTGTGGTGTAAGCTGCTTCTCTGTGTTCTGTAAGGTCAAGACCTACTCGTTCACCGTGTTCAGATGCTCTTAGGCCAAATAATTTGTCAACTACCCAGAAGAGGATAATGCTCATTACAAATGAATAAAGCATAGTTATGCCAACTGCTTTAATCTGAGTTATGACAAGTCCGGGGTTTCCATAAAGCAATCCGTCTGCGCCTGCGGGATTAACGCTTGTAGTAGCAAATATTCCTGTAGCTATGGCACCCCATATGCCCCCAATTCCATGGACGCCAAAAGCATCAAGTGAATCATCGTATCCAAGCTTCGTTTTCATAAATGTAACTGATAAATAACATATTAAACCTGCACCGAAACCTATTGCTATAGAACCCATAGGCGTCACAAATCCGGCCGCCGGGGTAATTGCTACAAGACCTGCCACTGCGCCTGTTATTACTCCCAGGAGTGTTGATCTCTTGTTATGAAGGAGATCCAATATCGCCCAGGTCATTCCAGCCGCTGCAGTTGCCACATGAGTAACTACAAAAGCACTTACAGCTAAACCATTAGCACAAAGAGCGCTTCCTGCGTTGAATCCAAACCATCCGAACCATAACAATCCTGCCCCAAGCACTGCAAATGGAAGATTATGCGGCGGAGACATTTTATCAGGGTATCCAATTCTCTTTCCGAGAAATAGAGCTGCTGCCAGAGCTGCCATACCGGCATTGATGTGAACAACGGTTCCTCCTGCAAAGTCCAATGCTCCCATGCCGCCGAATGTTCCGAGCATTCCTTTATCTGCCCAAACCCAATGAGCGACTGGATCATATACCAATGTTGTCCAGAGGAGCGTAAAAATGCAGAACGGTATAAATCTAATTCTTTCAGCAAAAGCTCCGATGATAAGAGCAGGAGTTATTACTGCAAACATTGCCTGAAATATCATAAATGCCTGATGAGGGACAGTAGATCCATAAATGCTGTGCGGAGTAAGTCCGACTCCTGTCAATCCGACCCATGAAAGATCTCCTATTATACCTTTAATATCAGGTCCAAATGATAAACTATATCCGAATAAAACCCACTGTATGGTTACAAGGCATAATATAAATATGCACTGCATCAGGACGGAGAGAACATTTTTCCTTCTGACAAGACCGCCATAGAAGAAGGCTAGACCAGGCGTCATTAGCATTACGAGCGCCGCGCTTATCATCAGCCACGCTGTATCTCCGCTGTTAATCGCAGATGCGCTTGCCATTGCTGTGGTGGCGATTTCACCGTCAGCAAAAGCGCGCATGCATGCCAAAGCGCCTATTATTGTTGTTAATCCGATTACTAATTTCCTTTTCACGACTTACTCCTTTAATTGTTAGATTTGAGCAAAATACGAATTTACTATTCTGGAGGAATTCTCCGTTTATGGCTTATTGAGCAACTCCGATGCCAAACTTTAAAATATTGAAACAATCGATGATTTGAGCTTGATTGGTGAATTAGAGGGATTGCCAGAGATACAAATTTGTTAGATTGACGGACATCTTTGTAAAAATTTCTAAATAGCGTATTGACGAACATTGCGTACTCTTGTACTATTACGCAAGTACACGGAGGAAACGATGGAAAAAGAGAATAACAACTTAAAGAAATTTATAAAAATCTCTACTCTTATAAAAGACGAGAAGCAGCTAGAAGAATTCTATGAACTCTTTCTGACTTCTGAAGAAAGAAAAGATATTGCGCAGAGGTTAGAAATAGTTTTTGAGCTTTTGAAAGCTGAAAAACCTCAAAGGGAGATTGCCAAAAAACTAAATACGAGCATTGCAAAGATTACGAGGGGATCGAATTGCCTGAAAACAATTTCCTCTGATTTGAAAAATGCCCTATCCTCCTTAACTCAAAACCAAACACTTAACACCTAAAACCATCATCATGTTTCAAACTCTTGAATTAAAAGCCTTCTTAGAACTAGCTAAAACTTATAAGAGAATCAGTGTTTACCGCGAATTCCCGTCAGACAGACTTACGCCTATACAGGCTTTTGAAGCTTTGGGTGATGAAACAAAGAATGGGACTATTCTAGAGTCGGCGCTTTTTGATCAGAAAAAAGGTCGCTTTTCTCACATATTTATTGATCCAAGTTCTGAATACTGCGTTACTGAAATTGATGAGCCAGGATGCGGCGGAGATGAGAAGTTTAATGAATTGAGGAAGTTATTATTTGAGAATAGATGCCATGTCGCCCATTCCGAACCTCATTTGCTCGGAGGAGCTGTAGGCTTTATAACTTATGATGCAGTTCGATTCTTTGAAATGATTCCAGACTCTCATAAGAATGAGATGAATATACCTGAGATGTTTTTCAGATTTTATAATAGTGTAATAACATTCGACCATCAGGCAGGAAAAGTCACTGCGTCAACAATTGCCATTGTAAAAAATTCACCAGAAGAAGCATACCAAAAGGCAGATGCGAAATTGAATAAACTGCTTCTAAAAATAGCATCATTCCAAATTGGAAATTCTCCGTTGTTTCGTCAGAATTACGACAAGAGCAAGCTTCATGAAACCG
>Ga0194052_1002310_pt1 | contig 10520 bp, 11 predicted proteins | sample SepL226m_MetaG_FD_160117 | JGI IMG/M metagenome (GOLD analysis project Ga0194052, IMG submission 160117) | Anoxic zone freshwater microbial communities from boreal shield lake in IISD Experimental Lakes Area, Ontario, Canada - Sep2016-L227-6m | ecosystem: Environmental > Aquatic > Freshwater >... | reverse complement strand
ATTTTGCTTCTGAGGCTGAGGCTATAAAAGGGGCGCAACAAGCAGTAAAGTGGTTCAAGGTTGAGATCTAATTTGGAATGAGCAGAATTCAACATCTGAGGCCTTGGTAGATTACACCCTGGGCCACCAAGAACCTCAAAACCACCTTCGGGTGGTTTTTTATTTTGAGGCTTGGCAGGGTTCGGCACCATTAGTCTCGGATATCCCCATCAAGAACCGTCCTTTAAAAGGACAAATCAAGTTAGCATCCCTGCGTCAGTTGATGTCGTTTAAAACGACAATATCTTTCAGTTGCCGTACTAGCCGGGGAATCATTCCTTCATTGGTAGAGCCATAGCCAATGACAAGGCCAAATAATTTTGCCTTGTTAGGGCGGATATAAAAATCACTAAGGGGCTTGACCGCAATACCAAGAGCATTCGCTTTTTTAGCCCAAGACTTATCGTCAATCTTTTGATTAAAGACTAGAGTTAAGTGGGTGCCAGCATTTCCTCCAAGAACAGAGGCTTGACTGTTAAATGCTTTTATTAATTCACGATTAAGGACTTCCTTTCTCTTTCTGTATATTTCTCGAGCCCCTTTAATGTGTCTATCCAACTCGCCCGATTCAATGAATCTAGCTAAGGCCAATTGCTCAATTCCTTGACCTTGTCTATATAAATGAGTGTATTTTGGCGCTAAAGAATCAACAGCCCACTTAGGTAAAACCATATAACCAATCTTTAAGCTGGGATATAGTGATTTACTGAAGGTGCTTAAATAAATGACGGGCGCTGTCGGGTCAAGTTCTTGTAAAGGCGTAATTGCTGTATCAAGATAATTAAATTCATTGTCGTAATCATCTTCGATAATCCAGGCGCGATGTTTTTTTGCGCCTTTGAGTAGCTCTAGTCTTCGTTGTAGAGACATCACTGAGCCCAGTGGATATTGGTGTGATGGCGTAACAAAGATTAGGCGCGGAGTTTCCTTTTCCCACAAAGTTGGATTTGGTAGCATTCCTTGACTATCAATATCTATGGGAATGATAGATAGCCCCGATGCCTCTAAAGATTTTCTAGCAAAGAAGTAGCCCGGATTTTCAATCCAAACCTTTTCGCTAGGGTCAGCTAAAACTTGACCACAAAAATCAATCGCCATTTGGGTGCCACCCGTAATGAGGATTTGCTGTGGTGAGCAGTTCAGTCCTCTGTTATGTCTGAGATAGTGAGCAATAGATTCTTTTAGTTTTTGTTCGCCACCACTGGATGAATAGCTCAGGTGTTGGGCGCCAACAGTCTTCCAAGCGTACTGAATACATTTAGCCCACTGGTTAAATGGAAAATGCTCAACATCTGGAATTCCTGGGGCGAACGGCAAGAAGTATTGAATCGGTTCAGCTTGAGTGTAAATTGATTGCCCCCGCTTCGATAGCCTCGGAAAGGTGGCAACTTTATTTTTATTGGCCGATCCTTTGGGATGATTATCAAATACAGCAATTTGAGTCACTTTTTTGTTTACAACTAAAAACCCCTCAGACTTAAGTTGCTCATAGGCAAAGATGACTGAGTTCCTCGCAATCTTCAGAGAGTCGGCTAACTCCCTTGTCGAGGGCAAAGTCTCTCCTTCAGTCAAGCGCCCATCTAGGATTGCCCGCCTAAGCAACTCATAAAGGCGCTGTTGGCGTGAGCGGCCATCAACTGAATGGGCGGGGCCAAGTTCTTGGGCTGTGACAGGAAGATACATTGGCTCTATTTTTGTGAATAAATGGATCTATTTTTAGATCCAAATCTATTTTATGCTTAAAACTCTTAAACCAATTTTATTTTTTACGATGACAACTAACCTCAACCAACTCCCTACAGATCTACCTATTCCTGAAGATGATGGTTCAACCAATCATTTAAAGGGAATGAAACTGCCCAATGTTTCTTTAAATGCCACTAATGGTAAGACTGTTAACTTTGGCGACATTAAAGGTAAATTGGTTATCTATTGCTATCCAATGACAGGGCAACCTAATGTTGCCTTACCTGATGGTTGGGATCAAATTCCTGGGGCAAGAGGCTGTACACCTCAGAGCTGTTCCTTTAGAGATCACTATCAAGACCTTCAAGCATTGGGCGCAGAGGTTGTGGGCTTGAGCGTTCAAACGACTGAGTATCAAAAAGAAATGGCAGACAGACTTCATCTCCCATTCCCGGTAGTTAGTGATATGAACTATCAATTTCAAAAGGCATTGAATATGCCAACTTTTGTTGCCGCTGGAATGACATTACTAAAGCGGGTTACATTAATTGCCAATAATGGGGTGATTGAGGCGGTTCACTATCCGATTTTTCCAAGTGACAGCGATCCAGCCTGGGTGATTAATTATTTGAAGAGTCATTAGGGTGCCCCATCTTGTAATGTCGTTTTAAACGACATTTGTAGACACTATGGCGGTTGACTGGAAATGGGTTGATACACAATTCTGCGCTGGGCAGGCCATAGACTTCAAGGCGTGTACCGATTACTGGTTTGATTGGCAGGATTGTGTGCTAAGAAAGCTTTATTAGCGTTTTACCGAAATTCTTTCCATTTAACATTTCAGTAAAGGCCTTTGGTGCATTTTCAATGCCGTTTGTGATGCTTTCCCGATATATTAAGTTTGTATCTTTGATCTGGGAAATTAATTCAGATTGGATTGATTTCCATTCATTTAAATAATCGTATGCAATAAAAGCTTTGAGCTGGAGGCGTTTATTCAAGATCTCACGCAATTGAATTGGGTGGCTATGTTGAAAATCATTCTCACCAATCAATCCACAAATGGCAATGCTTCCGTGAATGTTTATATGTGGTATGACGGCATCAAATAAATCACCACCCACATTATCAAAAAAACAATCAACTCCTTTTGAAAGAAGGTTTGCCAGCTCACCTTTGAAATTTGGAGCCTGATGAGATATGCATTGATCAAAACCTAATTTTTCTTTGGCGTATTGACATTTTTCTGGTGTACTGGCAATCCCGATGACGTGACACCCTAATTTTTTTGCAAGCTGGCCTGCAATGCTACCGACGGCTCCAGTTGCTGCATTGACTAAAAAAACATTTGATGGGTTTGGCTTACAAATACGGTTCACTCCGATCCATGCTGTAATTCCTGGCATACCAGCTGCACCAAGATAGTAAGTAATCGGTATATCGGTATCGGGGAGGGCCTGTAACTTGGTATCTTTCATTACAGCATGAGTTTGCCAGCCAGTCATCCCAATGACCATATCTCCAGGACAAAACTTTTTAGAATTACTTTGAATCACAGTGCCAATTGATTCGCCCGTAATAATCTCGCCAATTGCCACATTATTGGCATAGGATTTGTTTTGACTAATCCGTCCTTTGACATAGGGATCGAGTGAGAGCCAATTCCCCTGAACAAGAACTTGGTGATCCTCTAAAGAATCGATTGGGGATGTAACAAGGTTGAAATCATCAACTGATACATTACCAAGCGGGTGTTTTTTTAAGACTATTTTGGTATTCATCGCTATTCATTTTAAGGGTTATTACTAAGTTGATATATTACTAGACGACTGGTCTAATAGTTCAACTATGATCACAGGAGATATGTATGGGAGCATTGGAATCTATCGGTAGTTTCACTCATTTATTAAAAGATAAGACCTTGTTGCAACAAGCAGCATTTGTCGGTGGAAAGTGGGTAAAAGCACAAAACTGTAAAGATTTTCCGGTCACTAATCCCGCAACCGGCGAGGAAATCGCACGGGTTCCGAATATGACTGGGGAAGATGCAGTTCTTGCAATTGCAGCCTCTGAAAAGGCTTTGGTTGATTGGAGAAATAAAACAGGCAAAGAACGTGCCCATGTTATCCGTCAATGGTTTAACTTGATTACTGAGCATACCGAGGATCTGGCCATCATCATGACCCATGAGCAGGGTAAACCTTTGGCAGAGGCTAGAGCGGAAATTCATTACGGATCAACCTTTATCGAATGGTTTGCAGAAGAAGCTAAACGCGTAACAGGAGCAATTCCAAGTACCACATGGCCGGATAAAAGGTTGATGGTTCTAAAACAAGCAATTGGTGTTTGTGTAGCTATAACACCTTGGAATTTTCCCAGTGCCATGATTACTCGAAAGATTTCTCCAGCGTTAGCCGCTGGCTGCACCATCATTGTGAAGCCCGCAGAACAAACGCCATTATCGGCATTGGCTTTAGCAGAATTAGCTAGACGGGCTGGCGTTCCCGATGGCGTAATTAATATTTTGACAGCAGACTCTGCAAACTCCATCGAAATTGGAAAGGTATTGTGCGCATCCCCAGTGGTTCGGCATCTTTCTTTTACGGGTTCCAATGAGGTCGGCCGGATACTAATGAGCCAATGCGCACCAACAGTGAAGAAAATTGCTTTAGAACTTGGGGGTCATGCACCATTCATTGTTTTTGACGATGCTGATATTGATGCAGCTGTAACAGGTGCTATGTTTGCAAAATACCGCAATGCAGGTCAAGCCTGTGTAGCAGCCAATCGTTTTTATGTCCACAAAAAAGTTCATGATCAATTTGTCGAAAAATTTGCTATTGCAACGAAAGCGATCAAGGTAGGCAGTGGTTTAGAGCAGGGGGTTACTCAAGGCCCATTAATTGATGGTCAGGCCTTAGCAAAGGTGCAAAAACATATTGCCGATGCCATTAGTAAGGGTGCGAAAGTAATAACCGGCGGGAAAGTTGCCGAAAAAGGGGGCACCTTCTTTGAGCCAACCGTTTTGGCTAATGCCAATAATTCAATGCTGGTTGCATATGAAGAGACTTTTGGCCCTGTAGCTCCAGTGATTCCCTTTGAATCAGACGAAGAGGTTGTGAAATTAGCCAATCACAGTCAATTTGGCTTGGCATCGTATTTTTATAGCCGCGATATTGGTCGAATTTGGAAGGTTTCAGAAGCTCTGGAGTTTGGAATGGTGGGAGTGAACACCGGACTCTTTTCTAATGAGGTTGGACCATTTGGTGGCGTTAAGCAATCAGGGCTTGGCAGAGAGGGTAGCTCCTGGGGTATTGATGAGTACCTTGAGATGAAGTATGTCTGTGTTGGCCTATAAAAAATATTCAGGAGACAAAATTAAGCATTACCATAAAAATCATTCGTTCGGGCTCTTACAGGGTGCTTTATTGATCGCAGTTTTGGCTTTTAGCCAAAATGTCCATAGTCAATCTGTGAGCCCAGCAGCAGCCGAAGACTCATGGCCTAGTAGACCGATCTCTATGATCATCCCCTTTCCGCCTGGCGGTGTTGCAACAGTGGTTGGCAGACCAATTGCCGATGGTATGGCAAAGAATCTTGAGAAACCCATCATCATGGAAAACAAGCCAGGCGCAGGAGGAGGAATTGGTAATGCATATGTCGCTAAGGCAAAGCCGGATGGTTACAACGTTTTATTTGCAATGTCTTCTGTTTCAACCATTCCAGAGACGGATAAGATTGCTGGTAAAACAGCTTCTTACACTACCAATCAGTTACGGCCAATTGGCCGCATTACCTCTGACCCATTAGTGATTGTTGTGAAGAATGAGGCGCCATGGAAAACCATGACCGAGTTTGTAGCTGATGCCAAAAAGAACCCCGGTAAATATAACTTTAGCTCCTCTGGAAACTATGGAACCATGCAGTTGCCCATGGAGATGTTAAAAACTAATCAGAGTATTTTTGTTGTGCATATTCCGTATGGTGGAGCTGGTCCTGCTGTTTTGGCTGTACTGAGTGGCGAGGTAGATATTGTCGCGAGTGGACCCTCTACAGTTGTGCAAAATATCAAGGCTGGAAAGCTGAGAGCTTTAGCACACACGGGTACAGGCAGAATGGCTGCGTTACCTGATTTACCTTCGCTTAAAGAGCTTGGAATTCCAGTGGAATACAACCAGTGGACTGGAATTTTTGTTCCGAAAAATACGCCCGAGCCAATTGTAAAAAAGTATCGCGATGCATTGAGAGTTGCTGTTAACGACAATTCAATTCGATCAACTATTGGAAATGCGGGCAGTCCAATTGATTATCTAGATGAACCAGAATTTCAGGTTTTCTGGGATAAAGATATTGTGAAAATGAATGAGGTCGTAAGAAAAATAGGTAAGCTTGATTAGATTGCCCCATTTTGCTTAATGATTCAATTTCCTGCGCAAGACTGCTACTGCTTTGGCAGCTGGTTGTACTGTGGTTTTAAAGCCTGCGGAACAAACACCCTATTCGGCAATCTCACTTACTGTGCTTGCTCAGGAAGCAGGGGCTCCTAAGGGCGTTTTTAATCTAGTGACTGGCGACCCTGAGCCCATTGGCATTGAGTTAACTACCAATCGGATTGTTCGCAAAATAACATTTACCGGATCGACCGAGGTTGGCAAGATTTTGATGCGACAAAGTAGCAACTCCATCAAAAAACTTTCTTTTGAACTGGGTAGCAATTCGCCATTTATCGTCTTTGATGATGCCGACATTAAAAAAGCTGCAAAAGATGCCGTTTCGTGTAAGTTCCGCAACTCAGGACAAACCTGTGTGTTTGCTAATCGTATTTATGTACAAGAATCCGTTCATGACCAATTTGTGGAGTATTTCTTGGAAGCAGTTCAGGCATTAAAAGTAGGTAATGGCTTCGAGGATAGGGTTACTCAAGGGCCGCTGATTGATCAACATGCCATCGATATGATGGAGGCGCATGTAAAAGATGCGCTGACTCATGGCGCAGAACTGCTGACTGGGGGCAAGCGGCATGCCTTGGGCGCCAATTTTTATGAGCCGACTGTCTTATTGAACTTAACCAAGCAAATGCGTCTGTATAACGAAGAGACCTTCGGGCCGATCGCAGCAATTGCCAAATTCAAAACGGAGGAAGAGGTTATTGAAATGGAAACGATACCGAATACGGTCTTGCTGCTTATGTCCACACAACAAACATTGGCCGGATGTTTCGAGTGTCAGAGCAACTCGAGGTTAGAGTGGTAGGCATTAATAAGGGAGTCTTTGCGACCGAGGTCGCTCCATTTGGAGGGACTAAACAATCTGGGATTGGTACTGAAGGTTCGAAATATGGTATCGTAGAATATCTCCATCTAAAGCGCCTGTCGATTGGAGGAGTAGACGAATAGTTTTTAGAGATGTTCATCACATCTTTACAGGATTTATTTGAAAAAAATAGTAATTTATTATGGATAATTTTAATACACGTGAATTAATTTTAAATGAAGCCCTTAATAGTTTGCATCGAAGCGGCTATCAAGCGACTGGTCTTAGAGATCTGCTTGACCGAATCCAAGTTCCAAAAGGTAGTTTTTATCATTTTTTTCAAAGTAAAGAGCATCTTGGCTTAGAGGTTATCAAAGCCTATGGTGGCTTTGCTTCTGAACAATGGAAAAAAAGCTTTGATGATCTTGATAGAACTGCAGAAGAAAAGCTTATCCATTATTTCAAGTCTTTGACTCAATACTATACAAAACAGGACTTTGGGAAGGGTTGCCTATTGGGAAATCTTTCCCTTGAAATGTCGGACAAAAGCGTAGAGATCCGAAATTTAGTTAATCAATCCCTGGACGTATTTGCGAAAACAATCGCTAAAGTTTTGGCTAGGGATCGGGGGCTAACTGCTAAACCCAATAAAACTGAAAATCTTTTAGCAGATCTCCTTGTGGAGGCTTGGGAAGGGGCCTTGATTAGAATGAAATCAAGCAAAAGTAAAAAACCTCTTGAACAATTTATTGAATTTTCATTGCCAAGAATTCTTGCGATGAGAACTGAACATTAATTTATTGAATGCCATATCTTAGCGTTAATACTCCCTTAAAAATACAAGTAGAAGCTAAGGAGCAATTAGCTCGTGAGTTAATTGCTGCGTATTCCGAAATTATGCAAACCCAGCTGTGGAGACCCAATGTGGGGATTATCGAAATGGGAGACGGTAATGTAGTTCACTTAGCTGATGATGCTCTTGAGCCGATCATGATGGTCATGGTGGAGTACCGTCGTGGTCGACCCCACGAGCTTCGCCTGCAACTTGCTAGACGCATTGCCAAAGCATGTCATCAAATACTCAAGTTCCCAGAGAAAAACGTGTTAATTGAATTTACCCCACACGATGGAAATGAAATCTATCGCAATGGGGAGTGGGTAGCAGATTGGACACCTGGTGAAGCAACTACCAAATAATAAGAGTGCACTTTAAAAGGACGCTCCCAAAATGTCGGTTTACCCGACAAAACCGCATTGCACAGTTTGTTACACAGTCCCGATTTAAGCGTGTAAGTCATTGAAATATATAGACATTCCAGCAGCCACGAATTCTTCTAAAGCGACCCTGACGCTGTAGTGTCGGTTAAACCGACACTAATTAATTCAGGTCGCCCAAACGCAAATCTGAAATTAAGCTAGCAAGTGTCACGTAACGAGACGCTTGTTATGAATAATCTATCGTTTTTATTTGCTGCCAAGACTCTTGATCTAGAATCCATCAAACTCCTTGATGGTGATTTGACCCTCTACAAGAGGCCAAACAGTCATCAGTGGCAATGCCGCTTTAAGCTGGCTACAGGTGCTTGGCACTCCGCTAGCACTGGATCGGCTCAATTGGCTGAAGCCACTACCCAAGCTATTTCTATATACGAGACAGTCAAGGTCAAGATAGCTAGTGATTTAGCCATTAAGACTCGGACCTTTCGACAATTAGCCACGCTAGAACTGGCTCTAGCAACCCGAGTAGTCCAAGCCAATCCCGATAAACGCACGCATGTTGACTACATCCATATCTATACAAAGTACTTGATTCCATTCTTTGGTAATTACCAGATTAATGACATTACCCAAGAGCAAGTGGATGACTATGTGGCTTGGCGTATCTCCCAGATGGGCAAGAATCCCAAAACTTATACCCAAAGGCGCCATGCTGGTCTTTATAAGCGGGTAATTGAGCGAGCCAGAGATCAGGGCTTGATTCACCCTCATCGAAGTATTCCCTTGTTAGAGGTGGTTGCTGATAGGGCAGAAATCAGACCAGCCTTTAATCAGCAAGAGGTCAATTATTTGTTGGAATACATGCAGGATTGGGAACAGTTTGGGCGTAACCAACGCAGTAACCATATGCGAAGACTTTGCAGAGTGTATGTGGAGTTCTTGTTAGGAACTGGCATAAGGCAGGGTACTGAAAGCATGCCAATCCGCTGGAAATCTTTGCAATGGCATTGGATAGGTGAGCAGCGGTATTTACGGATTTGGGTATCAGGCAAGACCGGCCCTAGATATTTAATAGCAAGACATTTTGTGATTGAGGCCTTAGAGCGATTGATTGCTTGGCAGGCTTTGCCTTATCCGAACCTAGATGCTGTGATTGAGGCCAAGCTAGATCGCAGGGTATTTGTGTTTCCCGAAGGGGATGCTCCGCATAGTCTAGATAGCGTATTTGAGCGGCTCATGGTTGAATCTAGCTTATTTAAGGATGCTACTGGCAAGAATAGAACCTTGTATAGCCTGCGACATACCTACGCTACATTTAGATTGGCAGAAGGTATTGATATTCATACGCTAGCAAAGCAAATGGGAACCAGCGTGGGAATGATTGAGCGGCATTACAGCAAACTAACCCCAATGCTCAGTGCGGAGAGATTGGCGGGGTAGTGTCGGTTTTACCCGACGCTACCTACTATTACCCGCATGATTTAAGAGCTACTGTGTAAATTTCATGCTTTTCTCTAATTTCTTGATTTACGCTCATCACAATATCTGAAAAGATACTTCTAGCCGATCCTCTGCCGGCCTGAACAACTTGATCAAGGACAGCGTCAGGCGGCGCTGGGAGGCCTGCATTTTCATAAACACGGCGCAAAATTGGTCGCCAGTCATTTATGGGCGGGACATTCATATCAATCAAAATTGATCGATTTTGAATACCTTTATCAATTTGATCTAAATTATTGCTTGTCATAATGAATATGACATCCTTGCGATTCATGATCGATTTAAAACCGGCTTGAGCGGCCGGGGTTAAGACATCTACTTCATCCATGATGATGTAATGTAGACCACTGCTATTAAAAGACATATAGCTAGTTCTATTTTGAATAGATTGGGTTAATTGAGCGCCGTTCTGACCTTGAGCGCAGGCAAAGTAATCTGTATTGGGCGTCTCAGTATCACTAATCGATCCAGCACTCATTGCTGCGCTAGTAGGATTAACTTTGGAACTTTCAATTAAGCCTGGTAGTAGGTTAGCCAAAGTAGTTTTTCCTGTTCCATATAGTCCGTATAAAACAATTCCGCATATACCATTGGCTGGAATAGGCAGACTTAAATCAAGTATGGATTCAAGTTTAAAACGACTATTGGGCTGTAAAGCAAAATCATCTAAACACGCAGGTGCTTGTATGACAATAGATGGGGGTCTTGGGTTGTGCATCACAATCTCCTTAAAGTGACGAAATGATTGCTGGATTCATCTTAGTAAATGAATGCCAGCAATCAGATAAAAAAGCTCAAGCTGCTTTGAGTTTTACTTGGGCTGC
>Ga0194052_1002307_pt1 | contig 10537 bp, 10 predicted proteins | sample SepL226m_MetaG_FD_160117 | JGI IMG/M metagenome (GOLD analysis project Ga0194052, IMG submission 160117) | Anoxic zone freshwater microbial communities from boreal shield lake in IISD Experimental Lakes Area, Ontario, Canada - Sep2016-L227-6m | ecosystem: Environmental > Aquatic > Freshwater >... | reverse complement strand
GAGAGCAAGCTAAAGCTGAATTCCTGGCTGGGTGCCCGATCCCGTTTGAGAATTCCGCAGAACATGCCCAATCGCTGACCGCTCACCCCCAGCGTGTGCAGGACGCCCCACGTGCCGCAAAGCGGGCTTTGAGTTCTGAAGAAAGTCGGTGCGCTTTGGCGCAACGCCCAGGCAAATCGCCCCGCTTTTATCTCCTGTCGCACCACCGCATCCATCGAGGGTCCCTCGCTCTCGGGAGCGCAGTGCCTGAGTTCAAACTCGAAGCTGGTCTGATTAATCACAAAGAACGCGATCGTCTCGAACAGATCCAAGCCCCGCACGTAAGGTTCGGTCGATTTGAGGATCGACGGCACATCCCGCCGATCGGTCATGTCGCGACGGAGATGTTCGAGCGCCGAGAACAGCCCCAGAAAATCCCCCTCGCCGCTGCATTGCTCACGAAGCTTGCCAATTCCGGCTCTGAAAAACTCGGGATAGATTGAGTCGTGAGTCACGCCGCGGGCCTCGAGCGCCCCTTGGACGAGCGCAGAAAGGATTCGTGAACCGCTTCGATTTGCTCATCAATCGACTGCATGATCGACTCGACAAGGTCGGGAGACAGACCCACTCGCTCCCAGGCCCTCAGGTTGAGCGGCGGAACATATCTCTCACCCGAATTGCCCATCTGCATCACATGCACGATATAATCCGCCACATGCACCACCGAACTTTCCAACTGAAAGATCCCCGCCAACATCGGGCGGTGGTGATAGGCCACCGACTGCACCAGGTTTGGCGGATATTGCCAGCCGCGCAGCAGCTCCTCTCCGATTTGGGCATGGTCAAAACCGAGAATCTCGTATTCAGCATCCCGCAGCAAAATTCTTCGCCCTTCATACACCGCAAAAATCTCCGTCGCTTTCTTCGGCACCTGCGACAACAAGACTAATCGCCCCAGATCATGGATCAATCCAGCCAGGAAGAATTTCTCCACCGCGGGCATCTGCCGGGCAATGGCGATACACCGGGCACAGATGCCACAGGCCAGGCTATGCTCCCAGAACGATTCCATGTTGACGTGGATGGCCGAGATCCCATCGAAAACCTCGATCACACTGCTGGCAAGAAGCAGGTCCTCGACCTGTCGGATGCCAATCAGGCTGATGGCTTCGGAGACGGTCTCCAGGCGTTGCGCGAACCCATAGAACGCACTGTTCCCGAGCTTCAAGAGGCGCGCGGCCAAATCCGGATCCTTTTCGATGATCTCCCCCAGGTCGGCCAACGAGCTCTCCGGATCCTTTACAATCCGCTCGATCTCCCCAATGACGCCGGTATATGAGCCAAGGCTCGGTATGCCCTCGGTTAGTCGTTTAATGTTGTTAATCATGAGATGGGTCTGTGCCTGCGCACACCTGCTTTGCCTTTCGTTGAAGAGCAAGTTTGAAAGCTTCCTCTTGGACCGGGCTGATATCTATCGCTTCCCAAAAAATGCTTTCCAACTCCGCAGTCAACTCTTTCAGCATCTCGGGCGGGAGTTGCTGCAGAATGTCCCCTGCATCCTCAGCCCCATCACAAGCCTGCACATCCACTTCAGAAATGCCCCAGGCGCTGAAAATATTGATATGCTTTTCGGTGATGACGCACCCGGCCGCCACCAAGAGCATGTTGTCCATATTCTTAACCTCAGTCGCTACTACCATGCCTTCGCGCAAGGCTTCGGTTTTTACTTTAGGCATCGTTCCAAAATGTTGACGATCTCTTGGAACTATTCAACTTCCTTTTGACGATAGATCACTGCCGCCGCCAGGCTCCAGCCAGGTGCGGCAAAACCGCTGCTGCAAAGGACTATATCGAACACCACCAACCATACCGTCCTGAATTAGCAAGGAAGATGAGTTGACGATGGTGTGCAACGACACCTACATCGCGGCCAGCAGCGTGCGAGACCGGTAAAGGTGGAAACTTCCCGCCAGGGAATCGGCCCGACGGAGGATCCCACTTGCAGAATTGCAGATTTGAAATCATCTTTTGGGAATGCGAATCGTGCAAGATACTAACGTCTTCGTGGCCGCGCTCCGCAGTGGCGCAGGCGCCAGCCGGAAACTGTTGCTAGCTCTGCTACACGGGCGCCATCTGCCGCTAATGGGGGACAAGTTGTGGTATGAACACCTGGACGTCGCGGGGCGCGCCAACCGCACCTGAAACAAGTGCCCGCTCTCTCCCGCCGAACGCCGCCAAGCTGTGGAGGATTTCGCGGCCGTCTGCGAATGGGTCCGGGTTTGGCGCGTTTGGCGTCCCAACCTGCCCGATGCGGACGATAATCACGTCATGGAATTGGCCATCGTCGGCAACGCCGCGGCCATCGTCACATACAATGCGTCCGATTACAAAGGGGCGATGTTCGCCCCGCCCGGCTGTGAAATCACTCCGCCGGGAACCTTCCTCCACACTTATCCGCTATGAAGAAGGGAACTGATGCCAGTCTAATCCGCTGGGGCAGTCAGGAACGAAAGCGCGAGATCGCCAGCTTGGCAAAATGCCAGGGCAAGTCCGTCAACGGCCTGGTCAACACCTGGGCCGAGATCGTTCTTGCACAAACCCAAGCGGAGGACAGCTTCCGGACCACTGCCAGCCGCGGCAAGCCCGCCCGACTGATCGCGCTCCTGGAAAAGATGGATCGCGACGATGCCCGCAAAGGTCTCGCCGACACTCAACCCTAGCCGCGAATGCCAGCGGCGCACCCGCACCGCGGGCACACTGCTTATCCTCCAAGAGACCGTCAAATCGGCCCAGCGTCACTTGCACGAATTCCTGGCCCAAGTGGCCTCGGAGAACGCCTACGTCACGCCGGGCGGCTAGCTACCGAAGAACTTCTGGATCTCGCCTAACACTTCCACGAACCGATCTATTTCCACAGTCGTGTTGTAAAAATAGAAACTGGCGCGGGCGGTGGACTCGACCCCGAGTTTGCGCATGAGAGGCTGATTGCAATGGTGTCCGCCGCGCAACGCCACCCCGCGCTGGTCAGCCACGGTGACCACGTCGTGCGCGTGGATGTCTTTCAACAGGAAGCTCACCAGCCCCGCGCGACCGATGTGTGGGCCAAAGAGGCGGATACCGCCCTTGAGCCCGGAAAGCGCGGCGTAAGCGTAGGCGCCCAGTTCCTGATCGTGCTGCGCGATATTGTGGCGTCCGATTTTGTCGAGGTAATCCATGGCGGCGTGCAGCCCGACGGCGCCGGAGATGTCCGGTGTGCCAGCCTCGAATCGGTGGGGGGCCTGTTTCCAGGTGCTCTGGTGGAAATCAACGCTCAAAATCATTTCGCCGCCGCCCTGGTAGGGCGGCATGTTTTCCAGCATTTCCTGGCGTCCATACAAAACCCCGATGCCCGTCGGCCCGCACATTTTGTGGCTGGAGAATACGAGGAAGTCGCAGCCAAACTCCTGCACGTCGATGGGACGATGCCCGGCGCTTTGCGCGGCGTCCACCAGGGTGGTAATGCCCAACTTGCGCGCGCGCGTGCAGATGTCAGCCACGGGATTAATTGTGCCGAGCGAGTTGGAGATGTGCGTCATGGCGAAGAGTTTGACATCTTTGGTCAGACACTCGTCGAGACGGCTCAGATCGAGCAGGCCAATGTCGCCAGTGACGGGAAGGTAAACGAGCTTCGCTCCCGAGCGTTCCGCCAGCAGTTGCCAGGGAACGATGTTGCTGTGATGCTCCATTTCGGTGAGCAGAATCTTGTCCCCTGCCTTCAGGTGCTTCAAACCCCAGGCTTGCGCCACTAGATTGATGCCTTCGGTGGTGCCGCGGGTGAAAATGATTTCGTCAGAACTGCGCGCGTTGATGAATTTGGCGGCGCGCACCCGGGCTGCCTCGAAGGCGGCGGTGGCGCGGTTGCTTAATTCGTGGATGCCACGATGGACGTTGGCGTTATCGTGCTCGTAGTAATGGCGCAAGGCGTCGAGCACCATGCGGGGTTTCTGGGTGGTGGCGGCGTTATCGAAATAGATGAGGGGCTGGCCGTGGATGGTTTGATCGAGGATCGGGAAGTCAGCGCGCAGGCTGGACCAATTCATGGTTGTTGACGCTGCTTCGGTGGTTGCGGCAGGCATTATAGTCTTTGGAGTGTTTGCCAGGCTGGGGGCAATTTGAAATGTCACAGCAGCCCGAGTTGCAACTTGGCCGCTTCGGTCATCATCCCCTGATTCCAGGGCGGATCCCAAACCAACTCGACGGCGACATCGTCCACCCCTTCGAGGCCAAGGACTTTATTCTGCACGTCCTGTGCGAGCATCGGGCCCATGCCACAGCCAGGCGCGGTCAACGTCATCTTCACGTCCACTCGATGGCTGCCGGCAGTCAGCGGGGTGATATGGCAGTCGTAGATCAAGCCAAGATCAACGATGTTGACTGGTATTTCCGGGTCGTAACACGAACGCAACTGGTTCCAGATTTCCTTTTCCAGTTGCTCTTGCGAGACCGGAGCGCCCGTGCTGACAGGTTTCTCCGCAGGCTTAATGCCGAGCGCGTCGGCATCCGAGCCTTCAATGCGGAACATGTTGCCGTTCACGATGACAGTGTAACTGCCGCCGAGCGACTGTGTGATGTGGGCCTGCTGGCCTTTTTGCAGTGTGACTCGGTTGCCAACCGGGATGATGGCCGCCTCGACGTCACGTGTCAGTGTAACTGATTCGCTGTTATCCATAAGAACATTAAGAGAATAGTCTTCGACTCAAGTTTGCCGCTTCACCAGCGGCGCGACGCCATTGGCTCAGGTGTCTTCGGTCTCGGTCGTTACCGGCTGGCCTTCGCCTTTGAGCGCCGCCATCACGGCGTGCCAGGCCAGGATGGCACATTTGACGCGCGCCGGAAATTTATGCACGCCTGCGAATACCGCCAGCTTGCCCACCTCGCCGACAACCCGGCCGGTCATTACCATTTCATGCACCGTCGCGAACATCTTTTGCACCTCGGCTCGTGTCTTACCTTTGACGCTCTCGGTCAGCAGCGACGCGGAGGCTTTGGAAATACAGCAGCCTTCCCCGAGGAAGCTGATGTCCTTGATGGTCTCGCCGTCCATGGCCAGAAAGAGTCTCAACTGGTCGCCGCACAGGGGGTTGTGGCCCTGGGCCGAGCAGGTTGGGCTGCTCAGCTCGTGGAAATTGCGCGGCCGCTTGCAGTGGTCGAGAATGACCTGCTGATAGAGATCGCTGAGGTCGTCAAACATGGTTACTTGCGCCCAGCCAGATGCGGGTTTTGCTCCAGGCGATCCCAGATCAACTTGTCCAACTCTTCGCGCGCCGGGGCGTAACGGACGCGCTCGATGATTTCGCCCGCAAAGGCATGGATCAACATCCGCCGCGCGGTCTCGGCGCCGATGCCACGGGCGCGCAAGTAGAAAATGGATTCTTCGTTCAACTGCCCGACCGTGGCCCCATGCGTGCATTTCACGTCGTCGGCGTAAATCTCCAACTGCGGCTTCGTGTCCACGGTGGCGTCTTCCGAGAGGAGAAGGTTCTTGTTGGTCTGCTTGGCGTCGGTTTTCTGGGCGGGCTGGCGCACGAGGATGCGGCCATGAAAAACGCCCCTCGACCGCCCGTCAAGAATGCCGTTGTAATACTCGTGGCTGTTGCAGTGCGGTTGCGCGTGTTCGACCACCATGTGGTGGTCGGCCAACTGGTCGCCGTGGGTGAGGTAAAGCCCGTTCAGGACGCACTCGATCCCTTCGCCCGCGAGGACCGTGTGAATGCTGTTGCGCGACAGGCGCGCGCCCGTGGCGACCGAATGCGAGATAAAATTGCAGCTCCGCCCTAAATGCGCGTGGACCGCCGCAACGTGAAATGCGTTCACGCTTTCGTCCTGGAATTTCACATGCTCCACCACCGCGCCGTCGCTCAGAATCAACTCGGTGACCGCGTTGGTAAAATAAGGCGCATCGACCGTGCTGACATAACTTTCGAGAAGAGTTACGTGACTGTCTTTATCGGCGAAGACCAGGTTGCGTGGATGCGACGTGGCGCCGGCATCCTTCGCGGTCGAGATAAATAACAAATGAATGGGCCCTTCCACCGTCTGCCCCGCTGGAACATGAATGAAGGCGCCGTCCTGGAAGAAGGCCGTGTTAAGCGATGTGAAGGCGTTCTCCTCGTCTTGCGCGTGGCGGACCAGGTGCTTTTCAACCAGTGCTGAATCGCTGGCCAGCGCGGCGGCCAGGCTGCTGACAATGACACCTGTCTTCTGCGGTTGAAGCGAAGACAGGCCGGGGGAATAATGGCCGTTCACAAACACCATGCGGCTGGCAGACAAGCGGCCAAAAGTGAACCCGGCAATGGCTTCCGAAGTAAGGCTGGTGTGGGATGCCTCCAAAACGGGCTTGAATGGCAGCTTGGCAATTGGGGCGACGTTGGTAAACCGCCAGTCCTCGTGCTGGAGGGTTGGGAAACCCAGCTCGGCGAAGCGCGTGATGCCCGTCCGGCGCAGCGGTGAGACCCACGAAGGTTGCTTCGTGTCTCTCTCAAACCGCTCGAACTTCGTCAAATGCGGGTCGCTTTCTTTCCTGGTCGATATTCCCATCTCTTGAACCATAATTCGTCTTGCTGCAAATGTCTGTCAAATACTGCTAAGAATCCGCTTTTTGCGCGCCCGCATGTACTCGGCGCAGCCCGAAAAATGATCGCGTGTCGCGCAAACTGCGCATTGCCCCGGGTTTGGTTCCGATTCCTATCAGTATTTGTCAGCCACAGCGGTTGGCTTGAATTTGCTCGATTCTTCTGTGCTGCGAAACTGCAGTGCCGACGCGAGGCGGCGGCACTGGATGAACAAAACCTGTTTCGCATTGACCCAAACCCCGTCGGGCATGCGCTGGCGGTCCAGGAACAGATCGCAGCGACTGAGCGAGCCGAGCATTCCAAACCAGCCCAAGGAGACCGTTTCTGTGAGATGAGCAGAAAGCTTGGCCGTTTCCGCCTCTGCTTCATCCACCCAGACAGTCCCCTCCAGGCGGTTGAGCAATTTGTCCCGGATGTTCGTCACGGGAAGCTTGCCCGGCCTGGGCTTGAACGCCAGCATGAGTGTGGGACGATCGCATAAAACCACTCGTGCTTTGAGCGTGAACTCGTAACGGTCGAGCAACGCCGCGGTTAGCCAACCCTCCTTGCGAGCAGCCAGTTTCCTTGCATCCGGCGAACCGAGCCGCTGCTGGAACTTCTCCTCCCGGCGTTGTTCCTCCTGTAATTCCTCGGCGTTCAAATCCCGGCCCTGGATCTTCACCAACCGATTGAATGGAAAGCCTGCGATCTGCGTTACCTGGTAAATCTTCTCTTCCAATTTGGGGCGGTCCCCCGCGCCCTCCAGGCGCTCGATCAACCAACGCTTTTCGTAGGTATAATGAGGCGCTTGCTCTTCGCGCGCCACGCTCTGTGCCCGTTCGATCATTCGTCGGGTGACTTCCGAGACTGCCGGAAGACCTTCTGCAGCACGCGAAAGGCGTGGGGAGAAACTCAGCAGGTCCGCGATGAGCAGCATAGCCATTAGGCCGTTCCGTTTTGGGCACCGGTATTCCATTTCTTAGTCTTAGTAAAAGCAACTCGTTATCACAACGTGTTGGGCTTAATACCAAAACCCTCCCCACCTCCTCAATGATTAACCGGCGTCACTGGCGAAGTCGGCCCCCCGCCTATTTTACCGCTTCGATCCGATGTCCACTTCGCAACTGGTAGCGCTGCGATGTGAACTTTCTGGTTGCCGGCGGCGCTTGACGAGTTGCTCGGCAGCGTGAAGTTCGACCAAATCGTCCATTTCGCCGCTCCTGACGAAGCTTGAGCCATACGGTAGCTTCTGGGAGCGCCTTGATTGGCGGAGGACCAATTGCCTCTTTACGAAGCCGAACTGCATGTTAGCCTCCGCACAAGATTTGGCAAAAGAAACGTATGAAACCAAACTTGAGTGCTGTCCTCGCCGGCCTGCTCCTTCTGCCGAGTTGTCTATTCACCGCCCACTCCCAATCATTTCCGCCCCAACTGCGGCTGGACCGGCGCACCAACGCCTTGGAACTGACCGTGAGCAGCTTGTCGGCGACGGGCGCTTTGTTCATCTATCAGGCGCCAGACTTGCAAACGCTCGTGGACAGCCCTTCCTTGTTGTTCGAGACAAATACAGTCTCGACCAATAACGTCCGCGTGCCAATCGCTTCGCCGGGCGGCCCGGCCAACGCCACCTTTTTCTCGGCCGCCAATTGGCCCGGCTACTCGACAAACGATTTTGTTTATCCCGAAGAATATCCCATTGAACCAGTTCCAGACAAGATTCTGTTCACCAGCGACCTTCCGCCGAACCTGGGCGCGGGCTCGGCGTTCATCGTCGATTTTTTCGTAGCGAGCCCGAGCGGCCAGCCGGTGGCCATTTCCGGCACCGCCACGATTCTGGTAGTTCGGGAAAGTGATGGGGCGACTCACCCCGATGCCATCGTGGCCCCAACTGCCGGACAAATGACCAACGGCTACATGCGTGCCGTGATAACCGTCAACTCGACAACGTCCCTTGTCGGTTACACGTTAGGTTTGAGCATCGCGCCGGGGGTTTTGGGATCACCCCATCCGCTCGTGACGAGCACCTTTCTTAAGGCCGTTTTCGGCCTCGGGGCACCGAAGTTGACCCCACCTCATGACGAGGCGTACTGGACTCAGAAACTTGAGGAGCGCCGCACGGTCAACCGTGATACGGACCAGACTTGGAGTTACCCTCTGGCCGGTAGTGGCCACCTGGTCTCGGGCACGTTCGGCGAGTGGCGGGGGAAGAAAACAGAGAAAGAACCAACTGGCCATGTCCACGAGGGGCTGGACTTATCAACTGCGGACAATGCGGACATCGCCGTTAAGGCATCCCGGGGTGGCGTCATTTCTCGTAGTAACAGCATACCAAATATGGGCAGCTACCTGGTCGTGGATCACGGGGACGGGTGGTTTTCGCGCTATCTACATTTAGACCCGGCTTTCTTTTCTGTTTCAAATGGGCAGGCAGTCGCGCGCGGCGATAAACTCGCCACGCGGCTTTACAAACGAGCACACTGGGGGGTGCATCTCCACTTTGAGGTGCGTAAGGGGCCAAACACATCCCAGTGGGAAAACCCTTATCCAGGCATTGGGCAGGATCCACTTCAAACCGATGGTCTCTTTCCCGAGAATCCCGTGCCGGTCGCAACCGCCCGGCCTCTCCTGGAAGGATTCGGTCTGACGCGCCAGCCTCCTTGGAAGACGCCGTTTCTCAAAGGTCCGCCCACGGTCAGTGACAGCGGGCCGGTTCACTTGGTTGCGCAGTTTGTTGATTCAGAGACAATCGGGAACCGGCTCGGTTTGCGCACCGTGCGGTTTGTGCCGGATGTGCCGGAGGGCGTCCCCTTGCCGCCAGACATCTGGCCCATCAACGAGACCGCCGACAATTTGCTTAGACCGCCCGATAGTGATCACATCAATAGTTTTGCACAAATCAATGGTTTCGCCAAGTACCCGAATGACCACTTTACCGGCGAATTGCCGACAGCCGTAGCCCGCCTGAACTACTACCGATACTGGTGGCAATGGGACACTTCAAGCTATGCGGCCACGCGCACCGGGCCGCGCTCGTTGGTGCTCTCGGGAACAAACTATAGCGGCGCCAGCAGGGAATTCGCCTTCACCTTTGGGCCGAAGCTTCTCGGGGTTACTCCCGACCTGCTGGTGGCGGGCCAGTACTTTTTCACGAATGTAGCTTACCTCGGCACCAACAGGTTTTCTGAGCTGAACAAGCCTGACCCTGCGATGACCCAGCCTGACCGCTACAAGCTGGAAATTGTTTGGGACGATGGGGTGACGGTGCTGCCGGGCGTAATGTGGGTTTCTCCGATCACAAGTTACGCTGCCTATGGCTTGACACCGGTTTTGGCTACGCACCTTCAGGCCAACACGTTTTCTTTCACGCTGCCCCAGACCACCCCTCCGACACCTGGGGATGGGCTGAAGCTGCGCGTATCGAGCCTGCTGGTGCCGAATATTGCCCACGAGGTAGCTTTATTGCCCACTTGCCCGGTTGGGCCTGCGGTCATTCCGGGGCCAAACATGGCGCTCATTCCCGCCGGGCCATTCACGATGGGCAACTGCATGGATCCAGGCGAAGGATGGTCCGATGAACTGCCGCTGCACACGGTGTATGTGAGCGCGTTTTACATGGATAAATACGAGGTGACGAAGGCGCTGTGGGATGAGGTGTACAACTGGGCGCTCACGCACAGTTACAGTTTTACGTATGGCGCGGCGGGCAAGGCGGTCAATCATCCAGCGCAGAGCATGACGTGGTATGATGCGGTGAAGTGGTGCAACGCGCGGAGCGAGAAGGAGGGGCGGGTGCCGGCGTATTACACGAGCGCGGCGCAGACGGCGGTCTATCGCGGTGGGCAGGTCAATGTGGACAACAATTGGGTAAAGTGGTGTACGGGTTACCGGCTGCCGACGGAGGCGGAATGGGAGAAGGCGGCGCGAGGCGGGTTGAGCGGGCAGCGGTTTCCGTGGGGCAACACGATTTC
>Ga0194052_1002303_pt1 | contig 10551 bp, 8 predicted proteins | sample SepL226m_MetaG_FD_160117 | JGI IMG/M metagenome (GOLD analysis project Ga0194052, IMG submission 160117) | Anoxic zone freshwater microbial communities from boreal shield lake in IISD Experimental Lakes Area, Ontario, Canada - Sep2016-L227-6m | ecosystem: Environmental > Aquatic > Freshwater >... | reverse complement strand
GTTTCTCGGCGACGAAGATGTTGCCCCCGGTCGCGCGCTCGCCGACGCTGGCGCGATCACGGTGATCGCAACCGACGCCAACCCCGGCACTTCACCGATCGTTTCAATGCCGCTGATCATCGGCCTCGCCGTGCGCCGCTACGGCTGGACGGCGCTCGAGGCGCTGGTCGCAGCGACGCTCAACCCGGCCTGGCTGCTGCGCTGCTCAGATACAACCGGCTCGCTCGAACTTGGCAAGCGCGCCGACGTCGTCGTGCTTGATGGCCCGGTCGCCAACATCGCTTACCGCTTTGGTCACAACCCGGTGGCGGTCGTTATTTCCGACGGCGAAGTGGTTCATGTGCGCGCCGACTGGGAGGATCGGGTCAGCGGTGAGCGCTGAGCTCGAACAGCTAACCGAAGCGATCGAGAGCCGCCTCGCCGGGCTCGATCGGATCGGGATTGGCGAAGAGGGTTTCACACGGCTGGCCTGGACTGACGAAGACGCCGCCGCTGCGCGCTGGTTTACGGAGCAGGCAACTGAGCTCGGTTTGACGGTCGAACGCGACCGCGCCGGCAACCTCTGGGCAATACCGCACGTTCCCGCGCCGTGGTTCACGGTCGGCTCGCACCTCGACACTGTTCGCGATGGCGGCCGTTACGACGGCGCGCTTGGCGTCGCCTGCGCATTTGAGATCGCGGCGGCAAGCGACAAGCCACTTGCCGTCGTCTCGTTCGCCGATGAAGAGGGCGGCCGCTACAACTCGCCTACCTTTGGCAGCCGCGCACTCGTTGGCAGGCTCGACGTGCCAGAAGCGCTCGACCGGACCGACGCTGATGGCGTATCGCTGCGCCAGGCGATGACCGAGGCAGGTGTTGACCCAGACCTGCTCGCAGGCGCGACCGAGGAGCTTGCCCGCGTAAAGGCGATGATCGAAATTCACATCGATCAAAGCCGCGAGCTATTTGAGGCAGGCGCAGCGGCCGGCGTTGTCAGCTCACTGGCATCGCGGATGCGGCTCGCAGTCGAGATCCTCGGCGAGGCAGATCACGCCGGCACTACGCGCCGAGAGGAGCGCCGCGACGCGATGGCCGCCGCCGCAAGGTTGATCGTCTCGGCCCTTGATCTGGCAGAACCCAACCCCGGCTTCGTCGTCACTCCCGGAAAGCTGCTGGTTGAACCGAACGCGCCGACGACCGTCCCGTCAAGGGTCCAGCTCTGGCTTGACGCCCGCGCGACAGCGCCCGAGCTACTCGAAAAGTGGCGCGCAGAGCTCGAGCAGAGCGCGCAGCTGATCGCCGCCGCCGGCCGCGTTGAGATTGCAATCGAAACCGCTGCTCACAGCCTCGGGGTCGTCTTCGACGAGCGGGTTCGCGAGGCGCTCCAGGCCGCAGCCGTCGCCAATGGCTCATCGGCCGACGCCGTCGTCTGCTTCGCAGGCCACGACGCCGGCGTGATCGGCGAGCAGCGCCCCGCTGGAATGGTGCTCGTTCGCAACGAGCGCGGCATCAGCCACAGTGGCGCCGAGTACGTTGAGGTGGCAGACGCCGCCGTGGCAACGAGAATCGTGATCGATGCAATTGAGGAGCTGGCATGAGTGAGCAGAGCGCAGTAATTCCAGCGATGCCAAACGTGCATTCGCACGCCTTCCAGCTCGATCTGCGCGGAATTGGCGAGCGGCCAATCCCAGAGGCGCACGCCCACGACGATTTCTGGAGCTGGCGAATCGCGATGTTCGCGCTCGCCGACGCGCTCGACCCTGATTCGATGTACGACGTTGCCAGCCGTCTCTACAGCCAGATGCGCGACAACGGCTACGGCGTCGTCGGTGAGTTTCACTACGTCCACCATCAGAGCGACGGCACTCCGTACGACGAACCAAACGAGATGGCCTTCGCGCTGGCCCGCGCCGCGCAGGACGTTGGCCTCCCAATCGTCTTGATTCCCGCTGCCTACCACCGCAACGGTTGGGACGGCGAAGACCGACCGCCGGCAGATGGCCAGCGCCGCTTCTGCGACCCGGACGTTGAGTCGTTCCTCGCCCGCGTTGAAGCGCTGCGGCTGTGGTCGGCCGATCAGCAGAACGTCGAAGTTGCCGTCGCCGCGCACAGTGTTCGCGCAGTTCCTTCAAGTTGGCTAAGCGCTATCGCCGCCTACTCCGATGAGCACGGCCTTGTCCGCCACGTCCATGCCCACGAGCAGCGCCGCGAGCTCGAGGAGACGCAGGCTGAGCACGGCTGCTCGCCGATCGAGCTGCTCGCGGAGACCGGTTTCCTCGGTGAGAAGACCTCAATCATCCACGGCACCCACGTAACCGACCATGACATTGACCTGCTCGCAGCCTCGAACACAATCGTTGCCGCCTGCCCAACAACCGAGGCCAATCTTGGCGACGGCTACCTACCGGCGATGCGCTACCTCGACGCCGGTGTGCGCCTGGCCGTCGGCTCTGACTCACAGGTTCGCGTTGATCCGTTCGAAGAGGCGCGCGAGATGGAGACGGTTGCCCGCCGCACAAGCGAACTTCGCGTCGGGCCGCACGCTGCGACCGGCGATCTATGGTCGTACCTCGTTGAAAACGGTCACGCGTCACTCGGGCTAAGTGGCAGTCCGGTTAGCGAGCTGAAAATTGAGCTCGACCTCGATGACCCGCAGATCGCTGGGGTCGAAGCGAGCGACCTGTCAGCCGCGCTTTCAACTTGCGCTTCAGCCTCAGTCGTGAAGACGCCAATCAGCGCTTAGGTTCACGCTGCTTGATCAGACCGTACGACTCAGCTGGAGGGGCTATCGGCCGAAGCGCTTTGCCGGTCGACATCGGTGTCGTACGTCCCCGTAGCGACAACCTCATCAACCTTGCCGCGTGGCACGAAGATCAGCGAGTAGATGAAGATCAAGGCGAGAACACCGGACATCACGTAGAAGATCGTCTGCGTTGACTGCGCATACGAAGTTTGGATTCCCCTAAAAATCGCCTGACCACTGCCGCCGGTTCCGACGTGCTGAGCACCGCTGACGACGTCCGAGGCGATCTGATCGGTCTGCGCTTTCGGGATGCCGAGCTTGCCGAGGTTGTCTTCGATATTGGCTTTGTTCTGAGTGATCAGAATCGTGCCCAAGATCGCAATACCGAGCGCCGCGCCGTAGTTTCGAACAGTCTGCGTGATCCCTGTCGCCTCCGCATAACTGTCGGCTGGCGCGCGGTTGATCGCGTCGGTATTGGCCGGCCCGAGGATTAGCCCTACCCCGAAGCCAGCGATGATGATCGACCACATCTGATCGTTGACGCTGAAGTCGGTCATCTTTGAGGCCCACAGGTAGAAGCCGACAGCCCCAATTATCGATCCGACAATAATCGTCGGCCGTGCGCCGGTTTTGTCGAGAATCCGGCCGCCGATTTGCGTCGACACCGCGAAGCCGATGAAGAAATACATGATGTAAAGCCCGGCCTCTGACGAGGTTTGTCCGAGCACGAGCTGGGCGTAGGTGCTGGCGAAGAAGAAGAGCGGGATGAAGACGATCATCAACAGGAAGAGCACAACATTGTCTGCCGCAAAGGCCTTGTTGGTGAAAATCTTCACTCGCATCAGGGGCGAGGTCGTCCGCAGCTCGTGTCTGACGAAGGCGACGATCAGCAGCGTGCCAATGATCAGAGAGGCGATCGTCTTCGGATCTCCCCAGCCCCAATCACTCGATTGCTGAAGTCCGAGAACGGAGAGCCCAATGCCGCCTGTGATCAGCGCCGCACCGCGGTAGTCGATCGGTGCCGGGGCTGGGTCGTTGTCTGGCTTCGCGATGACGATCAGGACCAGCGCGATGATCGCGATCGGGATGTTGATCCAGAAGATTGCGCGCCAATCGATCTGCACGAGGTAGCCGCCGGCGATCGGGCCAACTGCGGTGAGCGCGCCGGTAATGCCAAAGAAGATCGCGAGCGCGCGGCCACGCTGCTCGACCGAGTAGGCGGAGACGACGAGCGCCAGCGCTGCAGGAATCATCAGCGCGGCGCCAATGCCTTGGATCACACGGAAGGCAATGATCCAGGCTTCGGCGAAGCTGCCTGAAGGAGTAGCGCCGCAAAGTGCTGAGGCGACGGCGAAGATGATTATTCCGAGCGTCACCATGCGCCGTTTGCCGAAGGTGTCGCCGAGTCGGCCACCGAGCGCGAACGTGGCCGCGAGCGCGAGCAGGTAACCGTTTACGACCCATTGCATGCCGGTCTCGCTGAGGTGGAGCCCCTTCTGAATGTCAGGGATCGCGATCGAGACGATCGTCATGTCGATGAACGTCATCCCGACGGCGAAGATCATCGCCGCTAGAACCCAAGGGCCAGCCTTCGTTGCGGTCATGGCGACGACACTACACCCTGCCTAGGAGTACCGCCCACCGCGTTAGCGTTTAAGGGCGCGTGCTGCAGGCTGCCGGTGACTTAGTCTTCTTCAGGAACGCCGCGAGCAGCGATGGCGACGAGCTCATAATGCCGTCATCGCAGCGCTCGACCATCTTCGCCCAGCTGACGGCGGTGTCTGGATCCGGCCCGTCGAACCAGTTCTGCCAGGCGTAACCGGCGGCATGGGCCTTGGCGATGTACGCCGCGGTCGAGACTTCGATCCGCCCGAGGCCTGGGTAGTCGTATGTAATCGGCGGCTGCAGCGCTACGACTCCGGTTCCCGGCGAGTTGCCGAAGAGCAGGAAGGCAGCCATCCCGTCAACGCCAGGCGCAACCGGAACCTGCGGCGCGAGCTTGTGGAACTCATCCACGGCCGGCTGTTTGAACGAGACGACGATGATGTCCTTGCGCTTAACCTTTTTCAGCTCCGCGGCCAAGACGCGCGCGTTCGTGAGGTACTCGTCGATCGCCTCTGTTGTGGTCCGGCCCTTGATCTCAAGGTTAATCGGCGTGTGCGGGAAGGCTTTCAGTACCTCGGCAACCGACGCAATGCGGAAGTCTGACGCCTTGTAACCCTTCGGCGGCTTCTTGCGACCGGTCGCGATGCCGCGGAACGGATAAGCCGAGGCAGGCTTGTCATGGCTGTAATGGTCGCCGGTCTTTGAGAACCAGTAGGCGTTATCGAGCTTTTGGATCTGCGCCAGCGTGTACGAGGCAACTTCGCCGGTGCCGCTGGTCCGTGAATCAACGGTCGTGTTGTGCTGGATGATTGCGTGGTTGTCCTTAGTGACACCCATGTCCAATTCCAGCATGTTGCCGCCAACCTGAAGGCAGCGCTTGAGCGCGTACATCGTGTTGCCAGGGAACTCATCCTCGCCGCCTTGGTGGCAGATGTTCCAAGGGTGCGATTGACGCCAGATGTTGACGGTCGCGGCCGACGCGGATGAGGCGACGACGGTCAGTGAGACGATTACAAGGGCAAGCGTTGGCAGCAGTCGTTTGATCATCGCCCGATCCTACCTCACCGATTGGCCCTATGCGTCAGCTGCCGATTATGTTGCCGACGGTGGAGCTGAAGCCCCCGCTGCCGCCGTCACCGGTCTCTAGGTACGGCTGAAGTGATTCGGCCAGCGACGCCATCGAGAGGCTCTGCAGCCAAACCTTGCCCGGGCCTGTCAGCTCAGCAAAGAACAGTCCTTGACCAAAGAACTTGTTCTTGATCCCTTTGATTGTGACTAGGTTGAAGCTGATGCTGTCCTCGAACATTCCAAGGTGGCCGGGGTGGACGCGGAGCTTGTAACCCTCCGGTAGTTCCATCTCTTTGATCTCGCCGGATAGCTCGGCCCACCACTGGCCGGTGCCTTCGATCTTCTGCAGGATCAGGCCGGCGCCGCCGAGAACGCCTGCTCCAAGCTTCTTCTGCAGGCCAGCCGAGACGCTGATAGTTGATTCACCGGCGATGAAGCCGTAGGAGTGAACCATGTGTGCTTTGCCTTCGACCGCCTGCATCGGCAGGATTTCGCCAGGAATCTTGGTGCCGAAAGCGATGTGGCCGGTGCCCCCTTCGGCGCTGTATTCGCTCATGAAGATGCTGGATCCGCCAACTGCGCGCTTGGCAACGTGCATCGCTCCCTTGAGCCCGCCACTAGCGCCGCCGATTCCGGTTGCGGCGGTTCGCATCATTATCGGCTCGTCAAGCCATGCTGCCTGGCCAGATTCGGAGATCAGTGTTTCGCCTGGCTCAAGGTAAACCTCGAGCCTTGGGAGCGTGGTTCCGATGATTTCAGTGCGCATAAAGCGACCATACCACGGGGCTCTAAGCCTGTATCCAGTGTTTCTGCAAGACGGTTCCCGCTTTGCGCGAGGGGTGGCTGCGAGAGTGAGCGCCATGCGTGCAAGAACAATGGTTTTCTTGCTGCTCGTTTGTGCTGCCGCGCTCCTGCCGCTGGCCACAAGCGCGCAGGGAGCCGACACACAGCAGCTGCAACAGACACTTGATGCCCAGAACGGGGTGCTAGCTGGCGCCCAGGGCTCGCTGAACAAGGTTCAAGCCCAGCTTGACACCGCTCAGGCCGCTTACGATGCTGAGCAAGCGAAGCTGGACAAGATCCAGTCCGACATCACGGCTGCCCACGCGCGCCTGCTGATGCTGGAGCGCAAGCTCGAGCTCGCGAACGCAGCCCTCACCGCAAATCTCGTCGGTCAGTACAAGGGCAACCATCCGGATCTCGTAACTGTGCTGATGAACTCGCACGGCTTCTCCGAGCTCGTAGATACAGCCAACTTCCTGCGCGATATTCAGGATCGTAACTCGCGAATTCTCGCCTTCGCAAAGCAGATGCGAGTCGAAGTGATCGCCGAGGCAACGCGGCTTGGAAAGATGCAGGTCGTCGTTGAGAAGCGCACCGCAGCGCTGCGCATTCAGCGCAACAAGATCGACAAGATTCACATTGAGGTTCTTCGTCGCCGTGACGCACTGATGGCTAATCGCGACCGCACTGCCGCAGCGCTGAAGGCGATTCACGCGCAAGAGGCTGCACTGCAGGGGCAGATCAACCAGCGCAACGCTGCTGCTGCCCCCGGCGACATTGTCAGCGGTGGTGGCTTTACCTTCCCGATGTCCCGCGGAGCGGCTTCCGGCCCCGGCAGCTGGAGCCTCGACCAGGGCGTTGACATCACTGCACCTGGCGGAACAGCTCTTCTCGCGGTCGGCTCGGGCACGATCGTGCTCCACGGCATCGGCGGCTTCGGTTCATGGGCGCCGGTACTCCACCTCGACAGCGGCCGCTACGTCTACTACGGCCACGCTGGTCCAGGCAACGCGGTTCCTGTTGGAACGCACGTCAGCGCCGGTCAGGTAATCAGCGAGGTTGGCTCCGGCATCGTCGGTATCTCAACCGGGCCACACCTTGAGATCGGCTTCTCTGACGCCAGCGGCACGCCAGCCGGCGGCGCTGGAGAGATGCTTTCGCTCCTTCAGGGCGCTTACGGCGGCTAAATCGGGCGTACGCTGCTGCGCCGTGGCGTGCGCTCGCGCCGCCGCCGGCTCGCCAGCGCGAAACGCTTAACTAGCTCTTCGCGCAGATCTTCGGGCTCGACGATCGCGTCGATGATTAGCTCTGAGGCGAGGTGCAGCAGGTCGATGTCGGCTGCGTACTCCTCGCGCAGCTCGGCCGTGACGCGTTCGCGCTCGCCGTCATCTTCGATTGCCTGAAGCCGGTTTAGGTGGACGGCGTTGACAGCTGCCTGCGGCCCCATCACTGCGATCGAAGCTCCTGGCAGCGCGAGCACGCCGTCCGGCTCAAAGGCCGGGCCTGCCATTGCGTAGAGGCCTGCGCCATAGGCCTTGCGCACGATCACGGAGATCTTTGGAACGGTCGCTTCGCTCAAGGCGGCGATCATCTTCGCGCCATGGCGGATGATTCCTTGCCGCTCAACGGCGGTGCCGATCATGAAGCCGGGGACGTCGGCCAGGAAGAGGATCGGCAGCCCGAATGCGTTGCACAAGGAGATGTGGCGCGCCGCCTTGTCGGCAGAGTCCACAAACAGGACGCCGCCCTTGACCTTTGGCTGGTTGGCGACGATCCCAATCGGCTCGCCATTCAGGCGCGCAAAACCGACTACCAGCTCTTTCGCCCAGCGGGCGTGGATTTCGAAGAAGCTTCCCTCGTCGATCACGCCGTCGATCACCACGCGCATGTCGAACTGCTGGTTCTCGTCGGCTGGGATCTGATCGTTCGTGAGCGCGCTCGCGGAGTCAGCAGGCGCGGCGAGCGCCGCCGGATCGTCAAAGCAGGACGGTAGATAGGAGAGGTGTCGCTGCGCGGCGGCGATCCCTTCAGCGTCATCGGCGACAAGGATGTGGCCGCAGCCGGAGACGCCGGTGTGCATCTTCGCGCCGCCCATCTCTTCCAGCGTCACCTGCTCGCCGATCACCATCTCCGCCATCCGCGGTGAGCCAAGGTACATCGAGGCGTTGCCGTCGCGCATGATCACTACGTCGCAGAAGGCGGGAATGTAGGCGCCGCCGGCGGCGCTTGGACCAAACAGCACGCAGACCTGCGGCACCACGCCGGAGAGCTCAACTTGGTTGAAGAAGATCCGTCCAGCTCCGCGGCGGCCAGGGAACATTTTGACTTGGTCGGTGATCCGCGCCCCGGCCGAGTCAACGAGGTAGACGATTGGGATGCGCCGTTCCAAAGCGCGCTCCTGAATCCGCAAGATCTTCTCGACCGTCTTTGCGCCCCATGAGCCAGCCTTCACCGTTGGGTCGTTGGCCATCACGGCGACTGGGCGCCCGGCGACTGTGCCGACGCCGGTCACGACGCCGTCGGCGCCGAGGCCGTCTTCCTGCCAGTTGGCGAGCAGCCCTTCCTCAGCGAACGAGCCTTCGTCGAGCAGCAGCGCTACGCGCTCGCGGACCGGCAGGCGGCCCTGCTCGAGCGCTTTCTCGCGGTGGCGCTCAGTGCCACCCGCGATCGATCGCGCAGCGGCTTCTTCGAAGGCGTCAGGGTTGCTCATCGCGTCGGAGCGTATCCTGCCCGCGCCAGTAGGCAGGAATTCCGCTGGCATGGGCGAACTCCGCCGTATTCTGCTCGCAGTTGCATCGCCCCCATCAATCGGGAGGACCCAATGAGCTCAGTTCCTGTAGATCCACAGATGATCGAAGAGACCACAGCTCTAGCGCTCGAAGAGAAGGGCAAGCTCGTCAAGTCGCTGAGCCGACTCGACATGACGCTGTTCACGATTTGCGCTTTTGTCGGCCTCGACACGCTCGGTCTTGTTGCATCGAACGGGCCGCAGGGGTTCCTCTGGCTCGTTCTTCTCGCCGCGCTCTTCGTCGTTCCTTACGGCCTGCTGATGTCAGAGATCGGCAGCGCATTCCCCGAAGAGGGCGGCCCATACGAGTGGGTCAAGCTCGCCTTCGGCCGCTTCCAAGGCTCGCTCGCGGCTGTCCTCTATTGGTTCACCAACCCGCTATGGGTCGGCGGCTCGCTGGCCTTCATCGCGACCGCTGCCTGGAGCAGCAACATCTCGGAGATTACGCCCGGCTCTGCGTGGGACTACATCTTCAAGCTGATCTTCATCTGGTTCTCGATCGGCGTTGCGATCGCTGCGCTAAAGCGCGGTAAGTGGATTCCAAACGTTGGCGCGATCATGCGGATCATCGTGCTCGGCCTCTTCTCGATCACGGTGATCATCTACGGCTTCCAAGAGGGCTTCAAGGGCTCCGTCGTCACCGACATCACGCCGACAATGTCGGTCTTCCTCGCGCTCGTACCGCTGCTGCTCTTCAACTACGTCGGCTTTGAGCTGCAGAACGGAGCCGCTGAGGAGATGCAGGATCCTCAGAAGGACGTACCGATGTCGGTTATGCGGAGCGGCGTTTCCGGCGTGCTGATGTATGCCGTGCCGATCTTCTGCATCCTGCTGGTACTGCCGCTGAGCAAGGTCACCGGAATCGGCGGCTTCCTTGACGCAGTTGGCGTCACCTTCACCGTTTACGGGAGCGCAGCGAACATCATCCTGAAGTTTGTCGCGCTCGGCTTCATCTTGACGTTGATTACCTCCGGCTCGGTCTGGATGATCGGCAGCGACCGCGTGCTCGCCGTTGCCGCTTACGACGGCGCCTTTGCGCCCTTCTTCGGCCGTTTCAATGCGCGTCTTGGGACCCCGGTGCGAGTAAACGTGCTGTCAGGGATCGTCGCTTCGGTCTTCATGATCGCCGCCGTCGCGCTCTTCAACAACGGCGCGGATTCAAAGTTTTACATCGTCCTCACGATCGCGATCTCAACGACGCTGCTGTCGTATCTGTGGGTATTCCCGGCTGCGCTGAAGCTGCGCTATAGCCACGGGCACGTCAAGCGGCCTTATCGCGTTGGCGTGAGCGGCAACGGCCGGATGATCGTCGCCGTGGTTCTAACCACGTTCTGGGTAGCTCTCGGCAGCTGGGTCGCGGTATTCCCGGGAACGCTTGAGAGTCTCTTCGGCGTCAGTTACGACTTCGCGGGCACCTGGGGCACGGGCCGCGGGACCTATGAGCTATTGACGATCGGCACGCTGGTTGTGATCGCAATCGTCGCGGTGATCGGATATGCGATGGGCGCTGGCGTTAGGCGTGATCAGGTCGCGGTGGCGATCGAGCCGGGCGCCGATGCTGGCTCCGCTTAGGGCCACGCCTGGC
>Ga0194052_1002302_pt1 | contig 10552 bp, 8 predicted proteins | sample SepL226m_MetaG_FD_160117 | JGI IMG/M metagenome (GOLD analysis project Ga0194052, IMG submission 160117) | Anoxic zone freshwater microbial communities from boreal shield lake in IISD Experimental Lakes Area, Ontario, Canada - Sep2016-L227-6m | ecosystem: Environmental > Aquatic > Freshwater >... | reverse complement strand
GCACAGAAAGATTCCAACATGAACACCACCTCTTCCGGACTGCAATACCAGGACACCGTCGTCGGCACGGGTGAACTGGCTCGCAAGGGTCAAAGCGTCACCGTCCACTACACCGGTTGGCTCTACAACGATGGCGTCCAGGGTGCAAAGTTTGATTCCAGCAAGGACCGCAATGACCCGTTCGTCTTCTCACTCGGCGCCGGCATGGTGATACGGGGTTGGGATGAGGGCGTTGCCGGCATGCAGGTCGGCGGCGCACGCACACTGATCATTCCGGCGGCGCTCGGCTATGGTGCGCGCGGAGCTGGCGGTGTGATTCCGCCCAATGCGACTTTGCAGTTTGATGTTGAATTGCTAGGCGTTTCGAACTGAAATTCCACCGTGACAGGCCGGGCGTTAGCTTGACCGGCTACACCCCGGCTGCTTCCAGTCGGCCCTCAAAAAGGCTCTTGAATTGCCTGCCGGCGCCCCAACATGCATGGCGCCATCGCATAACACTTAGCCCATTAGCATGTCTGAAAACGATTCAAAACAACCGAACCCGAACGCGGCCGCCGACCTGAACACGGGGGAGGCAGCTTCCGCGCAGTTCATGGATGAGGCAGACGCCCTGTCCCGTGCCCAGGCTGATCTGGCGCTCCTGCAGGCCAAGAGTGCCGACCTGGCAGACCAGTTTCTGCGCGCCAAAGCCGAGGCCGACAACGCACGGCGGCGTGCCGAGGAAGAGATTTCCAAGGCGCGCAAATTTGCCGTCGAGAGTTTTGCCGAGAGCCTGCTGCCAGTGGTAGACAGCCTGGAAGCGGGACTTCTGCTCAAGGACGCGACAGCGGAGCAGATTCGCGAAGGCGCGCAGGCGACGTTGCGACAATTGCTGGCTGCGCTGGAGCGCAACAAAGTGCTGGTTGTCAACCCTGCCGCGGGCAGCAAATTTGACCCCCATCAGCAGCAGGCCATCAGCGTCGTTTCGTCTGAACTGGATGCCAACACCGTGGTGACGGTGCTGCAAAGAGGCTACCTGATTGCCGATCGCGTGTTGCGTCCGGCACTGGTCACTGTCGCGGCGTCCAAATAATCCTTTTATTTGACTTGAAAAAGATCAAGTTATCCACAAGTTAAAAACATCGAAATTTGCATAAGGAAGCATCATGGGAAGAATCATTGGTATCGACTTGGGTACAACCAACAGTTGCGTCTCCATCATGGAGGGCAATACGCCCAAGGTAATTGAAAACGCCGAGGGTGCACGCACCACACCGTCTGTCGTAGCCTATCAGGAAGATGGCGAAGTGCTGGTCGGTGCCTCGGCCAAACGCCAGGCGGTGACCAACCCCAAGAATACGCTGTACGCAGTCAAGCGCCTGATCGGGCGCAAGTTTGTCGAGAAGGAGGTTCAGAAAGACATCGATCTGATGCCTTACAAGATCGCTGCTGCTGACAATGGCGACGCCTGGGTCGAAGTGCGCGGCAAGCAGATTTCCGCCCAGCAGGTCAGTGCCGATATTCTTCGCAAAATGAAGAAAACCGCCGAGGACTATCTTGGCGAAGCGGTTACCGAAGCCGTCATCACGGTGCCAGCCTACTTTAATGACGCGCAGCGCCAGGCCACCAAGGATGCTGGACGCATCGCCGGTCTGGATGTCAAGCGCATCATCAATGAGCCAACCGCTGCTGCCCTCGCCTTCGGACTCGACAAAAACGAAAAAGGCGACCGCAAGATTGCTGTCTATGACCTCGGCGGTGGCACTTTCGACGTCTCGATCATCGAGATTGCCGATGTTGATGGTGAGAAGCAGTTTGAAGTTCTGTCAACCAACGGAGACACATTCCTGGGCGGCGAGGACTTTGATCAGCGCATCATTGATTTCATCATCGCCGAGTTCAAGAAGGATCAGGGCGTTGATCTGGGCAAGGACGTGCTGGCACTGCAGCGCCTCAAGGAAGCGGCAGAAAAAGCCAAGATCGAGCTCTCCAGCAGCGCGCAAACCGACATCAATCTGCCCTACGTCACGGCCGACGCTTCGGGTCCAAAGCACCTGAACATCAAGCTGACGCGCGCCAAACTGGAGTCGCTGGTAGAAGAACTGATTGAACGTACCATCGGCCCATGCCGCACTGCCATCAAGGATGCGGGCGTCAACGTATCTGAGATCAACGACGTGATTCTGGTCGGCGGTATGACGCGTATGCCCAAGGTGCAGGAGAAGGTCAAGGAACTGTTCGGCAAGGAGCCGCGCAAGGATGTGAATCCGGATGAAGCCGTTGCGGTCGGTGCAGCGATTCAGGGTCAGGTTCTCTCTGGCGACCGCAAGGATGTGCTGCTGCTCGACGTGACGCCACTGTCTCTGGGCATCGAAACGCTGGGCGGCGTCATGACCAAGATGATCACCAAGAACACCACCATTCCGACCAAATTTGCACAGACCTTTTCAACCGCTGACGACAATCAACCGGCCGTCACGATCAAGGTGTTTCAGGGTGAACGCGAAATTGCGGCCGGCAACAAGATGCTGGGCGAATTCAACCTGGAAGGCATTCCGCCTGCTTCGCGTGGCACACCACAGATTGAAGTCTCGTTTGACATTGATGCCAATGGCATTTTGCACGTGGGTGCCAAGGACAAAGGCACAGGCAAAGAGAACAAGATCACCATCAAGGCCAATTCGGGTCTGAGTGAGGCCGAGATTCAACAGATGGTGAAAGACGCCGAACTCAACGCGGCTGACGACAAGAAGAAGCTTGAGTTGGTGCAAGCCCGCAACCAGGCAGATGCCAACCTGCACAGTGTGAAGAAGAGCCTCACCGAATACGGTGACAAACTGGAGGCGGGTGAAAAAGAGAAGATTGAGGCAGCCATCAAGGAACTTGAAGAAGCCATGAAGAGCGATGTGAAGGCTGCCATCGAGGAGAAGAGCAACGCCCTGATGACCGTCAGCCAGAAACTGGGTGAAAAGATGTACGCCGATATGCAGGCCAAACAGGCCGCCGAGGCCGCTGCCTCTGGCGAGGCCGGAGCGACCGGTGCACCGGGTGCGCAAGGTGGCTCCACCCATGCGGCGGACGACAATGTCGTCGACGCCGAGGTAAAGGAAGTCAAGAAACCTTAAGCGCTTGCGCTGAAAGCTGCTTCCAAAAGACCATGGCCAAAAGAGACTACTACGAAGTCCTGGGTGTTCCCAAGAACGCCTCGGATGAAGAAATAAAGAAGGCTTATCGCAAGCATGCGATGAAGCACCACCCGGATCGCAACCAGGGTGACTCCTCCAAGGTCGCGGAGGAGAAGTTCAAGGAGTCCAAGGAAGCTTACGAGATGCTGTCGGACCCGCAGAAGCGTGCCGCCTACGATCAGCATGGCCATGCCGGAGTGGACCCCAATATGCGGGGCGGCCCTGGCGCCGAGGGCTACGGGGGTTTTGCCGAAGCCTTTGGTGATATTTTTGGCGATATGTTCGGCCAGCAGCGCGGTCGCGCGGGCGGTGGTCGCCAGGTCTTCAGGGGCAGCGACCTGAGCTATGCCATGGAGGTCACGCTGGAAGAAGCTGCCGGTGGCAAGGACGCGCAGATCCGTATCCCGAGCTGGGAGAGTTGCGAAACCTGCAAAGGCAGTGGCGCCAAACCAGGCACACAAGTCAAAACCTGCGCTACCTGCAGCGGCTCTGGCGCGGTGCAGATGCGCCAGGGATTTTTCAGCGTGCAACAAACCTGCCCGACCTGCCGCGGCGTCGGCAAGGTGATCCCTGAGCCTTGCACAGCCTGCCATGGCCAAGGCAAGATCAAGAAGCAGAAGACGCTGGAAGTCAAGATTCCGGGCGGCATTGACGGTGGCATGCGCATCCGCAGCGCGGGCAACGGCGAGCCGGGTACCAACGGCGGCCCACCAGGTGACCTGTACATCGAAATCCGTCTCAAGAAGCACGATATTTTCGAGCGTGATGGTGACGACATTCATTGCGCGGTACCGATCAGCCTGATCACCGCTTCACTGGGTGGCGAAATCGACGTACCTACGCTGGCTGGAAAAGCTGCCATCGATATTCCCGAGGGCACGCAGACTGGCAAGCAGTTCCGTCTCCGCGGCAAGGGTATCAAGGGTGTACGCTCCAGCTATCCGGGCGATCTCTATTGCCACATTACAGTGGAGACACCCGTCAAGCTGAGCGAGCATCAAAAGAAACTGCTGCGCGAGCTCGATGAATCCCTGAAGAAGGGCGGCAGCAAGCATTTGCCCAGTGGGGACAGTTGGACCAACCGGCTCAAGAGTTTCTTCAGTTAGATCCGATTTCAACAATAACCCGGAGTTAGCCGCATGACCGTCAACATCACTTTTCTTGGCGGCACCGGGACCGTCACTGGCTCCAGGTACTTGGTGCAGCATGAAGGAAAGCGCCTGTTGCTTGATTGCGGTCTGTTCCAGGGCTACAAGTTGCTGCGTCTGCGCAACTGGACACCGCTACCGGTCGCACCGAATCAGATCGATGCGGTCGTGCTGACGCATGCTCACCTGGATCACAGCGGCTACCTGCCCTTGCTTGCCAGGGAGGGTTTTGCCGGCCACGTCTATGGCAGCAGCGGCACGCGCGACCTGTGCCGCATCCTGCTGCCCGACAGCGGACATATTCAGGAAGAAGATGCGGCCTTCGCGAATCGCCATGGCTTCTCCAAGCACGCGCCGGCCATGCCCTTGTACACGCGCCAGGACGCACTGGACTGCCTGCGCTTGCTCAAGACGGTTGAATTTGGCATCACGTTTCAGCCTATTCCTGGTTGGCGTGCAACACTCTCGCCAGCCGGACATATTCTGGGCGCATCCAGTGTGCTGCTTGAAGTGGCAGGTCGGCGCATTCTGTTCTCGGGTGATCTTGGCCGGCCCGATGACCTGCTCATGAATCCTCCGGTGAGCGCACCGGCGGCCGATACGGTATTGATTGAGTCAACCTACGGCGACCGTGAGCACCCCAAGGAGGATGTTCTGGCAGAGTTGGCGCCAGCCTTGAAGAGACTGGCCGCGCGCGGTGGCGTCGCCGTGGTTCCGGTGTTTGCAGTGGGTCGGGCCCAAGCGCTGCTGCACGCCATCCACTTGCTCAAACTGCGCGGCGAGATCCCGAGTTCGCTACCGGTCTTTCTCGACAGTCCCATGGCCGTGCACACAACCCAACTCTTTGAGCAACATCAGGGAGAGCACAGGCTCAGCAACCGGGAAACGCATGCGTTGACCCACTGCGCCACCATGGTCAACAGCACCGACGAATCACGCGCTTTGGCGAGTCGCCACGGCCCGATGGTGATTCTGTCCGCCAGCGGCATGGCCACCGGTGGACGCGTGTTGCATCATCTGGCGCACTATGCGGGGAACCACCGCAACATGATCATCCTGACCGGCTATCAGGCACCTGGCACCCGCGGTGCCACGCTGGCCAGTGGAGCCAAGTCGGTACGCATCCACGGACGCGACGTCGAATTGGGCGCCGAAGTCGTGCAACTGCAATCGGCCTCGGCGCACGCCGATGCCGGACAGCTTCTGGCCTGGCTGAAAACCATGCCCCAGACACCCGACCAGGTTTATGTCGTGCATGGCGAACTGGCCGCATCGGACCAGATGCGCCAGCGCATCAAGAACGAACTGGGCTGGCGCGCCATGGTCCCGGAACATGGCTCCACCTGGCCCACCTGAGACCCGATGGAGAAACTTTTTCGAAAGTATTTCGAGTTTGCAGCAGGCACAAGGCCGTTGCTGATCAGCTTCACTGGTGTACTTCTGATGATGCTTTGGATCTTCCCGTCCTTGCCCATCGGCGGCGAAATGATCGACCTGAAACTGTCGTACGACCTCGGTGCGATTCAACAGGTCATGCTCCAGTACGGAGCTCATGGCCGAGCCGTGTACGCCCTTGCCTGTCCCACGCTGGACACGCTGTTTCCCCTGTTGTATGTCACGTTCTTTGCCGGCCTGCTCTACCGCTTTCGTCCCAACGAAAAACTGTGGCTGGCTGCCTTTGTTCCGTTCGTTGCTGGAATCTGGGACCTCTGCGAAAACGCACAAATCACCGCCATGTTGCTGCAGTACCCAGAGATCTCAGTCAGACAGGTCGCGCTTGCTTCCTTCTTCACCAGCACCAAGCACGTTCTCAGTGCTCTCTACGAAGTGGCTGCGGTGAGTTTCTTGCTGATCTACGCAGCCCGAAGATTCAGTGAAACGACCAAGTCCTGAAGCCCTTGTCTCATCTAACCACACTCCAGCCGATCTGGCCGCTGGGGCACTCAGCTCCGCGGCTGTCCTCCGTCCTGCGGACTCCCCCTTTATGCCGCTACGCTGAGCGTCCCATCGACCAGATCTTTCAAGCAGGGTTGGTGTGCGACGGGCGCAAACTCCTGAGCTCGTTGCCAAGGGGGATTCATCAACCCAGTTGCAGGCGTGCACGGGCTGCTGCGTATTCGCGCTTGAGCTGAGCCACGTAGTCAGCGGTCGTCTGAACTTGGGTGATGGAGCCAATGCCCTGGCCACAGCCCCAGATGTCTTTCCAGGCTTTGGACTTGTCGCCACCAAAATTCATCTTGCTGGGGTCACTTTCAGGCAGGTGCTCAGGGTCGAGTCCGGCGTTGCGGATACTGGGCGCCAGGTAGTTGCCGTGGACGCCGGTAAAGAGGTTGCTGTACACAATGTCGTCCGAATCGGCATCGACGATGGCCTGCTTGTAGGCCTCAGACGCGCGCGCCTCCTGCGTTGCGATGAAGGCTGAGCCAATGTAGGCAAAGTCGGCACCGGCAGCCTGCGCGGCCAGCACGGCATCACCCGTGGAAATCGAACCACTTAAGGCCAGCGGACCGTCAAACCACTGACGGATTTCCTGAATCAAGGCAAAAGGGCTCTTGACGCCGGCGTGGCCACCCGCGCCCGCAGCAACGGCAATCAGGCCATCGGCACCCTTTTCGATCGCCTTGTGTGCATGCTTGTTATTGATGATGTCATGCAGCACCACGCCGCCGTAGCTGTGGGCAGCCGCATTGAGGTCCTCGCGCGCGCCCAGGCTGGTGATGATGATGGGGACCTTGTACTTGACGCACATCGCCATATCGTGTTCGAGCCGGTCGTTGCTCTTGTGCACGATCTGGTTGATGGCGAACGGCGCCGCCGGCTGCTCCGGATGCGCCTTGTTGTAGGCAGCCAGGGTCTCTGTAATTTCAATCAACCATTGTTCGAGTTGCTCAGCCGGACGTGCATTGAGCGCCGGCATGGAACCCACCACACCGGCAATGCACTGCGCTATCACAAGAGCGGGCGTGCTGATGATGAACAGGGGTGAACCAATCACCGGGAAAGGCAGCGACCTGAGAACGGGCGGAAGTCTGGACATGGTATTTTGAATTTGAAAATCAGAATGATTCGAGTGCCAGCGCAGTGACGCTATCTGCACCTTCAACGATGGCATCCCGGATGCCTGGCGCCTTGGTCAGCAGGTGGTCTGCATAGAAGCGTGCGGTAGTGATTTTTGCTTGCATGAAAGGCACATCGACACCTTGCGCAATCTGCTCCATTGCTACCAGCAGGGCGCGCGCCAGTTGCCAGCCAGCCATCAGGTTACCCGCCAGCATGAGGTAAGGGACGCTGCCCGAATAAACCGCATTCGGACTGGCCTTGCTGTTGCCAGCCACAAAGTTCACCACATCGAGAAACGCCCCGCGCGCCGCATTCAGGCGTCTGGCAACCACCACAGCGTCTGCGTTGCCGCTGCTGATGAGCAAACCCTCCGTCGCTTCAATTTGTTTCGCCAGCGCCTTGGCACTCTGACCGCCGTCACGCGAGGTCTTGCGCCCGACCAGGTCGTTGGCCTGGATGGCCGTGGTGCCTTCATAGATCGTCAAAATCTTGGCGTCACGGTAATACTGGGCGCAACCGGTCTCCTCGATATAACCCATGCCGCCGTGCACCTGCACACCCAGCGAAGTCACCTCCAGGCTCATCTCGGTACTGTAGCCCTTGATCAGCGGCACCATGAACTCGTAAAAGGTCTGGTTGTCCTTGCGCGTCTGCGCGTCCGGGTGGTGGTGCGCCGCGTCAAAAGCCGACGCCGCCACCGTTGCCATGGCGCGGCAACCCTCGGTATAGGCGCGCATGGTCATCAGCATGCGCTTGACGTCCGGATGATGAATGATGGGCGCACTCGCCATGATCGAACCATCGACCGGGCGACTCTGTATGCGCTCCTTGGCGAAAGTGACAGCCGTTTGATAGGCGCGTTCGGCGATCGCGATGCCCTGCACACCCACACCAAAACGGGCGGCGTTCATCATGATGAACATGTATTCGAGTCCGCGGTTTTCCTGACCCACCAGATAGCCCACGGAACCGCCGTGGTCACCGAATTGCAGCACGGCTGTCGGGCTGGCCTTGATGCCCATCTTGTGCTCGATGCTGACGCAGTGCACATCGTTGTGCGCACCAAGTGAGCCGTCCGGGTTGACCTTGAACTTGGGCACCACAAACAGGCTGATGCCCTTGACGCCCTCGGGCGCGCCACTGACACGGGCCAGCACCAGATGGATGATGTTCTCAGCCATATCGTGCTCACCCCAGGTGATGAAAATCTTGGTGCCCATCACCTTGTAGCTGCCATCTGCCTGTGGTTCCGCCCGCGTGCGCACAGCCGCCAGATCGCTGCCAGCCTGCGGCTCGGTCAGATTCATGGTGCCGGTCCACTTGCCGCTCACCAGGTTTTCAAGATAGATCGCCTTGAGCTCATCCGAGCCCGCCGTCAGCAACGCTTCAATCGCGCCATCGGTCAGCAATGGACACAAGGCAAAGCTGATGCTGGCCGAGTTCTGCATCTCGCCGCAGGATGCGCCAATCGTCTTGGGCAGCCCCTGACCACCAAAATCCACCGGATGCTGCAGACCTTGCCAGCCACCTTGCACAAACTGCGCAAAGGCTTCCTTGAACCCAGGTGTTGCAGTCACTTTGCCATCGTGCCAGCTCGATGGGTTCTTGTCGCCTTCCCAGTTCAACGGGCTGACCACCGACTCATTGAATTTGGCGGCCTCCTCAAGCACCGCTTGTGCCGTATCAAAACCGGCATCCTCAAAGCCAGGCAGTTGGGCGATCTGATCAATCCCCGCCAGGTATTTGATGTTGAAAAGCATGTCTTTGAGGGGCGCTACATAACTCATCGCAAATCTCCGTTAATCATCGCGGCCTTGTCATGCCGTGCTAGACCCGGCATCCGAATTGGCGTACCGGCTGGATTGCGGCGCAAGGCCGCAATGACAAAATCAAATTGCCGCAACCAACTCCGGCACGGCTACAAACAGATCGGCTTCCAGACCATAGTCCGCAACACTGAAGATCGGTGCTTCGGCGTCCTTGTTGATCGCCACAATCACCTTGGAGTCCTTCATGCCCGCCAGATGCTGAATGGCACCACTGATGCCCGCTGCAATGTAGAGCTGCGGTGCCACGATCTTGCCAGTCTGACCAATCTGCCAGTCGTTCGGTGCGTAGCCTGCATCCACCGCAGCGCGGCTTGCACCAATGGCGGCGCCCAGCTTGTCCGCCAGCGGCGTCAGGACTTCAGTGAACTTCTCGGCTGAGCCCAGAGCCCGACCGCCAGAGACGATGATCTTGGCCGCCGTCAGTTCCGGTCGGTCGTTCTTGGCAATCTCACTGCCCAGGAAAATCGCTTTGTCGCTGGCGGCCACTGCTGCCAGGCTTTCAACAGCAGCAGAACCACCACTGGCACTGGCCGCGTCAAAGCCGGTCGTGCGTACCGTGATGACCTTGATGGCATCACTGCTCTGCACCTGCGCCATGGCATTGCCGGCATAGATCGGGCGCTCAAAGGTGTCCGGTGCATCAACACGTGTGATGTCCGAGATCTGGCCCACATCGAGTTTGGCGGCCAGACGCGGTGCAATGTTCTTGCCCGATGCGGTGGCCGGAAACAGGATGTGGCTGTAGTTCTGCGCGATGGCCAGGATCTGGGCTGTGACGTTCTCGGCCAGACCATGGGCCAGGCCTTCTGCGTCAGCGTGCAGGACTTTGGAGACACCAGCGATCTGTGCGGCGGCAGCAGCCGCAGCACCTGCGTTGGCACCGGCGATCAGCACATGCACATCACCGCCGCACTTCAATGCCGCAGTGATGGTGTTGAGGGTTGCGCCCTTGATGGCCGCGTTGTCGTGTTCTGCAATAACTAGGGATGTCATGAATCGGCTCCAGGAAGTTTGTCATTGCGGGCCTGACCCGCAATCCATGGATCCCGGATCAGGTCCGGGATGACAAGGTTGATTAAATAACTTTTGCTTCGTTCTTGAGTTTGGCCACCAGGGTGGCAACGTCTGGCACCTTGATGCCGGCACTGCGTTTGGGCGGCTCGGTGACCTTGAGGGTCTTGATGCGTGAGCTGACGTCTACGCCGAGGTCTTCGGGTTTGAAGACGTCCATTTGTTTCTTCTTGGCCTTCATGATGTTGGGCAGCGTTACATAACGCGGCTCGTTAAGGCGCAGGTCAGCCGTGATGATGGCTGGCAGGCTGATGGAGAGGGTCTCCAAGCCGCCATCAAC
>Ga0194052_1002301_pt1 | contig 10553 bp, 9 predicted proteins | sample SepL226m_MetaG_FD_160117 | JGI IMG/M metagenome (GOLD analysis project Ga0194052, IMG submission 160117) | Anoxic zone freshwater microbial communities from boreal shield lake in IISD Experimental Lakes Area, Ontario, Canada - Sep2016-L227-6m | ecosystem: Environmental > Aquatic > Freshwater >... | reverse complement strand
ATTATGGGACGGATAAAGGAGCTCTACAAGCTGGTCAATGGTAAATATATTGCCCCCGGTCCCCTGGAAGAAAAAATTATGAACAGTCCTTATGTCAGCATGGCCATGGTGCATGGCGAAAACCAGCTTTTCAACATCGCGCTACTTCTCCCCGATATGGAAGCGCTAAAACCCTATGCCAAGGAGATGGGCGTAGACCTCACAGCACCGAACTGGACGGCGCATCCGAAAATCCAAGCACTCTATGAAGGGGAGATGAACAAGTATTGCAAAAGCTTCAAAGGATTCGAAAAACCGTTAAAATTCGTCATTATTAGCGATGAATGGACGCCGGCAGCAGGGTTTATCACATCCACGCTCAAACTAAAAAGGCGGTTTGTCGTCGAATACTACAAAGATGTAATTGACCGGCTATATATGACGACTTAATTAACAACTTTCAGGTGGTTAATACTATCAGACCATTTTGACCGGTGCACATTTACAAGCCTCCAGTTCTGCCGGAGGTTATAACAAAACTTAACGGGAGGTTTCTCATGACAACAAAAAAAGTGCCTGAAGGGTATCTCTTTTCCAAGGGATATACGTATTATGTGTTCGGGCTGGTCTGTCTGTTGATGATGTTCGATTTTGCCGACAGAATGATCATTTCCTCATTATTGCCCTTGATCAAGGCTGAATGGAGCTTAACCGATGCCCAAAGCGGCCAATTAGTGTCTGCTGTTTTCTTGGCCATGTTCCTTTTTGTTGTACCGATCTCCATACTGGTTGATCGCTGGAGCAGGCGCAAATCAATGTTTCTGATGTCCACCATCTGGAGTATTGCTTGCGCCGCAGGAGCCTTTGTCACCGGATACAGTCAACTATTGGTATCCCGTGCGTTTATCGGCATCGGAGAAGCAGCATATGCACCGGCCGGTGTGGCCACGATTTCCGCTCTTTTCCCGGAAAAAAGACGCGCGGTAATGATTGGCGTATTCAATGCGTTCATCAATATCGGCATGGTTCTCGGTATAATGCTCGGCGGGTATATCGCTGTGCGTTGGGGCTGGCGAGCCGCTTTAGGTGTTGTGGCTTTGCCGGGTTTGATCGTAGCCATATTGATGTATTTTACTAAAGAATATAAAACCGTAGTGCTGGAGCAGACTGTTGTGGCTCCCGTTGACGGAAGCACAATAGCAGCACAAAAAACCAAACTGACCAAAACGCAAATCGTCAAAGATTTTTTCCGGAAACCTTCTCTGGTTGCTGCCTATATATCATTTGCCGCTCAGTCTTTCGTATATGTGTCAGTCATTACTTTTTTGCCGACTTACTATATGCGTGTTCAGGGAGTATCATTGCAAACAGCTACAACTATGACCAGCTTACCTATTATTTTGATGATCCCCGCTGCTGCGATTGGCGGCTGGGCTGTTGACAAGTGGATGTTGACAAACATGCGCGCCAGATTGTACTTCCCCGGCATCAGCTATGGCGTATCCTCGATAGCTTTGATGTGCGCTTTTGGTCTATTTTCGGGAGGATCAATCGTATCTCAATATATCCTTTTGATAGTCGGTTTTTTCCTGCTTACCGCGGCTGGCCCAGCGGTTATCGCCATTACCCAGGAAGTTATTCATCCGGGTGTTCGGGCAATGGCCTATGGTGTTGGCCTTGTTTTCCAGCATATGCTCGGCAGCGCTCCCGGACCGGCAGTTACGGGTGCCCTCTCAGATAAATTCGGGTTGCCTGCAGCACTGACCTTTTCCTCGGGCATCGGGCTTGTTGCCGCAGTTGCTCTGCTCATTGGTTCATTTTACTATAAGAAAGATAGAGATAGCGTAGAAAAAGTAACCTTGCGCCCGGAAGAATAATGGCGCAAGGCAATTAAACCATTTAACCCGTATGGGGTTAGTCCTAAAAATTAGCCTCCTGCGGTTACAATATCAAAAGGGGTTTGATGATGGAAGAAGGATTGCATCCGGATGTCGTGTATGTAAACGGAGATGTCGTTACGCTGGACAAATCCAATACGCAGGCTGAAGCTGTGGCTACCTGGCAAGACAAGATCGTAGCCGTTGGGTCAACTGTTCAATTGCAAAAGATGGCGGGGCCCCGGACTAAAATTGTCGATCTTGGCGGCAAAACACTGGTGCCTGGTCTGATCGAACCCCACAATCATTTCAGTATGTACGGTCCCATGGCTTTAATCACAGTGAACCTCAGTTCTCCTCCTGTAGGACAAATAAGAAATATGAATGAATTACAGGAAGGTCTCAAAGAGAAGGCGAGCATAACTGCAAAAGGTGGTTGGATTATTGGAATCGGGTATGATGATACAACGATTGAGGAAAATAGGCATCCCACCAGATACGATCTGGACAAGGCTTCTGCCGACCATCCCGTTGTTATCTTTCATATCTCTAACCATTTTCTATCGGCAAATAGCAAGGCACTGCTTATGGCCGGCATCAACAAAGATACACCCCAACCTGCCGACGGCGCTATTAGAAAAGATCCCAAGACCGGTGAACCGGACGGCGTTCTGGAAGGCGTGAGGGCAATGATGCTGCTTTACTCTGTTTTGCCTATACTTACCTTGGATCAACGGGTACCTTTGATGGCTCAAGGCGCTCTCCATTATTTAAAGGTTGGCATAACCTCCTGCAGCGACGCGTTAGTTGCAGGCTGGGGGCCACTTGGGGCACAGGATATTGCTATCTATCAGAAAACTATCGCGGAAGGATCTTTGCCGATTCGCATCAACATGATGATAGAAGCCAATTTTTTATTGAAGCAAAGTGGCGGATTCCTGACCGGTTTCGGAGACGACAGACTCAAAATAGGTCCTGCCAAAATAATCGGGGATGGATCAATTCAGGGTTACACGGGGTGGCTCACTAAACCCTATCATACTCCTCATAAGGGAGATAAGGCTTATTGCGGCTATCCGGTTACACCACCTGCACAGTTAAATCCCCTGGTCGCGGAACTCCATAAAGCCGGATACCAGATTGCCATTCATACCAATGGCGATGCCGCAATTGATGCCGCAATTGACGCTTTCCGTCTGGCGCAGGCGGCTTATCCTAGGCCTAATGCCCGTCACCGCCTCGAACATTGTCAGGCAGTCCGTGAAGATCAACTAGATGCCATAGCTGAGTTGGGGATTACCCCGTCCTTCTTCGTTTCCCATACCTATTATTGGGGAGACCGCCACAAGGAAATCTTCCTGGGGCCCGAAAGGGGAGTGCGCATAAGCCCGCTTAAATCCGCACTGAAGCGGGGCATTCGATTCAGTATCCATTCGGATTGTCCGGTGACTCCTGTTTCTCCTCTTTTCTGCGTTTTCGCTGCGGTAAATCGCCTGACCAGTGGTGGCAAGGTTCTGGGGCCTGAATTCCGACTGACGCCGGAAGAAGCGCTGAGGGCAGTAACGATAGATGCGGCCTGGCAAACTTTTGAGGAAGACATCAAAGGAACCATTGAAATAGGGAAACTGGCCGACTTCACAATTCTTGACCAAAACCCCTTGAATGTGGCACCAGAGCAAATCAGAAATATCACGGTGACCGAGGTGATTATTGGAGGCAAGCAGGTTTATCGATGTTAGGTACTTAGCAAAGAGCTCACCGAAATATAACATACAGCGATTTTCCCGATAATACTTCATTTGAAGTGGTAATCATTACACCATAGCCGAAACTAAAACACTTGATTTGTAGATGGGGGCATGGATTCCGTTAATTCAGTAATTGTATTTTTACGCATGCCTTCCTGAACTACACACATCGTCAACCTCGGCAAACACGCTGGACTTCAATCCGTAATTAATATTTAATGTAGAAAGAATAATTGACATAAAATAGCGGCCTGTATAGGACATACTTTCAAATTATCATCAAAACATGTTACACTTTGACATTCGATATCCCCTTGTCTTATAATTATATTTCTAAAAGGGAATTTTATCAATTACCGGTTAACGATTTTACATCTTTAAAAGACGATAAAGTGAGTATCAAATGGCGCATCACAATACGATTAAGTCGAACGACTATAACGCTCTAGCTCAAAGATTAAACATGTTTCCGCAGGGTGCTCCACCCACAGAGCTTCTTTTTAAAATCCTCAAAGTTCTTTTTTCCGAAAGAGAAGCTAAACTTGTTTCTATCCTTCCCATCAAACCCTTTACCGATAAAAAAGCGGCCGCAATCTGGAAGCTTAACCTTAGCGATGCCATGGTTATTCTGAACGATCTTGCTGATCGTGGTATTCTTCTCGATTACGAGGAAGATGGAAACTTTACCTATGTTCTGCCCCCTCCCATGGCGGGTTTTTTTGAATTTTCCATGATGCGGTACAGGAAAGATATTGATCAAAAAGTTCTGGCAGAACTATTTTATCAGTACCTGAATGTTGAAGAGGACTTCATAAAAGATCTGTTCCTTAGAGGGGACACTCAGTTAGGAAGAACCTTTGTAAATGAGGGCGTCCTGACCAACGAAAATGCTCTTCATGTGCTGGATTACGAAAGAGCATCGGATGTTGTAAAAACCGCTTCACAAATAGGTGTTGGTGTATGCTATTGCCGACATAAGATGGAACATGTTGGCAAAAATTGTAATGCACCAATGGATATATGCATGACATTTAATGGTTCTGCGGAATCATTAGTTCGTCACGGCATTGCCAGAAAAATCGATGTCGCAGAGGGGTTGGATTTACTCCATAAGGCTCAGGATTTTAACCTGGTCCAGTTTGGTGAAAATGTTCAGGAAAGAGTAAACTTTATCTGCAATTGCTGCGGCTGTTGTTGCGAAGCATTAATTGCAGCAAGAAAGTTTGGTTTCCTAGATCCAGTTCACACAACAAATTTTATTCCGGAAATAAATGAAGAAAAATGTAATGGATGTGGAAAATGCATATCACTTTGCCCGGTTGAGGCCATGACGCTTGTAACCGCCAGTGATCCTCACAATCCGGGAAAAAAGAAAGCAAAGCTGGATAATGATCAATGCCTTGGTTGCGGAGTATGTCTTAATGGTTGCAGTGTTGATGCCCTCAAATTGAAATCCCGTAGAGAGCTGGTTCTTACACCTGTTAATACAGCTCATAGAGTTGTACTAATGGCCATTGAGCGAGGAAAGTTTCAGAATCTCTTATTTGATAATAAGGTATTATTAAGCCATCGGGCTATGGCGGCAGTGCTTGGTGTTATTATTAAACTCCCTCCCGCAAAACAGATATTGGCAAGTAATCAGTTTAAATCGCGATATCTTCTAGCTTTGATTAATTATGCAAGTGGATAGTATTAAAATCCTGGGATATTAACACGAGTTACCTGTTATTTGTTACGAACTGCGAACTATAATTGTCAATTCTGGGAATAGCCCATCAATACACAGGTGACTTCAGCAAGCACAAGCTTCCTGAAATACACAAAAATCAAACATCAACTAAAATGCAGGACTGCAAGTGGTAATAGTCACTTGAATTTTTAAAATCAGTCAATTGTAATGAAAGCACTTTATCGAAGCAATGTTGAAATAATTGGATAAAATGGATTTAACTGTCTATTTTATCCGACAGGTATAGCACTTCATACTGCGACAGTTTTTCTTCCCATCTTTTCAAAGCATCATAATTTTCTTTCCACTCTCTGCAATCATCTTTGCAGTCAGAGTCATTTCCACTTTCAAGTTCTTTTAAAAAAATATTGCTGCTTTTATTGTGTTTGCTTTCTATCACCGCAAGGGTATTTTTTAATCCAATAATCATTCTTTTACACACATCGATTTCTCTATACATTGAAATCTCATATTCATCAGTTCGCATGTTTTAGCCTTTTATTGATAAAAATAATATTTGATGATTGTAAATATAAGTCTTTAATATTTATCGAAACGATACAAATATAATTTTGAAATCTATTCTTCCATTCTTTTCGGGCAGGTTCTGCACATAGGATAGTATCCGCCGGTAAAAAAAGAATTCCGGAATTGGCGCGAATCATTTCCATGCCATATCTTCGGAAAGGATGTTGTCTGGAGAGAGCCTGTTGAAAGCCCTTTATATGGAACCATCTGCCCGTCAGACATATACAAGACGTCTCTTACTGACAGGGCCATGTAGGCGCACGGGGAAACATCGCCTCCCGATCCGATATACACGGAGTTCAAAACCTTCTCCGTGCACAGGGGATTTAATATATCAGGAGAAGGCAGCCTGTAATACAGCTTCAGTCCAGCCTTGCTGCAAAGCTCTGCCGCGATGTTCAGTTCATTCGATATATATGAGTAATTTGAATTGGATCCCGGCCGGATGGCCTCAGCCTGAAGATTTTCTTCGGGTATAAAGTCAAGGGTGCTTATTATGACCTCTTCAATTCCAGTTCCCGCGAGCTTCTCGTGTATCAGGCTGACATCCTGAATTGTTGAGTTCAGAAGAATATACGCAAGGTGAATTTTCGGATATTTTTCCCCGAGTTCCCTCTTTTTCTTACTGATTCTCTTAACAGAGTTTATCACCTCTTCACTGTCTGTGCCGGGCCGGATTCTTGTGTTAGTGCTGCCGAAACCAGCCAACGAAAATGATATCATGCTGAGGCCTGAATTAAATATTTCTTCTATGATTTTATCCGTCATGAGTGTGCCGTTAGTGGTTGTATAGACTTCGCATCCGGCCTGCCTTGCAATACGGATCATTGAAAATATATCAGGGTTGAGAAACGGCTCCCCCCAGCCCTGCAGGTGCACAATCCTGGTTTTGCAAATGGATGGATAAAGCGATTCGAAAAGATCCGGATGGAAGTCTCTGCTGATCCAGTTCTTGTGATAAACAGTACGTGGGCAGTAGACGCAAGAAGCGTTGCAGCGAGAAGTCACTTCTATCTGCATCCATTCCAACCTGGGCTGCCGTTCATTTAATAATTGTTTTATGGAATCAAACATAATCTTGCCATTTATTTAAAAAGAGTGTGTTGTCCCGCAGCCTTTTTAATAATTATCTTCGACACATTATCATCTTCTCTTTTTTCTGCAAACTTTTTAAATCCTACTTTCATGATGCTCACAAATAATTGAATTTACTGATCAGGATATTACCCTCAATATCAGTGATCATAGAGACATCTAGGCAGTCTTTATGTGCGAAATTTACTGCCAATAAAATAGTGTATCTTTGAAGATTTGAAATATCAATCACCAATACATTTTCAACCTGACAGTTGCTCATTTGCAGATGGGGGCAAGGATTCCGTTGATTTAGTAATTGGTTTTTTACGTATGCCTTCCTGAAAGCAGTAGACTGACAGTGTTGATGAAAATACAGGACTTCAATTCGTTATCAATGACGCTGTGTAATTTATCGCTACGGGATATTTTATGATGGTTAGACAAATTTACCATATTTTACCCAAGCAGGCCGTTATTCTTTAGTTACCTCAAATACTCACTGGTGAAAATTAAATTTTATTGATTTTATGATACAATATTTTGTTTTTATTCTAAATCAAATAGGGTAGGATTATCTTGAAAATCGGAAAAGACCAGCTAAGCATATTAATTGTTGGGCTAAAAAACTATAGAAAGAAAGAGGACTGAATATATGAGTGACAAAGTTGAGCAAAGGTCAGGTATCAGCATTAGAGCTTTAGCATCAATGGCTTTATTTTGCGCAGGCGTGTGGTTAGTTCCTTCCGGCATAGCACTCCACGTTGCCTCACATGACGGTGCCACTATGTGGAGCCACATGTTCATGACCATGCACAACACTGCTTCCCTGCTATTCTTAATAGCGGCTGTTGTCCACGTGAGTATGAACTGGAAGGCTCTGACTCACTACATGAACGCAAAGGTTGGAGAGTATAAGCGGTTCAAAAGAGAGTTGTTGATTGCAGTGCTGGGTATATCCGGATTTGTGATCTTGGTGGCATCCCATGCTCTCCACATCCCATAGATATGTAGTAAAACAGGAACGATTCTATTTAATGAATTGCCCAACTAGGCAATCCAGCCGATTGCTATTCTCCGGCTGATTTCGTTCGCAAGCATTTCAAGCACAAATCCTCAAGATATTTTATCCACCGTAATTGCTGACTTTAGATGGGGATATGGATTCCGTTGATTCAGTAGTTTATTTTTGCGTATGCCTTCCTCTAACACACAAAGCGTCAACCTCGATGAAAATGCGGGACTTCAATCCGTAAGAAACATAATTCATCCTCGACGTCAACCATCGGCGGCACTACATTGCTGTTTATATTTACTTGACATACAAGCGTGGCTTCCTTATACTCAGTTCCAATGAAAGAAAGTTCTTATATAAAAAGAAGGTCTACATTTTTATGCAATATTCTCGTCTTTTTATCATAACCTTGGCGTCAACAGCCTTATTTGCCGCAGGATGTGAACAAAAACAGCCCATCGTTCAGGAGACGCAGCCAAAAACTGTTGAATCTTTTACAGTTTTAACTCCATCTTCAACGGAAAAATTGACTTTTGTTGGTGGTGATCGGGATGAACACGGCTGTATTGGATCTGCTGGGTATAGCTGGTGTGAATCAAAAAAGAAATGTTTGCGAATCTGGGAAGAATCGTGCCTAAGCCCTTCATTTACTGCGGGAAAAATGAATATTCTTGTATCAACGCAAAAGGACGCAACCGCTTTTTGCAATGGGGATGCTATGGATAGCGACGGGTACCGGAAGACGATCGCGAAAATAAAGGGAATCGTTTTACCAACAACGGATCGCACGGATGAAGAGCGGATTAAATCAATTGCCTTAGCAGCAACATCTGGAAAATGTCGGGAAGCGCTTAAAGAGGTCACATTTACAAAAAAGGGGAGCAACATCTCTATTTCACCTATCGATGCTTGGGCTGGCATATCCATCGCTCTATGCAGTTGTAAGCCAGAGGTCGAAATTAATCTATTGCGATTAAATGAAGTAAAAAATATCATTTGGGAATAGAGCATGATTTTAAATCTCTCGTTTTGCACCAAAACTATATGAGCAGACACTAAAATCAATGTCGCTATACAGGACAAGGTCTCATCTTTGACGCTATAAGCAAATTCGCGAAAAACTGGGGTCTTTCAACTTGACATTTGCAACTAAAGAAAAACGCAAACCAACGCCATTTCTGGATTTCCGTCCGTTAGCATTATATTTTTTAAAGATTTGAAGAGGTAATTCACACTAAATGATCAACCCAATAGTTGATCATTTGTAGATAGGGACAGAGATTCCGTTGATCAAGTAATTATTTTTTACTTATGCCTTATCAGTAAAACGTCAACCACATTGAAAATGCATGATTAATTACGGCAAGGATTATAAATATGCCCATGATTATAGTGATGCTTAGCCCCCATCTGCCTGATAAGCTGCAAGGACAAAAAAATTATCAATCGAAGGCAATCTGCCATGAAATAACTATTGAGGAAAGAATGTATATCTGGTATCAGAAGAAAACGGCAGAGAAAAATGGCCAGTAAATTAAGACGATACAGCATTGCTTTTTCAGAAGAGAGCCTATGTTCAAAATGAGGACACAACCCGAGAGGAGCTTTCCGGCGGACAGGGTGCTTTCAATTAATGAAAAGCTTCCAACCAGGGGATGCTTTGCACTGGCAATGTTCATAGTGATGCTTGTCGTCACCAGTACCACGTCAGTTAAAGCGCAAACTCAGAGACACACTGACAACAGCGATGCCCAGACTGTAGAGTTGGCCAAGAAACTTGAAAACCCCCTCGCCATCCACATCCTCCTGCCGATCCAGACCAATCTGGACTTTGGCATCGGTTCCAAGCGTGCAACGCTTGTTACCGCCGCCATCAAACCGAGCATCCCCTTTTCTATCAACGATGAGTATGCCCTCCTAGTACGCACGACTGTTCCCTTCATCTATGCCGAAGGAACCGCCAGGGGAGCGCCCGACACCACAGGCCTGGGTGATATCGTGCAGTGCTTTTATTTGACTCCGGCGATCATAAGCAACAACGGATGGATATGGGGATTGGGGCCGATATTCAATTATCCCACAGCTACCGATGCAGCGCTGGGGAGGAAGAAGTTTTCTCTGGGACCGACGGCGGCCCTTCTGAGGCAGGCGGGCCCGTGGACATATGGCGTGGTCGCCGTTCACCTCTGGTCGGCAGAAAACACTGACCAGAGGGCCGATGTGAATGCTTCCACGGTCGAGCCTTTTGCGGCATACACCGCAAAAACGGCGACAAGCTTCGCGATGAACTTACTATCGCACTATGATTGGCGAGTAAACCAGTGGGTAGTGCCGCTCAACGCGTCGGTAAGTCAAATCCTCAAGATAGGCAAACAACCGGTTCAGTTTTCGATTGGAGGGACCTACTACGCCGAAAAACCGGCAGGCGGGCCCGACTGGGGTTTAAATTTCACTGTAACCTTCCTGTTTTCGAAATGAGTTCGCGAGCATGCAGGGATATTGGGACAATGGAGGTTCCCTCCGGAAGAGTGGGGGGAAGGCGGAAAATTATCAACACTGAATAATAATTAACGGAGGAGGAGTTTTATGAAGCGATCTTATGG
>Ga0194052_1002298_pt1 | contig 10555 bp, 9 predicted proteins | sample SepL226m_MetaG_FD_160117 | JGI IMG/M metagenome (GOLD analysis project Ga0194052, IMG submission 160117) | Anoxic zone freshwater microbial communities from boreal shield lake in IISD Experimental Lakes Area, Ontario, Canada - Sep2016-L227-6m | ecosystem: Environmental > Aquatic > Freshwater >... | reverse complement strand
AGGTGGACCTGGCCCAGCTCGAGATCATCAAAGAGAAGATTGGACAGAAGCTGTCCGAGTTCAAGATCAAGGGCATCGTCACAGGCATGCAGCCCGGCCCCGTAGTCACGGTGTTCGAATTCCAGCCCGACCCGGGGATCCCCCTGTCGCGCATCCTCGGCATGGAGGAGGATCTGGCCCTGGCCCTCCAGGCCGAGGCCGTGCGCATGGACCGCATCCCGGGCAAGAACCTGGTGGGCATCGAGGTGCCCAACCCCAAGCGGGAGATCATCACCTTCCGCGAGATCATCGACAGCCCCGCCTTCCGTGAGGCCGGCGGCCTGCTCCATCTCGCCCTGGGCAAGGACATCGCCGGGCGGCCGGTGGTGGCCGACCTCAACAAGATGCCGCACCTGCTCATCGGCGGCAGCACCGGCAGCGGCAAGAGCGTGGGCGTGAACGCCATGATCTGCTCCTGCCTGGTGCGCGCCATGCCCGACGAGGTGAAGCTCATCCTCGTGGATCCCAAGATGGTCGAACTCGGTGTCTACGAGGACATCCCCCACCTGTGGGCGCCGGTGGTCACCGACATGAAAGAGGCGGGCCGCGTCCTCAAGTGGGTGGTGGCCCAGATGGAGGACCGCTACCGCCGCCTCGCGCTGCTCAGCGTGCGCGACCTGAAGGGCTTCAACGCCAAGATCCTGGATGCCGGCGGCTCCATGGACCTCACGGATCGCACCCCCAACCCGCGCTGGCCCGACCGTCCCGCCCTGCTGGAGCCCCTGCCTCACGTGCTGGTGGTCATCGACGAGCTGGCCGACCTCATGATGGTGGCCCGCAGCGAGGTGGAGGACAGCATCGCACGCATCGCCCAGAAGGCCCGCGCCGTGGGCATCCACCTGATCCTCGCGACCCAGCGTCCCAGCGTGGATGTGGTGACGGGCGTCATCAAGGCCAACCTGCCGAGCCGCCTCAGCTACCGCGTGCGCACCAAGATCGACAGCCGTACCATCCTGGACTGCAGCGGCGGCGAGCAGCTGCTGGGCGCCGGCGACGCGCTGTTCCTGCCCAATGGGGCCAGCCATCCCCACCGCATCCACGCGCCCTTCCTCAGTGAGGTCGAGACGCTGCGCCTCGTCACCTGGCTGCGGGAGCGCGGCCGGCCCGACTACAACCAGGCCCTCATCAGCGCCATGGAGACAGAGGAGGAGACGGCCCTCTTCGATGACGCAGACATGGGCAGCGACGACATCTACCAGCGCGCGGTGGCCGTGGTGAAGCGCGAGCGCAAGGCCAGCACCAGCCTCCTCCAGCGCAAGCTGAACCTGGGCTACGGCCGCGCCGCCCGAATCATCGATCGGATGGAGGAGGAGGGCATCATCGGCCCCGATCGGGGGGCCGGGAAGCCAAGGGAAGTCTTCGCCCAAGCCGAGTGAGCCTCCATCCGTCGGATGGGAGGCTCCAGGTCCGCAAGCGCAGCGCGCGGGAGCACCCTCCGGGGGAGGGTGCGATCCCTGGAGAGGAGGGCATCATCGGCCCCGATCGGGGGGCCGGGAAGCCAAGGGAAGTCTTCGCCCAAGCCGAGTGAGCCTCCATCCGTCGGATGGGAGGCTCCAGGTCCGCAAGCGCAGCGCGCGGGAGCACCCTCCGGGGGAGGGTGCGATCCCTGGAGAGGAGGGCATCATCGGCCCCGATCGGGGGGCCGGGAAGCCAAGGGAAGTCTTCGCCCAAGCCGAGTGAGCTGGGATCTTAATCTCGGGTCCTACTGAACTTCGATCACAGAGGCCCTCGACAGAGCCTAAAGTCTCCATTCCAGTGGCTGTAGATCTGCATCACATCTTTCTCTACTTATAGGTAATCAACCATAGACTCCTAGCGGAATGTTCCCCTGGGAGGACCCATGAAGCTTCTGAACCTGACTGCCCTGCTCCTTGCCGCTGGCTCTGCCCTGGGCGCCGCCGACGCACCGGCCAAGCCCCCCGCGGCAAAGCTTTGCACCCTGTGCCACACCACAGACTCCAACCAGCTCCGAGGCTACTTTGACACCCTGGTCACGCTGAACAACTCGCTGCAGTTGCGGCTGGATGACCGCACCGAGGTGCTGCGCTTCGACAAGGCCACACTGAAGGTGATCGCCCCGGAGCCCGCCGCCAATGCCGAGGCCGCCCTGAAGGCCATCGCCAAGGGCCATGAAGTGCGTGTCGAATACATCGAGAAGGATGGCATCAAGACCGCCACCCTGGTGGCCGTGAAGCCACCCGTCAAGCTGGCCGCCCACGAGACGATCGCCCTCGAGGAGATCCACAAGCTGGTGGCCCAGGGACCCGAGCAGGGGAAGTATTTCCTCTTCGACTCGCGCCCGGCACCGCGCTTCATGGAGGGGGCCATCCCCACCGCCGTGAACCTGCCCTTCCCCGCCTTTGACAAGAACATCGACAAGCTCCCCGCGGACAAGGGCGCGCTGGTGATCTTCTACTGCAGCGGGAAGACCTGCAACATGAGCCCCGGCTCTCTGGCCAAGGCCCGGAAGCTGGGCTACACCAACCTGAAGGTGTTCATCGATGGCATGCCCGCCTGGGGCAAGAAGGCCGCCGGTGTGCTGAGTCCCGCCTCCCTGAAGACCGCCTACCTGGATACCCAGACGCCCCTTGTGGTCCTGGATGCTCGCCCCGCCGCCGAGGCCACCAAGGGCTCTGTGAAGGGTGCTGTGGCCGTGGATCCCGCGAAGGTGGCCGATCTCCTCAAGGCCTTCCCCTTGGCCAAACTGAAGCCCCCCGTGGTGGTGGTGGATGAGACCGGTGGCGCGACCGCGAAGGCGGTGGCCGCGGAACTGGTAAAGGCGGGCTATGTCGGCGTGAACGTGCTGAACGGCGGCTTCAAGGCCTGGCAGGCCGCAGGCCTCCCCGTGGAGACCGGCCCCCTGGCCGCCCAGGCCACGTTCGTGCCCAAGCCCCGCCCGGGCTCCATCTCCGGTGCCGAATTCACAAAGCTCGCCGAGGCCGCTCCAGCCTCCCGCGGCGCGGTGATTCTGGACGTGCGGAACCTCGAAGAGACCAAGAACGGTGTCATCAAGGGCGCCCTGCTGATCCCCGAGCCCCAGCTGGTGGCGCGCCTCTCGGAGCTCCCGAAGGACAAGCCGATCATCTGCCACTGCTCCACCGGCACCCGCTCGGAGCTCGCCTACCACCTGCTGAAGGAGAAGGGCTACAACGTCCGGTTCCTGCCCAACGAGATCACCGTCATCGACACCGGCGAGTTCACGCTCGACTAGGAGCAGGAAAGAGCCTTAGCCATGAAGCCGGAAAGACCACGAAGGAGGCCCCAGGGGCTTGCTTCGTGGTCTTTGTGGTGAATCCCTGACGGCTTGTATCCCGACTTCCTAGTCGTTGCGCCGAGCGGGGCGCCAGCGGCTGCGCTTGGCGGGATCGGCCAGGCCGGCCACATGGCAGGTACGGCAGGCCTCCAGCTGGGCGTCCCCGCCCCGCCAGTAGACGCGGGTGGCACCGGCCACCTCGCGGCGGCGCTCGGCGGGAACCCGGGGCCAATAGAAGGTCAGCGAGGGCCCGCCAGCCTGGATCTCCAGCGCATAGAGGGGACCCACCTCGGGACCCGGCCGGCCCCAGCGGTCCTCCTGGGAGCTGAGCACCACCAGGGTCCCCACGGGCAGCGTGTCGCCGGCCCGGTAGGCCTCCGCAGCCTCAGGGCTCACCCAGGCACGGATCCAGCGCCCACCATGGGCCAGAGACTTCACGGGGTCCGGATGGACCGGCTGCAGGGCGGCATAGTCGAGGGCGCGCAAGGGGGCCTGGGCCTCGGGATCCCGGGGAGCCGGGGGCACCCGCACCGGTGGGGCGGCCAGCGCCGGCACGACGGCTGGGACCGGAGGGATGGCGGCGCGTTTCTGCAGATGACCCAGACCATGGCCGTTGTCGCCGGTCAACACCAGGAGAACCGACCAGAGCAGGCCCAGGCCCAGGGCAAGCAGGCCAAGGCTCTGGTGTTCCTTGCGGGGCCGGGTCATGGCCCAGAGGGCGGCTCCGCCCAGCAGCAGCGAGCAGCTTCCCAGCAGGACATGGCGGAGCAGCAGGGTCTCAGGGCTCGCCCCCCCCAGCAGCCGGAAGGAGATCCGGTGCACCGGCACGAGCCCGAGGCCCGGCAGCGACAGGAACCCGCTCAACAGGGAGACCAGCAGACCGCCTAGGCCAAGCCAGCCCAGGTAGCGGCTGACCGTCCACCAGGCGCGGATGCCGCGGCCGGGGCGCTGCGCCGCGAGGAGGGCCCAGGGCAGCAGCAGGCCCGTCGCCACGGGAAGATGGGACAGCAGGGCGTGTGGGGCGGCGAACCAATCCATGGGAAGAACACCTTTTACAGGGCGCGAACTCCCCGCAGTCTGGCACTCCTGGCCGAAACCCGGGGGGGAATTCCTGTCACAATCCAGGCCATGAAACAGACCCTTCTCCAGCACGTCCAGGCCTCGGTGCAGCTCAAGCAGCTGTTCTTCGAGCGGGAGATGGACCACCTCCTGGCCCAGGCAGACGACATGGCCGAGCGGCTCCGCCGAGGTGGTCGGATCTTCGTCTGCGGCAACGGGGGCAGCGCCGCCGATGCCCAGCATCTGGCCGCTGAGCTCAGCGGGCGCTACGTCAAAGAGCGGCGGGCCCTGGCGGGCATCGCCCTCACCACGGACACCTCTGCCCTGACCGCCATCGGCAACGACTACGGCTTCGACCAGGTCTTTTCCCGGCAGCTCGAAGCCCTGGGGCGGCCCGGCGACCTGCTCATCGGCATCAGCACCAGCGGCAACAGCCCTAACGTGATCCGCGCCGTGGCCTCGGCCAGGACACTGGGGGTGCGCACCCTCGGCCTGCTGGGCCGGGACGGCGGCCAGCTCGCCGGGCTCATGGACGACGCCATGGTCGTCCCCTCCACCGTCACGGCCCGCATCCAGGAAGTGCACCAGATGATCTACCACTTCTGGTGTGAGGCGCTCGATGCCCACTTCTGAGGCTGACCGGTGAACGCCGCCGCAGTCCTCCTGGTGCTGGCCCTCCTGGGGCCCCCGCCAGCCCGGACCTACTCCTGGCGGGACGCTGCGGGGCAGACCCACATCACCAGCACGCCGCCCCCCCCGGGCGCGGAGCTGCTGGAACCGCCACCGCCACCCGCGGTCGAACCGGGACGTCCCGCCCCGCTGGTCCCCCGGCAGGAGGCCTCCGGTCTGGAGAGCCCCCCCCGGGAGCCGCTCAGCCCGGCCCAGGAGCAGGCCTGGACCTCGCTGGACCAGCACCTCGCCCGCGCCCGCGCGGGGCAGGATCAGCGCACCCTCGTGGCCGTGGCGGACTCCCTCCTCCAGGACTCCCTCTGGGGCCATGGCCTCTGGGTCATGCCCCTGGTGCCCGTGGTGGCCTTGGCCCTCCTGGGGCTCCTGGGCTGGTGGTTCGCCCTGGGCCTGCCGACCCGCCTGCGGTTGCCCCTGGTCGGCGGCGCCCTGTTGCTCGGGCTTGCCTTCAACCACCTGCTCCTCTCGGTGTTCCTCTACCAGCCCCAGGCCGTGCGGCTCCAGCGAAACCTGGAGCTGCTCGAGCGGCACCTGGGCATCGGCCGGGCCCCGGGTCCCACCCAGCGCGCGCTGCTGCGGGGACATTACCGTGCCCTCGAGGAGGCCGCCGCCCTCAGCCAGCCCCCCTGGCGCTTCCCAGGCGAGGTCCGGGCGCTGCGGGCGTCGCTGAAGCAGGTGATGGTTGAACCCTGAGCTGCTGGGCAGGCTGCCGGCGCTGCGCCGGGGCGCCGAGGCCGGGCCCCTCGGGCTCTACCTCCACGTGCCCTTCTGCGTGGACCGCTGCACCTACTGCTCCTTCGCCACCACCCGGGACCGGAGCCTGCAGCCCGCGACCACGGCCCGGCTCAGCGCCGAGATCGAGGCCTGGGGCGAGGCCCTGGCGCGGCCCGCTGTGGACACCCTGTACCTGGGGGGCGGCACACCCTCCCTGCTGAGCGCCGCCGAGCTCGAAGGCCTGACCCTGGCCGCGCGCCAGGCTTTCGACCTGGCTCCGCTGGTGGAGGCCACCCTGGAGGCTAATCCGGGCACCGTGGACCTAGCCTGGCTGCAGCGGGCCCGCGACCTGGGCTGGGACCGCATCAGCCTTGGCGTGCAGGCCCTGGATGATGCCCTGCTGGCCCGGCTGGGGCGAATCCATGGGGCCGCCCAGGCCCTGGAGTCCCTGCGCCTGGCTGAGCGGGCCGGGTTCCGCCGCCGCAGCGCCGACCTCATGGTGGGCATCCCTGGACAATCGCTGTCCAAGGTGCTGGCCGACGCCCGCACCCTCGCCGACACCGGCATCGACCACCTCAGCGTCTACCTGCTGGACCTGGACAAGGCCTGCCCCCTGCGCGCCGAGATCGACGCAGGCCGCCTCACCCTGCCCTCCGAGGACGAGGTGGCGGATGTCTTCGAGGCGCTCCAGGCAGAGCTGCCGCGCCTGGGCCTCGCTCCCTACGAGATCAGCAACTACGCCCGCCCCGGCGGCGCGTCCATCCACAACACCCGCTACTGGGAGCGCCGACCCTACCTGGGCCTCGGCCCCAGCGCCGCCTCCCAGCTGGGCGAGTGCCGCTGGACCGAGTCCAGCGTCATCCCGGCCTGGACCGAGGGGCGCGGCGAGCTGGACCTGCAGGAGCTGGATGCCGCCGAGGCCCTGGCAGAGATCCCCCTGCTGGGCCTGCGCCTGCATCGCGGCGTGGACTGGGCGTCCCTGCGCATCCAGGCCGAAGCGCTGAATCTGCGGCCCCTGGCGGAGGCCTGGGAGGCCCGTCTCCGGGCCCTGGCCGCGGAGGGCCTCACGGTGTGGGAGGGCGACCGCGTGCACCTGAGCCCCCGGGGCATGCTGCTCAGCAACGGCATCCTCGGGATGTTCGTATGAGCTATGCAGGCGAGGCCGCAGCCCTCCTGACGGCGCTGTGCTGGTCCCTGAACTCGGTCTGCTTCACCGTGGCCGGGCGGCGGGTGGGCTCCGCCGCCGTGAACATCGGGCGCCTGCTCATGGCCTGGGCGGTGCTGGTCCTGGTGCACCTCGCCCTCTACGGCAGCGCCTTCCCCCTGCAGGCCGGGAGCGCGCGCCTGGGCTGGCTTGGCGTGTCAGGCCTCATCGGCTTCGCCCTCGGGGACGCGGTGCTCTTCGAGGCCTTTGTGCTCATCGGCGCGCGTCTGGCCATGCTGCTGATGACCCTGTCGCCGATCTTCAGCGCCCTGCTGGCCTGGCTGTTCCTGGGCCAAAGCCTCAGCCTCGCCAAGCTGGCAGCCATGGTCGTCACCCTCGGCGGCATCGCCTGGGTGGTCTGGGGCGACGGCGACCGCGAGGCGCATCCGCATCTGGCTCGGGGCGTCCTGCTGGGCGTGGGCGGCGCCCTGGGGCAGTCCCTCGGCCTGGTCTGCAGCAAGTTCGGCCTGGCGGGCGGCTTTCCGCCCGTCTCCGCCAACCTCATCCGCGTGACCGCCGGACTGGCGGCGCTGCTGCTCTATTTTGCCGCCACGGGCCGCCTGCGCCCCAGCCTGGAAACCCTGCGGGACGGCCGGGCCACGGCCTTCATCGGCCTCGGCGCCATTACGGGTCCCGTGCTGGGCGTGGTGCTCTCCCTCATCGCCATCGCGAAGGCGCCCATAGGCGTGGCGGCCACGCTCATGTCCCTCTCGCCCATCCTGCTGCTGCCGGTGTCCCACTTCGTCTTCAAGGAAAAGGTCGGCGGCCACGCGGTACTCGGCACCCTGCTGGCCCTGGCCGGGGCTGCGGCGCTGTTTTTCGTCTAGCCCCCTCGGCCTCACTCAGGAGCTCCCATGTCTCTCCGCAAGGATCCGGTCAGCTGGCTCTACCCGCCTGTGGAGCCCTATCAAATCCACCGCCTGAAGGTGTCCGAATTGCATGAGCTCTATGTGGAGGAGAGCGGCAACCCGGAGGGCAAGCCCGTGGTGTTCCTCCACGGCGGGCCCGGTGGCGGCACCAGCCCCAAGCATCGCCGCTACTTCGACCCCGAGCGCTACCGCATCATTCTCTTCGACCAGCGCGGCTGCGGCCAGAGCACCCCCTACGCCGAGGTGCGGGAGAACAGCACCTGGGATCTGGTGGCCGACGTCGAGCGCATCCGCCAGTTCCTGGCCATCGAGCGGTGGCTGGTCTTCGGCGGCTCCTGGGGCGCCACCCTGGGTCTCGCCTATGCGGAGACCCACCCGCAGCGCGTCACGGAGCTGATCGTCCGGGGCATCTTCCTCCTGCGCCAGCGGGAGGTGGACTGGCTCTACCAGGAGGGTGCCAGCCGCATCTTCCCCGACGCCTGGGAGCCCTACCGCGACGCCATCCCCGAGGCTGAGCGCGGCGACTTCCTGCAGGCCTACGCCCGCCGGCTGCTGAGCGACGACCCGGCCCTGAACCTGCCCGCCGCCAAGGCCTGGAGCATCTGGGAGGGCGCCACCAGCAAGCTCCTGCCCGACCCCGACTTCATCGCCTCCTATGGTGACGAGGCGACCACCCTGGCCTTTGCCCGCATCGAGTGCCACTACTTCCTGAACAAGGGCTGGATGGACGAGGGCCAGCTGCTGCGGGACGCATCCGCACTCCAGGCCCTGCCCGGCGCCATCATCCAGGGCCGCTACGACATGGTCTGTCCCATCGAGAGTGCCTGGGCCCTCGCCAAGGCCTGGCCCCGAGCCGAGCTTGTCATCGTGCCCGACGCCGGCCACAGCGCCTACGAACCCGGGATCTCCAAGGCCCTGATCGCCGCCACCGACCGGTTTGCCTAGATTGCCGGTCGCCTCAGCGCAAAGAAAAAAGGTGCACCACGAAGACACGATATTTCAGTTCGACTCCGCCCGGGCGCGGTGCTTGAAGTGGTCGTAGACGAACCAGGCCACACCCGCCAGGAGCACCACGCCGATGACGGCATCCAGCTTGTGGAAGGTGGCGCCGAGGGTGTTCCACTTCTCCCCCAGCTTGAAGCCGACCCAGGCCAGGGCCAGGCACCAAGGCAGGCTGCCAGCGAAGGTATAGATGTGGAAGCGGGTGCGATCCATGCGGGCGATGCCCGCAGGCAGGGCGATGAAGGTGCGGACCACCGGCAGCAGGCGGCCGATGAAGATGGCCCAGGTGCCGAAGCGCTCGAAGAACCGGTGGGCCTGGTCCAGGTGGCCCGTGTGCAGCCAGATGTAGCGGCCGTACTTCTCCACGGCGCGCCGTCCGCCCCAGGCACCCACCTCGTAGGCGGGGATACTGCCCAGGTTGCAGCCCAGAGCCCCGAAGATGCCCGCGATCCAGATCTGGGCCACGGGGTTGTCCGCGCCGAGCCCGAAGAAGGTGAGCTGACCCTTGAAGGCGAGGTAGCCCGCGAAGGGCATGATCACTTCGCTGGGCAGCGGGATGCAGGCGCTCTCGATGGCCATGAGCAGCATGACGCCCAGGGGTCCCATGGCGGCCATGACGGCCACCATCCAGGCGACGATGGGAGCGAGGAGCTTCTGCAGCATGAGGGTTCCTAAAAGGACGAGTCTACCGGGGGAGTAGACTGTTGGGATGAGTGAGGATCTCGTCCGCAACCGCAAGGCCTTCCACGACTACCACGTCCTCGATACGTGGGAGGCGGGGATCGCCCTCCATGGCACCGAAGTGAAGTCCCTCCGGGCGGGCCTGGGGCAGCTCCAGGACGCCTACGTGGACACCGCCAATGGGGAGCTCTGGCTCAAGCAGGCCCACATCTCGCCCTACAAGTTCGGCACCGATGCCAACCACGACCCCCTGCGGCCCCGGAAGCTGCTGCTGCACAAAGCCGAGATCGTCAAGATCACCGCCAAGGTGGTGCGCAAGGGCCTCACCGTCATCCCCCTGGCCATCTACCTGAACGCCAAGGGCCTGATCAAGGTGAAGGTGGCCCTGGCCGAGGGCAAGGCCGTGGGCGATAAGCGTGAAGCCCTCAAGCAGCGCGAGCAGAAGCGCGAGATGGACCGCATCCGGAAGGGTGCGCGGGAGTAGGGGCGGGCCTTCCCTCGAGTGTTCAGTCCTGCTTCGCCTCAGCGGCCCTGAATCTCACCGAGGTCGGGATCCCGCTCGGCGCGAAGAACGGCCAGGATTCGGACGACCCCCTCGTGCCGTTCGTACATGACCCGGAACGGGGGCTCGACGATCTCCCTGAGGGTCGGGTCGGGGAATCGGGCGAGGCGTCCGACCGCGGCGTGGAGCTTGTGGCCCAGGCGGTCGGAAGCTCCGGGTCTTCTCTGGCGATGTAGTCCAGGGCCTCCTCAAGCTCTCTCAGCGCTGGGCCTGCCCACAGGATCCGCATCAATGGGCCCGTTTCTTGAGGCGGACGCCAGCCTCCTCATGGGTGACAAAGTCGCCTTCTTTGAAGGCCCTCCGCCCGCGGTCGACGGACTCGGTCACCCGGGCCCGCCGCGCCCAGTCGTCCACCAGTTGGGCCATGCTCACGCCCTGCTCGGCAGCCATGACCCGCATCAGCCTCGCGGTCTCCTCTGGCACCAGGACGGAAACCTTCGTGGTCGGGCCCTCAAACGACTTTGGACGCCCCAAGGCCATGACCA
>Ga0194052_1002294_pt1 | contig 10560 bp, 8 predicted proteins | sample SepL226m_MetaG_FD_160117 | JGI IMG/M metagenome (GOLD analysis project Ga0194052, IMG submission 160117) | Anoxic zone freshwater microbial communities from boreal shield lake in IISD Experimental Lakes Area, Ontario, Canada - Sep2016-L227-6m | ecosystem: Environmental > Aquatic > Freshwater >... | reverse complement strand
CGGTAGAACCGTTGAAAATATCAAGATCGTAGTCAGGAGCGCTGACAAGGGCAAGGACGCCACCGGTCGAAGGGTCAAGAGCGACAACGGCCCCGGATTTTCCGGTTTTTTTCAGCAATTGTTCGGCAAGCTGCTGCAGCCCGCCGTCAATGGAGAGGTAAAGATCATCGCCCTTTATCGAAGAGATGTCGCTTTGTCCCTTATCGAATTTCCCTGCATATTTGCCACGGGGAGTAACCATTTCAAACCGGGCACCTTTCTGTCCTCTCAGCCGTTCTTCATAAAACTTTTCCAGTCCGCTGAATCCGATTTTATCATCCTGGGCGTAACCCTGATCGGCGAGTTCCTCAAGTTTTTCTTTTGGTATGGAACGCAAATAGCCAAAAAGATGCGCTCCGTGGAGGGAATCAGGATACATCCTTTTGTTATCAGTATCAATAAGTACACCGGGAAGCTGCCAGAGATTTTCGCTCAGCCTTGCTATTGCAACAGCGTTCAGGTTTCGGCTGACGGTTACTGCTGAAAATCGGTTGAACGCATATCCTTTTTTGATTGTTTCAAGCAGTTCATCTTGTGGCTTTTGAATAAGCCAGGCAAGGTAACCGCTTTTCGTTATTCTGAACTCAGAAGGAATGACTTTTACGGTATAGAGAGGCTGATTGTCGACAATGACGACTCCTTTTCTGTCAATCATCCTTCCTCTTGGAGGCTGAACCCAGACCCTGCGAATGCTGTTTGTTGTTGAAATTGATCCAAGCTGCTGAAAATTAAGAACCTGCAGGTAAAATAGTCTGGCTGACAGCAGTGTAAAAACAGCTATTACAATCAGTGTTACAAGAGTTGAGCTTCGCTTAGGTTTATCCATCGTTCAGTCAACAAGTGATTTTTTCAAAAATAGCCAGTGCAGGATAACGGCAAGGATAAGGGTGATAAAAGATTCAAGGAGTCCAAGAACAACTACCCTGTAGGCGGGCGAAAGGCCAAGAGGATTGTATCCTGGAGCGATGACAGCGTTGCCACAGAACCCGGCAATGACGACGGCGCTAAAGAATCTTCTTTTTTTTTGTTTTGCCGTTGCGTGACTGTCTTCCGGGATATGGAAATATCCGGCGATAAAACCTTCGACAGTTCTTGACAGCATATTCAACCCCATGTTTCCTGATAAGATACCTGTAAGTATACCCACAGCAAACCCAAAACTTGTGCTGGCCCTCTGACCGGCCGAGACTGCAAGAAAAGCGAGAAAAACAGTAACCGCATCTGGAGAGACGTTCAAAAGCGTCAGACGAGTCAATCCAAACTCCTGAAGCAATGCTGAGGCAATGCAGAGTATAATAAAAGAGAGCGAAAAAGCTTTTGTCACAAGTCAGTGATTGATATTAAGGGAACTGCTCATTAAGAGTGCTATCGGTGGTGATCTTGACTTTTTCCGGTTCTATTTTCAACGGGGCAATCAGTACCTGGGTCAGGGATGAAAAATCTACAGCAAGCCAAACATCGACATTATAGAAGAGTTTATCCGGTTTAATGCGTACCACTCTCCCGACTGGAATTCCTCGAACAGAAAATGTACTGAAGTCTGAAGTGACCATCCTTTCGTTAAGTTTAAGGCGGCTGCTTATGGGAATGTGTTCAATCTGGGCGATGAACTCCCTGCCCCCACTCCAACTGAGGAGGCCCATACAGTGAGATGAGTCAGAGACAACACTGGCCTTGAAATCAGTGTTGATAACAGGCATTACTTTTGCATAATGTTCAGAGACAGAGGTTACCCGTCCAACCAGTCCCTCCGGCACCAGAACGGTCATGTCTTTTTGGATTCCGTTTTTCCAGCCGGCATTGATCAACAGCATGTTATCACGATCACTGAATTTGCGATCAACAACCCTTGCGATGATATACCCGGCGGGGTTGAATGTTGTGTCGGTCAGTATTTTTCTGCGGTTCCGTTCATCAACAGCCGCAGTTTCAAATTTCAGAACTCTGGTCAGCAGATCGGTGTTTACCCGCATCAGCCTTTCGTTTTCTTTATTTAGGGTAAAAAGATAGGTAAGGCTCGTCAGCTTTTCATTAATGACAGCGCTGAATTCCAGGCCGCTGGTGCGCAACTTTGCCAGTACGTTATCATTCTGAAGCTTCATGAAAAGAACAGAGATGCTGCAGTATATCACAAAAAGCAGGTAGGTATTGTACTTAGAAAAAAGGATAAAAAACTTCCGCACGGTTCATATTCCGGTTTTTTATTACATTTGTCTTTATCAAAAACAAGGAGAGCGCGGTCAATAAGTGAAGAGAATGTCTTATACTAAGAAACTAAATATAATAAACTTTTTGTTCCGTATTTGTTCCACTGTTTTTCCGCAAGAATTTATCTTTCCATTCCTCATCATGGGACAGAAAAGGTGACACCATTTCAGACACCTGGCAAGTGCCAGCTTCCTTTTACGGTTGTATAATGCTTTCAATGTATTTTAACAGACGGATTCGGGTCTCTTCTCGTTTTCGACAGTGTTCAGTATAAACCAGTTCAGTTATGAAATGAGGGGGTTCTGGTTATGCGGGTTGCTGCCATTACGCCATTCATGCGGCATTTTAGAAAATGTTTTTTTCAACTCTCTGCGGGGGGGCATGTTTCAGGACGAGTTCCGCGATTATATGCTCTCGTTCCTCTTTCTGCTCTACGATAGTCTACACGTCCCGGCACGTACCATGTTGACTGGGGAACAAAGACGCGTTACAGATCAGAAAGAGATTTTCAGGCCACCCGCGCAATAAAAGTCATTTCCACCCGGTTGCTCAATCGTTTGCGACAGGTTCAGCATTACGGCGACTGCACTTGTCAGATTGGCATTGGCGCCAGCAGCGATCCGGACGAAAGCGTGGTTCGATGCGCCTGTCGTCGTCCATGAATTGACGATCTGGGGCGCAGAGGTAGCGCTGTATTGGATGACACGGTCTGCACCCTCGAAATTGTTTTCGACGGTGCAGTTCAGATAGGAGTCGAGCTTCGTGCTTCCCAGGTCGAAAGCGCAGCGAGCCTGTGCTCCCACACTCCCGAGCACGGTTTTGGCAGTTTGCTCGTTCAGATTAAGAGTGAGCACCTGATCACCATTTTCGTTATAACCGTCAACATGTGCACGGACATAGGTGAGTCCTGCAATTGGGCCGAGCCGCAATGACGGGGCGACATCAAAAAGATAGCCACCTTTCAACGCCGCAGCGAAAGTCTCACCGTCCGGCTTGGCGGTGATTGTACTGACGACGCCTGAACGGCTGTTGGAATAATTCAGCCAGCCGTAAGAGACCAGGCCCTGAAGGAACAGATTTTTCTGTGTAAAGGTACCGTAGAGTCCAAGCTGTTTGGCGTCTGCGCTGGTGGTACCGCCATTCTGGCTCAGGTTCAGAGAGGGATTGTCAAAACTATAGGCCGTAGCAACCATTGTTTCGGAGGTTGGGCGATATTCGATGCCGAGCGTTGTGCCAAGGTGATCCGAATGATACCCTTTCGAATTGTCTCTGGAGGAACGATTGGATACAACGCCATTGCCCTGCACAAACACGGACCATGAGTTTGACCCGATTCCTGATGCGCCGGAGCTTTTTGCGGTCGCGACGTTGAACAGATCAAGCCGGTCGAACATGGTGTCGACAAAGGCGTCCGCTACACCAAATCCAAGCTCGCAGCTTGAGGCGAAAGTCTCAGGAGCGTTGAGGCGATTGGCGATGTAATTCGCCACAATGTCAAAGCCGGCCGAAGTCAGATGCAACTGATCGATGTAGAACAAATATTCGTTCACCAGGGCTGAATTACCCGGTATCGGGCTTGCTGAAGCGTATTTTAGACCGTAAAGCGACGGATTGGCCTTGATATTCGATTCGATCATGGCGAGGTCGACATATTCGACCCGCACGCCTGAGGCGGCCACTTTCGACAGATTTTGCTGCATTAAGTTATTATAGGTCTGACTATAGGCCGACCCAACGGCGGCCGTCGTAGGAAATTTTGCTGCCTCGGGGAGGTCGGCGACATTGCCGGCGGTGAAAACAAGCGTTTTAGCGCCCGCACCGACAAGTGTATTGATTCCAGCTATTGCGTTCTCTGCCGAAGCTGCGGCGTAAGATGAGGCGTCCGCCATTGAGCCGCCAAATTGATAATAATGGCGTGCGTCATTGCCACCGATGTTGAGAGTCACCAACGCATTCGGAGCTATGACCTTATCGACAGCCAGAAACCATTGCAACTCATAGGTGAAGCCCGGCAGACCCGGAAATTCATTAGTTGCCCCGGTCTGCGCTCCACCGAGGGCATAATTTGACGGTGAGATGCCATAAATGCTCGACAATGTGTCGACATAATTTGTACCGCCGCTGAACCTTCCGGTTGGATACAACGTGTTGACATCAGTGAGTGTACTTGCGTAGTCAGGTATCGTCGCCATGATTTTCTGGATGTTGCCGGTATCGGCATAGCTATCGCCGAAAGCAACGATCGAGGAAAATTGCTGGGCATTAGCGCCTGCGAAAGGCGCGACGCTCAGGGAGAGTACGGTCATCAAGGTGTATCGAAACTTCCTGGGAGCAAATTGGCGGCGGAAAAGCTTGGCGAAAAATCTCGCCGAATGTTCCAAAACAAACTCTTGATTATCCTGTTGAGCCATCTTCATTTTTTTTGTTTGATTTTCTGTTCCGCAAAAAGTCTCCCTCATATGCTATCAATTTATCGAAAATATGGAAAGAAAAGTATCGTTAAGGAGCGAATTCTTCAAAGACAAGTTCAGGGTTTCTGCTTTGGCACTATCCAACGTTTCATTTTGCTTTGGGTTCGTTTTGTTTTCAAACCCTTTGAGCAGGATAGGGTTAACAGCAGTGCTGGTTTGTTTACTCACAGGTTTCACGATTTTTTTTACAGCACCAGCCCGCTTGAGAGGAAAAATATAGCCCCTGTATTGGATGGACCAACGCTCAGTCGGTCAATGCACGGTAAGGCCGCAGTGCTTTTGCTATAGAACGATTCATTCTCTATCTTATCCCATTAAAACCGGCTTGAACTGATGATTTTTACTGAATTTGTTCCCCCCTTGTTACTTACTGTCGGTTTTTGAAATTGTTAATTTATTCAAAATAAAATGGATAGAATGGCTGGCGCAAATATAACCGATAAATTTATTGTTGTTGGCGATAGAGTATTAATCAAACCGAAATCTCTGGACGAACGGACAAAATCGGGAATTTATCTTCCCCCTGGCGTTCAGGAAAAAGAGAAAATCCAGACAGGTTATATCATAAAAACTGGACCGGGTTATCCTGTCGGTCCACCTCCGGAGTCTGACGAACCATGGAAAGAACGGGTTTCAACTGCCCAGTATATTCCTTTGCAGGCAAAGGTCGGTGATATGGCTATTTTTATTCAGAATAGCTCTTATGAGATTGAGTATGAAGCGGAGCGATATATTATTGTTCCGAATTCGGCTATTCTGCTTTTAATCAGGGAAGATGACGATCTTGACTACTACCTCAGATAAGCATACCAATATCCCTGTTTGTAACACATTGTACATTTTGCCCATGACCATAGATTTTGCTTCAGACAATGCTGCTCAAGGCAATTATTCGCATGAAGAGCTGTTCGTGCGGATCAATGCCCTTAAAAAAGAGATGAACGCTCTTGTTCTTGCTCATTACTATACGCTTCCGGAAATACAGCATGTTGCCGATATTGTTGGCGACAGTCTCGCTCTTGCCCGTGCGGCTGAAAAAAACGATGCCGATGTCATTGTTTTTGCCGGTGTCTATTTTATGGCTGAAACGGCAAAAATTATTAATCCCTCCAAACTGGTACTGATGCCTGACGCTCATGCAGGCTGCCCGCTTGCTGACAGTTGCCCTGCAGATGAGTTCAGGAAATTCAAGGAGTTGCACCCTGGAGCTGTTGTCATTACCTATATCAACTCAACGGCAGAGATCAAGGCGCTTTCTGATATTACCTGTACCTCATCCAATGTTGAACATATTGTTCGCCAGATTCCTGAAAACCAGCCTATTATTTTTGGCCCGGACAGAAATCTCGGTGCTTATATAGCAAAAAAACTTGGCAGGGAGATGATTCTCTGGCAGGGGTACTGTTATGTTCACGAGGCTTTTTCTGAACACTCTGTTCTCAACGCTTGTGCTGGGCATCCTGATGCTGAACTTATTGCCCACCCTGAATGCCGTGAAGAGGTGCTTCGTCATGCGGCATTTATCGGTTCAACACAGGCGTTGCTGAACCATACCGTTTCAAGCTCTGCTAAAAAATTTATTGTTGCCACTGAACCGGGCATTCTTTATGAAATGCAGAAGCGTTCGCCGGAAAAAACCTTTATTCCTGCACCCAAAGATCCCGATAATCCCCGGAGTGTCTGCACCCAGATGAAGCAAAATACTCTTGAAAAGCTTTACCAGTGTATGCTGAATCGAAAACCTGAGATTGTTGTTGACGAAAAGCTTCGTCTTGCTGCCTTTGGCTCCATCAGGAGAATGCTCGAAATGTCTCCGGGATAACAGGAATGGCTAATGCTGAACATCTGAAACTCCTTCAAGAGGGAGTTCCTGCCTGGAACCTGTGGCGCCAGGAGCATGCAGATATCCGTCCGGATCTGCACGATGCCGTGCTCATGGCTCTCGATTTGCGCGGTGCAAACCTCGCCGAAGCGGACCTTGGTGGTGCTAACCTCGCAAAGGCAATTCTTGTAGCAGCGAATCTTGCCGAAGCTGACTTGCGTGGCGCCGATCTCCGGGGAACTGATCTCAGCAAAGCCAACCTCAGCGGAGTCAATTTCAGTAAAAGCACCATTGATATTTTTACGACCTATCGAGACGTTCAAGGGTGTGATATTGGTGTTAATGGACTTTATTCCCCCCTTACCGACTCAGCCGCACTGTTGAGGATTGATCCCCCGGGGAACTCTATGCAGGGAGCAAACGCCGATGCGGTTATCGAAAGTCTGCGGCATGCCCGCAAGCTTCACACGTTTTCCCTTCTGCTTGCAGGGATTGCCCTGCTCTTTATTGTCATCAAACCAAAAACCATCACGCTGCCCTACCTGGCCGGATCGTTCAAGTTCGATGATATCAGCTACTCCTTTCTGGCCATGATTCTTTCCACCGTGCTTCTGAGCCAGGTCTCCTCATTTATTGATTCTGCCCTGCAAGGGGCGCACTATCTCAACGACCGAAGGTCTGCCATGCTGGTAGGCCATTTTCCCTGGCTGCTCTCAAAGTATGAAAGTGAAGAAGCAAACCGGCGCCAGTCAAAAATCATGCGCTTCTTTCTGGTTTTTCATCCGCTCATTTACCTCTACTTTTTTACGAAATGGGATGTGCTTTTCAGCGGAAGCTGGGAGGGGCTCATGCAGCACTACCAGGAGATGCCGGTCGTTTTCGGTGAGTATCTGATGCCGGTTTTCTATGTTATTCTGATTAAGGTTTGTATCCATATTTTTCAGCTTTCGGAAGGATTCCAGAAACCAATCCTTTTCGATACCCAAACTGAACGCGGACGCCACTCCGACATGGAGCGTCTTGCAGAAGCCGTTGAAAAGCAGGCATCACGAACAGCCGAGCTTGTTGAGCTTATGCGCAAAAGGGATGAGTGAACAAATCACAATCCCCCTTCTTGTGAGGATTACATTTGTGATTGAGAGTAACCCGACAGCATGAGAAGGGGGAAAGGCTCTTGCTTGACAAGGTTTTAACTGGCCTCTCCTTCGCCCACAGGCTCAGCAGTTGTCTTTATACCATTTTCAAATCCACCACCAGAACCAGAGTAAAGCAGATACATGGGTTTTTCGTTTCTCAGGAGATCAATAGTGTTCTTGAAGTCGTCAAGGTGGTAATAAAGGTTCACCTGCGTGCCAGACATTACATCCGGCGGCAGAGTCGATCCATTGGGCTTGAAAATAAGTTGACCGATATATTTGCCAGCACTCGTGAGCCATATGCGGGGAGCAAATGTATTTGCAGAATACATAACCTCATAGGTGTCGATTTTTGTGATAGCCATAATCGTTCCTCCTCCATTTATTGTTGATCAGGTTTTGTTTTTAGATGAAAAAATCGATCCGCCCTCAGTTTGTACGCTGTAATTTACTTCTTTTTTATTGAAGCTTATGTGGATTTATACAAATTGTTTGTTTAAAAAGGTGCTCGGCATTCAATTCTGAAAATAATCTGTCTTACTGAGTTTCATACAGAGAAAGTGAAACGTGCAAAAGGGGGAGAGTGCCATAATTTGTTGAATACTTGGTATCTTCTTCTCAAAAGCATTTATCAGTCACAATGGTGTTGTCATTATAATGCGATCATACACGACACCACACAAACAAGGCTTATCATGAAAAAAGCACACTCCATCATACGTATTGGTTTGTTTGCCTTCATTACGATGTTGGTTTTTAATCCTGACCCTGGATTGTGTGCTTCATCGCACAGGAAGGCAACTAAAAGACAGAGCATACGTAAAGCCAAGTCGTCCAGTCGTCCTCATTCCCGTGTGGTTAAACGAGCCGATAGACGTAACCCTGTTGCATTAAGCATAGTATCTTCTCCAGATGAATCACTGAGCTTGAACAATCAGGCTTTGTTGCTGTATTCTCAGGGTAAATATGCTGAAGCGGAGCCGCTTTATCGTCGTTCGCTGGCGATTCGAAAACAGCGCTTGGGCACAGAACATCCTCTGGTTGCCACAAGTCTGAACAATCTAGCGTTGTTGCTCGATGCCCAGGCGAGGTATGCCGAAGCCGAGCCGCTCAGTCGTCGAGCGCTGGTCATCGACGAAAAAGCGCTTGGTACCGGGCATCTCGATGTGGCAAGCGACTTGAACAATCTAGCTGCATTGCTGCAGGCGCAGGGCAAGTATGCTGAGGCTGAGCCTTTCTATCGCCGCTCTCTTGCAATCAGGGAAAAGCTGTTGGGCCGTGATCATGCCGATGTAGCGCAGAGTCTGAACAATCTGGCGGCATTGCTCCAGGATCAGGGGAAATATACCGAAGCCGAGCCTCTCTATCGGCGTTCTCTTGCGATCCGGGAAAAGCAGTTCAGCAATGAACATTCTGATGTGGCGCTGGGGCTGAACAATTTGGCTTCTTTGCTGAAAATTGAAGGCAAATATGTCGAAGCTGAACCACTCTATCGCCGTTCGCTTGCAATCCGGGAAAAGCTGTTTGGCAATGAACATCCATTGGTGGCAATAAGTCTGAACAATCTGGCTGAGTTACTGCAAGCGCAGGGCAAGTATGCTGAAGCCGAGCCTCTCTATCGGCGTTCTCTTGCGATCAGAGAAAAGAAAATTGCTGGTAATAATCCCCTGGTGGCCACGAGCCTGAACAATCTGGCGGGATTGCTGCAAGCGCAAGGCAAGTATGCTGAAGCCGAGCCTCTTTATCGCCATTCGCTGACAATCAACAAAAAAGCGTTGGGTGCCAATCATCCCTCTGTGGCCATGAGTTTGAACAATCTGGCGGGATTATTGCAAGCGCAGGGCCGGTCTGCCGAAGCCGAACCGCTCTATCGTCGTGCGCTGGCAATTGACGAAAAAGTACTGGGCAAAGATCACCCGCAAACGATAACTATCAGAAATAATTTCAACGCACCGTCAAAGTCGTTGAAGTAGAGTGCGGCGGACTAATAATTGATTCTGGGGCATATTGCATGTTTTTTTATTTCCATACCACGATACCTTATGCCATGTTCAGGTACAGTAAGACTCATGCTTTTTTTCTGTATTCTTGTGCTGGGGAGTTGCCAGAAGAGCGACAAGTCCGACGGCTACGGCAACTTTGAGGCCACAGAGATCATTGTTTCCTCCGAAGCGAACGGCAAGCTGGAGCGGCTGGAGGTTGAAGAGGGGTTACGGATGGCGGCAGGCTGTGTGGCCGCTGTTGTCGATACCACCCAACTGCACTTCAGTCGCACCCAACTTCACGCTGAGCGTGAGTCGCTTATGGCAAAGCGGCCAGGTCTTGGCGCCCGGATCGGGGTGCTGCTTGAAGAGCGGCGAAACCTCAAGCGCGACGATGACCGCTATCGGAGGCTTGTAAAGGAAGGGGCGGTTCCCTCAAAACAGCTTGAAGATATTGAGAACCGGCTCAGCGTTATCGACAAACAGATTAGCTCCCTCGAAACCGAAAATCCCGGTATTGCAGGTGAGATCAGCGCCAAAGAGGCCCGCATAGCGCAGCTTGACGATCAGATCAAAAAGAGTGTTGTCCGCAATCCGGTTGATGGCGTTGTCTTGACCAAGTATGCCGAAAAGGGTGAGCTGACCTCCTACGGCAAACCGCTCTACAAGATTGCCGATCTTCAGACCATGTTTTTGAGAGTCTACCTGAGTGGCGCACAGGTGCCGCAGGTGCGGATTGGCGAGGAGGTTGAGGTGCTGATTGATGGCGGCAAGAGCAGGAAAGGCAGAATCACCTGGATCTCTGCAAAGGCTGAATTCACCCCGAAAATTATCCAGACAAGGGAAGATCGGGTGAGCATGGTCTACGCAGTGAAGGTACAGGTCCACAATCAGGATGGCCG
>Ga0194052_1002293_pt1 | contig 10568 bp, 7 predicted proteins | sample SepL226m_MetaG_FD_160117 | JGI IMG/M metagenome (GOLD analysis project Ga0194052, IMG submission 160117) | Anoxic zone freshwater microbial communities from boreal shield lake in IISD Experimental Lakes Area, Ontario, Canada - Sep2016-L227-6m | ecosystem: Environmental > Aquatic > Freshwater >... | reverse complement strand
CTATGGCGGCGGCAGCGTGATCTGCCTGGGGCTCGAGGCCGACGGCAGCCTGAAGCCCGTCGTGGCGGGCACGCCCGGTGGCTTCATCCAGCACGAGGGTCGGGGCAGCAATCCGCAGCGGCAGGAGAAGCCGCACGGCCATTCGATCTACCCGTCGCCGGATGGACGGTTCGCCCTGGCCTGCGACCTCGGCATCGACAAGGTGCTCGTCCACGCGCTCGACGTCGAAAAGGCCACGCTCGCACCGCACGGCTTTGGCGCGACCAAGCCCGGCGCCGGTCCGCGGCATTTCGCGCTCCACCCGAACGGCCGTTTCGGCTACTCCGTCAACGAACTGGATCGCACCGTGACAGGCTTCGCCTTCGACAAGGAGGCGGGCACGCTCACGCCCTTGCAAACACTCTCCACGTTGCCGGCCGATGTGACCGACACCAAGGGCATGTCGACGGCTGAGATCGTCGTGCACCCGACCGGAAAATTCGTCTACGCATCGAACCGCGGGCACCATTCCATCGCCATGTATGCGGTTGACGACTCGAACGGCCACCTGACGTTTCTCGGCGTCGAGCCGATCCGCGGCAAGACACCCCGCAACTTCGTGCTCGACCCGTCCGGAAAATTCCTGCTGGCCGGTGGCCAGGATTCAGGCACCGTGACCGTCTTTGCGATCGATCAGACAACTGGCAAACTTTCTTACACCGGCCACTCGCTCGACGTACCCGCCCCCGTCTGCATCCGCTTCCGTCCCGCCGACGACCGCAGAAATGCTCGGTGAGAGAACGGGGCGCAGGGGGTCGGCGAGGGAGCCGTCAGCGTTGTCGGAGAGCTCAGTGCGTCGCGGTTGCTCGACGCGCACGTCCCGGGCGGAATCGGCCCGTTCGTCATGATCGACAGGCTGGGTCTGCTGGAGGGTTGAAGTCGCCGAGAGACGCTTACCCAGGGGTTCGCTTCCAGTTGCTGGGAAGGCGGTGCTCATCATCGGTCGCTGCGGTTCCACGCCGGCTCCGGTCCGAGCGGCGTTGAGGCTGGCGGCAGCGGCAAGCGATGAGTCGAGCGGTGCACGCGGAGCCGATGGAACGACGCACGCTGAAGCCGTCGCCGACTCCGCAGCGGTCGATTCAGCCCCAGCGAGATTCGTCTCCCCATCACCAGCTTCGCCTAGCGACGCGTCGAATGCCGTTGGCACCTGCGAATCGTCGGCCGGCACGGGGCTCCCGTCTTGCGGCGTGTCGCTCGATCCCCCGGCACCACCGCCGGATTGAACGAACGCGATGGCGAACGCCACGAGCCCGAGCATGACGTCGGATTTGGATTGGATCACCATGTACAAGTCGAACGAGCCATCGCCGGTGCTCGGTGCGAGATCGTCCATCGTATCGATCGGGATCGGCTGGGCATTCTCCTGGTGGGCATCAAACAGGACGCACGTGTCGCCAGCGGTGGAGGATTCGCCGTCGGGCTGCGTGAACAACGAATCGTTCACTGGACCTTCACCGGGCCCGCTGGCGTCGGTGTTGTTGAAACGCATGGCCACGATGTCCATCGTGAACTGAGGCACGCCGTCCGTCATCGTGCCGACCACGTGCACGATCAGAAACCCGTGATCGCCTTGCTCGGCGTAGGTGAGCGACGGTGCCAAGAGGCCGTCTGGAGTCGCTGTGACGGGCGGGTCGACGGCGATGAGTCCGCATGTGAAGCCGCCATTGACTGTGCTCACGTCGACGGTCGGAGGATCACACTCCGCGGCTGTGGCTGTCGTGAAGTCCGCCGAATCCGCGGCGAGCATCGAACGCGACTCGAGATGCTCAAACCGAAGGGAGGGCCGGGAGTCCCAGGTGTTCGATCGATCGATGCGGCGACTGTGGCGAGGCATTCTCGCGGTCCTCACGGAGTGATTACGAAGGGGACTCTCGACCTCCCGTCCGGGTGTATATCGGCTCGTGGCCGCCGAACAACGGCAACTTTGTTAAAGCTGAACGGTTTTTGGTGTCGTGCCGGCTGTACGAACCACCGAATCGAGAGGCTGCAGCCGTCCCGGTAAAGTGGGGAACGTGCGAGTGACGCCGCCCCCAACTTGGTACCAGCCGAGTTATTGGCCATGCAGGGCCCTGGCGCTAGTCGGGAAGGCGGCCTACCGGCGACGGTAGCTCTCGCGCCAACCGTTCCGCGGGTCCCAGCCCGCGCGTTCCTTCTCCTCACGGTCCGCCTCATCACGATACAGACATTGCCGCAGATAGCCTTGCTCAGCTCGCGCTACGAGTCTTTGGCGGGTCTCCGCGGCGACACCATGCTTGGCAAGGATTCGGTCTATTTCCTGAGCGTGATGTTCGACGGTCTGGTGCGTTGTCAGACGGTAAGACTCCCGATGGTCGCGATATATGTACAGACAGTTGGGGATCGCCTGGAAACGAGCGCCCCGCTCTGCCATCAGCCACGGAAAGTCGTAGTCATCGGGACCCACCGACCGTAGCGATTCATCGAGCCCGCCGATGCGGAGGCCGAATTCCCGCCGCCAACAAAGAAGGTGCTTCACGGGCGAACCATTCAGGAAGTCTTCAAGTACAAAGGTCTCTCGGGCTGGAAACGTATCCCCTAAAGGACAGTCGTTTTCGTCGATGATACGACGACCCGAATGAAAGAAATCGACATCGGGTGAAGAGCGGATTGCCTTGTCCAGAATCGCCACCGCGTCAGGTTCCCAAGCGTCGTCGCCGAGAAGTATCGCCACGAAAGGAGTCCGTGCAGCGCTCATGCCGGAATTGATGGCACCGGCAAGTCCGACTCCGGTGTTGTCTATCAGTCGGGCACGAGGGTCAGAAAGTTCTTCAGCGAGAAGATCTCTGAAAAGTATTCGGTCACTCGGCTCAGTCACTACTACCAGATGCCACAAAGGTGAAGTCTGTTGAAACAACGAGCGTAGCGAAGCTCTGAGGAATGCGTCGTGATAATGCCGCAACGGTAAGATGGCCGTCACGAGGGAGGTGGGTTCAGCCACTCTTGAGCGCCTTCCGTTTATATGCAGCCTATTCTTATGTCCCCATCAGACGGCGGCCGCTCGCCAAAGGCCGTTGGCGACGTCGTCGAGGCTACGGAGCACCGCTCCGTCTTGCAGGGTTTCCAGCATCTCAGGGTAATGCTCGAGCCACCGTTCAGCGTAGCAGTCATGAAGCCCGAAAGCGACGAATGACTCTGATCGAACGAGTGACTGCACATTCTCCCACCAGGGGCCGAAATGACTCGCACCGGTGTGGAGCGGGAAATCGTCGGTGAGAATAGGGATCTTTGCGAGTCCGCCGGTGACGATTGGTTGCCGCGTTCCTAAGGAGCGAGTGGAACTCGCCAGGTATTCAAAATTGTGGTACTCCAAATGACGGTCCGAATGCCAATGTGTAAGCAAAGAACGTGGTGGGCGATATCCAGGGAGTCGGTAATCGACCCGACGACAGGCCAAAGGCTGGTCGCCAGAAATCGCATGGTCAAACGAATGAAAGAGGACTGAGTGGCCTCCTGCCTCGATCGCACCGCGTACCTCGTGAAGGAAGTTGCCCACGACCGCGTAACTCGTAGTCACTCCGGCGTCCGCCTCGATCGCAAGCATCGCCTCAAGCGAGGCAGGAGACGATAGCTCGGCACGAGCAGCAAATACCGGGTCAACATCGAGGTGGCCCGTGCCGCGCTCCGTGTCATGGACGATGCATACGGTTCTGGCCAGATCAATCACATCGCTCTGAAGAACAGGTTCCACTGCAAGGTTCACGATCGAAGCGACGTCAACGACCCAGGTGTCACCTTGGCAGCGCGGCTTCCACGGGGCGATGTGTGAGCCATAGATACGGTCGAAGAGCATCCGCTGCGGAGACCGGGCGCGGTCGGTGTTCTTGAGGGCGAGGTCGGGCGTGGGAAACCAAATCTCGCGGACGCCGTGCCGAATCGCGAAGTGGAGGATCCCATTGAGGAGCATCCGATCCCAGCCACGAAAGACGCGTTCGATTCTCGTCTTATATTGGCGCCTGCGGCCGATACGCTGCACGATGTCAGAGAAGCGCGCGGTAGTGAGAAGCCGAGTGCCTTCGAGAACGAGATCTGCAACGGCGACGTGCCCCGGCAGTCCGAGATGCTGGCCGTGCCAGACAAGGTCACGGTCGAAGAAAAGATCGTCTGAGAATTCCTGGCATACCGACTCTGCTGCATGAAGTATCACAACGTAGGCCTGTCCGCCGACGGACTCGCCATACATTCTTTGGGCGAGCCTCAGTCCGTCGGGACCGCTCCGCGGCAGAAACCGCAGCGCGTGAGGAAAAAACATTCGGTCAGCGAGGCCATGGGACCGGAACTCACGGATACGTTCAGGTGTGATTTCCCACACTCGGCCATGCGTTGGGGCAGCCACGTTGAACGCAGAGATTGCGGGCGAAGTTGCGGGCACGACTTCCATAGGTGGCACGACTCATCAGGAGATAGGAGAGACTGTGAGTAGGATATCAAGCCGGGATTTCCCAGATGACCAACCCTCGAAACGCTCCACATCCTCGAGGTGAAGGGCCAGAGTTTCCGCCTCCGGGATGCTCCCAGGCGGCAACGGCGGGCTGCTGGCCCATCCTCATGGCACGATCCGTGGACCAACCGGCACCCCCGAGGTTGATTTCACCCAACCCCAACGCTGCACGTTTCGACCGCCCGATGCCGCCGTTTTTCGACCGCCGTCAACGACAGGTCACCCGCTTTGTGGCCAGACCTTCGAATACCAGATCTTCGTATCTCCCAACCGAGTTCCGGATCGCGAACCGTGCCGCGAAGGCCCTGCTCTGCCTTCCCATATCCCGCCGTAGCTGGGGATTACGGAGTAGTTTTCGGAAATGCTGCGCGATATCGCCGGGGCTGCATCGATCAAGAATGAAGCCGTTGCCCTGCATGACCTCAGGGATCGATCCCACGCCTGTGCTGACGATGGGCAGCGCCATCGCCATCGCCTCGAGGATCGCAGTGGGCAGCCCCTCACGCTGCGATGTCATTGCGAAGACATCCATCACGGAGAGGATCGCCGCGACCCGATCGGTGGCGGGCAGGAAGTTGACTTGCCCCGCGACGCCAAGTTCGTCCGCGAGCGTAAGGAGTTCGGCCAACGAACCTCCGTCCGGGCCGACGATCAGAAGACGGGCCACTACAGAGATCAAGGTGCAATCGATGGCTGCGAAGCTGCGGAGAAGCAGTGCAACGTTCTTGGCTGGAATCAGGCGACCGACAGTACCGACAACAAAGTCCTCGCTGCCAATTCCAAGCGCTGTCCGCTCACTTGCGCGGTCGTAGCAGTCCGGATCGAAAACCTGAAGATCGATTCCCGGAAGGATGCATTCGATCTGGTCCTCATTGAGGCCGAAGTCCGTAGCCGAAGCGATGAGTGTTTCGCGGATGGTGGCCGATTCGGCGACGACCCGGTCGAACCCGCTCTTGTCCTCGATCTTGCCCAGCAGCGCTGGGCCATCAAGTTTCTCGATCACTAGCCGCACGCCGGCCTGCTTCAATGCCGGGAGTGCATCCCGCCATGCGAACACGAGCGCGGCATCGATCTCATCCCGCTCCAAGGCATCCGCTAGCGTGCCTCGGTAGGCCTCCACCTCAGCAGCGTCTGCTGCTGTCCACTCCCGAGCGGCGGCAAGCGGGTCTCGACAGGAACCGACCAGAACCGGAATGCCGAGGGCACGAAACGAGGGCTCGAGTGCGCCGCCGCGGAATGCGTAAAGAAACGGTTCGAACCGGTCTCGGTTGAGCCCTCGAATGAGTTCAAGGCAGATCCGCTCCTGCCCGCCGATAGCCAGGTAATCGCAAATGAACGCGAGCCGTACCCTCTGAGCGTGGGACTGTTCTGCGCCGCATGACCCTCCGTCGACCCAGACTCGCGGCAGATCGCCGGCGGCCAAGCGATCAAGGGCTCTCAGCACTGGTGCGTTGAAGAGACCGTGTCGATGCAAGTATGCCGCAGCGCAGCCGAGGGTCTGGATTGCCCAGAAGACCTCGTGCAGGAGAAACGACTGAGTGCTCCGCATCCGCCCGTAACCGCGAAGAAAGCGGGCCTGCAAAGCCGACTTCATCGGCCACAGGTACCAGGTTCGTGCCAGGTCCATGTCGAGTGGGCCATGGTCGATAAGCTCGTTGTCGATGACCACGGGACCAGTGGCTGTCATGACGATGTTCTGCGGTTTATAGTCGAGATGAACCAATCCGCACTCCAGTGTCTCTGGGGCGTTGTCTCGGGCCCTCTTCAGCAGGTATCCACAGGCTTCCGCTGTGAGTGCTCCTGCAAAACGCAGCTCGTCCAAACTGTGTGCAAGTGATTGAAAAAGTGAATCTGACCGACGCATTCGATCGACGACCAACGGACTAGCGTCGCTGGCGCGGGCTAGACGGCCCAGAATCAATCCGATCGATTCGACGAGATCGAGACTCGGAGCGACCGACTCGAGCGACGGCCCCGGCACCCATTCCTCAAGTAGCGATTCTCCGCGTCGTGCCAGGACTTTTGCGCAGGGGAGTTCTGCGAGGAGTCCAGAAAGATACTCCAACACAGCCCCGCGTGCCGCCGAGTCCAGGCGGCGTCCCTTGAGGACACGGCCATCTTCAAGCGTCAGTCTCCAACTCGCACGCCTGCTTATCGTCGTTGGCTGAGTCGTAAGTGACTCGCTTGCAACGAGAGGTGATCCCAAGTCCGCGATAAGCTTGCCGAGATCGTCGCCCATGCCATTCGCATCGCCACGCGGGGAGGGAACCGTCACATGGTGGCAAGCGTTCATGACTTGCGGTCTCGGGTTGTGGTTTCCAACACCGCGGCACCCACCGCGTGAGTCAGTTCGTTTCGTCATCGCGGGCAGGACGCGTCACCGCCACGTTTTTGCACGCGGTATAAAAAGCTTGGGCCTCTCGCAATCCGGACAGGCAGTCGTACGCCATGAAGTCCTTCTCGCCACCGGGGCGGTCGCCGGCCAGGCGTCCCGACAGGATACCCAACAACGCCATCGCATTGATCTCACTCGTGTCGGTCCGAAAGCGGCTCAGGAATTCAGTCGCGAACGCCGCAAACCAGCCGAGTTTGTCGGGATACTGACAGAGGACCTGCTCGAGTGTGGCGTATCGCTCGAAGATACTGCGCGGGGTGTAGTGAGCTCCGTGGAGCCCCAGTGTCCATTCACATTGCTCGGTAGGACTGTCGCAGGGTAGCGTCAGGTAGCGATAGCCATCGCGCTTCAGCCGCGCAAGTTGATCCATCTCACATGACCGCACGTTGGCCAATGGATAATGACGTACGACACCATGGCGGAATATCTTGACACCGATAATGTGCCGTCCCAAGTGCACGTCCCAAAGCCAGCCTGTGGCCATGACGACGTCTGATTCTGTATTGCGAATCGAGTCGTACAGCACCCGCACTGCATGCGGCTGCAAGATCATGTCCTCGTCTACTTGCACGTAAAAGGGGGTCTCACAATCGTCAAGCATCTGCTGGAACGCGGCGGACATCGGGGCCACGTTCGTGATCACGCGGAGGCGAAAGCGGCTGTCCTGCCGTTCCAAGTGCGCCATGCAGTCGGCAAAGCTGATCGCGCCCACCGTTGACACGAAGACAGTCACCTCTGCCGACAGATCGAGGCGTTCGCCCGCACCAGTGGCCACGCCCATGACTGGCTCCCCGCGGGCCTGATCCGCGAGTCGGCGAAAGAGCGTATAGAAGTGCTCGGTTCGTGTACTCCAGCCCCACGCTTGGATGTCTCGATGCAGTTGCAACGCAAGCTTTGGATAGTCAGCGACGGCCTGTCGAACACCAGCGGTCAGGCTCTCCAGATCCCGCGGCACGATCAACCCGTTGTCTCCATGCCGGATCAATTCCGGCATGTTGCCGACTGCCGTGCTGACCAGCGAACACCCGCACGCGGCCGCCTCCAACGCGGTATTTGGCGTGCCCTCCGTCTCGCTGGCACAGACGTACACCGTGCCGGTGTTATACCACTCGGCCATTTCCTGCGGGGTACGGTTGCCGGTCGCACGCGAGTCGACCAGGATCGTCTCACAGTCAATGCCATCAGACCGTAGTCGTTCAAACATGGGCACTATCAAATGATCGTGTCCCTTAAGCACCCGGTGGTATTCAGATCCGCACCACAGCACCCGCGGTCGGCGGCCAGCAAGCGGTCGGCGCGCGTGAAACGTACCGAGTTCGACACCGTTTGAGATGTGATGGCTTCGTTCTGGCCTTCCGGAACGTTCCCAATACTCGAGATTGTTGACCACAACGGCATCGGCCTCCGCGAACACGGCCCGATACTCCTTCTCCTGCCGCGGCCAGCCGTTGTTCCATGACACGACAAGACGCGTAGCCCAGCCACGTTGCCGCAGTGCCCGTCGCACGACCCTAGCTTCGTGGTGGCAGAGCAAAAACAGGACGTCCGGCGGCTCGCTGCCGAGCACGGTGTCGAGGGCGGCGGCGTGCTGTTCGTCGGTCCCGCCCTCGAATCGACTGAACGCTGCCAGCCGCACTCGGACATCTGGCGGAGCGTGTCGCTCGAGAGCGAGCGACGTGTAGTAATAGGCCCAGCCTGGAACGTCATAGATAACGAGCACTCGTATCAAATGTGGGCTCTCCTGTGGTGAGGGCTTTGCGATGAGGCGGGGTCGGCTACAGCATCAAATGGTCTGGAATGTTAGCATACGCCCACTGTAGACCTGACTTGCAAGCCTGCGGTTATGCTGCGTCCATGCTGGAGTAAGTATGGGTGAGGGAACGCGTTTTCTCATTGCTGGTACGCCCCGATCGGGCTCCAATTGGCTCGTGTCGGCCTTGAACTCTCACCCGATGATCTTCTGCGACTGGGAGCCGTTGGATGATCCCTTCCTGTCAAACACTCCGCTTTTCGCGGCCGACCCTTGGCAGGGGCTCCAGTCTTTCTGGCAGCATCGCGGCGAGGCCTACGCGGCAGTTGGATTCAAGGTCTTCTATTTCCACTGCTGGACTTCTCACGAGGAGCACCGCAGCATATGGGATCGACTCGAAGCTGATCGCGAACTTCGCGTGGTGTTTTTGACTCGAGTCAACCTTCTCAGGCTCGTGCTGAGTTGGAACACCGCCCGGCTTACCAGGCAGTGGAAACTCGAACACGGCGTTCAGGCCGTCACATCGCCACCCTTGACTCTTGAACCCCAGCAATTGTGGGAGACTTTCCGTACTATCGAGGAAGGACTTGCACGGTTGGATGGCTGCTTCACCACGCACCCCCAACTACGGATCGAATACGAACAATTGTTCGACGCAAGGAGTGACGTGCTCGGTTCACTGCAGGATTTTCTCTCTGTGCCCCGACAGACACTCCGTGCTGGGCTTCGCCGGCAGGAAACTCGGTCGCTCGATCGGGCGATTCTCAACTTCCACAGCCTGCGGCGTGAGTTTGCGGGATCACCGTATGAGCGATTCTTTGAGTCGTAGCTGTGCGACGGGATTCCTTGGAATACGGAAGGTAGCCCATCTGATCCATCTGCAGCGCAGGCTAATCCCCTTGTGGAGGATTCCCGATGAGCACCACGGCAATCAGTCGGAAACCGGGAACCTTGGGACAATAGAACGGTGCATGGCGAATGGCTCGTTCATTCTCTTCGCCATCCCTGTGGTGGACTTATGGCGAGAGTCTGGATTTCACCGCAAGCCTTGCCAGCGTTGAACGTCAATGCATAGAGATGTTCGCGCCAACTGCCGTTCAGGCCGGCGAGTGTCGACGTTTGAAGAACCCGCTCCAAGGCTTTTCGCATCTGGAATGCGCGTGGCCACTGCTTGCGAGTCAGCGAGTGTCGGGAACGCAGCACCGGCGCGTACCGCCCATGCGTATAGCCCTCGCACAACAAGCCCCACAGGCTTCTTTCGTTGAAATGCCGCACGATCGCGTCGGGCATGTACACCATTTGCCACCCGGCCGCGCCGATGCGGAGGGCAAGGTCGGCATCCTGCCCACGAAGGAGTGACTCATCGAATAGCCCCACATCCTCGAGCACCTTTCTCGGAGACGCCCAACTCATAGTGATCACGTAGGGCGGTCGAAACTCCTCAATGGCGCGCCTGTGGTCGTGAATTTTTTCGCCGAATCGTTCGACCGCATTCCCTCCCTCCCTGGCAGCGATCCGTCCGCCGACGATGCCCACACCGGGGTCACCAACCCGTCTGGCAAGAGCCTGCAGCCAACCGGCATCGACCACGCAGTCAGCATCTGTAAATGCGATGATATCGTGGTGGGCAGCACGAATGCCGCAGTTCCGCGCTGCCGCTGCTCCCCGCGTCTCCTCACGAAGGATGCGAATCTGAGGCAGAAAAGCCTGCAAGTGCGCGACCGTGCTATCACTCGATGCGTTGTCGACACAGATGATTTCGTAACGGTCTCGTGGGTAGTCGATCGCGAGCAGGGACGCTACGCACTGAGAAATCGTCGCAGCACCGTTGAACACGGGAACCACAATCGACACCGTCGGTGAATCTGCGAAGTCAATGTTCATAGAGTCGATCGCACCCTGTCTGTGAGTTCTCGAAGTGTTCTCAC